>Ga0209692_10000205_pt1 | contig 187274 bp, 173 predicted proteins | sample tdDd472_FD_187129 | JGI IMG/M metagenome (GOLD analysis project Ga0209692, IMG submission 187129) | Marine sediment microbial communities from the Atlantic coast under amendment with organic carbon and nitrate - tdDd47.2 (SPAdes)... | ecosystem: Environmental > Aquatic > Marine > Coastal >... | reverse complement strand
TGACTTCATCGCTGATCAGTCTACTGCCAGTGGTGCAAACTCCGGTAATGCCAATGCTGGTACCGCAGCTGTGAATGGTGACATCCTTTCGCTTAATGGACTGGCTACTGGTAAATACACCGTATTTATTACCAAAACGGCTAATAACTCCGGCACTGATAACCTCGGTTGTACTGCTTATGCTACTTACTCCATCGGCAACCTTCCTCCTGTGATCAGTATTCAGGATGCAGACATATTCACTTCAAGCAATTACAACTGTAGTGGGTACAATGGAGTTATCAGAATTGATACCATCCGGGAAGGATCAACGATCTATAAGATGAGTACCGGTGCCAGCAACTATACCTTCTCATGGACTGGCCCTAACAGCTTCACTGCTAATACAAGAGATATTACCGGACTTGAAGCTGGTACTTACACTGTGAATATCACCAATAACACTACAGGCTGCCCTGACTCTAATATCAACAGAGAAATTACGATCACCGACGAAAGTGCTAAACCAGTCGTTGTGGTCTCTGACAGAACTGCTGATACTTACTGTGTCAATAGCAGCAATCAGGGAGACGGAACCTTAACCATAGCAATCACAGATGGAGGTGCAACTGCAACACCATTAGAGTTCTCCATTCAGTGGTATAGAGGATCAACCGTGCCGGCAGGTACAACTTCTGCAGCTGACTTCATAGCTGATAACTTGGGTACTGCCGCTGGGTCTAACGCAGGAACAGCAGCAATAGATGGTACAATATTGAAGCTCAAAGGTCTTGCCGATGGTAAATACACCGTGGTAGTTCAGAAAACTTCAGGCACCGGAAATCTGGGATGTTCAACAACCTCTACATTCGAAGTGCTCAATGCCCCAGCCACACTCACCATTGACGAGAATGCAGATGCAAGTCTGGATGACAACTATAATTGTGAAAGTCCAAATGGCTATATCCAGGTCAATTCTGTACAAGAAGATGGTTCTATACTTTACAGCATCTCTAACTACACCTTTACCTGGTATAAAGATGGAGTAGCATTCAGTGACCCAACTGACGGAAGAATCTCTACTATCAGTGGAACTAATGACAGGCTAGATAGCTTGCAAAGCGGTACTTATACTGCCTCTGCTACTAACAACGTTACTGGCTGTACTACCAAAACTGATCTGGAAATCATCATTGAGGACAAACCAGTCAACCCGGAAATTGCACTCAATGCCAAATCTCCGGCAACCTATTGTGTAAGCTCTTCCAACAATGGAGATGGTACATTGTCAGTAACATTAACAGAGGATGGATCTGCAATCAATTTGTCTGACTACACACTGACATGGTATAGAGGTAAAACCACCTCATCTGCCAATGAAATCTTCCCAACTGATGCCGGAGGAAATACAAGAGGGACTGCAAGAGATGCAAGTGGTGACCTTACTAAGCTGGATAGCCTGATGAAAGGGTTCTACACATTGGTAATTCAGAAGAAAACCAACAGTAGTATTTCGAAAAATGCTGGTTGTATAGCACAACATACTTTTGAAATCCTGGAAGATTTGGACTATCCGATCATCAATATTGCCGATACGCAAATAACGGACAACACCTTATGCGGAGGAGTAAATGGCAATGGAAGTTTCACAATTGAAGATAGCAATATCACATTTGGATCAACTTCTACAGGGGTTTCTGATTATGACTGGACATTCACTTCTAAGAGTGGCAATAACACCATTGCGTCGCCTTTGAACGCTCCTTCTAGCATATCAGTCACTGATCTGTTACCTGATACAATCCAGATAACAGCACAAAATATCGTCAAAGGATGTCTTTCTTCTACCTTCAATATTATCATCCGTGATGTGAGTGTGGATCCGGTAATTGACTCAGTTGCTACTACGCCTAATGCCAACTGCTCAGGTGGTAGTATCAGTCAGGGGTCAGTGACTATAATCAGTATAGACGGAAGTACCCCTGCCGCTGGAGCATACAGTTATCAGTGGTATGTAGGAAATAACACGACCAATACTTTATCAAGTGTTTACCCATCAATTAAGGATGATACAATTAGTATTACAGGGGTAATTGATACACTCTACACTGTAGAAGTCACCAACAATACAACGGGCTGTATTTCTACACAGGTAGTGCAGGTAAGCAATGATCCACAATTGCCAATTATTACCTCTTATGAGGTCAATAGCAACTCTTATTGTAACAATCCTAACGGATCATTTAGCTTGAATGAGTTCGAACATAATGGTAAGACTTACAACATAAGCAGTGATTCATTAGCCATTGCTACAGAATACACCATAGAAGTTTATGATAAGGACAATAACAAGTTGACCGACTCTGATCCATCTACTCCTTTTGATTTTGATGGATTGGATGCAGCAGGAAACGATTATGAGGTGATCATTATCAGAACCGCAGATTCACAATGTCAATCTGACCCTGTTTCATTCAGTATTGAGGATAGTCCGATCAATCCTATCATTCAATTGACCCAACTCGAAGCAGATTCCACTTGTTCCTCAAACGGTACTGTACCAAATGGTATTATCAGGGCCAAAGTAGATAATCAATCTGATCCTGTTGGTTACAATTTTAGCTGGACAGATTCTTCTGGTAATCCGGTTGGCACCAATAATGATTCATTGGTAAATGTAAGTGCTGACACCTATACAGTTAGTGTTGAGCACATTTTATCAGGCTGTACTTCTTCTGCATCATTACAACTTGAAAATGTGCCGTCATCACCTAGAATAACTGCATACGATTCGGCTAGTATAACCACATGCTCACCATCCAATGGGTATTTTGCGGTGACTAAAACTAGTACAGGTAAAATATCTGATTATACTTTCGATTTCTATGACACTGATCCAACAGTTGGTAATCCAAGCCCTATTCTTTCTGGTTCGGATTCTGTGCTCTCATCTACCACTCTTGGAAAAGATGTTGTTGCCGGCGACTATTTTGTAATTGGTTACAATACAATTACCGGGTGTTCAACAGATATAATTAGAATTACATTGGAGGATAATACAATTCATCCTAAGGTTACTCTGAGCGATTTTGAATTCCAGACCAATTGTGACCCTTCCAATCCAAATGGATCACTGACAGTAACTGCTAATGGTTCACAAGATCTCTCAGCTTATGGATTTGAATGGACGGATGCGGATGGTAATGTGGTTGAAGCCAACAATTTTACAGCGGATAGTCTTGCGGCAGGCGTTTATTATGTCACTGTCACTGATTCATCCACTCTATGTAGCACTGTAGCTTCATTCACAATGGACGATCAAGTTCCTGATGTGTATCTGGGGCTTTCAGTAACCACTCAGGGCAATTCTAACTGTACAAACCCTGATGGACAGGCTGTTGCATACATATCAAATCTTCCATTTACCAAGTCATTTACAGATTACATTTTCTACTGGTTTGACGGGGTAGTTGCAGAAATTGATATCGATACCGCCAACGCCAACTGGATAGGAAATACATATTCAGGTATTAAAGAAGGACCTTATACGCTCTATATCGTTGATTCAAGTGACCCTCAATGTAGTAAACATTATCAAGTGGTTCCTGTGGATAATCTCACACATGATCCAGAATTTGAATGGGAGGTTGTGCAAAATGTAACAATCTGCTACCCTGATCTTCCAAATGGTATTGTCAGAATAAGTAGTGTGGAAAAGGAAATCTGGCAGTATAGATTCGACTGGTATAAAGTGCCGGTTTATGATCATACAGATACCATTTATAACAAACCATTTGCTACCGGAACATTGGTTGACTCATTAGCGATTGGAGCCTATAGCGTTCGTGGCACTGATTTAATCACTGGTTGTGTTACCTATAAACAATTCAACATTGAAGATGCAACAGAAGCTGTGCCTGCTCCATCTGTCAACAAGGTCAAAGACAGAACAAGCTGCTTATTTGCAAATGGTGAAGCAATAGCCAGAGTCAATGGTACGGCTGATGGCTACATCTTCAGATGGTATGCAGAAGGTAACCCGACCACTCCAGCATTTACAGGAGATTTCGTTACCACACTGGATTCTATTACTTACAATGTGGAAGCGATGAATATCGCAACTGGTTGTGTATCTCCGAGAGTGCCGATTTCTCTACAGAATATCATCACACCTCCTGAATTTGATATTTACACAGAGCAGTCCATGTGTTTAAGTCGATTGGGAACTTCTGATAATCCATTCTCAGGATATGCCGATATCAGGTTCAAGCAATATCGACCTATTGACTCGATCGTCTGGATCAACCCTGAAGGCGTGGCAGTTTCTAATGATTTGACATTGAACGATGCAGAGCCAGGTAAGTGGACAGTATGGTTCAGGTTAGATAAAGAAACTGACAATGGATGCGACTATTCAAGAGAGTTTGAAATCACAACCGAGCTCAAAGTTTACAATGGTGTATCTGCTAACGGGGATAATAAAAACGACTTCCTGATCATTGATTGTATTGAATACTTCCCTAATAACCACGTAACAATCTTCAATAGAGATGGGGCGTTAGTGTACGAAACTGATGGATATGACAACATTACCCATCGATTTAGCGGTGTAGGAAATGTTGGTAGAAAAGGCCTTAAGTTGCCTGTTGGAACTTACTTCTATTTCATAGATAAGAGAGATGGATCAGAAGTGATTAATGGATATTTAGAGTTAGTTCGTTAACTTTCAGAATTCAAGTATGAAAAAACTAGTAATTATACTATCGATAATATTGAGTTCAGGAGCCGCAACTGCACAGTTGCGGCCCCTTACTTCTACATATCCATTTAATGGTTTATTACTCAACCCTGCTTATGCAGGTAGTTTAAATAAGCTTTCGGCAATTGCTGTATACAGAAGACAGTGGCTTAATATTGATGGAGCTCCTACCTATGCAGCTTTTACAGCACACTCTTCTTTTATGGATAACAGAATTGGTGTGGGACTTCAGGCATCACAGGATAAAGTTGGAGCCAATGAATTGACTTCTATATATGGTAGTTATGCTTATAAGATCAAAACTGGAGTTGGCATATTAGCCATGGGGCTTCAGGGTGGGTTTGATAATAGTAGATTCGACCCTTCAAAGCTTTCAATTTTTGATAAAAGTGATGGAAACTTAATTGGAATTAGCAATAAGTTCTCTCCAAACTTCGGAACAGGGTTATACTTTGCAAATCCAAGAATGTACGTAAGTGTTGCCGTTCCATATATTCTTGAGAATAAAACCTATGCATCGGGTGGTAATGATGCTGTATCATCAGAAGCAAGACAAAAAAGATATTACTACATCACAGGTGGTGTAATTATACCGATTAATGAACATATCAAGTTCACTCCTACTGCACTTATCCGAGCTCAACAATCTAACCGCTTGACTGTTGACATCACTCCAATGATCATCTTTGACGAAATTGCATACCTGGGAATCAGTTATAGAACTTCTAAGGATATTACTTTCATTGGTCAGTTGATCCTCAATGAGAACCTGAGAGTTGGCTATGCTTATGATGCCACAGCTAGTCAGATTAATACACAAACCACTGGTTCGCATGAGATTTTGCTTAACTACAGGATCAAACTAAGAAATTATAAGAAAGACCCTCAGTGTCCGGTATATTTCTAATTATCCAGATATAAAGTTTAGAGCTGACAAAAATTCACTTGGGTAAAGAAGTATGAATGATTAGTTCATGTCGTTCATTGAGGAAACAGTACAAACAACTACTAATTCTCAAAACCATAACCTTTCATTTATAAAAACTCATTTCTTCTCCCCGCTCAAATCTGTGAGAAGAGCATTGGTCAATGAAAGCAACAAACTAAATATCAATGCCCACCAGAACCCATCAACTACAAAACCTGGTACAATAGAATCAGCAATCAAGATGATAATGGCATTGATTACCAGAAGGAATAATCCCAAAGTGACAACTGTCAAAGGAATGGTTAAAATGATCAAAAGAGGTTTGATCGTGAAGTTGAGTAAAGACAGGATGAACGCAACAATGAGTGCCGCCAAAAAACCATCTACACTCACACCTGGCAGTAAGTACGAAACAATGATTACTGCTAGTGAAGAAAGCAGCATTCTAACTAAAAAATTCATATCCGATTTTCTTTTAAAAGTTCAATTGAGACTCAATCACAACTCATATCGCTCTCTTAGTACGATCAGGTGATGTCCACAGTGCCCGGCCATGATATACGCCAGTGCTCTAACTGAAAATATAACTTCATTAGCCTTTCCAGTGTTTTTAGTTTGATCTTCAGAGAGATTCTTGAGCATTTCCAGATTAGACTGTCTTAATCCATCAAACTCACGAATGAATGTTTCTTTTGGCCTGTTTGCAAAATCACCATTATTCACATAGTGATGATCATTAAAACCAGGAATTACGGTTTTGTCATTTCGGGAAAATCGAAAAGCCCGGTATCCCATCACTCGCTCTACGTCATTAACATGGCCCAATACTTCAGCAACTTTCCATTTTTCAGTCGCATAAGCGTATTGCATTTTTTCTTCCGGAATATCACCTAGCAGCTGTATATATTCATGATGCTGCTCTTCAAGTAAGTCTATGATATTACGGTTGCCAACCCAATCAATATAACCTCTGAAAAAGTTGGCATATTCCTCTGGTTTTGGTTTTTTAATTTGACTCATCTTTGAACCAGTTTGCGTACTTGATATAATTATTTGCTATGCGTAACAACATCTCTCTGTTCTTTCCTTCTACATCTTTTACTTTCCTGGCTGGAACTCCAGCGTAAATGGTATTAGATTCCACAACGGTATTCTCTAAAACAACCGCTCCCGCAGCTACGATAGCTCCAGTCTTCACTACTGCCCCATCCATTACCATTGCTCCCATTCCAATCAATACCTGATCTTCAAGTGTACATCCATGCACCATCGCATTATGACCTATTGATACATCACTACCAATATTAGTCGGAGCTTTCTCATACGTTCCATGAATGGTTGCGTTGTCCTGAATGTTGGTTCTGTCTCCAATCTTAATATAATTGACATCACCACGAATCACAGCATTGAACCAAACTGTGCACTGATCACCCATAATCACTTCCCCTACTACCGTTGAGTTTTCAGCCAACCAACAATCTTCACCCATTTTGGGAGTAAACCCCCTCACACTTTTAATCAATGCCATAAATCTGATTTTATTTTGAACATACTAAATTGCACGCCCGTTAAGGTAATGTTTTTCAATTTAAAAGAATCAAAATCCCGATGGTCTTAAATTTCTCTAAGCCAATATTAATATTTTTTTCATTGGCCCTTCTAATCAGTGCCTGCCAACAAAAAAATAACGAAAAGCATGTTGAAGCAAAAGGTGAACAATCCAAAGAAGAAATCTCCGAGAATGCTGACTGGATCAATATAGATACTGCCACTTCTGTACTGACCTGGATCGGGAGTAAACCTACCGGCCAACACAATGGGATAATCCCGCTTTCAGAAGGCAAAATTGCTGTTTTGAACAATGAATTGGTTGGTGGAAACTTTACCATCAACATACAGGAACTGATTGTAATGGATATGCTTCAGGAACCGGATCGTAATGAAAAACTAAGAGATCATTTACTTTCCGAAGATTTTTTTATGACAGACAGTTTTCCATCTGCTTCATTTGAAATCACCTCCATCATACCATACGACTCTGCATTACTTCCAGCTGATCAGGATCAATTCCACTCAGACTTCAAGCCAGAAAAACTCAGAGTTTTCATGGTAAAAAACCCAACACATTTCATTTCCGGAAACCTGACTATAAAGGGAATCACCAAAAACATTACTTATCCGGCTGAAATCAAAGTAACTCCTCAGATGATTCGAGCAGAAGCCAAATTCAATATTGACAGAACCGACTGGAACATTACCTACAGCAATGAAGCAAGTGTAATAGATAAGGCAAAGGACAAATTCATATACAATACCGTGAATGTTGGGGTGTATCTGGAAGCGTTATGGCCTGAAAATAAAGCTGATACAACATCAGTTGAATAATCAAAGTCTTGTTTTTAGACATTGACAAACTTTGAAGAATACTAATAAGACTGACAGATTGTCACTTCTTTGTGAATCATAGTTATCTTTGCGCACTTGATAAAAACAGACGGAAAATGACGCAGCTGATAGAAGACATTGATATTTTGGATCGAAACAAGCCCGATCAAGAAGAAAGCTGTGGAGTAAAAATCTCCAAAGAAAGCAACAACCCCACTGCTAAAAAACTTTATATAGAAAGCTATGGATGTCAGATGAATTTCTCTGATAGTGAGATCGTTACATCTATACTTCAAAAAGATGGTTTTGATACCACATCGTCGTTTGAGCAGGCCGATGTGATCTTACTCAATACCTGCTCTATACGTGAAAAGGCAGAACTTACAGTTCGTAAGAGACTTACCCAATTCAATAAAATCAAGGGTTCTCGTCCGGAAATTACCATTGGTGTATTGGGTTGTATGGCAGAGCGATTAAAATCCAAGTTGCTCGAAGAAGAAAAAATTGTTGATTTGGTAGTAGGTCCCGATGCCTACAGAGACCTTCCGAACCTCGTGAAAAAAGCTGAAGATGGTGAAAAAGGAGTAAACACATTTTTGTCTCGTGAAGAAACTTACGCGGACATCTCTCCTGTCCGACTAAACTCCAATGGAGTAACTGCTTTTATCTCTATCATGAGAGGTTGTGACAATATGTGTTCATTTTGTGTGGTGCCATTCACAAGAGGCCGCGAACGATCAAGAGATCCACAAAGCATTGTAAATGAAGCCATTGACTTATTCAATAGAGGCTTTAAAGAAGTTACGCTTTTGGGTCAAAATGTTGACTCTTATAAGTGGTCAGCTGAAGAAAATAATAAAGCTAAACTTGAAAAACAAGGCATTGAAGCAGTGGTAAACTTCGCCAACTTGCTGGAAATGGTAGCAAAAGTCAACCCGGATTTGAGGGTAAGATTTTCCACTTCGCACCCAAAAGACATCACGGACGAAGTATTGCACACTATGAAAAAGTATGACAATATCTGCAAATACATTCACCTTCCAGCACAGAGCGGCAATTCGCGTGTTCTGGAATTAATGAACCGAACTTACGATCGTGATTGGTACATCAACCGTGTTGATGCCATAAGAGAAATACTCGGTGATGAATGTGGCATAAGTTCAGATATGATTACAGGCTTTTGCACAGAAACAGAAGAAGAGCATCAGGACACACTCACACTGATGGACTATGTGAAATACGATTTTTCATACATGTTTTTCTATTCGGAAAGACCTGGAACTTTAGCTGCTAAAAAATATGAAGATGACATTCCTCTGGAAGTGAAAAAAAGACGACTTCAGGAAGTGATTGCCAAACAACAGGATCTCTCATTGGAGCGCAACAAACTGGATATCGGTAAAACATTTAAAGTTTTGATCGAAGGAACCAGCAAGAGGTCAGAAGAAGATCTTCAAGGCCGAAATAGTGCCAATAAAGTGGTCATCTTCAAAAATGAAGGATATCAAAAAGGTCAGTATGTCAATGTAGAAATATACGATTGTACAGCGGCCACTTTGTTCGGAAAGGTTGTGTCATGATGGACTATAGGATAGACTCAGAAATTCAATCCGTAAAGCAGCGTTTTGAGATCATTGGTAATTCACCAAAGCTCAACAATGCAATCAGGATCGCTGTGCAGGTCGCTCCTACTGATATGAGCGTACTCATCCAGGGAGAAAGTGGTGTTGGTAAAGAATCCTTTTCTAAAATTATCCATAGTCTCTCCCACCGCAAGCATGGTCAGTTTATTGCTATAAATTGTGGAGCTATTCCGGAGGGAACTATTGATTCCGAGCTTTTTGGTCATGAAAAGGGCTCTTTTACAGGAGCTCATGAGGCCAGAAAAGGTTATTTTGAAGTAACGAATGGCGGTACCATATTTCTGGATGAAATTGGCGAAATGCCATTAAGTACTCAGGCCAGACTGCTCAGAGTACTTGAAAATGGTGAATTCATCAAAGTGGGTTCATCAAAAGTACAAAAAACAGATGTGCGCGTAATAGCTGCCAGCAATGTAGAACTTCACGAAGCGATTACTAAGAACAAATTCCGGGAAGACCTCTATTATCGATTAAATACCGTTCCAATTCAGGTACCTGCTCTGAGAGAGCGGGATGAAGATGTTTTATTGTTGTTCAGAAAGTTTGCATCAGACTTTTCAGAAACCTACCGAACAAAGCCAATTCACTTAAGTGATCCTGCAAAACAGATGCTACTTAAGTTCAGGTTTCCGGGTAACATTAGACAACTCAAAAACCTGGTGGAGCAAATGAGTGTATTGGAAGTAGAAAGAGAAGTAGATGCCGAGACATTACTCAAGTACCTTCCTAAAACCAATTCATACCTGCCTGCACTGGTGGATAAAACTGAAAATGGAGAAAGTTTTTCAGAACGGGATATACTGTACAAAGTGCTCTTCGATATGAAGCGCGACATGTCCGAAATGAAAACTTTAATCCATAAAATACTATCTGAGGATAGCAGCAGGAGTGAAATTTTATCAAAACATAAGCGTTTATTTAACGATGTAGAAGACTTTGAAACCCCTCCTACGTCAGAACCTTTTGAGCCTCCATCACTCAAACCGATCAACCCGATCATGATAGAATCAGGGCGTGGTATTCAAGATGATGAGGATGAGGAAGATATCTATGATGTGGAAGACATCTCCCACGAAACACAGGAAGATGAGTCGCTCTCTCTGGAGAAAAAAGAGAAAGAAATGATCATCATGGCACTTAAGAAAAACAATAACAAGAGAAAATATGCAGCCAGAGATCTGGGAATATCTGAAAGAACACTTTACCGAAAAATCAAGCAGTATGAGATTGACAATATTTAGCATACTGATAATCAGTAGTTTGGGTTTTTCAGGGTGTGGTGTCTACGGCTTTACCGGAGCCTCTATTTCACCGAATATTAAGACTATTTCGATCCAACCATTCTTCAATAACGCTACCCGCGGACCTTCCAATATGAGTGTGTTGTTCACCGAAAAAATCAAGGACTACTATCAGCAGTACACCTCACTTCAACTGGTCAATGACAATGGAGATCTTCAGCTGGATGGTTATGTGGCAGATTACACTATTACCCCGGTATCTGCAGCCGCTTCAGGAAACAATAATCAGCAAAGTTATTCCAATACATCCAGGATAACCATTACAGTTTTTGCCAGTTATATTAACTCCCAGGATGATCAGTTTGATTTCGAGAAAAAGTTTTCATTCTTTGTAGACGTAGATGCCAATACTGATATTAGTGCTAATGAACAACAGTACGTTGATCAAATATTCGATCAAATTATTTTCGATATATTCAATGCATCTGTGGCAAATTGGTAAAATTTCTTAATTTAGATTTTCATCAACACCACCTTCCCCTGTGAATAAACAAAAGTTCGTCGAGTATTTAAGATCACCAAATGATTTGGATAAAGATTCCATGCAGGAACTGGAAAGTCTGGTGGATCAATATCCTTATTTTCAGAGTGCCAGAACTTTGCTTGCAAAAGCTGGCAAAAACCTGAAGTCTAAGCATGTAAAAACTTATGTCACCAGTGCTGCGGTCTACGCCACTGACAGAGTGTTACTCAAAAGGTACATCAACGACGAACTAATCTTTCTCAACCCTCTTACCGTCCATGAATCTCATGAAGCTGATCATGAACGTGATTTGGGCCAGGCAATCAAAACAAACAGAATAGCTTCTTCTCAGAGCAAACAGGAATCTGTCAAAAAAGAAGAGACCGTAAAAGCTCAGAAAGTAGCCAAATCAAAAAAAGCCCGGTCTATTCCAGAGAATTATCTCAAAATGGATGATTTGAAAGAGACCAAGCCCTCTGATTTGGACCATATGATAGACGAGCTCTATCGTGACATGGAAGAGCTGAAAGTCAATCGAGCCAGGCTAAAGGAAATTGAAGATCACCTGACAGAAGAAGAAGTGGTGTCTGAGGTTTTGAAAAAGGTAACTGAAACTCAGGAGCCAAAGGTTGAAGAAGCAAAAGATGAAAGCTCCGATACGGAAGATATTCAGCCAAAAAAAGAAAAAAACACTGAACCTGCTGAGGAAGAAACTCTTTCTAAGGAGGAACTAAAATCCGAATCCATAAAAGAGGAATCTGACAACATAGAAACGCCAGAGTCTGCAGAAAGCAATACAACTAAAAATGATTCTGATATTGATCCTGAAGATGAGGAAGATAAAGTTGTCATTAAAAAACCCGCAGAATCCAGATCGGCAAGAGTGTCTAAAATCAACCAGGAAGTAGAAATCTCCAAATCACTGACTGGCCGAAGTACTCCACCAAAAAAATCCTCTTCTAACGAAACTTCTAAAAGCAAAAAGCAAGCAGAAGAAGCTTCTGAAGCTTCATCAGATGATGACGATAGTGCTCCAAAGAAAAATGATCAGGATGACATCATCAGTGCGTTTATAAAAAATAACCCTACCATTTCACCTGCCAAACCAAGTGGCTCATCTCAAAATGATTTATCAGGATCTAGTTCTGATTTGCATCCTGATATTGCCTCAGAATATCTTGCAGAAATCTATCTCGAACAAGGACATAAAGAACGTGCTATCCAAATATATGAGGCGCTTATAGTGCGTTTTCCTGAAAAATCACTTTACTTTGCGGACATTGTAAAAAAACTAAACGAAGAGAGTTAGAATGTACGCGCTTATTGTCAGTATTATCATCCTCGTAGCCTTTTTATTAATTCTGGTTGTGCTAGCTCAAAACCCTAAAGGTGGAGGATTATCAAGTGAATTTGGAGGTGGAGGAACCCAACAAATAATGGGTGTTAAAAAAACCGGTGACTTCCTTGAAAAAACAACATGGGGCCTGGCTATCGCCCTTATGGTGCTTACCGTATCAACGAAATTTTTCACTCCTGAGCAAGAGTCAACGATCACTTCTCCTAATATCGAAAGTGCTCAGGAATCAGTATTACCTGCACAGAGTATTCAGCCGACAGAAGGAGCTGAAGGTCTTGAGGATCTGGGTCTGGAAGGTGATTCTGTTAACTAATAGAACTTATTTGCTGAACCAATAATCTCTTTGCCACAGGCATAATAGTTTGTGGCAAAGGGAAGTTCAGTTTACTTACCACTAAAAACGTTGCTGGATTAGGCAACTCCTTGAATTTTCTGATCAAATCCAGTTTAATCTGCTCATAAGACCTGGAAATATCTTTAAAATCATTGATCAGAAAAGTCGTATTAATTCCCCTGAATTTTTCCTCTGCACTTTCAAATACAGATAGCTGATATCTGAATATAGTCACATCCCTTTTGGAATCCTGATTGACAAGCACATAGCCTTCATTGGCATAAATCGGCGCAAGCCCCACCATTGAAACCTCCAGGTTCTCCTCTACCATATCATACAGCTCTTTCCCCTCATTGATCGCTCCAGCCATTCTTGGTAAGGCAAATGCTATAATCTCCTCAATTTCCTCCATCATATCATTGTCTTGAATGATCCGCTCATAAGTAAACTTCAACTTCTGAAAATCAGCTTTAGAAATGGTCTTGGGGAAGTTTTCATAGATTAACTCTTTGCTTGACTTTACCTTGAGCAAATTTTTATAATGGAAAATCAAATCAGACAGAAATGGATAAAGCTCCGAAGCATTAAACTTGTTCCTGATATCTTTCAAATAGGCAAGAAGAATGTACTTCTTGTATTCATAGTCAATGATTCCTTCTGTCAGCCAGTCATGGTTCAATCTTGTCATATATTATCCAATTTGTTCTCAAAAAATTAACAACATGAGAGCAAAAATGCTAACTCTGACAGCCGAAATATGACAGACAAAATCTACTAACTGATATTTTGTCAGCCTTTTTATGACATTTCTGACAGAGTAAGCATTTGGCATATTTAATGCTCATAGGCGATCAGCAACATTTAAATATTTGACTAAACCATAAATTACTAAACACAATGTCAAAAGTAAATTTCAAACCACTAGCCGATAGAGTTCTGGTAGAACCGGCGGCAGCAGAAGAAAAGACTGCTTCAGGCATCATTATTCCTGATACTGCTAAGGAGAAGCCTCAGAGAGGTGAGATCGTCGCAATTGGTACTGGTAAGAAAGATGAGCCTATCAACGTAAAAGTTGGAGACCAGGTACTTTACGGAAAATATTCCGGCACTGAGATCACAATTGATGGTACAGAATACTTGATCATGAAAGAAAGTGATATCTACGGAATCATTTAATATCCAGGAAATCAATTCAAATAATCAAAAGAAGAAATAATTATGGCAAAAGATATTTTCTTTAATTCAGAAGCTCGTGAAAGCTTGAAGAAAGGTGTTGACGCTTTGGCTAATGCAGTTAAAGTGACATTAGGACCAAAAGGAAGAAACGTAATCCTTGATAAGAAATTCGGTGCTCCGGCTGTAACCAAAGACGGTGTGTCGGTAGCTAAAGAAATCGAATTGGAAGAACCAATTGAGAACATGGGTGCACAGCTCCTGAAAGAAGTGGCTTCCAAAACTGCAGATGATGCTGGTGATGGTACTACTACAGCTACAGTGTTAGCTCAGGCACTTTTTAACCATGGTATCAAAAACGTAGCTGCTGGTGCTAACCCAATGGACCTTAGAAGAGGAATGGAGAAAGCTGTAGCAGCGATTGTTGCTGACTTGAAAAGTCAATCAAAAGAGATTTCTACAAGCGAGGAAATTGCTCAGGTAGCATCTGTATCTGCTAACAACGACGCAGAGATCGGTAAAATGATTGCCGATGCAATGGACAAAGTTGGTAAAGATGGTGTGATCACTGTTGAGGAAGCTAAAGGAACTGAAACTGAAGTGAAGACTGTAGAAGGTATGCAGTTTGACAGAGGTTACCTCTCTCCTTACTTCGTGACTAACACTGAGAAAATGGAAGCTGAGTTGGAAAATCCTTACATCTTGATCTATGACAAGAAGGTTTCTAACATGAAAGAATTGCTTCCTATTCTTGAAGCGACTGCTCAGACTGGACGTCCATTGTTGATCATTGCTGAAGATGTAGAAGGTGAAGCCCTTGCTACTTTGGTAGTGAACAAAATCAGAGGATCACTGAAAATCGCTGCTGTTAAAGCTCCTGGATTCGGAGATAGAAGAAAGGCAATGTTGGAGGATATTGCTATCCTTACAGGTGGTACAGTAATCTCTGAAGAAAGAGGCTATAAGCTGGAAAATGCTACGCTTGATTACCTTGGTACAGCTGAGAAAATCAACATCGACAAAGACAATACAACTATTGTAAACGGTGCTGGTAAAGCAGAAGATATCGAAGCTCGTGTGAACCAGATCAAACAGCAAATCGAAAACACTACCTCAGATTACGATAAAGAAAAACTTCAGGAAAGACTTGCAAAACTTTCTGGCGGAGTAGCTATTCTTTACATCGGTGCTGCTACTGAAGTACAAATGAAAGAGAAGAAAGACTTGGTTGATGATGCATTGCACGCTACCAGAGCTGCTGTACAAGAAGGTATCGTTGCTGGAGGTGGAGTTGCCCTGATCAGAGCATCAAAAGCCCTTGAAGGTCTTGATTTAGAAAATGCTGACCAAAATACAGGTGTAACAATCGTTAAGTTTGCTATTGAAGCTCCGCTAAGAACTATCGTAGAAAACGCCGGTGGCGAAGGTTCTGTTATCGTTAATGCGGTAAGAAACGAGAAAGATGATTATGGTTACAACGCTGGAACTGATCAGTTCGTGAACATGTTCCAGGCGGGAATCATCGACCCTACTAAAGTGACAAGATTGGCACTCGAAAATGCTGCTTCTATCGCTGGTCTGCTATTGACCACTGAAGCTGTAGTAGCTGATCATCCAGAGCCTGAAGCTCCAATGCCTGGAGGCGGTGGAATGCCAGGTGGTATGGGTGGAATGATGTAATCATCCTCCAATTACTGATATTAATAAAAGGCCGGGTTCTCCCGGCTTTTTATTATAAATACTCACCTGAGTATTTGCAGCCAGCCCGAACAGTGATTGTTCTCTGAGAGAGTGATATCATAGAAATAAATCCCACTCGCCACATCCGAAGCATCCCAATCATTCTCATAGTTATCATTCTTGTAGACCACCTTTCCCTCCCTATCAAATACCACCAATGAAAAACTGGTAACAGAAGTGATCTCAAAAAGGTCATTCTTCCCATCATTATTCGGAGTGAAAACATTAGGCACTTTCAATGGAGAATACTCTATTTTCATTGACTTTGGGGCGATACATTCATGATTGGTAGATAGTATCACATTATAACTCCCCTTTCGACTAAAAGTATGCATCGGACTCTTTTCATTACTTACCTCACCATCACCAAAGTCCCATTGAAAACCCCCACCGTAAGCAGTTTGGTTATTAAACTTATAGGAAACCACATCACAATGAGGAACCATATCCACAGTAAAGTCTGCTTCAGAAACAGGGTAGACATCCACAATGACCTGTAACCTTTCTACACATCCATCTTTAGTGATGGCTGTCAGATTAAAAAATGTCCTTTCATCAACAGTAGCAATTGGCGTTGGACTGGTTGGATCGTCAAGTTGATCAGTAGGACTCCACTGATAAGTTGCAGCACCAGTCGCACTCAGCTGCACGGATTCTCCCTTGCAGACTACTGGTGGTTTGTTCACCTGGATATTACTTTCATAGACGTTGATTGTGTCACTGTAAACTGCATTTTTTTCACAACTATAAGGGTTTTCAGAAGTTAAAGTCACCACATATGTTCCCGGATCATCGAAAGTATGCTTAATTTTTTTACTGCTATCTACGAATGTATCTCCATCTCCAAAATCCCAGGTATAAACCAAACCACCGGAGCTTTTATTCACAAAAAGCACGTCTAAAGGAGTACATCCCTTGTCATAACCCAAAATTTTCTCATGGAAATCATACGTTTCAAATCGTGCTGACATTGATATAAACTGGAACTTTACTGCAGCATTATTGCATCTTTCCACACCTTCGGCATTGACTCCATTATTAACTCTGGACCAGGCGCCTTCTGTAGTTGGAAAATTATCATGTGATCCTCCACAGGAGCATGCGGCTTGATAAATAATCCCTCGCTTATCAAAACGACTCGTTCCTCCATCTACATGGTCGCCTCCATTATTGGTAGAACCAAAAAAAGTTGCATAAACAAGCTCTTTTCCATCATCTGATAATACCATCAAATAGAAATCACTTCCATCAGATTCTGACATATAAGCATCATTGGTCACTTCCAGATAGTCCGTAGAGCCAACAAAATAATGGCTATACCATTTATTAACATCTCCACCCCATCCGCTCAACATAATACCTCCGCAATTACTCACAGCAAATGCCGTTGGAGAGATATTGGGAGCTGGAGTTCCATCACCAAAAACAGTAGAAAACAAGGTTCTATTCAAACCTGGATTTAACTTATGAATAAACTGTGAGCTATTGGGTACACTGTAAATATCTCCTCCGGATACTGGGTAAACTCCATTGGTCAAGCCAAATGCATAGATATTCTGCTCATCATCTAAATCAATAAAATATACCTGATCCATATTTGAAGTTCCCAAATAAGTACTTTTATCAATTTTCACCTGTTGATAATCAAGTATGGAAATGAAACCGTCCATTGAGCCCTGAGCTGTAATGTGCAACACATCAGAAGTAGTTGGAAAATCACTACTCATCGTACCACCGGCTACAACAACTTTGTCCTTATCAAGTAACTTAATGGTATAAGCCCCATCTTCCCGGGTTCCACCCAAAAATGTACTCCACCTCATGTTGGTTAGGTCTTTATTCATGGAAAAAATGACGGCATCTGAAATCCCTCCCCCAAAACTCTGCTGAACAGGTGAAACTGAGGGGAAGTTTTCGCTTTCAGTATGGGAAGCCACATAGATATTATCTTCTGCATCCACAATTACATCACCTCTATGATAATCACCATAATTGATGATAAGACCATTTACATAGTTCTGTAAATTTTCCATTTTCAGAATACCATCATTGCTATCACCTCCTGCGTATGTGGACGCCTTAATATGTCCATCCGCATCTAAAATGGTCAATACGATATCTGTACCTCTTACATAGTCATTGAAAATTGCAAACTCTTCACCTCCGTTAAAGGTTGAGTCGTATGTGCCATTGGTTACAGGATATGATATGGAGCCACTAGTACCCAGAATGATCAGTTCACCAGCATGGTTAACAACCATGCTATGTGGGGCATCTTCAGAAGCTCCTCCAACAAATGTCCCATAAAGCAAATGGCTACCTGTAGAATCGTATTTCAAAATACCCATATCAGTGCCAAGCCAGTAATTAGTCCCAACTGTAGATGGAAAACCACTACCAAATACTATTCCTCCACTATAAAAATTACCCTCTTCGTCGTAACAAGCAGTATATCCGAAATTATCAGAATGGGCTCCTGAAAAAGTAGAAAAAATGAGTTCCGGATCAATAACCAACTGATAAGACCGATCATAATCAGAAGCAACATCAAAGCTCAACTGATTCCCGGTGAGACGGTATGTACACTGAACAGGTTCAGTGCTTTGGTCATCACAAACAGTATAAGCAACCGGCGCTCTTTCCATTATTGAATTATCACCCAAACTAATGAATGAACAGCCGCCTTCCAGAAATGGAAGTGTTTCACTCTTATAACTTAACTTAATATTATTTGGGTCAGCTCCCTGCTTTACATTAAAGTCATATTTTAAACCTTGCCGTGAAACATAAAATTTCAAATCAATTCCTTCATATAAATCCTCAAAAATTACAGCTTCAGAAACCAAACAGTCTTCGCCCCACTTTTCACTATCATTGCCCAGGTAATAATTGTACCTGAACGGCAACACAGCATCAGCAATTACATTCACTTTTGAACTGGCACCTAAAAAAGAGACATCCATTTCTGAAAATGATTGCTCCTTACTTCTGTTAAAATGAGAAGGCAGATGTCCGTTAGTTACCTTATCAGGAGCGTTCATCAGTCTGTAGACCAGTCTATCCTTTTTGATCAATAAATTTCCCCCAGGGATATTGCCAACGAACAGTATTTCATTCCCCCATTGGCCTTTGTTTTCAATAAACTGGAAATCGTTTACACCCCTACCCGATCCATAACCGATTGAAGACATTCCCAAAATGAGAACAAAAAAAATGATATTGGTTCTTTGAAACATTGCAGTGACGTTGAAAAAAATAAAACTCAATAGGCCTATTTATTGAACACTGACTTGATGAAAACCCCATACTATTCGTGATAAAATTAGATTCTACATGTATTTCATAGTCACAACCTGTAAATGAATTACATCAAGCGCAATTTAAAGTTAGCTAAAAATATCTCATACCTGATCAAATGGTGATAATATGCGAGCCATACACAAACATATTCTTGATCATGAGTTTCTCAATTCGACAAATAAATTCAGCTGTGTTTTCAACTACTTTGTCTCAGCTTTTTCAAGCAAAATGGTTTAGTTTTATATAAAAACATGAGCCTTAATAATGGCATGAAGAAGTTATTCAATAAGATATCTGCTCCTCAAATAATTATTGAATTTGTATCAGTGGTGTTTGCTGTACTTCTGGCACTGGGGCTCAATTCGTATAAAGAGTCTATCACTCAAGAAAACAATGCACAAAAACTAAAGGCGGCAATTCTGAGTGAATGCCAAATGAATCTAAGGAAAATAGATTCGGTTTTGATCAAAAACAGGCACTATGCGGTTTTCCTGGATTCGGTAGTTAGCCTTCCGAACGATCAGGTATCTGGATTTTATTTCACCTACGACTATGAACTCCTAACCAATGGAGCATGGCAAATCGCCCAAAACAATGAGGCTATTAATACATTGGACCAAGATTTTCTAATGGAAGCAGCCGACCTTTACCAAATCCAAAGCTTTTACACTGATTTTTCAAAAGGAGTATTTGAGGAAATCGGAGTTTTTCTTGCCAGAAAGAATGAACTCAAAGAAGCGAATTTGGCACTGTCCATGTACTATAACCTTAGTATTATGAACAACTCAGCCCAAGATCTCCAGGAAGACCTAAATCAATTCATCACAAAACACGGCCACTCTGAAGAGTAATTATTTTACACCCCATTAATTTATTATTAAAAAGCACGGATCAATAATCTGCATCAGTTATATTAGAACTCCTTTTTATATTCTAAACTTTACTAAACATGATGATTTTTATTGGAATTTTGGCCCTCATATTTGGGCTTTTCATGCTTGCTCTCAGGCCATATTTATCTGAGAAAGATGAATACGATGGGGAAAACCGCATACGTAGAAAGGCCCCTCCATTCTTGCTTGCATTTAGTAAAAACATCTCCTTGAGTATCTCAGGAGTTGGGCTTTTCTTTCTAATCCTTCCATATTTATTCTTCTGGGCAGAGCCCGGCTATCAGTACTTTCTGGTGTACCCTACGGGTCAGCCTGGCGTAGTTATGAACCAGGGAATCAAGTTTAGAGGTTTTGCCAAAATAGTGCCCTGGCAGAAATACATTGATGTAAAGGTGGTTGATAAAGAAGAAAGCTCGCGAGAGATAGAAGGTGTAATGAAACCGATACCAATCCGTTTCATTGATCAGGTAACTGCCGAAGTGAAAATATCAGGAAGGTTTCAGCTTCCTACTGTTGAAGAGGATTTCATTGCTCTGGCTATTAAATACAGAAGCATGGAAAACCTTGTTCAAAACACATTGATTCCTACGATTCGTGAACAAACCAACAATACTGGCTACATGTACGCTGCTCAAGATTACATCTCCGGAGAAGCGCAGAGTTTTCGACAAACATTGGACGAGCAGCTGAAAGATGGTGCTTATGCAGTCATCAAAATTGAAAACAAAGACACTTTGTTTAATGAGATTCAAAGCATTAATGACCCACGAACCATCAAAGAGATTCGCACTAGCTATACCGTTGAGAAAGTATTGGTAAATGGTCTCCCGAAGCGTATACCTCACGAACTAACAGAAAATAACATCATTGTTTCTCAGGTGATCGTAGATGATGTGATACTGGAACCAACATTTAAACAAAGACTTGAAGCTCAACGCGATGAATCAGCCAAACGGCAAATAGAGCAGCAAAAAGTGGAAACGGCCAAAGCTGCACAGTCCAGGATCATAGCTGAAGGTGAAAGAGATAAAGCTGCAGAACGCGTGACCCAGGAAAAAGAGCAGGTGAAACAACTGATCGCTATCGAAACCAAACTAAAGCAAGAGAGAACCAACAAGGAACTGGCTGCTATTGCTTTGGAAACGGAGCGCCTTAAAGCACAACAACGCAAAGTAACAGCTGATGCCAAAGCTTATGAAAATACCAAACTGGTATCAGCCGGGCTTACTCCTCAAGAAAGAGCTGAATGGCAATACAAAACGTCTGTTGGTGTAGCTGGTGAGCTTTCTAAACTTAAGTTCCCTGAGACTATGATTATTGCAGATGACAAGGGTGGAACTCCTTTGGAATCACTGATTGGAGCTGCTATGGCCAAGCAACTGACCAACTCCAGCGATAAAGGCGGATTTAAGTAGTTTTACAAAATGACGAAAAGGATACTCCTGATAATTACGCTTGCGACAATATCATTATTCACCTATGCACAGGGAGTATCCTTTTCCTATCTTATTCCAAAAAATGGTTATATCACTGCCCCGGTAAGTCCATTCTCTGTTAGAGGTATCGGTATTGGCGGTAAAGTAGGTATTGAAACAGGCGCCTCTCTATACAATATCCCGGGTCTGGCGATGACCGACCTCCCTTTTTCTTACAATAAACCACTGATTGGACCAATGTTTTCCATTTTAGCACCACTTCAGCTCTACTGGAAGATTCCTATGAAAGGGCTGCAAGTTAAACTCCTTGCAGGTGGATTTGGCTGGGTAAACCTGAACCCAAAAATCAATACAGGTAATATGGATCGCGCTTATAGATCTTATGAAAACTGGCAGGTGCTCAATACTGATTTTAAACTGAAATCTAAGCCAGGCTATGGACTAATGGGAGGAGTAGAATTTGCGTTCAAAGTCAGTAGAAAATTCACTTTCACCACTGAGTTTCAATACTTGTATGGATCAAGTAAAACCAGTATTTCCGGAAGCTATACCGGAGGCGGCAATGGGCAAGCGATCAGCACAAAAAATGTAAACCTGGATGCATCCACGTTGATTCAGGGATTAGAAATTTCTCTCGGAGTTAAGTTCTAAACGGCTTCATTACATAGGATGTACTCAAAGAACAATTCTGTTTTTGAATACGTTTCTAATGAGATCACTAGCAACTTAAGGCAATCTTCATGTGACCTGCTTTTAGTTAGACACAATAAGTTCAAACTGGATATTTCATCGCAATGAGTGAAAAAGAAATCATTCTGGCCCGTGTGCAGGAGAAGCAAAAGTTAAGGAAAGCCCGACGAGACATTTCCAGAATGTTGCTTTTTGCTATCGGTTTAGGCTTTCTCACTTTATTCACCAAATGGTTGTCAAAACAGATTGGGGCTTTTTACATTCCGGTCATATTTCAATGGAATTCCATTACATTAATCTTAAGCCTGATTTCTGTATGGAATGTTCAGAAGTTTATCAAAAAAGACGAATTACAAAAAGCCTATCGTTTTACTGTAATTGCCCTGTTGGCGGGAATACTATTTCTAGCTTTCCAAATCATCGGCTTAATAAAGCTCTCAGAACAAAGCGACTTTTGGCATAATCTCCTATTCCCTTTTACCTTCATTCATTCAGCACATCTTATTGTTGGCCTTTTTTTGTTCACCCGGATATTAGCAAAGCTGGGAAACTTCAGCATTCACTCACGAAATGATCAATATGCTATTAGCTCAATCTATTTCTGGTATCTCATTGCTGCTGCATGGTTAGGGTTTATCATTTGTGGATCATGGGGTAGTTAGAGCAACTCAAAGGGTTGAAACTAAGGATTAAGCAAAATTAGTGTGGGGAAATTGTATTATTGAAAGACACTTGACTATTCAAGCCAAAACCTCCGAGGACTCTGAGGCTCGCCTACCAACGAGGCAGGAAACTGAGCCTTTTAACACAAGAAGCTGAACGATTTAAGTCGAAATATTCTCAAATGTTGAACCCAGTGGGTTCCCAGCAGTTTCTTTTGAGAAAAAGAGAAGCAACCTTTAATTGCTTTCTCTCTGCGCTCACCGAGTTCTCTGTGGTTTCTATCTATTAAGGAAAGATGGATTGATGTTTTTCAAGATGCACCACAGGTTTTCGGATTGATCCGAAACCAAGACTTCAAACGATCACCAACAAAAAAAAGGAAGCAATCTTTCGACTACCTCCTCTTTTCTATGTTTTTATAAATTCTGAATCTATTATTCAATATCTCCAATCATCCTTTTCATCCATGGCACAAGCGCGAACATGAGTAATGCAGCTACGAAACTTGTTCCAAACACAGATAAGAAAATGGTGTCCAAAGGAAATGTTTCAAACAATCCTCCAATTCTTCCTCCAATATAATTACCAGTGGCAGCACCGAGGAACCAAATCCCCATCATCTGTCCAACGATTCTCTCAGGAGCCAACTTTGTCATAGCACTCAAACCAACAGGTGAAAGAAATAACTCACCAATGGTATGGATGAAGTAAACACTTAACAACCAGACTACTCCTACTTTGTCTCCTGTCTCTACAATATTGGTAGCTGGTGGCACAAGCACGAGGAAGCCAACACCTACCATCAGCAGACCAATGGCAAATTTCAAAGGAATAGAAAGGTGAATGTCTTTTTTCTTTAAGAAAACCCACAGCCATGCAAACACTGGAGTCATCACGATGATCCACCATGCATTCACACTCTGCCACCAGGTAACAGGGAATTCAAAACCGAATAATGTGTTTTTGGTATGTCTGTCTGCAAAAAGTGTCAATGTAGATCCAGCCTGCTCAAACGCTGACCAAAACAATGTAGCAGCCAGGTAAAGTACTATAATCGCTATTACCCTATTCTTTTCCTGAGTAGTAAAATCATTCTTAGAAAACAAAGCTCCAAAATAGGCTATTGGAACAATCACAAAAATGACTCCTACGACATTAGAAAGACTAACGACAGTAATTAAAAATATACCTGTAAAATGAAGTGCCAGGAGAACAATGATGGCAATTGCAAACCACATCAAGGCATTTCTCAATGATTTCCTTTGTTTTTTAACAAGTTTAGCATCTTCTGACTGCTTGAAAAGTCCAGCATCACCCAGATGCTTTGCACCAAGCACATATTGAATTAAACCCAGGATCATTCCTGATCCAACAATAGCAAATCCAATTCTCCAGTTGACAGTCTCTCCAAAATATCCAGCTACTAGTGGAGCAAGCAATGCACCCAGATTAATACCCATATAAAATATCTGGAAAGCTGAATCACGCTTCACGTCACCAGGTTTGTATAGAGATCCCACCATGGTACTTACATTTGGCTTAAGCAAACCTGTACCAATAGCTATAAAAGAAAGACCAATTACAAAAACAACAAAGCTTAGAGCAGAGGCTATAGTAAGATTACCTATGGCGATAAGAATACCTCCTATCAACACCGATTTTCTGGCACCCAAAAATTGATCTGATATCCAACCACCAGGGAGGTTTGTCAGATAAGCAAGAGAAACATAAAGAGCATAAAGTGCTCCAGCTTCCATTGCTGTCATCCCAAAACCAGGGTTATCCCCGTTTACAGTTGACACCATATATAATACTAACATTGCCCTACCTCCGTAGAAGCTGAATCGCTCCCACATTTCAGTAAAGAAGAGGGTCGCGAGTCCCCGAGGGTGACCTAGAAAAGTGCGTTCCGAACTCATTGATTTCTTTAAGGTTAATGAACTATTTAATATCTCTTTGAAGGAGGCAAGTATAATGAAATAATCCATAACAAGCTGACTGTCCAGCATGCGATAAACCAATAGTCAAAATAATGTTCGGTTTTTCGGAATCATCATTATAAATTTGCCTTGCAAACGTTTGCAAAAAATCAAACTCAGAACCCAGACACTACAGTTTTAATTATCTAACTGATTCAAAAAACAACTACAATCAAGGTTAAACCCAAAATCAATGAAAGAATTCGGACTTAAATCACAAAAATCTGGTCTTGAAGCTACTGGTCTCAGCAAGGTGAATGCAGCCTATTGGAACCTGGAAGCTGCTGAACTCATAGAAATTGCTGTAAAAAATGGAGAAGGCCATCTTACAGACACAGGAGCATTAATGTGCGACACTGGCACTTTCACCGGCAGGTCACCAAAAGACAGATTTATTGTAAAAGATGAATTGACTTCTGACAAAGTGTGGTGGGGTGATATCAATCAACCATTCACAACAGAAAACTTCGACAAAATCTACAATAAGATGATCGGTTTTCTGGAAGATAAGTCCGTTTATGTAAGAGATGCTTACGCAGGTGCGGATAAAACCCACCGTCTGAGAGTGCGCGTGATCAACACATTGCCGTGGCACAACCTATTTACCCGTAACATGTTCATTACTCCACCAGATTACAAGTTGGAGGATTTTGTACCCAACTTCACCGTAATCTGTGTGCCTGAGTTTGAAGCTGACCCGACAACTGATGGAACTCGCCAGGAAAATTTTGCGATCATCAATTTCAGCAAAAGAATCGTTCTAATCGGTGGAACAGCTTACTCCGGCGAGATCAAGAAAGGCATTTTCTCAGTACTCAACTTCTTACTACCTACTGAAGACAATGTGCTGCCGATGCACTGCTCAGCAAACATGGGTCCCGAACTTAATGATACAGCCATCTACTTTGGTTTGTCAGGTACTGGTAAGACCACTCTTTCTGCTGATCCGAGTAGACTTTTGATCGGGGATGATGAGCACGGATGGACAGATAAGAATGTCTTCAATTTTGAAGGTGGCTGCTACGCGAAAGTGATCAATCTGAGTGAAGAGAACGAGCCAGATATCTACAATGCAATTAACTATGGAGCTATTCTGGAAAATACCCGGTTCATTCCAAACACTCGCACAGTGGACTTTTCTAATGTGGAAGTAACCGAAAACACGAGAGTTTCCTACCCCATTGAAAGCATCAAAAACATTGTCAAACCTTCTGTAGGAGGAATTCCTAAAAACATCTTTTTCCTTACTTGCGATGCAGGCGGTGTGATCCCTCCTATCCAGAGATTGTCAAAAGGACAGGCCATGTATCATTTTATCTCCGGATATACTTCTAAAATAGCTGGAACTGAGGCTGGTATTACCGAGCCAACCCCTGTATTCTCAGCTTGTTTTGGAGCGCCATTTATGCCACTTCACCCAACTGCTTATGCAGAAATGCTTGGTAAGAAAATGGAAGAAAACGACGTAAAAGTTTGGTTGATCAACACTGGCTGGACAGGTGGAGCTTATGGAGTTGGGTCCAGAATAAAACTAAAATATACTCGCGCTATGATCTCTGCAGCCCTTTCCGGAGTTTTAGAAAATGTTGGCTACAGGACTCACTCCATCTTTGGAGCAGAGATTCCTTTGACATGCCCTAACGTGCCAAATGAAATCCTGAGCCCCCGAGAGACTTGGAGAAATGATGACGCTTTCTATAAAAAAGCAAATGAACTGGCTGTGAAATTCCAGCGAAACTTTGACAAGTTTCGTGAATATGCCAGTGTCGAAATATTGGCTGGAGAACCTAAACCAAATCCGAAATACGCTGTGGAAACTGAAGCCTGATCAAAAAAACTGATCATTATTTCACTGAAACAGCAGTCAGAAATGGCTGCTGTTTTTGTTTTTTCAAGGCATCACAAAAAACCACTCAATCTTTTGTGGTAAGTGGCAAACAGTGTCTACTTTTAAATATTCTCTATCGCTTCAGAGTTTAATCATCATGCGGAAACAAGTACTACTGGCATTCGGTGCACTCGTTATTATCACAGTTTTGAATCTCCTGCTGATCCATTTTGAAAAACAGGTGGATGGCTCCGATCTTACCAATTTTGAAAATGTCATGTGGTATATGGTGGTAACACTCACAACAGTAGGTTATGGTGATTACTCGCCTATTTCCACCGGAGGTAAAATCATTGGATACGTTTACGTGTTTTCCAGTCTCGGTGTATTAGGATATCTGTTCAGTACTGTTTCTAATAAAATCTATACCATGTTAGAAGAAAAAAAACTTGGATTTGAAGGCACCAGTTTTGAAGGTCATATCATCTTCCTGGGATGGAATGAATTTAGTCAGATGGTTGCCGATGAGATTGTTCCTGCAAACCGGAAAATAGCAGTTCTAACCGACCAAAAAGACGATGTTGATCTGATCTATGACCACTATGGTAAAAAGAATGTGTTTGTTTTATTCTCAGACAGGCAAGGCATTGAGACTTTGGACCGCTTAAATGCAGCAAAGTCTTCCGTAGTATTTATAGCAAGAGAGGATGATGCTGAAACACTCATGGATGTAGTCAACCTCAAAAGTGAATATCCAGGCATTTCCATTGTAGTATCCCTGCAAAAATCCAAACTAAGGAATACCTTCATAGCAGCTGGAGTAACACATGTTATTGCCAGAAATGAAATTGCTTCTAAACTGGTAGCAAGTTATATTTTCGAACCGGATGTTGCTGATCTCAACGTGGATCTTATCTCCTCAGCAGCAAAAGAAAATGACTTTGACATACTCGAGTATGAAGTAATACCTTCCAATCCCTACATCAACAAAGACAGTCATGAAATATTCCATTCCTTAAAAGATGATCATGACGTGGTGCTCATGGGGATCAGCAAACTGGTAAATGGCAAAAGGGAGCTTTTACCTAACCCCTCAAAAGAAGTCATACTCCAGGAAGGTGATTATATTATGGTGATGTCAACGGGTGCGAATAAAGAAAAGCTGAAACAAGTATTTGGTGTGGAGCAAGGTAGACTCAACACTGTGGTATAAAAAAATGCAATACTGTAGCTTTCACTTATGGACACAGAGATTATTTAAAGCGAAACAGCAGTCAGAAGTGGCTGCTGTTTTATATTTTTCAGCCAGAAACATTCCTAACCTGGAATTGGCTGGAATACACAAACTGACATCAAATGAAAATCGCAATAATTGCTCATGATGGCAAGAAAGCTGAAATGGTCGCTTTTCTGCTCAACTACAAAGAATCCCTGGGAAAAGTATCACTGATCTCAACAGGAACCACAGGTTCTCATGCTGAAAAAGCAGGTCTCAAAGTTCACAAATATCTTTCCGGTCCGCTTGGTGGTGATGCTCAGATTGCAGCAGAAGCAGCAGAGAAAAAACTGGATCTTGTCATCTTTTTCAGAGATCCTCTGGACAAACATCCTCATGAACCAGATGTACAAATGCTTATGCGTATTTGTGATGTGCACGATATTCCACTAGCTACAAACCCAGCATCTGCAAGATTAATGATGAATGCGCTACTGACCAGAATCAACGCTTCATGAGAAAATCGAATTGGGGAATTATCAGTACTGCTAAAATTGGAGTTGAAAAAGTCATTCCTGGCATGCTCAAAAGTGAAGCATTCAATGTGTCTGCTATTAGCTCCAGAAATCATCAGCAAGCCCAAATTTGGGCAGACAAATTAGGCATCCCTACAGCCTATGGCTCATATGAAGAGCTACTTTCTGATGAATCTATAGATATTATCTACAATCCTCTTCCTAACCACTTACATGTGGAATGGACTGCCAGGGCTATTGAAGCTGGCAAACATGTACTTTGCGAAAAGCCCCTTTTCCTAAACCCGCAAGAAGCTGATATGCTTTTAGAGCTGAGCCAAAAGCATCAGGTAAAGGTCGGAGAAGCTTTTATGGTCAAGACTCACCCACAGTGGATCAAAGCAAAGGAGATTATTGAATCAAATCTATTAGGGGAAGTCAAGGCCTATAATGCTACCTTTTCTTATTTCAATAACGACCCTGAGAATATTAGAAATGTAGCAGAATTTGGAGGAGGAGCACTTTGGGATATTGGGTGTTACCCAGTGATGACGTCAAGATATTTGTTTGGAGAAACGCCCAAAAGGGTCTTCTGCACTGCAACTTTCGATGAACAATTCAAGATAGATACTTTGAGTTCAGCAATTTTGGAATTCCCTTCCGGGAAAAAAGCAACCTTTACGGTAAGTACTCAATTGGCTCCTTACCAAAGGGTGCATGTATTAGGCACTGAAAAAGAAATGGAAATCCTAATCCCATTCAATGCTCCTACTGATAGAAAAACATGCATTAAAATCAACCCAGGAGATATTCTGCAGAGTAATGTTGAGAAAATCGAAATAGACACTTGTGACCAGTATCAGCTCCAGGCTGAAGCATTTACAAATGCTGTTACAAATAACACAGAAGTTCCCGTGAGCCTAACAGACTCAAAAATTCATAGCCAAATCATTAGGGCTCTTTTTCAGTCAATTGACACTGGAAATTGGGTTAATGTTTAACCCATCAATGCTCCGGCTATTGAAGCTGTCATCATTGTTGCAAGTGTAGCTGCCAGCAATGCTCTCATGCCAAGTTTGGAAATATTGCCCTGCTGAGTTGGGGCCATTCCTCCTATTCCTCCAATCTGGATAGCTATTGAACTGAAGTTAGCAAATCCACACAGCGCATAAGTGGCAATCACTATTGACTTCTGAGAAAGCACTCCTGCCGCCACAAAATCAGACAAGCCCAGATAAGCAACAAATTCATTCACGACTACCTTCTGCCCCAACAAGCTCCCAACTTGCAATGACTCATTCCAGTCCACTCCAATAAAAAAAGCAAACACGCGAAACACCTGACCTAGCAAATATTCCAGAGAAAGCCCCTCGAAGCTACCATTAGTACTTGCAGCAATCGTAGCATTAAGTCCTGTGAGATCTCCTATTGAAAGGAATACATAATTGACAGCAGCTATCAATGCAATAAAAGCAAGGAGCATGGCGCCAATATTTAGCGCAAGCTTAAGCCCTTCAGAAGCACCACGAGCCAGGGCATCTACCAGGTTTACGCCCATTGTTTCACCGGACACTTCCAGGTTAGCATTGATCCTATCTCGGTGTAGTTCAGGCAAAATAATTTTTGACATCACAATGGCTGCAGGGGCATTCATTATTGATGCACTCAGGAGATATGCTGCAAAACGTTCTTGCTCCGCCGGATCACTTCCTCCCAAAAAAGCTACATAACCAGCCAACACACCTCCGGCTATTGTAGCCATCCCACCTGTCATCAAACACATAAGTTCTGATTTGGTCATGTTTGGCACAAATGGACGTACCAAAAGAGGTGCTTCGGTCTGACCAAGAAAGATATTACCAGCAGCTGAAAGCGATTCTGCGCCTGATAGTTTCATAGTTCTGGCCATCACCCAGGCGATGCCTTTCACAATCCACTGGAGCACTCCCAAATAATACAACCCTGAAGTAAGGGTCGAGAAGAAAATCACAGTTGGCAGCACCTGTAAAGCAAAAATGAATCCCAAACTTTCGGAATTCACCAAATTACCAAATAAGAAAGAAGCTCCATCCCCGGAAAAACCAAGAAGCACTACAAACTGCTTACTCACCCAGTTGAAGCCAGTTCTTACAAAACCAATCTGAGTAATCAACAATCCAAAAACTACCTGAAGCGTTACACCAATACCAACCAGTCTCCAGTCGACATTTGCGCGTTTCATGGAAAAGCCCCAGGCCACTCCCACGATGAACAATAGACCAATAGCAGCCCTGAGAATATCCATCTAAAAATCTGAATTAATTACGACGATTGATTTCATCCCGGATCTTGGCGGCACGCTCATAATCTTCTTTAGCCAGTGCCTCATCCAGCATTGTGTTGAGTTGATCCGTTGGCATATCCTCCAACTTTTTAGCTACGGGCTCCGGTTTACCGGAACCCGATGCTTTTCTTTTGACTTCCGTGATATCTTCATCCTCGTCAGAGAGGACAATTCCTGCCTCTGTGAGGATAGATTCTTGTGTGTAGATATCAACTTTGAACCTAAGCCCTATAGCAATAGCATCCGAAGGTCTGGCATCTATTTCAAACGGTTTCCCGGCATGTTCACCAATAATCTTTGCAAAAAACACCCCTTCTTTCAGGTCGGAGATATAAATCTCATTGATTGTATACCCCAGATTATAAGCAAATGATTTGAACAAATCATGAGTCATAGGCCTGTTAGGAGTGATTTCCTCTATTTCAATAGCAATCGCCTGTGCTTCAAACATCCCTATGATGATCGGAAGTCTACGATTTCCACTTACTTCTCCTAATACCAATGCAAATGAACCTGATTGTGATTGACTTGATGAAAGTCCGAGAATTTCTAATTTGATTTTGTCTGCCATTACACCTTATTGTGCCTTCTTGATCGCTTCAGTAAGTTTAGGTACCACGTCGAATGCATCCCCTACTACCCCATAATCAGCAGCTTTGAAGAAAGGAGCATCTTCGTCTTTGTTGATCACTAAAATATATTTTGAGGAGTTAACCCCAGCAAGATGCTGGATAGCTCCTGAAATTCCGACCGCAATATACAATGAAGGACTGACCTTTACACCAGTCTGTCCAACGTGTTCGTGGTGAGGTCTCCAATCCATATCAGAAACCGGTTTACTGCATCCTGTTGCAGCTCCAAGTGTCTTGGCCAAATCTTCGATCATTCCCCAGTTTTCAGGACCTTTCAATCCTCGCCCTCCAGACACAACAATCTCAGCCTCAGGCAGTAACACCTCCCCTGTAGCCTTCTCACTATTAGTTACCTTCACCTGAAAGTCTGCGTCATTGGTTGCTGGAGCAAATACCTCCACCTCCGGAGCTCCTCCATCTTCTTTCACGGCAACAGCATTTTTCTTCACTCCAAGAATCTTCTTATCATTCTTTAGCTCAGTTACCGCAAAAGCTTTGCCGGTATAGATACTACATTTCACTTTGAAGCCATTGCTCGTATCAGGCAATTCAACAACATTAGTCGCTAATGAAGCACCTGTTTTGATTGCCACTCTGGCAGACACAGGATCTCCCAACGATGACTTGGCCAATACCAGCACACTGCTTCCTTCTTTGTCCATTGCTTCCGCTATAGCTGAAGCATAAGCCATAATGTTTGGAGTTGACAGTTTATCATCAGTGACATGAAGTACTTTAGCCGCTCCAGCTGCACCTATTTTTTCTATTTCACCATCATTGATCACACCAAAAACTATAGCAGTTGGTCCATTTTCTACGCCAGCCGCATAACTCACAGCTTCCAATGATGATTTCTTTACAAATCCTTCTTCTATTTCTACAAATACTAATGCTCCCATGTCTTAAAGTACTTTTGCTTCATTCTTCAATAAATTCACCAATTCATCCAGATTTTCCGGATCCACGAGTTTCACTCCTCCTTTTGCAGGTGGCAACTCGAATACTTCCACGTCAGTAGCAGTCTCATCTGATGTGGGATCAACCACATTGAGCGGCTTTGAACGTGCAGACATGATACCTCTCATATTCGGGATTTTCCATTCAGCTATAGGCTCCTGACATCCCGCCACAAAAGGCATGGCTAATTCCATATACTCTTTTCCTCCTTCGATTTCTCTCTGGATTTTTGCTGTACCGCCTTCTACATCCAGCACCATCACTGGTGACACAGATGGCATGCCCAATAATTCACCTACCATACTATGAACCTGGCCACCATTAAAGTCGATCGATTCTCTTCCCATCAGGATCAAATCGTAACCACCATCTTTTGCCACATGTGCAATCTGCTTGGCTACAAAAAATGCATCGGAAGGGAATGCATTCACACGAATAGCATCATCAGCTCCGATAGCTAACGCCTTTCTGATCGTTGGTTCAGTTTCAGCTTCTCCTACATTCAAAACTGTGATGGATCCACCTTGAGCTTCTTTCAATTCCACAGCTCTTGCCAGTGCATAATCATCGTATGGACCTATGATAAACTGCACACCAGTCTTATCAAATTTGGTGTTGTTATCAGTGAAGGAAATCTTCGATGTTGTATCCGGTACATGGGTAATACAAACGAGTATTTTCATTCTTTTCTGTTAAAATTTTAGGGTTAATTTGAGATTTCGAAGTTAGTAAATAATATCTACATGCATACTAATTTACGGGTATCCAACCTGCAATTGAATCATGACAAATATTGCTTGCTAACTACTCTTAATATAAAGATTGAGCTCAATAATTGTTTATAAATCCTAACAAATATTCAGTCTGATTCTTCATTTACCCCTGGTAATTAATTTCTGAAACCCTTCCTGGCCATACAATCACAATCCGCAATCCAAATATTATTTCATTTCCATATTTTATTTCTTAATATGCATTTTTTTCAGTATTTTATTCTCATTATGTGTTTTTTAAAATATTTTATTCTGATATTTTCAATAAACCAAGACCAAACCTCCTGATATTTAACACTTTTTTAATTGAGAAGGATTCTAATTTAATGGATGGTAATTATTCAGATCATCTATTATGATTTATTCAACAAAACCCTTATTTCATTTAATTTTCAGGCAGCAAATCAATCAACCAACCAACAATAACAGAATATGGAATCTCTAGAAACAGCCTCTACTGCTGAGGCAATTTTCAACACAACAGATAATCTCTGGGTATTAATTTCAGCTGCTCTGGTCTTCTTTATGCAAGCCGGCTTCAAAGTCTTCGAAACAGGAATGGTCAAAGACGAACATCGCGCAGGAATTGGCATCAAAAATCTTATGGACTGGGTAGCCGGTAGTTTGGCTTTTTTCATCATTGGGTTTGGACTCATGTTTGGCGACTCTTCCGGAGGACTATTTGGGACTAATCATTTCATGGGCTTTAACTTCAATGAAGGCTACACTTTTGCATTTTTCATTTTTCAGCTAGCCTTTGCTGGCACAGCACTTACCATTGTATCGGGAGCCATGTCAGGTAGAACTGCCCTTGCTCCTTATTTTGTGGCTTCATTATTTACAGCCATTCTAATCTACCCTATCTTCGGTCACTGGGCCTGGGGCAATCTGTTACTTTCTGACAACAAGCCCTGGCTAGCGGATCTTGGTTTTATGGATTTTGCCGGCTCCACTGTGGTGCATTCGGTAGGTGCGTGGGTAGGTCTGGTAGGAATCTATATGGTAGGTCCGAGACTGGGTAGGTTCAATGCAAAAGGAGCCGCACAACCAATGAAAGCTTCCGATTATGCATATAGCGTATTAGGTCTTATGATCCTTTGGTTTGGATGGTGGGGATTTAATGGAGGAAGTGCGCTGGCTTTTGACACAAGCGTACCACTCATCATCCTCAATACCAACATGGCTGCTGCAGCTGCTTGTTTAAGTGCTTACATTCATGCTAAGGTCTTCCAAAAAAACAAGGACCTTATTGAAAAGATACTTGGTGGGGCCCTTACCGGACTGGTAGCCATCACAGCTTGCTGCAATGTGGTAACTCCAACAGGCAGCCTTATTATCGGGTTACTCGCAGGGATACTCCACAATTACGCTTATATACTCGTCACTGACGTATGGAAACTTGATGATCCCGTTGGTGCCATTCCTGTTCATGGATTTGGAGGAGTTTTCGGCACCTTATGTGTAGCACTTTTTGGTCGTGAAGAACTGTTGGCTCATGGCAAATGGACCCAATTAGGAGTACAGACGATTGGGATTGTTGCTTGCCTGTTATTCACAGTATCAGTCGCTTATCTTGTGTTTTACTTGGTAAAAGTTACGATTGGATTAAGGTTGTCTCCACAGGAAGAATCCATGGGTGATGTAATGGGGGTTGTTTCGCCATCAGTAGCTCCACCATTACTGCCAGAACAAGCTGTGAGTCAGGTTTCAGTAAGGATGGGTGCCAGGGCTTACAACCTTTTCAAAGTGAATGAATACTTAAACCTCCCAAGAGAAACAAGGATTGGGTTGGTGCGAACGGATAGTGTCACTTACCTGGATGAAGGAGGAAATGAAGTACCTCCTTTGCAAGCTGTAAGATTCCTTACAGGGGTAATAGAACAACAAAGGGACACTGCTACTTCTAAAGAGGAGCTACTGGAATTGGCCTTATATGAGAATAAAAATGATCTGAATGGAGAGCTTCAGGACGCAATGATCCGACAAGAACAAAGTATTTTCAGCGTCTTCCCTGATTCATTTGTTTTTCTCCATCCTAAACGTAAAATCTCTTCTGACTTCTTCTGGCATGGAAAAATCAAAGGGTACAATATCGTAGTATTGGCTTCATGCAATAGCAGAAGCGAAACCAGTGCAATCACTAGCTCAGTCATTTTATCTCAGCTCAATGAAATTGTCAGCATTAGCAAGGTATTACCTCCTGAAAAAATACTTGAAAAACTGGATGACAATCTTCAGGCTACCATTCCTGTAATTACAGGCAAAGAAAATGACACCAGTAGTTGTATAAATATTGGAGTACTGCTGGTAGACACCAATAGAAGAATTGCCTTCTATTCAGGATCTGGCAAAAGTGTTCACATGTATGTGAAAAAGCTGGATGAAGATTTGATTGAAATGAAAAATATCGATATTCCATTGGGTGATCACAGAAGGAAATTATTCACGCGTGAAAAAATCGATTATACCAGAGGAGATTCTTTCCTGATCAGTTCAGAAGGATACATGAACCAGCTCAACGATCAGGGAAAGAGATTTACAGCTATTAAGCTGAAGAACACCTTTGCTGAAAACGCCAGAAAGTCCATGGACGATCAGCAGTTTATCATCACCAGAGACTTTGAGAGCTGGAGAGGTAATGAAGAACAAACGGAAGACATATTGGTCATAGGAATAAAACCATAAGCGGGTATGCGATTCTCTTAAAATCAGGTTCAAAAGCCTCTCGAAATTCGGGAGGTTTTTTCTTTTAGTTTGCATGAGTTCAGATGATTATCTAATCTTGAAGCGAAGAGTATACTCAACATGAATACCGAAAGAATCAAACAACTCAAAGCCTTTCTGGAAGAAGATCCAAATGACGCATTTACTAAATATGCTCTCGCCATGGAGCACCTGGAAGAGCTCCCCTCGCAAAGCCTGGAGCTATTTGAGGATTTATTGAAAAATCACCCGGACTATATCGGAACTTATTACCACGCTGCGGCTCTTATGGCCGAGATGGATATGAGAGAGCGTGCGGAAGAAACCTACAAAAAGGGAATAACAACCGCCCAAAACTTAGGCGACCATCATGCACTCAGAGAACTACAAACAGCTTATACCAACTTTCAGTTTGACGAATGAGCCAGGCCAGGGATGTCTTTGAAAGGTTTGTTCCTACTGAAGCTGCAGAATACTGCTTCAAATTATGGGACTATTTTGGCTTTGAATTTAAAATAAAAAAAAGCCGACAGACTAAGCTGGGTGATTATCGCTTCAGCCCTCAAACCAAGAAACACACCATCACCATCAACAATGACCTGAACCAGTTTTCATTCCTGGTAACTTATCTTCATGAAGTGGCACATCTGATAACCTATGACAAGCATGGCAGAAAAGCGGCACCACATGGAGAAGAATGGAAACAGAACTTTAAGAAAGTGGCAGAACCAGTGCTTAATGGAAAGGTTTTTCCTCCGGAGATTCTTCTTGCTCTGACCAATTACTTCAAAAACCCAAAAGCAGCCAGCTGTTCTGACCCTGTGCTTTACAATGTATTGAGAAAGTTTGATGGCCCTTCAGACATGATTCCACTAAGTCAGGTTGAAATTGGCCAATCCTTTGAGTTCAATGACAACACTTATAAAAAGCTGGAGAAAAAGAGAACCAGAAGTGTTTGTATGGCGCTCTCAACTGGTAGAAAATACCTGATCTCTGAAATTGCACAGGTTAAAAAAAAATGAAGCATCCCGACGAATTCGGGATGCTTGTGGAACGGACAATGACGTCAATCTATCTTGGCTCCCGCCCCATAAGATATTAGCTTGCCATTCTCGTCAGTTATAAAATGCATGATCGCATCCCCGGCAACTACCATGGTGATATAATCACCATCAAATTCACTTTCCATCACATTGGTAAGCACATCATAAAATGAAAGTGGGCCAAATGAACCTGTTTCCACAGTTGATGCATCTGTGGTATATGCATAATCAACCGTACCATCACTATTAATAGTGTAAGCTCCGGCGCCTCTACTGCCATCTGTATGGGTATCAATAAATTTATAAGTACCTACCACATCTGATGCGCTTGTGGCTGTTATCTTGTAGGCAATGGCTGAACCTTGACCTGTGCCTAAGTCCATCAAAAACACCGAAGTGCTTCCTGCTGCATAAGCATATCCAGTAGCTGCAGAACCATCCAAAGTCACAGTAAGTCTATCCTTCTTTGTACCGTCGATAGCCCAGGTGCCATCCAGGTAAAAATCTGTATTATCACTGTATCCGTCATCTATCGGAAACTCCAATCCTTCATTTTCCAATTCTGCAATATCATAAACCACATAATCTCCTGTGCCACCAGTAGCAAAATAGAGCAAATTCAAACTACCATCCGAATGAAGGGTAAAAACTCCATACTCCTTGAAATCAGAGCTTCCATTGACACTCACCTCTCCCAATCGTATGTAGATATAATCCCCTGGAATCTGGCTCTCATAAGTGGAATTATCGACTTCAGAAGTCACTCCAAACGTAAGTTCATTTGAGCTCCTGCCGGATGGAAAGTTTCCAACAACAATTTTGTCATCAAGCTCCAAACCAAAGAAATCATCACCACCAGCCGACATATGATACAATCCATCGACTTCAGCTTCTGAAATAATACTGTAAGATCCTTTCTCTGTAGCATCGGTAGTTTCATTGTACAACTCGTAAGTTTGATCATCGGTATTGATAGCAAAGGTGATCAGGTCTCCATAAGTTGCCGAACCAGAGTAGGAATTGGTATTTGCAGTGTTATCTCCGGTATTGTCATCTCCAGAAGTATTGTCATTACCAGTATTATCATCTCCTGTATTATCATCTCCCGTATTGTCACTTTGCTGTGACGGATTGGGATCGTCGCCTCCTCCACAAGAAGGAATAATAACCATGGTACTGAATGCAAGCAGCACCAACATCAAAATTTTTAAAATTTTCATGAGCCAAGAATTTTAGTTAAACGGTATTTTGAAAATTCAATTTGGCTCCCTTCTCAAACTATTTGTTGCCTGTTTTTATAAGCAATGGAGTATTCTTTGCGAATATGATGAATTCCTTTTTAAAGCCTTTTTCAAGAAAAAAGCATCCCAATTGCTTAGGATGCTTTCTTCATTTTCTGCTTCTAATTTAAAATTAGTTTCCCTCAAGCTGAATACTCTGGTTTTCAGGTTTTAGCACATTGCCATCACTATCGATAGGAATCACTTCTCCAAAATCAAGTGCTTTGATCTCATCCATGATCTTTTCCCCATCTCCTACTACCAACCAGGTGATCTTAGATGGATCAATGATCGCCTTAGCAGTGCTGCGTACCTCGTCTAATGAAAGACCTTTTACTGCTCCAGCATACTTCTGATAATAATCATCGCTTAGTCCATAACGCACAATATTGGACATAGAACCTTCTACAGCATTCATAGTCTCCCACTGACCTGGAAGGCTTAGAATCTCATTTTTCCTGGTCTTCTCAAACTCCTCCTCTGTTGCAGGCTTGTCCCCAACATATCCCTTGAGTTCGCTTACAATTTCCTGCATAGACGGAGCTGTTTTGTCAGTCTGCACCGGAGCATAAGCTAAAAACGGACGCTGACCTTCTGCACTGTATAGAAATGTACCTGCTCCATATGCCCAGCCTTTGTCTTCTCGCAGGTTCATGTTCACTCTTGAGGTAAACTCTCCTCCAAGAATATTATTCATCATGGTCACTGCCACTTCATTGGCTTCTCCATAAGGCTTTGTCAGATGTCCTGAAATAATCACTGATTGCTGTGATCCAGGCCTGTCCATTACATAGATTTTGGCTTTATTTGGTGAGCCTACCATTTCAAGATTCTTCTTTGGAATATCTCCTTGCTTCCACCTCTTAAAATATTTCTCAAGTTTAGATTTCAGCTCATCCATAGAAATATCACCTACTGCGATGATAGTAGCATTATTAGGTTTTATCCATGTATTGTAAAAAGCCAACAAATCATCACGAGTAATAGCAGAAACTGAAGACTCATACCCAGATCCAGTCAAAGGATTACCATATGCATGACCATCGCCATAAAGAAACTTAGGTAAAGTTCGCAAAGCCATCTGCACAGGGCTCTTCTTCTCACTCTGGATACCAACAATTTGTTCTTTCTGAAGTCGTTCAAAATCTTCCTGTGGGAATGCCGGGTTCAAAACCACATCCGAGTAAAGTTCCAGGGACTTATCAAAGTTGTTTTTCAAAGAAGACAAAGTCACAAAAGAATTGTCAAGGTTAGAACCTGTTCCAAGGTTAGCACCCAGAAGCGCCAATTCCTCATTGATCTGCAATGAACTTCTCGACTTGGTACCTTCATCCAGCATATTCATCGCTAATGTTGCTGTACCAGCTTTCATTCCCTGATCAGCAGCATATCCCGCATCAAATACCATTCTCATTTCAATCAAAGGCACTGTAGACCGCTTTGCAAGCATGATATTCATCCCATTGGAAAGAGTTGCCCGTTCAATATCAGGAAAATCAACATCCGCAGCTGGCCCAACTTCTGGTAGTTTGCTTCTGTCTACACTTGACTCTACAGTATTGAAATTGCTGAAAGGCACAATCTCTAACACATATCGTCCATCACTCAACCACTGCTGACATGCTTTCTGTATTTCTGCTGGAGTAGCGTCTTTGATAGCCTGCAACCTTTTCATGTAAAAATCAGGAGAGCCTCCATAAACCATATTACTGGCGAGTATATCCGACTTACCTCCAAATCCACCAATACGTTCAATTCCTCTGGTAAACTGAGCAAAATATTGAGTCTTCACACGATTGAGTTCCTGCTCAGTAGGTCCCTCTTTCAGAAACTTATCAAATTCCTCTTTGAAGATTCTTTCTACTTCTTCCTTACTCTCACCTGGTTTCACATTTAGTTCTACATTGAAAAGTGAAGCCAACTCAAATTCAAGAACAGAAGCATTTATTCTGGAAGCAATCTGCTCATCATAAACAAGTCGTTTGTACAACCTTGAGTTTTTACCCTGGGCCAGAACACGAGCAGCCAAACTAAGATTGATAGCATCTTCAGAGCCCCAGCCTGGCACATTCCACATCATTTCCAACCTGATCTGAGGTACTCTATCTTGCAACACATCTCTCATGTCTCCAGCACGCTTCGCAATCCACTCTTCACCATGGGATACCGGAGGGCCGGAAGGAATATCTCCGAAATAACTCAGTGCTTTGTTATAAGCTTCCTCAGAAGTAATATCTCCGGCAATTACCACTACAGCATTAGCAGCTCCATAGTATGTACTGAACCAGTCTTTCACATCATCCAGCGATGCAGCAGACAAATCGTCCATTGAACCGATTGTGGTATGGTTATAAGGATGACCTTTAGGAAAACATCGGGAAGTAAAGAAATTCCACGACTGACCGTATGGTTGGTTTTCTCCCTGACGCTTTTCGTTTTTCACCACATCACGTTGCTCATCCAGTCTTTCCTGAGAAATGGCTCCTTTGAAGTGTCCCATTCTATCAGATTCCATCCATAACGCAACATCCACGGCAGATTTCGGAACATTTTGAAAGTAATTGGTTCGGTCCAGCCAGGTGGTTCCGTTCAAATCTGTGGCACCTATTCTTTCCATAGCCTGGAAGTAGTCATCGTCAAAGTTCTCACTGCCATTAAACATCAAGTGCTCAAAAAGGTGAGCAAATCCAGACTTACCATCAGGCTCATTTTTAGACCCTACATGATACCAAACGTTCACAGCTACAATCGGGGCTTTATGATCCTCATGCACAATGACAGTGAGTCCATTTGGCAGTGTGTGTTTTTCATAAGGAATTTTCAGTTGGGAAAGGTCAAAATCAAACCCTCCTTCCTGTTGAGCAAGGGCGGCAGTTGTTGAAACCAATACCAATACTACTGATGCAAATAGTTTATTCATTAGTTATGTTTTTGATTCAAGATAAATAAACAACTAAAATCAGCTACTCGCAAAAATTGTTTATTCAATGGTCAATGAAAGTGTCAAATGGTTGTATGAATCAATAGATCAAATCTATTCTTTGGGGCGGTTCCAAGAAGCGGATTAAAATCACTATAATCGTAAAGATTTTGAGGAACTTTAACCTTCAACCAGGTGGTATTATTTGACTAATATTTTGTTCTTTTCTAAGTGTAAAAAATATTAATTACCTTCAAGGGCTAAACCAGTGGAATGTCGCAAACAGTAGCAATATATAACTTCAAAGGAGGAGTAGGAAAAACCACCTCTGCCCTCAATTTAGCAATCAGTTGGTCAAGATCCTTTAAGGTCTTGCTGATTGATATGGATCCTCAATGCAACCTCACAAATGCTATAGGAAAAGTTGAAGGTCAGGAAACAATATTTGAACATTTGAGGAATATAATGCATGGTAGAGATGACAGGCTAGAACCTATGGAGGTGACACCTTATCTTCATCTGATACCTGGTGATTTCCGCATGAGCGAACTGGAAGCCAATAATCAGTTCATCAGTTTTGGATCCAGCATGATTTCGAAAATGTTTTTTGCTCTTCGTCGGGAATATGATTTCATTGTTATCGACTGCCCTACCAACTTCGGAGTTATTGTAAAGACCATTCTGGGAAGCAGTGAAAACATACTCATTCCTGCTTTGGCAGATAGTTTTTCCTTAACAGGGATCGATAAATTAATGAGCTACCTGGGAGAGGTTGAAAATCAACAGCTTAACATTCTCGGTGTATTTTTCAATATGTTCAACGGAAACCTTAATTTATCCAAAGAAAAAGAGGAAGAAGCCAGAAGGGTTTTCGGAAAAGTGATTCTCGAAACTACTGTCAGTCGTTCTGTGAGAGTTGGGGAAGCCAATAATGCTGGTCAATCAATCACCGATTACTCTCCGGATAATAATGCTGCTAAAGAATTTATGCAATTGAGTGATGAACTCATGGAAAAATTCCATGCACGACTCTCGCATACAGACATACATAACCTCAAAATGCAGGCTTAATAGCCCGGAAGCAACCTCCTGTTCATCATTTCATCTAAAACTTTGCAGAGGTGTCGAGGTGTCATGGTTCTCCAATTCATAATTTGCAGCTGACCACCAAAATTGATGTATTGGTCTATTTCATAAGACGACATTTCACTTTCTACAAAATCTCTGAAATTCATAGCTACGATCCAGCCCTGCCCGCCGGACAGGCTGGCATCCTCAACTTCCTCAAACCACTCCTCATAGTAACTATCATCACTTCCGTGAAAGTTGAGGATGTTCTCCCCTATTAAGATAAATTTATTCAACCCTGCTTGCATCATGCATTCCAGCACATTTCGTTTCAGATGCATGATATCGTTATTGATAGCATCATTCCATTCTCCCAAAAGTTCAATAATCACAAAGCCATCTTCATAATTGGCAAAAAGTACCTTGAGATACAGTGTTTCTGAGCCAAAAAAATCCCAGGCTGGGTCGATATAATAACCGTAGATATTCTCTGAGTACAAGTCATAATTGTATTCTTTTCCGTAAAATGGTGAATATTCATCATGACTTGAATCATAAAACTGCAACCAGTTGTAATAAGGCTCTATCTCGTGCATTAATGCATTGTTTGATCAGATATCTATTCTAGCTGTTAAATTCTCCCACAATAGTATCTATTTGACACAGCAATTATCAATGATTCCTGAGAATTAATAGTTCCCCGAAAGCATAAAAAAAGGGGTGACCAGCACCCCTTTTCTTGATTTGTACAATAAACTGTATTAGTTGAAGATATATCTTACTCCAACCTGCATCTGCCATCTTGAGCTTCTCAGGTTGTTGTCGATAATAGCGTTGTTCCAGGGTTTGAAATCTTTGCCTTTTGATACACCATCGAACGTGAATGTTGGATTATTACTGGCATCAGTACCCTTGTAATTCATCATGTAGTAACTATTATTAGAAACATAGTACATTCTACCCCAGTTTTTATTGAGCAAATTGGTAAAGTTGAATATGTCCAATGACAACTGAAGCGTATTGGTTTTACCATTAGCCATTGGAAGGTAGAAATCCTGTAGAATCCTCAAGTCCAGAATATTTCTGAATGGAGTTCTGGAAACATTTCTCTTAGAAAATTCTCCTCTGTGGTTATCTAGATATTTATCACTCTTGATGTAGTTGTCAAGTGCTACCCACTCCTGATGCGCAGTGTAAGTCACATTACCCTTATCATCTTTTATATCTACAAGGTGTGCATCAGCTTCATTCTTAGGAATATACATGAGTGCAGTACCACTTGCAGAGTTTGCATTGGTTAATTTACCACCATCAGCATACACGTAAGAGAATGGAGTACCACTCTGTCCATTATAGATCAAAGAAAGCTGAGTACCCATGTGATTATTCAAGTATTTCTTTTTGTAAGAAACCTGAGCAAAAATCCTGTGTCCCATGCTATTGATAGACCTCTGTGCATATCTGTCATAGTTTCTACCTATTACAGTAGGTCTGTATCTCCATTGAGAGTTGTTCTGTGATGAAGTCAGATCATTAACAACATAGCTATCTCCATAAGAGTATGAAACATTCGCTTGAAATCCATTTGTGAATTGCTTGCTCAATGTTGCAGCCAAATTATAAGCATAGCCTTTGTTCGTATTTTGAGCTAGCATGATATAGCTATAGTTTTTGTCTACAGCATTTGTCTTATTAGCATCCAGGCTATAGTATGGTAACTTACTGAATGCACCCGCATAATGTCCTGATTTCTGAGGTGCTTGTAAATTTAAATTAGAGTAAATAAGGTTGTGAAGAAATTTGGTATACAAGAACTCAAAAGTTCCTACCATTCCCCATGGCAATTTCTGATCTACTGCAATATCCAATTTAGCTACTTGTGGCAATTTAAAGTTAGGTGAGAACAAATCAATTTGTCCACTTGGAGATCCAGCTACTATGGTAGTAGGTGGCTGATTCTGCCAGATAGGGTTTGATCCATTAATAGTTGACCAGATAGATGGAGTTCCTGGTCCTCTCATGTATACACCTCCAACAGTGGTACCTGTGTTGTTGTAAGCACCACCCGGCCATACCAAAGGAACACGGCTATTGAAAACACCTATACCTCCACGTAACTGTGTACTCTTGTCTCCTGAAACATCGTAGTTAAACCCAAACCTTGGAGCGAATAGTAAATGCGATCCAATGAATTTACCTGTTCTTGCCCCATCCAGACTATAACCCTGAGCCTGAAGCTGTGAAATCGTTGTATTATTAAATGAGCTGTTAGTCGGAGTTGGCTCATTGAAAGTAGGAATATCAAGTCTTAATCCTAAGGTCATTTTCAAACGCTCATTTGCCTGAAACTCATCCTGAGCATAAAAACCTAACTGAAATCCATGGAACTGGGCCGCTGCTTTGGAGCCATCACCAATTACATTATCTACCAATGAATAGCTTCTTGCATAAGAAGTTGGTACAGAATCAGCACTTAAGAAACTAGCAACACTTGGATATGTATATGATCCAAATGCTTGTCTCATAAATAAGTTGTAAGCGTAATAGATTTCATTGTGTGTTCCAAAAGTTAGCGTATGCTTTCCTTTATACAGCTCGAAATTGTCAGTGAATGTAAAGATGTTTTGCTTCAACTGGTTGGCTGTGGAGTACTGCTCACTTCCGATATTGATTGTTCCTGAACCATCATAAATTTTCACAAATGGAAAATTAGCACCATTAGGGTTTCTGTTATCGTTAACCAAAGTTCCTGTCACTGTCAGGTGGTTGGAAGAGTTGGCAAAGTTACTTTTCAACTCAATGGCTGATGAGTTGGTAGTAGATGGGAAGTTGATTGCAGTATTATAGAAATTGATGTTTTGTACAGACGATCTATTGGCGCTGATATTAGTCGCATGAACATAAGAGTGTCTGAATGTCAACTTATGAACCTTACTCAAGTTCCAATCGATTTTCGCCAGAAACTTCTGACTTGTCAATTTATTTGTATTGGCTGTGTATCCCCCTGGATTGTAATTAAAATCATTTTTAAGAACATTTACCAGATTATTGATTTGTGCTATAGAACTGGCACCAGAATAATTTTTTGCATCAAATGGCTGTGGAGTCTGTGAATCCTGGCCTTCTGCGTTGATGAAGTAGAACACTTTGTTTTTGACAAGAGCTCCACCTAATCGCATACCATATATCTTAGAGCTGAAATTATCCAATTTCTGTCTTTCAAAGGTTGGATCATCTGTAGGAGTTTTTCCAGCAAGATTTTGGTTTCTCAAGAAGTAATATGCAGATCCTTCCACTTCGTTGGTACCACTTCTGGTTACTGCGTTAACCGCACCGCCGGCAAATCCTGAAACTGTTACATCAAATGGAGCAACAGAAACCTGAAACTGTCCAATCGCATCCATACTGATCGGAGCCACACCAGTTTGACCGCCGTTAGTACCACTTGCAGAAAGACCAAATACGTCATTGTTTACCGCTCCATCTATATAAAGAGAGTTCATCCTGGCGTTCATACCACCAATTGATGCTGACAAACTTGTTGCATTCTGACCTGTAGGCTGGATATTCGCCATTGGGTTCATGGTCCAGTAATCCTGGATATTTCTACCAATAGTAGGCACCTCATTAATTGTTTCTTCGGTAATTACAGTCTGCTGACCGGTTCTGTTACCATCAAAAACATCATTTGGATTAGCCACAACTTCCACTGCATTCAGCTGTTGTACAGATTCTGATAATTTGGCATTTATTTGGAAAGCCTGTCCCAATGTAAGAAACACATTGTTCTCAATGTAATTCTCAAATCCAACAGAAGATATTGTGATGGTATAAGGACCACCTGCATTCATGTTGGCTATACGGAAGTACCCATTGAAATCAGAACTATTTCCGTACTCTGTCCCAGTAGGACCATGAACAGCTATGACAGTAGCACCTGGTATCGGCTCGCCATTTCCGTCCAAAACTCGACCGTTTAAGCTCGATGTGGTTGTACCCTGAGCCATGACATTAACCGTTCCGAAGAACATAATCGTCAATAGCGAGAGTACCAACTTTTGATAAATTTTCTTCATTTGCGTTTATTGTTTGTTGGTTAAACTGACGCAAATGTAGACGCTCATCTTAACCTCAGATAAAGAGAAGCGTTAAGTTTTCTTATGCTTTCTTAAATAGATATTAATATAAGGTTAAGCTAAAAAAACAATTCATTAATACCTTATTAACACAAAAACGCCTCTCAATCAATTTTAAGAGGCGTTCCAATAATTTATTTTGAATAATCACAAAAACTCGAAATATCTTCCTTAACATTAAATTAATATTAATCACATTAATGATTACTTAATTTATTAATGTCAGCATTATTTTTCAACGATTATTCTTTGAGAATAGGTATCCTTCCCGGAGATTATTTTCAAGAAATATACTCCGGATTCCATATTGCCAATGTGCAGTTTGCGTTTGGAAGTTTGATAATGCTTGATGGTTTTTCCTTGAAAATCCAGTAAGTATGCGTCAAACGAATCATCACCTTTTAATTCCAGATTAATAACACCATGCTTGACTGGATTTGGATAAACATTGATTGTCTTCAAGGCTCCAACTGCCAAAACTTCTGGTGTTTCCAGAAGAACTATATCTTCAGCTTTATCTACTAAAACCTGGTAAGTATCATCAGATTGCCACACATAACCATTAATTCTCAAAGTGCCCTCAGGTATATCCATTCCTACCAATGGGTTTGAAGTCATTCCTACTTTAAAAGTAATTTCACTGTCACCATCCGTTATGGTATACTCCCCTGTTTCAAAGGTTCCTGTTTCCTTGAACTGAACACTATCCAGCCTAATCAATTCAGACTCATATAGCTCATTGATTTTATCAATTGTTACCTTTTGATATTCAGGAAGAGCATTGCCTTGATTGATTACCTGTATACTTACAGATTGTTCTATCTCAAATAAGCCTCTGTAATCTAAAACCCCTCCTGAAACAACTACGCTATCTCCCGGCACAAGTGTTGATGATAAATTATTAGGATCGGAACTTCTAACCACAAGGCCAGCGGTACCATCATAAACGATTCGGTTTAATTCACTGTTAGATCCTCCACCTAATACTACTCCTCTTACTTGTACTACCGTATTGTCATCTTTAGTTCTGGCATCTGCAATTGTACCTGGCCCAGCACCTACAGGCTTAATATCATCCTTAGTACGTGGGGTGAGTTGATAATCCTCATAAAACTGACCAATGTAACCAGTAATATTACATTTTCCTTCTGGTATAGTGGTTCCAACCAGCGGATGATTTGCATTCCCGATTCTCAAAACCAAAGTACCGGTACCGTCAGTAATTTCAAAGTTACCATCCGTACCTCCACCCGTAAACACACCGCCAGCGTCAGCAAATGTCACATCATGAATAATTGCTAATTGAGATTCGTATTCCTCTCCAATTTCAGAAAGTGTCAGCTGCTTTGGTTCAGGAAGGGTCGCTCCCTGCGAAATCAAAGTAACCGTCATCGGATCATTGTTAACCTGAAGAGCATCTCCATATTCATTCAACCCACCAGTTACTTCCACGCTATCGCCCAACACCAATGCTCCTGTCAAATTATCGGCTCCATCGGGACTTCTAATTATAATACCAGCGGTACCGTCATATAAAACCCTACTTCTGCTACTATTATTCTCCCCACCAATTACTACGCCTACTATGTCCACTACTGCACCAATTGGTTTTGCTCGGGCTTCAGCAATACTAATAATAGTCGGTGCTCCTTCTTTACCTTGTATATCCATAGTAACATCAGAAAGATTGGTAGAGCTATGAGTCACAGTTTTGGTGTAAGATTGACCATCAGCCTGCTGTGGCTCAAACTTCATATAAACTGTAAACTGTTCGTTGTTTTCTCCAGCCGTATGAGTGAATGTGATACTATTGGCAAAACTCGAATTATCCTTAGAGACATAGAATGGAGCTTCAACGGACACCGTAAGGTCACCTTCCAGGCTGTAACCATTCACCTGGTAGCTTTGCTTGTAAGAATCACCGAAGTTTACATTTCCAAAATCAGTACTGAAGTCATTGGTATACAAATAAAGTGATGGGCCTACATCTCCCCAGATTGAATTCACCCATTCCGGATGATCTATGAATGGATTTCTATTTTCCTGGTATCCAAACACCACTTCATTCCTGTGTTTTTCCTGATCAGAAACCGGATCCTGTTGGTTCCATAAAAGAAGATCCGTAAGCTTGCCATGTTGCGGAAGATTGCTAAACTGCTCTACAACAAAATCAACAACTTCTAAATCTGGCTCTCCATTTTCACCTTCATAGCGTGTAGCCATATAAAAAATCATCCGCGCTACATCTCCTTTCACTTCATCTCTTGGCTTCCAAACAAATTCTGTACTACTGGTATAGCTTTGTGTGGCCCCTTCATAATTCCCACCACTGTCAATATATTGTTCATCGCACTCAGCAAATGTTCTATTACTTCTCGCAGTATTAGTTGAACCATCTTCCGCTCTGATGTGGTGCAGGTCGGTTCCAGGGCCTGGGTCTGTTCCAAAATCTCCCCTTGATTTTGCCCACACATGCTCTCTGGTCCAGCCGTTACCACCAGCGTATTCAGCAGCTCCATCCATAGAAAACCCAGAATAAATACCAATTACATTATCAGGATTATTAGGGTCCTGATCTGCTTCTTTTAGTATATCCCAAGTATCCGTTGTATCAGACGTGTACTCATATTCTATATGCCCTTTGATAATATTATACAGAGCAGTCTTCAACTCTGTTCCTGTTTTACCATCTGCACTATCATAATAACCTGATGGAACCTGAGCCAACAAGGTGATTGGCAACATCAGCACCAACCAGATAAGTGATTTTAATTTCATAATTGCGTATTTCACAAAGACAAAGAAAGCCACCCAAAAGGTGGCTTTCATCAAAATTGAATTAATTTCTAGTTACATTGACTCAAATTATTGAGGCACATAAGCACCACCGCTCAGTATCAAAGCTACTTCTTGAACTCCACCAGGATAGGTGTCATAAGTTACCTGATACTTCTGGCCTTCTTCTGCATCTGGATTCATCTCCAAAAGAACAAAGCTGATAGCAGCGACGATATCATCCTGAGTCCAGTATCCACCATTAGTATTGAAGTTACCATAGCTATCAAGGTTACTTCTAGCAGACTCGTTAGCCAAATCAGGATTCGCAGCTATAGCAGAGTAATCACCAGAGGTCAAAGTGTACTTAATAGTATTATCAGGAACCCAAGCTCCGTCACTAAAACCAAACAACAATGAAGCTGTCACTACAGAATTGTAAGCACTCCACATACCATCAGTAAAAGTGTAAAGGTTACCTCTGGTCTGAACTGAACCGCTATAATATTTGTAGACCACAACAATTTCATCTTCCTCCTGAGCATAAGGATAATTGATTGACAGGAATTCTGGGATGTAATCATCCGGAGCAACAGAACTACTGAAATTATCATACTGACCAGGTGCGCCCATTGAGTTGTAATCATCAGCAGATAGATAATATGCTGTGCTGTGGTCGATTTTAGACCATGATGCATCACCCGAGCTGTAGGTATAAAAATCATTTACCTGTTTGGTTGAAACAACTTCTCCTGCAGTAATTGTCACTTTAGACACTTCCCATGTTGTTGCTCCAGCATCAGTAGAAGTATAATAGAAACCGATATACACTTTTTTACCAACATAGTCATCCAGGCTTACAGTGGAATTGACTAAATCATAACTATCCCCAGCAGGCCACACATCTAAAGTAAGATTAGTCCAAGTAGCTTTTGTCACATCAACTCCATCAAAATCAGTTGAAATTTTTACTGCTAAATCCTGACCAAATACCTCAGTACTTTTAAACTTAATTGCATGAGAAATCTCCATCACCACATTGGATCCTGTAATGTCAATTCCTTTTGTTACCAACCAATCTTCATTTGCATGATTTCCGGATGAATATCCACTCATTTTCGCAAACCCATCACCACTGTAGCTTGACCAATACCATGATTGATCACCTGTTACAGATTGAGTGACGTAAGCATCGATATTAGCATCAAAAGAATCATCATATGGAGTGATTCCTGAGATATCAGAATACTTCTTATCAGCGTATTCATATACTGCTCTCACGATAGCTCCATCTGCTGGGTCCTGCTGACTTGCCAACAAAATAGATGGAACTGCAGCATCAGAATTCAAGTAGCCAGCATCTCCAGCTTCAGTACTCACTGAGTAATAATCAGATGACTTGAGTTCATAAGAATCAGCATCTGTATACGGGTAGACTGCTGATGAACCACCTCGATATTGTTCAAAAGTCACAGTAGCAAATGAACCAGCTCCCAGGTAGAAATATTTCTCTTTCAAAATATATGGAATGAATTCACGAGCCTGAGCATCTGAAAAACTCTTGTAAGTCTCCATGCTGGCAGAATCATTACCATCCTTTGCATAAGGTAATGCCAGTTCATAGTCATCTGCAGATAATGTAAGCGTCACATCTTTGCTGATACCCTCATCAGTTGATTGTGTATCTGCTTTGTCTAATTCTTCGTAGGTACTAGCCAATGGGTCGCACCCAAACAGCAACCCTGCTCCTACTACTGATAGTGTTAAATATTTAATGAATTTCATTGGAATGTCTTTTAAAATTTGATTCTTAAACCAGATGTCCATGTGCGTCCAATTCCATAAAATACTGAAGCATCACTAGCTGAGCTAGTTGGTCCATCTTGCGCATCAGAAATATATGCTACATCAAACAGGTTCTGCACGTTAGCATAGAATGTTGCATCTAATTCTCCAATCTTGAATGAGTAATTAGCATTAGCATCCAATAAGTTATAGTTTGGCATTTTCCAGGCCTGAGAAGGAAGCACTAAATTTCCATCTGTATCTGTTGTTCCGGTTCTTGTAGTCGGATCGAAATTGGCATAAAGGTTACCGTAGTAGTTGTAAGTAACTCCTATGGAGAAGTTTTTGACGATTTTGTAAGTACCAGAAATCGACGCAGTAGTTTGAGCAGCTCCACCCACTTTCAAATCTTTGATGTAAAGCTTATCGATGGTGTTTGATTCTGTTCTTAGTTCATTAAACACTGTAACACTATCAACATTATTCGCCCATCTCCAGTTGCCTACAGATAGCATACCTTTAATCTTCAAAGCTGGAATAGGATTATATGCTACATCCACTTCAACACCTTGATGCAGCGCATCTACACCCAAGATATTTGCAAAATAATATTGACCATCTTGACCTGGGAATGATCTGGTAAAGGTCCTATCCTTCCATGAAGTACTGTACAAGTTTACATTAGCACTTAAAGTCTTGGTCTTATAACCATAACCCAACTCAAAAGATGTAATCTTTTGGTTCTTAGCATCCTTATTTAAAACATTCTGATTGTTCAAGAACACCGCATTCATGTAAGGAGCTTTCTGGAAATTACCAACATTTACAAATACATTGTGATTTCTTGTAAGGTTGTAATTCACACCTCCTTTGGCCTGGTAGCCAATGAAATTAACGAAATCAGTTTTCTGATTATCAGGTGTGTATTGATAATAATCAATTCTCTGATAAGAAGTGTTAGACCCAGCCAATGAAACAAAAACATTCAAAGGGCCATCCGTATACTCTCCTTGCAAGAATGCCCCAGTCCAGTATACTTTACTATCATTGTAATATGAGATTTTATCTCCAACACCAACATGTCTGTTTGGATTATTCACATCGCTATTATCAAACACAAATTGGCCTCCTAGAAGATCTGTTACTTCTGTAAAGTGGCTTCCCTGGTAATATCTTAGATCTAAACCACCCAAAAGGTCAATTTTATCAGTGATTTGATTGGAATAGCTACTTAGCATTCCAAACCATTTGTGGTCATTTCTTGAAGCTCTCAAGTAGCCAAGTGAACGTCCATCTGTAGAGGTTCCATTCAATTTCACAATAGCATCCAGATCATACGGGCCATAATTAACAGAACCATAAGTAGTATTACCAATTCTGTAATCTCTGAAATTGATTTGGTTGTCACCATTTGGATCAGTGACGTCAGCTTCGGTAGCGTATCCGCCTCCTCCACCTGTTCCAATAGAAGCATAAACAGCTGTTGAAAGCTCTGATTTACTATTGATAGACCAATAGTGGTTTAGGGAGAATTGAGGTTTGTTGTAAAAGTTATCTTCTACATTAACAACCTGGCCATTTTTATAACCCCAGTCAGCATTATATCTACGACCATTCGGAGCATGTCTGTAGGTTGCTATTCTCTGATAGTTCTGTCTCTGTCCGTGTCTCTGAGGAGCACCAAAACCTGTCAATGACAATGTATGATTCTTACCAAGCGTTTTAGAAACGTTAAAGAAATAGTTATAACCTTCAAACTGAAGTCCATCAGCCCAACCATTTCCAGTAATCTTTGCACCCTGTACAGATACAGCCCAGCCTTTATCAGTAAGGCCTGTAGACATGTAAATGGAATTTTTCAAATAACCATTGTTACCAATTCCTGTGTAGACGTTTCCACCCTTCACTGCATCTGTGTTCTGGGTAAGTACGTTAATGGTACCTCCAATAGAAGGTACAGCTACTTTAGAAGCTCCAAGACCTCTTTGTACCTGCATGCTTGAAGTTACATCTGTAAGACCTGCCCAGTTAGACCAGTAAACTCTACCGTTCTCCATGTCATTCACTGGCACACCATTGATCAATACCGCTACGTTTTCTGAGCTGAATCCTCTGACAAGAATGTGGGAGTCACCATATCCACCACCTTGCTTAGTTGCATAAACACCCGGTGTGGTTTTAAGTAATTCTGGGAATTCCTGGTTAGAAGCGTTTGCAAGAATAAATTCTTTCTTAATGGAAGATACTGCTACTGGAGTCTTACGTTCAACAGCAACAGACGCAATTACTTCCAATGGACTCAACTCGTTAGCACCGGGCTGCAAAGAAATATTCCCGAAACTTTGAGTCTCTGCTAAATTGATAGTTAATTCCTGAGGTTCATAACCCACGAATGAAACAACTACCGTTACTTCACGTCCATCCGCAGATATCGTAAAGTCTCCGTTAAAATCTGTGATGGTTCCATTAGTAGTGCCTTTGATCTGAACACTAGCTCCTGGTAAACCCTCGATGGTTACAGCATCAACCACTCTACCGGTGATTTTGCTCTGAGCATAAGATACGAGCATGCCAAAAAGCATTACTGTACCCAGCAAATACTTAGGTAAATTTCTCCTCATTCCAATTAAGTTTAGTTTAACTGGCGCAAAAATAGATTTTGCTTTTTAGCTGGAAATAGAGAGAATATTAAGTTTTCAAGTGGGTGTTACACCATCAAATTAAAGCCAAATTAAAGCCAAATAAGAGCCGTTTTTAGTGCGATAGGAATTGAAGTATTTGAAGAAAATATGAGTGTAATATTTTAATATTATTCTAAACGCAAAATATTGTTCTTAACATTTAGTTAACAATCAATTAACAACCTTAACATTAAATTTGAAAAGCTTTTATTGCGGCTCTTACTGAGCCATATTTCTCCAATAGTTGCTTTGCATCCGATTCTTCGATATTGAGTTCATTCACGATCATCCTCACCCCTCTTTTCACAAGCTTTTCATTGGTCAATTGCATATCTACCATTTTATTGCCTTTGACTCTGCCGAGTTTAATCATTAATGAAGTGGATATCATATTTAAAATCATCTTTTGTGCAGTCCCTGACTTCATTCTCGTACTCCCTGTAATAAACTCCGGACCGACAGGTACTTCAATAGGAAATTCCACTGTCTGACTTAAAGGTGAATTCAATGAGCAAGTAACACAGGATGTAAGCAATCCATTGGTTCGAGCTTGACCAACTCCTCCTATTACATAAGGTGTAGTACCAGAAGCTGCTATTCCAACAACTATATCCTTTTCATCAGGAAAATAAGACTTGATATCCTCCCATGCCTGAACCTTGTCATCCTCTGCAAACTCAACTGCTTTTCTGATCGCACTATCACCGCCAGCAATGATACCAACTACCAGATCATGACTCACTCCAAAAGTAGGTGGGCACTCAGATGCATCTACTATTCCCAACCTCCCACTGGTGCCTGATCCTATATAAAATAAGCGCCCTCCTTCCTTCATTCTCAGAATAGCTGCATCAACAAATTTTTCAACCTGTGGAATGGCCGATGCGACAGCTGCAGCTACACTCTGATCTTCTCTATTGATATTAGTAAGAATTTCTAAAGTCGACATTTGCTCAATGTGATCGTACCGAGAAGTCTTTTCTGTATCAGGAATTTTAGTCATGTTCTTGATGAAATTTGATCAGTCCCTCAATTGGGGATTTTACCGTTGTTGCAATTTTAACAGATCGGGCTGAAGCAACTTGTTCCAGAATATCTCTAAAAAGAAAAGCTACAGATCCTGTAAACCTGAGTTCTGCATCGTCAAGAGGTTTAGGGAAATACGCTTCAAAATATTCTTCAAATTGCTTCTTAATGATTGAATGAACGAATGGATGTGCCTGATGCTCTACAGCAAATCTTACAAATCCAGATAAATAAGTATTAGCTCCTGGTTGATTGTAAACTTTCTTCAACACGTCCTTCTCTGTAGTGTTAAATTCAGCTTTGAACTTTTCAGATAAATCAGATGGAAACTGTGATCGCAAATAAGTAGTCAAAAGACTTCTCCCAATTGCTACACCGCTACCTTCATCACCAAGAATATACCCCAGAGATGGAATTCGCTTGGTAATTTCACGACCATTGTAATAAGCAGCTCCAGAGCCAGTCCCAAGAATACAAACATATCCCTTAGTCGTTCCAAACAAACCTCGAGCGGCCGCCAGGGTATCCGAATGAACAAAGCAATCAGCTCCTCGATAAAGATTTATGAATCTATTGCGGATATCAGTCACATCTGCATCTGGTGTAACTCCTGCCGCATAGAAATAAACTTTTCTTATTCCGGACAACCCCAATAATGGTTCAGGAAGATTTGCAAAGAAAGGCTCCAAAGGATGCGTTTTCAGATTGAACCCATTTCCTAAGTATTTAACCACTTCCTGACCGTCTACCAAACGCCAATCAGTCTTGTTTCCCCCTGCTTCTCCAATTAATATCATGCTACTAAGATGCCAATTTGCTGAAACCTCTCAAATACTTTTTCTGTGTGTGGTGCATCAGGCAATTCATCTGTCAGGTCCAGACCTGCCCAATGTTCATAATGCTTGCCTTGTCTCCAAAGCCTGGAATGGGTTACATCATAGATTTTACCCTGATAAGCAATCCAGATTTCTTCTCTGTCTTGCCCATTACGAAGAGCTAGTTGGGACCTTGTGAATTTATTAAGCACTATCAACCGTAAATAAGAGACCTAATTCTATCAATGAAGTCTCTTGCTTTAACCATTCTTTCCTTCAGTATTTGCTCTTCAAATTCAACGAAATCAGCATAATCACCTTCTGATCTCCAATCGAACAGTTCAGCATACAACTTTCCAAGCCCAATGGGTAATAAACCTGTGGCAATATATTCTTTAAAAAAAGCCGTCCGAACACCTGAATGTGTTTTAGCAGCTATCTCCTTGGTCAAAAGAAGTGCATTTGCAGCATAAAAACAGGCATAATACAACCTGTTAACACAAGAATTAAATCGTTTACTTTCCAAAAGGAGTTTAGCGTCATCCAATGTCTCATAAGCCCGAGAAATCCTATAACTGATATAGTCGTTTAAATCTCCTTTCATTACAGAGTCATACCCTCTTTTTTAATGTTTTGGTAGAACGGTGTGATAGAATATCGTGTATCCCAATCATTTTTTGACCGCACAAAGACAGAAATAGGCTCTCCTATTTCCAATTCCAGATTAAACAGATAATCCCGAAATTCCTTCTCAGTATCAAGGTCTACTTTTTGTCGATCAAGAAGGATTAAAATATCCCAATCAGAATGTTCATGATTATCCTGTCTGGCTCGTGAACCATAAAGAAGAACTTCGGCCATTGGATCTTTCTCCAGGATCAAAGTTTTAATTTTGGAAGCAATATTCTGATCTCGTAAATTCATCTGTTTCAACCACAAGTATAATGTGTGAGCATCTAATAATTCAACTAAAACATATAGTCCTTAAAATCCTCTAAAGGCTCATCAAAATCATTGGAAAGCTGAATCCTGCCTTTACCACTCCCGAATTTAGGTGTTCGATTTGGAACTTTCGTTTTTCGTCTAGCAATTAAAAAATCCACAAAATCATTGATCTCGGATTTTAAATCACCAGGAAGTGTGTTGATTTTAGCATTTAAATTCATCCGTTCCATCAGTCAATTTTCTATTATAGCATCCAACTAAATTCTAAATTTGGAAGAAATGTTCATTTTAATAATATGGAAAAAGATTTTTCACAACTCGTCAAAACGACCCCAGCCCTAAAGGGAGTTACGAAAAACGCCCCTTTAGGGAATTTAAGGGTGATTTTGAAGTGAATCTTTTAATCGAAAAATCTTTTCTCGGATACAAGTCAATTTTTCATAAATATAAAAAAGTTGAGTCGGTTCTTTCTTTCAACAAAGCTATGGAAGTTTATAGTTCGAAAAAGGCTTACCTGAATGTCACCAATGTAATCCCACTACCACCAAACTCCACATGTTCGTCAACAGTATTGGCTACACTACTATGACCTTTAAGGTGTGTCCTGACCACATCACGCAAGATTCCGTGGCCTTTGCCGTGAATGATTCTCACCTGATCAGTACCGAGCAGCAGCGCCTGATCTACATATTCATCCACCTTTACCAGCGCCTCCTCTGCCCGCATCCCACGGATATCTATTTCACCATTGAAACGTGACATCTTCTCCAGGATATTGACACCTCCCAGTTTCTTGGATTTCTTTTCAGGCAGATTACTACGACTGGTCTTCCTCAACTTTTTAAGGTCGATGAAAGAAATAATATTCCCAAAACGAACCTGAGCTTGTTTACCCTTGACATTCATCACTTCACCAGCCGTATCCTGTCCTTCAATCGTCACCGTGTCCCCGACTTTCAACTCTTCGGCTTTGCGACGCTTTTCTTCCTGGGCAGCACTTTTCACCTGTTGTTCTTTGAAATTCTCCAGCCCTGCACGTAGCTTTTTAGTTTTCTCTTTATCGGCCTTGCTTTCCTTTATTTCACGAATTGTGTTTTCAATGCGCTTGTTCGCATCATCCACGATCTGTTTTGCTCTTGATTTGGCATCTCGGATGAGCTGCTTACGCTCATCTTCCAGCATCTCCTTCAGTGATTCATAATCACTTTTAATCGTCTGGACTTCTTTCTCTTCTTTCTCCAGCTTTTTAGTGAGCTTCTGATACTTGTTTCTCTCAGACTCCAGGCTGTTGAGCAAATGCTCATAATCCACCTGGCTCGTCCCAACAAATCCTTTTGCCTTTTCAATAATATCTGTTGGTAGTCCAATCTTTTTGGCAATCTCAAATGCAAATGAACTTCCCGGTTTACCTACTTCCAATTCAAATAATGGCTCAAGGGCCCCTACATCATATTTCATGGCTCCATTCACCACATTGGAATGATTTTCGGCAAACTTCTTCAGGTTCTGATAGTGTGTGGTCACTACACCAAATGCTTTGCGACTATTCAATTGTCCCAGAATAGACTCAGCTATTGCTCCACCAAACTGCGGTTCAGTACCTGTACCAAACTCATCAATCAGGAACAAACTGTTTCTATCGGCCATTTCATTGAAATACTTCATGGCTGTCAAATGTGAGCTGTAAGTACTCAGATCGTTTTCTAAGGACTGGGTATCCCCAATATCCAGGAAAACACTTTTAAACACCCCGAATGTAGAAGCTTCACTTGCGGGCACCAGAAAGCCACACTGAAACATATACTGGAGTAATCCGACTGTCTTAAGCGCCACTGACTTACCTCCTGCATTAGGTCCGGAAATCACCAAAATCCGGTTTTCTTGCCTGGTCAATTCCAATGATAAAGGAACAGTTGGCTTGCCGGATTCTTTGTGTGAAAGCCACAAAAGTGGATGTCTGGCACCATACCATTTTATTAAAGGAAGCTTCGTGATCTCGGGTTTCGAAGCATCAATCTTTTTTGCCAAAACCGCCTTTGCATGAATAAAATCCAATAACCCGATGAACACAGAGCCTTTCTGCAAATCCTCTACGGAATCGCGAACGAGATCTGTAAGACGGGTCAGGATTTTAGCAATCTCTCTTTTCTCCTGATACTGAAGTTCTCTTACTTCATTGTTAAGCTGCAAGGCTTCTGTGGGCTCCAGGTAGACAGTTTGACCAGTGGCAGATTCATCATGCACAAATCCCTGAATCCTACGCTTGTGCTCTGCTTTGACGGGAATAACCAACCGACCATCACGAATCGTTACACCACTATCTTCATCAGTCAGCTTGTCCTGAATCGCCTTCCTCAAGACCTTATTGATAGCTGTCCTCACAGCTTTTTCTTTTTGAATAAGCAGTGCTCTGATAGATGCAAGTTCAGGACTCGCGGTATCCCGAACCACTCCTCGTTCATCCACAATCTCATCAATGGCTTTAATCAGAAAATTATCCGCAATAAACCCATAGGTAAGCGAACACAATTGAGGGTATTCGACCTTATTCTTTTTTAAATATTGTGTCCAGTCATAGAGCAGCGACAATAGAGATTTTAAAGAAGAAAAATCTTCTGCCTGAAGGAACGTGCCTTTCACTTTGATTTTCGCCAGAAAAAATCTGAGATCCTGAAAGTCTCTTGACGGTAAGTCATCTCCTGAAGAAAGTGCTCTTACCATCTCATCCGTCTGCTCCAGCCATTTAGTAATGTCTTCTACACGTGAAGATGGCTTGGCTTTGGCCAAAAACTCCTCTCCATATCCTGACTTGCATTGCTGCCTCACCAACTCGAAGAGCTGGTCTACTCCCAGCTTCTCCTCAATGTCCTTTGGATATATGAGCATCAATTAAAATCTTTTGTTTTTTGTCGTGCCAGCAAACTATCTGACACTTCATCATAAATGTCTTTGTACACTTCTACTTCCTGCATGTAAAATTCCAGGCTTTTCTTGTACTGCTCCCGAGTCGTCTCATGTTCGTCAAAAAGCATATCCTCGTAGTGGAGATACACTTTGATACTGCTATCATTTTTCAGATAAAGCTTTTTGACTTTAGCTTCGAGGATATGAACATCAATCAGAATACCCACCATCTGATCATGATTTAGAACATCTGGCGGTATCTTCAGTTTCTTTTTCGAACAACCAGAAAGGTTCATTGCAAGAGCTGCAATTGTTAAAATAACTAAAAAAGCGTTTTTCAAAGGTTTAAGTCTTTGGGTTCTTTATAATTTTAAGCCCCAAAATTACTTTGCATGAAGGACATCCTCAAAAAGCTGAGAAAATACGAGATTCGGGTACGCAAAGCGATCAATTCCCAAATGCAAGGTGACTTTCATAGCATCTTCAAAGGTTCGGGACTGGAATTTGACGATGTGCGTGCCTATCAATATGGTGACGATGTGCGCACCATCGATTGGAATGTAACCGCCAAAGGTCACGGAACGTTCGTCAAAACTTTCATAGAAGAAAAGGAACAGACGGTTTTATTTATTCTGGATGTTTCTGCTTCCCAGGAGATCGGCAAGGCAAACCAGCAAAAAATCGATCTGGGAAAAGAAATAACTGCACTATTGGCTATGTCAGCTGTTAAGGAAAGCAGCGCGGTTGGACTACTTTGTTTTTCGGATCAAAAGGAGAAATACATCAAACCTGGTAAAGGGATGAAGCACTCCTATGAGATTTTGAGCAATATTTTTTCCTTAAAACCCCAATCCAGAAAAACCAATCTCGACCAGGCCATTCGCTTTTCACTCGGCATGCTCAAAAGAAGAGCAGTGATCTTTCTGGTCTCTGATTTCATTGATGAGAACTATCTTCATAGCCTAAAAGGTATGGCCCGCAAACATGACCTGGTAGTTGTCCAGCTTTTTGATCAGCGAGAATCCAGGATGCCTAGCTTGGGGATTGTGCCATTGCTGGAAAAAGAATCCGGTAAAACCCTCTGGGTAAATACTTCTTCTGGCAGCTTCAGAAATATTTTGGATAAAACTTATCAGAAAAATACGGCAGAATTGGAGGATTTTTGCCGCCGAAACGACGTAAACTACCTTTCGGTAGAAACCGGAGAAGATTACGTACCAAAACTCGTAAAACTATTCAGACACAGAAACAAAAGGAATGCACAGCGTACCAGGTAGACTTTCAGTTTTCATATTAGGGTTTTTGATTGGTGTAGTGAGCTATGGCCAGAAGATTGATGTTTCGGGTGGATTTGTAGAAGACAGCCTGAAAATCGGCCAGGACATTCACTATTGGCTAAAAGCTAAGTATCCTTCAAACCTGGAATTAATTTTACCGGACACCACGTTTGATTTTAGTCCTTTTGAATTTTCGGCCAAGACCTATTTCCCAAGTAGCATCCAGGGTGATATTATCGCTGACTCTGCTGTTTATACATTGCAGAGCTATGAAATAGATCCGGTTCAGTACCTTTCTCTTCCAGCTTTTGTCATTAGCAATGGAGACAGTACAAAACTAGATGCAGCTCCTGATTCCATTTACTTTTTTGAACTGGCTCCGGTCGTTACAGATACCACCAAACTCAAAACAAACCTGGCATATCAGGATGTAAATACTGAGTTCAACTACCCGGTTCTTTGGATTGTAATAGCAGTATTAGCCGTATTAGCACTGATTGTATTCCTGGTTTTTGGAAAGAAAATCAAAAAATATTTCCAACTGAAAAGATTGAAGAAAGAATACATACAGTTTTCAGAAGACCTCACCTTCAGTATCAGAAGCCTGAAAAAAGAGCCTACCCAAAAACAGGCTGAACACGCTTTATCCATTTGGAAAAACTTTCTTGAAAAACTCGAAAGCAGACCTTTTTCAAAGTTGACCACCAAAGAGATCATGGCCCTGGACTATACCAATGAGCTCAACGGCACCTTAAAGAATATTGACCGGTGTGTTTTTGGAGGTAAAGTGACAGACACCTTGTATAAAGATTTTCAGGCTATAGAGGATTTTACGCAGTACAGATATTCAGTGATAATAGATCAGATCAAAAACGGATAAAGGATGAACGGAATGGATAATTGGTTTTCAATGAGTTGGTTTTCCTGGTCCAAAATTCAATCATTCGACTGGGAACAACCGCTGTGGCTTTATGGGCTTGCGATCATTCCATTGATTTTGATTTTGAGATGGGTGATAATGACACGGTTCCAGCAAAGGCTTCCTATTGCCCTCACACAAAAAGACATTAAAAGCGATCCAATCAGTATTCTAAGGTTCATTCCTCCTATTCTCTTTTTCCTGATGCTTTCGCTGATTATCGTGGCTATGGCACGTCCACAGTCTACAAATGAAGAAGTAGAGCAATGGAGTGAAGGAATTGATATCATGCTGACCATAGACATTTCTGAGTCTATGAAGATTGAAGATTTTCGTCCGAACCGACTGGAAGCTGCCAAAGAAGTGGCCAGAAATTTCATTTCAGGACGATTTCAGGATAGAATTGGTTTAGTGGTTTTCTCCGGAGACGCATTTTCACGTTCTCCTTTGACCACAGATTATGAGCTATTAAATAGTTACATCAATGAAATCTCCTTTGACCTCATAGAAAATGGAGGTACGGCTATTGGCTCTGCATTGGCCGTATCCACCAACCGACTCAGAGAGTCAGACAGCAAGTCTAAGGTATTGATACTACTCAGTGATGGCGATAACACTGCCGGAAACATTGATCCTATTACAGCAGCCAAACTGGCTCAGGCTTATGACATTAAGATTTACACAATTGCTATAGGCAAAGAAGGTAAAGTACCTTTTGGTACAGATTTCTTCGGTCGTCCGAGATATGTAGAAAACCGATTGGATGAAACCAACCTAAAAGAGATTGCCAAAATTGGAAATGGAAAGTTCTACAGGGTTTCTGACAAACAAGCATTGGCGGAAGTATTCTCAGAAATTGATTCCCTGGAAAAAGCCGAAATCAAAGAAACCCGATACAAAGACACCACTGATTATTACAGAATATATCTAAAGTGGGCACTCGTAATCATGGTCATGTGGCTGCTTACCAAATCCACATTCGTGACCAATGTACTGACAGACTGATTGAGCCTTTAAACAGCTTACTCTTTTCAATAATTTTTACAAATCATTCAAAATAAACCAATCAATTCTGAATTATTTTCAAATTTTTACCAGACCCATTAAGGTTTTGTTGTAAATATTAATAAAGAGATTAACTTCCGCGCTGAAATTCATAACAAACCAGAATTTATTCTGCGTTTTGAGTTTTACACAAAACATTTAAGAAGAGTAAAAGAAGAACTATGTGCGGAATTGTTTGTGCTTTTGAACTAAAACAAAAAGCAGATGATTTGAGGCCGAAGCTCCTGAAAATGTCAAAAAAGGTGCGACACAGAGGCCCGGATTGGAGTGGAATTCATTGTGAAGACAATGCCATCCTGGCGCATGAGCGCCTGGCAATTGTAGACCCTACTTCTGGCAAACAGCCTTTGTTCAATAATGAAAAAACCGTCTGGTTAGCTGCCAATGGAGAAATCTACAATCATCGGGAGATTAGAAAACATTTCGAGGGTAAATACAACTTCAATACAGCTTCTGACTGTGAAGTGATTCTTGCGCTTTATGAAGAAAAAGGTGAGCATTTCATTGATGACCTCAACGGTATATTTGCTTTTGCTTTGTATGACAGTAAAAATGATGCATATCTCATTGCCAGAGATCATATGGGCATCATTCCACTCTATATGGGTTGGGATGAAAACGGCACCTTCTACGTAGCCTCTGAGCTCAAAGCTCTTGAAGGAGTCTGTACCAAAATTGAACTTTTCCCTCCGGGACATTATCTGTATAGCAAAAACGGAGAGCTTAAAAAATGGTATGAACGTGACTGGTCCTCTTACGACAATGTGAAGAACAATGAAACCAGCATAGAAGAACTTCATGATGCTCTTGCGGCAGCAGTTCATCGTCAGTTGATGTCAGATGTACCTTACGGCGTATTGCTCTCTGGTGGTCTTGATTCATCCGTGACATCTGCTTTGGCTAAGAAATATGCTGACCACAGAATTGAGTCTGATGACAAAGACGATGCCTGGTGGCCACAGCTTCACTCCTTCGCTGTGGGTCTTGAAGGTTCTCCGGATCTAGCGGCTGCCAAAAAAGCAGCGGAGCATATTGGCACTGTTCATCACGAAATACATTTCACTATCCAGGAAGGCCTGGATGCCATCAGAGATGTCATATATCATCTGGAAACATATGATGTCACCACCGTTCGTGCTTCCACTCCTATGTACCTGATGGCGAGAGTCATTAAGTCTATGGGTATAAAAATGGTGCTTTCCGGCGAAGGATCTGATGAACTCTTCGGAGGTTATCTATATTTTCACAAAGCTCCAAATGCTCAAGAATTCCATGAAGAGACAGTAAGAAAACTGAGTAAACTACACCAATATGACTGTCTCCGTGCTAATAAATCATTAGCTTCTTGGGGTATAGAAGGTCGCGTACCGTTTCTGGATAAAGAATTTATGGATGTGGCCATGCGCCTCAATCCAAAGGACAAAATGATCACTCCTGAGCGAATGGAAAAGTGGGTAGTAAGAAAAGCATTTGAAGATTACCTACCTGACAGCATTGCCTGGAGACAAAAAGAGCAGTTTTCGGATGGTGTTGGCTACAGTTGGATTGATACTCTGAAGCAGGTCGTGAATGAAAAAGTAACTGACGAGCAGTTGGCTAATGCTCATTATAAATTCCCGGTTCAGCCACCTAAGTCAAAAGAAGAATTTTACTATAGAACGATTTTCTCTGAGCACTTCCCTTCTGATGCAGCTGCGTTAAGCGTACCTTCTGTACCTTCTGTTGCTTGCAGTACTCCTGAAGCGCTGGCCTGGGATGAATCATTTAAAAATATGAACGATCCGTCGGGAAGAGCAGTAGGCGTGCATGTTCAGAAATACTAAACCACAATTTCTTTACCGGTCCATGTTTGCAACCTGGATCTAAAAATATATTGAAGTTTGAAACTTCAAGCAATCAAATAGCCCCAGTTGCAAACTGGGGCTAAAAAAGAGTTCACGTTCAGAGTGGATTATTGCTTTGTTAAATGGTAAAACATGGCATCATCATAATTATCATGCATAACAAGGGTATCTTCATAGATACCATCTACGATATAACTATATGGATAACCTAGCTTATCATAAAAACCCATAATATAGCTTTGTCCACTGTAATTGTCTTGCCCCTTGTTCCATGTTATAGTTGAATCAGTCACAATCTTCCCCTCATAATACTGCTTGATCCGATCCTGATTTTGGAAATTAAACTCCCAATTGGTACTGTCAAAATTTTGGAGCACATTACCTATTCCACCTATCGCATAGTGTAATTGCCAGTTACCCTCAATACTAGCCTTGATGACTGAAAGGGGTTTGTTGTATAGTTCACCTGTAGTTGGACCCACATTATCTTTCTTACATCCACTTAAGCATGTCATTAAGAATACTCCGAAATAAATTTTAGTTTTCATAGCTTGTAACTTTTCGATCTACACTTCAGACCAAATATTGATAATTCTGATCAGGGGGAAAATATATTTTTTTCCTACCCCAAGTTTTCAACTTGGTCCATCAATAGATCAAAGTTTAAAACTTCGAAAAATCGACCTAAACCTAATTACAATCTAAAACCTGAGATCCTCTAACTTTACTCTATGCGAGATGAAATTATAGAAGGGGAAAATTTTAAATCAATAAACTTCTCTGAAAATCCATTGATAAAGGCTAACTATGAAGACTGTACTTTCACAAACTGTGACCTTTCAGACTGTGATCTCTCCTATCTGGTTTTTAGCGAATGCACTTTTGAGGGTTGTGATCTGAGCAATTGCAAGCTGAATACAACCTCCTTCAAAGATGTAAAATTCCAAAACTGCAAAATGCTGGGGTTACAGTTTTCAGATTGTAAGGATTTTTTACTTTCTTTTGAATTTGATGGCTGCCAACTAGATTATGCATCCTTTTACAATCTCAATATTCCTAAAACCAACTTTCTGAATTGTCAGCTCAAAGAAGTTGATTTCATTGAAGCTAATCTCTTTTCTTCCAGGTTTCCAGGCTGTGACCTGAATGGTGCTCTGTTTGAAAACACCAATCTGGAAAAAGCTGACTTGCGGGGAGCAACTTCCTACCATATCAATCCTGACTGGAACAAGCTTAAGAAGGCACAGTTTTCTATGCCCGATGTTGTGGGCTTGTTATCTCACCTGGATATCAAGATCAGCTAAGCATATAATTGTCCACCAGGAAGTAAATCAACTGAAGTCCAAAGAGGATCAATATCACTCCGATAGATCTGTTAATGACCAGAATTTTCTTTGGAGTAATTGATTTTCTTAGTCTGAAGGCAATAAATGCCTTGAGAATATCGGACAATAGAATTGTGTTTAGAACTCCGACAAAAAAATAAACACGCTGATTATATGTATAATCATACTCTACAGAAACAATTCCTATAATCCCCACCCAAAAAACCATAATGAATGGATTCAAACCATTAAGTAAGAACCCTTTGAATAAATATTTGAAATAGGAGATGTCTTTAGATTCTGGCTCGGCATATATCTTGGGTTTCTTAAACCAGGAATAAATTCCATAGGCAATGAGCACCACCGTCCCTCCTATTCCCAGCCACATACGAATGGAAGGCTTTTCCAGAAGGCTGGAAACCCCCATTAATGCCAGTGTCACATAAAGAATATCACTTAGTGATATGCCAAAAGCCATTAAAATAGCCTTCTTAAATCCTTTTTGCACACTCGTTTGTAGCAAAGAGAAAAACCCTGGCCCAAGTGAAAAGATGAAAACCAACCCAAATAATAACCCTGTGATGTAAGATGGCATTTCTTCTAGTTTAATATTTGTCTGCTACAAAGGATTTCCATTGTTCAGACTTCTCTTTTTTCAGCACTCTCGGAAACTTATTTTGGCCGCCTTCTTTGCCTTGTGACTTCATCCAATCATAAAAAGCTGCCTGTGGCAACACGCGCACAAAAACTTCCTTCAGTGCATGTCCGCGTTCCACAGCATAGTCATCATTGAGTTCTTTCAATTTCTGATCCAGCAGCTTACTCACCTCCTGCTCATCCACAGCATCATCGGTTCCTAAATACCATGTATGCTTAAAGTGACTTCCAGCTGGCTCTCCAATCACTGTAAACTCCCGCACATCTATATTGAGATCTGAACTAACCAGTTCTACTGCTTTATTCATGTTATCCACAGAAAGGTGCTCACCACAAAGACTAAGAAAATGTTTGGTTCGGCCTGTAATGATAATCTCTGAATCCTCTACCGACGCAAACTTAATCACATCTCCGATAAGGTATCGCCAGGCTCCTGCATTGGTGGTGAGTAACAATGCATATTCCTTGTTGGCTTCCACCTGCCCTATATGCAGTGTCTCAGGGTTTTCCCTCAGCTCTCCATCTTCGGTAAAATTTTGATCATTAAAAGGCACAAACTCATAGAAAATCCCATTATTCAGAACCAATCGCATAGATCTCCCATTCGGGTTGGCCTGAAATGCCACAAATCCTTCACTCGCCAGATAGGTTTCCATGTAAATCAATGGATGTTCTATAAGCTTTTCGAAACCCTTACGATAGGGTTCAAATGAAACGCCTCCATGTACGAAAATCCTCAAGTTTGGCCAGATATCGTGAATCGTTTGAACCTGGTAATGTTTAATGATCTTCTCCATTAGGAGCTGTAACCATGCCGGCACACCAACGATGATTCCAATATCCCAATCCTTGGCCTTCAGTGTAATTTCATCAAGTTTTGAACCCCAATCAGTAGTCTTTGCTATTTTCTTTCCAGGCTTATAAAAATGTTGAAACCAAAAAGGAATCTGAGCTGCTGTAATTCCACTCAAATCCCCCTCGAAATAAGTTCCGTTTTTTCTAAGATTGGTGCTACCACCAAGCATTAGTATACCCTTAGTAAAAAAGTTATCAGGGAGATCATATTTCGAAAGCGTCAAAATCTGTCGGATACTTGTTTTCCTAATGGATTTAACCATTTCCCTGGACACTGGAATGTACTTCGATGACGCTCCTGAAGTTCCACTACTTAAAGCAAAGTATTTAACCTTTCCAGGGTAGCAAACGTCTTTTTTCCCTGCCTTTGCCAGATGCCACCATTCTTCGTAGATTTTATTATAATCATACACTGGAACATGCTGCGTAAACGCTTTATAAAAAGCAGCCTGGTCATAAGATTTAAATGATTTGAGCAATTCCGCAAACTTGAACTTCTTTCCAAAAAGTGTATTGCGGCTATGAATCATCAAATGTTTCAACTCGCCCTTTTGTAGCTCAAGGGGTGAGGAAAATTGCTGTTCCATACTCTCCCGAAGCGTGATCCCTCTTTTGAGCAGTGTACCTAAGATTGCCATTGATTATAAAGTGTTTTCCAATGTGTTGGATATTTAAGTGATCAGTTGTCAACTTTACGGCGGCAATAAAGTTAAAATATAGTCAGGAACTTGCATCACACATGAGTAAAATAGCAACAAATCTTAAAGAAATACTAAAACACCTTGAAGGCACCAACACGAAGCTGATTGCCGTGAGTAAAACAAAACCTAACGAGGATATTTTTGAAGCCTATAATGCAGGCCATCGGGATTTTGGTGAAAACAAAGTTCAGGAAATGACCCTCAAGTCTGAGGAGTTACCTAAGGATATTCACTGGCACATGATTGGTCACCTCCAGCGCAATAAAGTTAAGTTCATAGCACCGTATGTATATCTTATTCATTCAATAGACAGTGTGAGGCTACTGGCAGAGGTGAACAAAGAAGCAAAGAAAAACGACCGCATCATCAACTGTTTATTACAAATCCACATTGCTGAAGAAAGCACCAAATTTGGGTTTGACGAGCAAGAGCTTGAAGCATTTCTAAAAAGTGGAGAACTGGAAAACTACACAGCGGTGAAGATTGTTGGCCTGATGGGAATGGCAACCTTTACTGACAACACAGACCAGATCCACCGTGAGTTTGCTCATCTGAAATCAATATTTGACAAGTTTTCAAATCAATACACATTTGATAATTTTCACCTATTGGAGTTATCCATGGGAATGAGTGGCGATTATAAAATAGCAATGGAACACGGCAGCACCCTCATCCGTGTAGGAAGTTCGATTTTTGGAGAAAGAAATTATGGATAAAAGGCACCTAATAATAGGATCAGTTGTCAGCGCACTGGCAGTAGCCATTGGCGCATTTGGAGCTCATGCGCTTGCTCCTCTTGTTGCAGCACATGGTAGAACAGAAACATATGACACTGCCGTGCAGTATCACATGTTTCATGCTATTGGTATTTTCATAGTAGGAATCCTCATGGTCAACAAGCCTCACAAAATTTTGAGACTGGTTAGTTGGTTCTTCCTTTTCGGAATCATCCTCTTTTCAGGATCCCTCTATACTCTATCGATTACCGGCATCACCATTCTTGGAGCCATTACTCCAATTGGGGGTGTTTTATTCATTGCCGGATGGATTTTACTGGCTTATTACTTATCGAGACATTATTGACCTTCGCCTTCTGGCTTAGGTTGCAACACATTTGCTGTGATTTTAATACGCTCTGTATTGTTGGAAGCATTTGACATGATCGTGATGATCTTGTTTTGCATACCCATTTTACCACGGCTATTGAAATTTACAGTAATGTCGGCAGACTCTCCAGGTGCCAGTGGTTCTCTGTCCCAGTTAGTCGCAGTACAACCGCAGCTTGTTCTTACATTTGACAAGATCAATGGCTCATTACCAGTATTCTCATAAGCGAAAGTGTAAGTAACTCTATCACCTTGCGTGATATCACCAAAATCATGGTTTGACTCCTTAAAAGTAATTTTAGGACCATTCTGTGATTGCTCGTTGCTGTTGCTCTGGGCTACCACACCAAAACCAATACATAGAATGAATAAACTTGCTAAAACTCTCATAGAATATATTTTTTTGAAGTAAAGTTAACCACCTCGAATTAAAAACGAACAAATTGAATGGATGATTCATCAGGTAAATCAATTTTCGGAGGAAAAGTAAGAGTTCGCGTTTGCGGTATATTAATCAAAAATAACTCTGTACTTCTACTCAAACATGAAGGCATTGGCCCGGCAGGTCATCTTTGGTCTCCTCCAGGAGGAGGAGTAGAGTTTTCAGAAGATGCCGAGTCTACACTTGTCAGGGAAGTAAAAGAGGAAACAGGCTTGCATGTCAGTGTGGGTGAGTTTCTATTTATTAATGAGTATATGGATGATTATTTTCATGCCTACGAACTTTTCTTTAAAATTAATCTTGAAGGAGGAAATCTTAAATTGGGTACAGATCCGGAATTGAATGATACAAATCAAATCTTAAAACAGGTAAAATGGTTAGATTTGGGGGATATTAAGAGATGTAAACCCGAAACGTTACACAATGCTTTTCATGATCTTACAGAACTCAATGAAATTCTTCGCAAACGAGGCTTTTTTAAATTTGCGAATATTTCCATAAAATAGCGTTTCGCTAACAGTCTAATTATCTTTATTATTGCAAAAAACCCTTAGCATAAATGAGCAAGACGAAAATTTTTACCATAGTATTTGGTCTAGTAGCAGCCGTTTTGGCATACTTTCTTTATGATTCTATCATGTCCAGTATTGCCGAATCCAAAAGAATTGAGAAAATGGAAGCAAGAGTCATAGAACAACTGAAAATGATACGTGAAGCAGAGCTCGCCTTCCTTGCTGTAAATGGACAATATACCAGTGACTGGGATAAGCTGATGTCTTTTGTCGACACAGGACGTTTCTACATCACTGAAAAAACCGAATTTGTTAAAACGCTTGATTATGGAGCAGATAGTACCTGGATTGAAATTGATACACTGGGTACCGTTTCAGTAAAAGATTCAGTGTTTAAAAAATCTGTTTGGCCTAAATTTAATCTAAGTACATTATCTTATGTTCCTGGTGTAGAACCTCCGACCAAGTTTGACATTTGGGCTGACAAAATCGACAAAAGTGGTGTGAAGGTAAACGCTATTGAAGTGAAGAACCCTAGCCCGGTCAACCCAGCCAGAGATGAAGAAAACGAATATAATACTCAAAAACCTCTGCGATTTGGTTCACGAACCAGTGTAACGACCGCAGGTAACTGGGAATAATTTTGACCACAGCCGCCACATCAAATCACAGACTAGTTAAAAAAATAAAGGTTGGGAGCTTCAATATCGAGAAGCTCCCCTCCTATTCTCTTTGCCTACACATTGGAATCAAAGATTTTCAGGTATGTGTTGTTAACAAACAGACCAACACTTGCCTCTGGTTGGAGGATTATAAACTGGAAAATATCCGAACTGTCAAAACCAGGTTAGAAGCTATTGCCTCTATCATTGACAAACACAAGGTTTTTTCATCCAACCTTTGGGATAGTATCAAAGTCACTTTCAAAGGACATAAATTCACCTTAATCCCAAATAGTCATTTCCTACCTGAGGCCAGCAGCGACTACCTCGTACTCAATTCAGAGATAAAAACAAAAATTGAAGAGGTGTATTACTACAAACACATCTCCACAAGTGCTGTAAATGTTTTTGCTGCAGACAAAATGGTCATCCGGTATATCAAAAAAAGGTACCCAAACAAAAGCATTCAGGTAATACACCAGGGAAGTGCTCTGATTGAAGGAATCCTAAGATATGATGATCATTCTAAGGACAAAACCATGTTTACTTACGTAGATCGTGGGGTACTCCACATTATAGTAACCCAGGAACAAAACCTGCTTTACTATAATCAATTTGCAGTACGCTCTAATGAGGAGTTCCTGAAGTTCATATTGATGGTATTTAAAGAACTGAAACTCTCACCAAAATCCAGCAATCTGATAGTTTGGGGACTACTGAGGAATAATGCACCTCAAATTGATATTGTAAAGAAATTTGTCAGGAATATTTCATTCGGTTCCAAGCCCAACTTCCTGAAGTTCCCGGCAGAATTCAATGATCTGGAAGATCACCGCTACTTTGATCTTTTTAGCATATTTCTTTGTGAATAAATGAAAAAAACGGCCATTTTTCCTGGTTCCTTTGACCCATTCACCAAGGGTCACGCAGATATTGTGTCCCGAAGTTTGGATCTATTTGATGAGGTAATCATAGCGATCGGAAACAACTCGAATAAAAAACGACATTTCGAAATTGAGTTTATGGTGGGAAAAATCCAGGAAGCTTTCGAAACTGATCGGGTGAAAGTGATTGTTTACGATGAACTTACTGCAGTATTGGCACAAAAATATGATGCGAGATTTTTAGTTCGGGGGCTTAGAAACACCACGGACTTTGAGTATGAAAACAGCATCTCACAAATCAACCGGTATTTGAATTCTGGCTTGGAAACAGTATTCTTGATTACCTCTCCTGATCTGGCTCCTATTAGCAGCAGCATTATCAGAGAAGTACACAAATATGGCGGTGACGTAAGCCCGTTCCTCCCTTACAAACTCTGATCGTGGATTTTAAGCAGTTTGTGGTATTCCTGGATCACTACCCGAATAGAGCGATAAGAATTATATAAAGCTGCCCGCAACTCGGTAAGACTCATCCATCTTACTTCATCAATATCCTCTTCCGCTTGTGGTGCCAGATGGCTATCATCAACACATTTCATCACATACCAGTGAGTCTTCTTCAAGACGTATTTCTTATTGGTGATATAAGTATGCCACGTAGTGTTAATCTTTCTCTCAATAGAAACCTTCACACCAGTTTCTTCCTCTACTTCGCGGACAGCACAGTCTCTTTTATGCTCTCCTTTATCAATCTTTCCTTTTGGAATATCCCATCGCCCCTTTCTGTAGATCAATAATATTTTACCACCTTTGTCCACTACACCACCAGCAGCCTCAATTACTTTAAACTTCTTTTTAATGTATTGGATGACATCATGTTTGTCTTCACTACAGAACGTAATGGAATCCACTTTTTTGAGTTTGTTGTCCGTCATCACATGTAGCAACTCATCCACTTTATCTGCTTCAGCATCAGTGATAAGCACATCATCTATTAAGGACTTAGGTTTAATTTTATTGATCGCCCCGTCTATTACCTGGTCAAAATCCGCTTTGGAACCCAACTCATCCGGTGCGATAATACTTACGGGTATGTCGTTGATGAATATTTTCACAAGAAGGTTAGCTTTGCTTGCAAATAAAACGGAAAAATTCTGGCACATAAAAGCCTTCTTCTATTTTTAATCTAATAATCTTAATCTATGTCGGTAAATCTGTATGACCAATCTCTGGCTGAGCAAATTGCCAAGTCACTTGTCTCTATAGAATCTATAAAAATCAACCCTGAAAAACCCTTTACCTGGGCATCGGGATGGAAATCTCCTATTTATTGTGATAACCGATTGAGTCTTTCTTATCCTGAGATCCGCACAAAGGTGAAGGAATCGTTGGTGAAAGTGATCAAGGAGAAATATCCGGATGTAGAATGTATTGCTGGAGTCGCTACTGCCGGGATTCCTCAGGGAGCCTTGATTGCTGATGCTATGGGCTTGCCATTCATCTATATCCGATCCAAGTCCAAAGGTCATGGTATGGAAAACCAGATAGAGGGAACTATTGTCAAAGATAGAAAAGTGGTTTTAGTGGAAGACCTTGTCTCGACAGGAGGAAGTTCACTACAAGCCGCAGAAGCGGTGAGAGCTGCTGAAATGGACGTATTGGGAATGGTTGCCATATTCACCTATGGCTTTGGGATATCCGAAGACAACTTCAAAAACCACCATGTAGACCTTTGGTACCTGAGTGATTATCCAACAATGATTAGTTCAATGGTAGCAGATGGAAGTATTCCGGCTAATCTTGAAGCAACTTTGCAAGCCTGGAGAACAAACCCAGCACAATGGGGCGAGTGATTCAATACTTCTCCTCCACTCCCAAACCGAATAATGCAAAATCATACTTCACTGGGTCCACTGGATCCAGTGATTTCAGATTCTCTGTCAGTTCCAGAGCCGTTTGCCAATCAGTTTGCTTTCTTGTGATCAGTCCAAACTTTCTTGCCACGCGATCCACATGCATGTCTAAAGGGCAAACCAGTTGATTTTGCCCAATCCCTTTCCAAAGCCCAAAATCCACACCGTGTTCATCGTCACGCACCATCCAGCGCAAATACATATTCAGTCGCTTACAAGCAGTCTTTCTAATGGGCGTTGGTATATGCTTATAGGTTCGTTTAGGGTGGTCCTCCACTGAAAAGAAATGATTAAAAAATCCAGTGAGATGTGTATAAACATTCTCAGCTTTCGGGTCAGCACTCTTCAGAAACGCATCTTCCAGTGTATCAGACTGCTTATAGTGATGGTGAAAAAAGCTAATGAAATAAAGAGCATCTGTAGCGTTGAAAGTTCGGTGCTTGAAATCCAAAAAAGGCTTCAGGTCACTCTCCTTGTGGTGCAATACGAAATCATGAGGAGCATTGTCCATCATGCGAAAAAACTCCCGGCACTTTTTGATGATGGTTGGTCTTTGTCCCCAGGCCAAAACAGCTGCTACAAATCCGGATATCTCAACATCCTGTTTTTTTGAATACTGATGTGGAATAGTAATAGGGTCGTTTTCAATGAAACCAGGCTGATTATACTCAGCTACTTTTTCATCCAGAAACTCCTTTAGGTTTTCAAACTTGACCAAATCAATCTTTGTAATAGGAAACTTCCACTCTGGTTTTTGGATCAATTACGCCAAGTCGCTCGAAACAGATAGGTGTGAGTCTGATAAGAACATTTTCATTTAATCCGACTTCTGGTAATTTACCAACAACACGCGCATATATCTTTTGATTATTCATCAGATTTCGGATCTCGACCAATGTCCCTACTGGAAGCGTCCGATGAAGCGCCAGATATTTTTGTGTATCCACATCCTCTATCTTTCTGGCAGTACCTTCTTCATAGATTTTAGTAAACCCGCTTTGATCCTTGACTTCCTTACGTTGACCATAAGGTAGCATTTCCACATTTTCCGCAGTTGTCATGGTCACCGAGTCTAGTTTGCCTCGAATCAACAATTTCTGCCCAATGGATAAGTAGGTGTTAGGCAGGTCATTCCAGATTACTATAGAATCAGGTCTCACTTTGAACCTTGCTGCGATTGACTCCAACAAATCACCGCTTTGTACCAGGTACTCAGAAAAACCAGTAGGAATTGTATTCTTCGGTTGCTCTTTCTTAGCACTTTCAACTTTAGGTTTATCTTCTTTCCCCTTCTCTTTATTCCTGACTTTTGGCTTTTTGCCTTCCTTTTCAGACTGCACACCCAGTATTAGCTCCTGCCCAACAGAAAGCTCATTGGATGTTAGATTGTTCTGTTGTTTAAGCTCATCCACACTAACCCCGTATTTACGAGAAATCGCATAAAGCGTCTCTCCTGCTGCTACTGTGTGGGTAGAAGAGCTTGTAGTGGTTTCTTCCACAGGTTTACTCTCAGGCGCTGATTTAATGTTTGCAGGTTTCTCCACCGGGATTCTTAACTCCTGAAAAAGAGAAATCTGATTGTTTTCTATGCTATTAGCTTTCACCACATCAGCCAGCGAAGCACCATATCTGCGCGACAAGCTGTACAGTGTCTCCCCACTCTCTACCTTATGAATTACAAAGTATTGCCCTCCACTTTTCTCAAGCCTTAGAGAATCATAAGCATAAGTCTGACTCGCAGAAATGCTAATGATGAAAAATATAAACAGTCTTATTTTAGAGTTCAATTGCATGAATTTGATGACTATTATGAATAAAAATCAAAAGGTTGTTGAAAACGAAAAAACTTCCTGATGCGAAGCCCTTCAGGTCTGTATCTACAGTCTCGTGGTAAATTTCGGCATCTCCTTTCATAACCAAAAGCTTTCTCTCAAACTTTGTACCTAAACGTTCATAATACCCGATTATGATATAATTTTTATACTCAAGGTATTCAATACCTATCTGAGGAAGATCTAATGCCAAAAATTCTTCAATCGTTTTGAAACCGGATGTACCAGGCTGATAAACGAGAGGATCGTCTATTGGTTTGCCTTCCAATTCATTGATATCCAAATCGTATTCTATGATCTGAGTCCGATCTTCAGGTAAGTGACCAACTAACTTTCCTGATTGGATTCCAGAAAGTTGAAATTGCTTAAACTCCTTGTCAATCCTTTTTTTCACTAAATGATAAACCAGCAGATCTTTATCAATTGGGTTTTGCGGATCGTTATATCGCTCCAGAAATAAATAAGGATGGTGAACACGCAGCAAAGTAGTCCACCAATCTGCTCCTGTTATTGCAAACCGCTTTTCCTTTCCATCATTTGCATCCAGCCAATGATATGTTATAGTCTGGTCATCATCATTCCTTACTTCCAGAATTAAAGCAGGCTTGACAGTATCCGCCAACACCTGCCAGATTTTATACCCGACATCAAAAGAAAATCTAAAAGAAGGAGTCTCCACGAAGTTGAAAAGAGTAATTTTATTCTAAATTATTGATCAAAGTTAGGTGCTCAGCAATGCTTAAAAAACATTTACCCATAATCCTTTTATTCCTTTCCGTCTTAGCTTCTGCTCAGGATTCCACTACTGTGCAAATACTTCATATGAAAGTGCTGGACAATATTGATCCACGGACCAATAGATATACAGAACTGGCGCTGCAAGAAGCCAAAGAACTGGATGTTGATTTTGTGATCCTGGAACTGGATACTTATGGAGGTGCACTGAATGATGCCGATGAGATCAGGACAAGAATCCTCAACTTTGACAGGCCTATTTATGCCTTTATCAACAAGGATGCTGCGTCTGCCGGAGCTTTAATTTCCATAGCCTGTGACAGCATCTATATGGCTAAAGGTTCGAGTATTGGTGCCGCTACAGTAGTGACTCAGGATGGGTCAGCTGCTCCGGACAAATATCAGAGCTACATGCGCTCAATCATGCGCTCCACTGCAGAAGCAAAAGGGCGAAACCCACATATTGCTGAAGGAATGGTGGATGAAGATATTGATCTTGATAGTATCGCTACAGAAGGTAAAGTGGTTACATTCTCAGTATCTGAAGCTATTAAATTCGGTTTTTGTGAAGCACAGGTAGAGAGCATTGATGAAATCATGAAACGATCCGGTGTAGAAGAATATGAAATCACCGAATACAAACTCGGCATGACCGACAAGATTATCCAATTGTTCCTTAACCCTTTCGTAAGCGGAATTTTGATTTTGGTAATAATCGGCGGGATCTATTTTGAATTACAAACCCCAGGAGTTGGCTTCCCGATCCTGGCCTCCATCACCGCGGCTATTCTTTACTTCACTCCATATTACCTCAATGGCCTGGCTGACAATTGGGAGATTATTGTGTTTTTTGTAGGAATCACACTCATTGCACTTGAAGTCTTTGTGATTCCAGGTTTTGGTCTTGCGGGGATACTTGGATTAATCTTTACTCTTGGTGCTCTGGTGTTGGTAATGCTGAATAATGACAACCTCGATTTTTCTTTTGTGAAGATAGATGACATCTTCATTGCTATAGCTACCATGCTAGCCGGACTAATGGGCTCTATCATCATCATGATTTATGGAGGAGCAAGACTTGCAAATAGCAAATTTTTCAATCGTATAGCTCTTCAGGATGTTCAGGATCAGTCTGAAGGATACACTTCCAGCTTTTATAAAGCCAAGTCCATGGTTGGTAAAAAAGGCAAATCTTACACCATCCTCAGACCAAGTGGAAAAGTGGAAATCGAAGGTGAAATATATGATGCTTACACCCGGGGAAATTATATTGATGCGGGCACTGATATAGAAGTGATTTCAGATGAAGGCACCTCGCTGAAAGTGCGGGAGGTGGAACAATGAAAATCCTGGGCGTAATACCTTCCAGATATGATTCTTCAAGGTTTCCTGGCAAACCACTGGTCAATATCCAGGGCAAAACCATGATCAGGCGAGTCTATGAACGCGCCTGTGAAAGCCAGCTTTTAGATCGTTTAATAGTTGCTACAGATGATCAGCGGATATTTAATGAAATTGCTAAATCCGGAGGAACGGCCATGATGACCAGCGCTGATCATACCAACGGGACAGAAAGATGTGCTGAAGTGTCTGAATCTCTTCCGGAGTATGATTACATCATCAACATTCAGGGTGATGAACCATACATACACCCAGACCAAATAGACATTGTGGCGAGACTGCTGGATGGTGAAACTGAGCTGGCAACTCTGGTGAAAAAAATTAACGATCCTAAAGTGCTTGATGACCCAACAGAGATGAAAGTGATTTTCAACAGAAATCATGAAGCTATTTATTTTAGTCGGTCATGTATCCCCTACCTGCGTGAAGTGAGCCCTGAAGAAAGGCTCTCCAATCACGATTTTTATAAACACATTGGTATCTACGGATATCGAAAGGATATTTTAAAAGAAATAACCAAATTACCGCATTCTCCATTGGAAGAGGCTGAAAAACTGGAGCAACTTCGCTGGTTAGAAAATGGCTATACAATTAAACTTGGATTTACTATTTTAGAAAGCCAAATGATCGACACACCTGAGGACCTAATGAAACTGAGCAGCCATCTATGAATATCGTCAAAATATTAAAAATCACAACCTGGGTATTTATGGGATTTGCCCTGGTATTTTTCTGGCTATCACTCAGAGCCCCTGAGGACAACCTCGATTATACGATTTATGCATTCATTATGATCGTAGTGGCATGGGGCACCAACTATTTCCTCAAAAAGTATGAGTAAGAAAAGAAGGAAAACGGACAAATGCCTGAACTGTGGCTACCAACTGGAGCCGTCATTTGACTACTGTCCTCACTGTGGTCAGGAGAATAACGACCGACAGATCAGCTTTGGTAAGTTGATAGCGGATTTCTTTTCCAACTACTTTTCACTAGACTCAAAATTTGGGCGTAGTATCAAACCATTCTTTATCCAGCCTGGTGTACTCACGAAAGAGTTTATGGATGGGAAGCGAGTAAAATACGCTAACCCGATTCGGTTATACCTGGTAATCAGTTTGATCCATTTCTTCTTTTTCAACCTAAACATGGATCGAGAAACAGAATCAAATGGTGGGATTATACAAATGACATCAGATGAAACCGACTCTGATTCCACTGAAACAAAATCAGACACGGTAGCAATTAAATCTTCAAAAAAGAAGAAAGTAGACTCTGTTATCGAAAATGATGATTCATTTTTTATCTCTGGAGAAGAATGGAACGTCATCTCAAAAATGTCACAAGACAAAGCTGCGGATTATTCCATTCAACAAATTGAAGATTCAATTCACAATGAGCGTAAACCGATGATCGCCCGGTTTTTGACTTACAAGCTGATCAAACTGATGAAGTCTGACCTTCATTCCATTAATATGTATGTGATCAGTAAAATCCCACTGGCGATGTTTTTTCTATTACCGATCTATGCACTTATATTAAAAATCTTCTTCAGAAAAAGACTTTATATTAACCACTTAATACATAGTTTACATTTACATTCTTTTGCTTTTTTCACACTTTCAATCCTATGGATTATTAATTTGATATCATCCAGTGTAGCTGATGATATTGAGGTTTTTTTTATACTAACCATCGCCGCATATATTGTTTTTTCATTTAAGAATACCTATTCCATCAAACTTGGTAGTTCTATATGGAAAGTACTCCTCTCGGGTTTTATCTACCTCATCATCCTGGTGTTTACCCTGATCTTTGGTGTACTTCTAAGTCTGATATTCTATTAGTATGTCCAGCTATTACAAATCCAGATTAAATCAATTCCGGGAGCAAGTAGAGCAACTCTCAAAGCAAATGAGAACCTATGGTTTGCTCAGGGCAATATTCTTTTTAGGGGCAGCCATTTCTCTAATTGTCTATTTTAATGATGGCAAAAATTTGTGGCTTTATGTCTCAATTTCGGCTACTGCTGTCTTCTTTTATTTGGTAACGAAATATCAAAAATTTGAAGCACTTCATGCTCATTTCCAAGAACTTGCACAACTCAATGATGAAGAAATCGCCCGCCAAAACCTACAACTTCACCAGTTTGATCCTGGAATCGAATATGTCATAAAGGATCATAATTACCAGGACGATTTGGACATACTCGGCGAACATTCACTATTTCAACTAGTCAATCATGCAGAAATTCCTGCATCTAAAAAACTTCTGGTTCAATGGTTATCTTTTCCAGCAGTCAAAACAGAAATTGAATCTCGTCAAGAAGCGGCCATTGAAATTGCCTCAAAAACAGACTGGTATCAAGATGTCACAGCTGCGATTCGGCTTGCTCTAAAGAAGAAAAAGAAAAACGCACCCTCTATAGACACTTCAGATTTGATCGATTGGGCCAAAACGGAGGAGTATGAAAAAACGCTTCCAAAGTGGCAAGCCTGGGTGCTCAACATAGTCACGTTGGTTTGTATTGCGGCGATCATCACCGGTTTTTCTCCCTACCAGCTAATTTATCTTCCGGCAGTACTCAATGGAATATATCTGGGATTAGTAGTCAAGAAATTGAAAATCCAGACTGATAAAATCGATAAGGCATATTATATACTACATACCTATGCTTCGGCCCTTTCAAAAGTAGAAAGTGAAAACTTCACCTCTCCCAGATTACAGCACCTTCAAGGGAAACTTAATGACCCAATTCAGGCTTCCAAGGCAATAAAGGCTCTTTCTAAACTGGTTCAACGAAACGATGGTAGAGCTAATATGATTTATGCTACAGCTGACTTACTTTTCGTTCTGGATGCACATCTTTTGAATGCGCTGATCGACTGGAAACGTGATTATAGTCAACATATACAGGAATGGCTCGAAACTGTGCATGAATTTGAATGTCTCATCAGTCTTGGGGCTTTTGCTAAAGCGCATGAACAATATCCATTCCCTAGCATTACAGAAGGCCCTGAAATACAGGCCAAACAACTTGGTCACCCGCTAATCCCTACAGATAAAGTGGTGAGTAATGATTTCCACATTGGTCAGGGAAAGAATATCCATGTAATTACAGGGTCCAATATGTCCGGTAAATCTACATTTGAAAGAACCATCGGGATTAATCTGGCACTAGCATACCTTGGAGCTCCTGTCTGCGCAGAAAAACTCAGCTGTGGGATATTTCATCTTTTTACGAGTATGCGTACCCGTGATAACCTGGAAGAGAGCACAAGTTCATTTTATGCTGAACTGAAGCGTATCAGGCAACTTCTTGATTTGGTAGCCGAAGGAAAAAATGTCTTCTTTTTATTGGATGAGATACTAAAAGGCACCAACTCAGGAGATAGGCATCTGGGAGCTATTGCCCTGGTTAAAAAACTGAGCAAAACCAATGCGGTGGGGTTAGTTTCTACCCATGATATAGAATTAGGCGAGTTAAATAAAGAACTTGATTCTGTGGAAAACTATAGCTTCAACAGTGACATTATTGGAGACAAAATTGTCTTTGATTATAAACTCACCCCAGGGGTGTGCAGAAGCTTTAATGCCTCTCAGTTGATGAAGAATATGGGCATTACTGATTAGATGATGGTTAATTGGTTTTATTTGAAAATAATAGACCAACTAAGGTTTTAAAATGAAAGATTTACTTTGGAATCAGCACCAACTCCATTTGACTATTCAACCATAATCCATTCAACTATTCCTACCCCTTCCCTAGTTGAACAATCTGCATCAATATCTGCTGGGCTTTGATTTTTTTCTCTTCTGCTCCTTTACTATTGGACATTTCCAGACTTAAAGCCTGATCCATTAGCTTATCATATTTTTCCTGCAAAAGTTCGAGTTTCGATTTAGACTTAAAAAAATTGAACATAAATGTGATTTATTATAACTATATAAAGAAACACTAATATAGTTCAAATGTTTGAAGAATAATAAAAATCTTAATTCCGGCGATCTATTTCTACAATTTCCATCATTACTTGCTGGGCTATTCGCCTTTTTTCTTCAGCAGCCTTTATATTGGTAAATTCAAGTTCGAAAACCTGCGACATCAAGCGATCATATTTGTCTTGTAGTATTTCCCGCTTCGATTTAGTGTGGAATAAATTGAACATATCTGGCTTTATTTATAATTATTTAAAGATATGTTCTAAATGACATTGAGAATATGACGTATGTTGGATCTGACATGAATAAAATCAGTATCATACTTCCTTTTAAAAATCCTGGGGATTTTTTTACTGAGTGTCTACGGTCTATTCAAAACCAAACACATACAAACTGGGAGCTCATTGCTATCAATGACCATTCGGGTGATCACAGTTTAGAAATCATTCAGCAGTTTTCGAAGAATGATCAACGTATCAGCGTATTACAAAACCAGGGAACCGGAATAATAGCTGCGCTACAAACCACACAGCCATTTATCACTGGAGAATTTGTAACAAGAATAGATGCAGATGACTTGATGCCGGCAGATAGGCTTGAAAAAATGCTCAAAGCGATGGTTGATTCTGCAAACGGAACTGTTGTAACAGGGCTTGTCAAATACTTCTCAGAAGACCCGATTAGTCCCGGCTATCAGGAATACGAAAAGTGGATCAACGATATGAATCTCCAAAACAAACAATGGGATAATATTTACAGAGAATGTGTAATCGCCTCTCCTAACTGGCTCATCCGAAAACCTGACTTTGATAAAAGCAATGGGTTCATGAACCTCAGGTATCCTGAAGATTATGACCTTGTGATGAAATGGTATGCTCAAGGTTTTAATATAATAACTGTTCCTGAAGTGACACTTTTGTGGCGAGAACACCCTAAGCGAACATCCAGAAACTCTGATCATTACAATCAGAAATCCTTTTTTGAACTAAAAATCAATGCTTTTCTTGAGCTAGACTGGAAACAAGAGCATATAATACTATGGGGGGAAAACCAAAAGGCAAAGCTTATCAAGGAAATATTGTCAGCACGAAAAATCCCTTTCATCCAATATGATCTCTCCAACTTCAAAGAGATAGAAAACATCAGAAATCCCAGGCTCCTAATTGCTGTATACCCAGAATTTAATGAAAGAATTAAAATACACAATTATCTATCATCCATAGGCTTGAATGAGGGCTCAAACTGGTGGTGGGTGTAATGATTAGAATCATGCCCAAATCCTTCATTTTCAGCTGCTAAAAGAGAATTAATCTGCTGCAAACACTTGTTAGGTTACTATAGTCTAACCAAAGAGTCGGCAGACTCATCACCGACATGAAACATATCTTCTCTTTCACCACAGAACGCTATTTGCGTGAACTTGACAAGTGTTTTTTACATGGAAAACTTGAATATATGATGCGAGCCAGTAAATTCCCCTGGATGGAAATTGGAGCCTATACAACATTAGCCGTGATAATGGTTTTGATAGGTCAAATGAGTGAACTGATAATGCGAATGATTCCACTGGTAGTTTTAGTGGGACTTGGCCATGTTACTGTCAGTATGATCAGAAGCTTGAAGTACAGGAGACAAGCCCGCAAGTTCAAGAAGCCCTATAACTGGCTGAAAAAACAAATGAAACCTTTCTTTAAAATAAGATTGATCCCAAATCAGCTAAGCATGACAGTGATTTTGATTCAAGATGACCTCTCTGAAACAGATTGGGAACTTCCTTCCAGTGAGTTGACTAACATTGATCTTTCTGCTCAGGATTACTTTCAAATACACACAAAGAAGGTGCAACTGATAGTACCAAGGTCCTTGTTTACCATGACAGAGTATGAGGACATCACTGCCCCTTACCGACAAGCTATAACTACATTGAATCATCACGATCATGTACATCATACCCGTGATGAAGTAGATGCATTTACCAATCAGGTTCCTATGCTAACAGAAATGTATGACAATTGAACCCAACAATTATCCCTGGATGAAAGTATTGAGTAAAACCTTTCATCTTTGAAATATGAATAGTACCTATCAAAAAGCGCTTGAACTTGACAAAAATGGAGACTGGAATGGCGCACATGAGCTGATTCAGGACTTCAATACGAAACAGGCAGCATGGATACATGCATACCTTCACAGAAAAGAAGGTGACGACTGGAACGCCAGATATTGGTATGACAGAGCAAGTAAACCTTTTTATGAAGGAAGTCTGGAAAAAGAATGGCAAATGCTCTGGGAAGCATTTATCATGTGAAAGGAAGGTTGATTGGTTGTTTTAGTAAGCCACGGAGCGCAGTATCGAAAGCTGTAGGCTCCGTGGTTTATTTCTTTTATCCAATCAGCTGCTTCAATGACTCATCATTGGCAGCTATTATCTCCTGAATATCTCCATCGGTCAAAACAGAAGAAACAAACAAAGTCTCAAACTGTGACGGTGCCAGGTATATTCCCTTGTTGAGCATCAAATTGAAGTATTCACCAAAGACTTTGGTATCACATGTTTTAGCTGACTCAAAATCAGTTACCTCCCGGTCGGTGAAAAACAAGCTGTACATGCTTCCAATCTGATTAATGGTATAATTGAGTCCCAATACCTCCAAAGTCTCTTTGTAACCAGACACAATTCTCTTGGTATTTGACTCTAGCTTGCCATAAGTCTCATCGCTTTCGTTCAGATACTTGAGCATTGCATATCCTGCAGCCATTGCTACAGGGTTCCCAGAGAGTGTTCCTGCCTGATAAACCGGCCCTTGTGGAGAAACATAATCCATGATCTCCTTTTTACCGCCATAAGCTCCAACCGGCAATCCACCACCGATAATTTTACCAAGTGTCGTCATATCCGGAATGATTCCCAAACGCTCCTGAGCCCCACCTTTTGCCAGTCTGAAACCAGTCATCACTTCGTCGAAGATCAATACAATTCCTTCCTGATCACACAAATCTCTTAAGCCTTGCAAAAAACCATTTTTCGGTAGCACACAGCCCATATTTCCAGCAACAGGCTCCACGATGATAGCGGCAATTTCATTTTTATTTTGTTCCACTATCTGTTTTACCGCATCCAGATCGTTGAATGGTGCCAGAAGTGTGTCCTGTGTGGTGCCAGGAGTAACTCCCGGGCTATCTGGAGTCCCCATTGTCATAGCCCCACTGCCCGCAGCTATCAAAAATGCATCTCCATGGCCATGGTAGCAACCTTCAAACTTGATGAACTTGTTTTTCCCTGTATAGCCTCTGGCTACTCGGATGGCTGACATGGTAGCTTCAGTTCCTGAGTTGACCATACGCACACGTTCCACAGAAGGCACCATTTCACAGATTAGTTCAGCTATGAGCACTTCACGCTCTCCTGGCGCACCAAATGACGGTGAGTTTTGGATGGCTTTGATGACAGCTTCCTCCACTAAAGGATTTGCATGACCAAGGATCATTGGGCCCCAGCTGTTGATCATATCAATGTAGCTGTTGCCATCCTCATCATACATCTTTGACCCTTTGGCAGACTTAAAAAAAATAGGGTCTCCCCCTACTGCTTTAAAAGCTCTGACCGGCGAGTTAACTCCTCCCGGAATGTAGTTTTTTGCTCTGCTAAAAAGTGATTTACTTTTTTCGATCTTCATATAAATCCCTGTTGACTACTTCTAGTTTTGCATTATTAAATTTTACCACTGGCACTACCTGATTGTCATTAGTAGCACCGTATTTGTATCCTTCCAATACTACCCCCTTCCAATATTCTCCACCTCTCAATCCTCGCTGAAAATACTTACCATAAGTATGGAGCATCTTCCCCAGGAAATAAACCGTTTCATATCCTCGAAAGTGATTCATTGATGGTTTAGTCTTATATCGATTGACAAACTTCTGAGTAAGGTCATCATAAAACAATCCATCACGATCCATAAAATCAGGCTCTGAAAGACCAACGCCTAACCTATCCAATTGATTGTAAGAAAGCATGGTAAATTCCAACCATTCTCCATATCCAAAGAGATTGATGCTGTCTCCACGTGTCTCCACAGCACTAATCAAATTATTGGCAAACAAGTTACTTCTGGTAGCCGCCAGGATTGTGCCAATGCTATCAGGGGCCATATAAAACAGCTTCTCATAGTAGACAACAGCATTCTCATCTTCATCATAACTTACTGGCATGTAGTAAGATGTGTCTTTTTCGATTTTCCTCAACTCGCCTTTTCGAACCCTTCTTTCCCTAACAAATCTGCCTGGAAGTAATTGAATAGAATCTGCCTCTTCCCGGGTCAAATAGCTATCATACTGAGCGGAAAGTGTGTCCAACCAGGCATGAGAATTAAGTTTATTGATAGGTTGAAAGCGAACTACTTCAATGCTGTCTTGCTCAAGTCTTTCTTTGAAGGCTGCAGCAAACAAAGAATCTTTCTCAGACTCCTCATAAAAGATCATTGCATAATCATTTGGACGGCTTTTTACAGCATATTCTCCAAGCTGTGAACCCTGTGTAGAGTATGTTGGCTTTACTAAAAATGAAAAAGAACTGTTACCTATTACTTCCTCATTCGCACTTAGAGGATTCCAATGATTGACCTGGTTTTCTTCTGCATATGCCCTCACTATTGCATTTGGTTGAGGGTACAAAGGCCCGATTATCACATCATTATTCTCAAAGCCTTCTGTCTGAAGTATTTCCTCTGTATTTTGAGCTCTCCTTTTTGTGTCATACGGGAAAAGCTGAACAGGACGTCCTGCGGCAGCTAAATCCTCAACAGCAAGGAGCATTCCCTGATACATGTCCATTACCAGACTATTCTGTGAAATGAGTGCTGTATTCTCTAAGCTTTCAAACAAAAATGGAAGAACTACAGCAATGTTATAGACCTCTTTTTTCACTATTGGGAGTTCCACTACATCTAGCTCATGAAGCTTAAACCCCCATTTGGCTACCAGTCGGTTGATCCTGTCAAAGTCTCGCTCCTGATAAGGTACCCCCACAAGTTTTCTTACCAGATACTCCGCCACATATTGATTATCTGGGTAATCAGACTGAAGCTCTTCTAATTCAGAAAGATCCAGAGGTGACAGATACTTTTGGATCATTTGTTCCTCTACTTCAGAATTACCAGTCACGTCTGTCAATTCTGATACTTCAGCAAGTGCCCTGCCATAATCTTGTGTTTCGAAATTACTCATAGCAAGCCAGTAAATCACTTCTGACTTCTGATCCCAAGTAGGGAACTGAACCAATAATTGTCTTAAAATATCTTTTGAGGAGCTATAATCACCGATTTTGTAAGCCGAAATTGCAGCATACAAAGTAGCATGCTTTCCAAAAACCTCACTTTCACTCAAAGCAGAAAAAGCGGCCTTCGAACTTAGATACTGGTGATTTTTAAAAAGTCTTTTCGCTTCGAGGTATTCAGACTGCTCAGATTGAGCAAATCCGGACAAACCCATGAATAACACTCCGAAAAACAATAGATACTTCTTCACAACGCAACTGGTTAGGTTAATTATTGACTTTTTTATTCCCACTCGATAGTGGCAGGCGGCTTACTGCTGATATCATAAACCACTCTATTCACTCCTTTTACTCTATTGATGATCTTATTAGAAACTTCAGCCAAAAACTCATATGGTAAATGTACCCAATCGGCAGTCATACCATCCAAACTAGTTACTGCTCGAAGTGCAACCACCTGCTCATATGTACGCTCATCACCCATCACCCCTACTGACTGCACTGGCAACAACATTGCTCCAGCTTGCCAAACTTCATCATAAAGATCACTATCCTTCAATCCCTGGATAAAGATATGATCCACTTCCTGCAAGATGTGAACTTTCTCAGCTGTAATGTCTCCTAATATTCTGATACCGAGTCCAGGACCTGGGAAAGGATGCCTTCCTAATATGGTTTCAGGGATTTCTAACGCACGACCTACATTTCTTACTTCATCTTTAAACAACAGGTTCAATGGCTCTACCACTTTCAGGTGCATTTTCTCAGGCAGACCACCTACATTGTGATGAGATTTGATGGTTACCGAAGGGCCATTAACCGATACTGATTCGATTACATCAGGATAGATTGTTCCCTGACCAAGCCACTTTACATCTTTGATCAGATGTGCTTCTCGGTCAAAAACCTCAATAAAAACACGACCAATAGCTTTACGCTTATCTTCCGGATCTTTAAGACCTTTCAGAGCATCATAAAATTCCTTCTTGGCATCTACTCCCTTCACATTGAGTCCCATACCTTCATAAGAAGCCAGCACTTCCTCAAATTCGTTCTTACGAAGAAGTCCATTATCCACGAAAATGCAATATAGATTTTTACCGATCGCATGATGGATCAATGTAGCTGCTACAGAAGAGTCTACACCGCCGGATAAGCCCATCACTACTTTGTCTTCTCCAAGTTTGGTCTGAAGCTCACGAACAGTATTTTCCACAAATATATCTGCCGTCCAATCCTGAGCTGCTCCACAAATGTGCACTACAAAGTTTCTCAACAACTTCTTACCGTCTACACTATGCGTTACCTCCGGGTGAAACTGTATCCCATAAATCGCCTGATCTTCTACTTTATATGCAGCTACCGGAATACTCTCCGTATTGGCAATCACCTGAAAATCCTCCGGAAGCTCTGTAATAGTGTCTCCATGAGACATCCACACCTGGCTACCAATTTCGATCTCCTTCAGCAAATCAAAATGTGCGTTGATATGAGCAAGCTTGGCCCGCCCATATTCTCTATGCTCGGATGGAGTCACTTTGCCACCATGCTTGTGTGCCAGCAACTGGGCTCCATAGCATATTCCCAGAATGGGATACTTTTCCAATTTCTTTAAATCCAGATCAGGTGCCCCCTCGTCAGAAACAGAGCAGGGGCTTCCAGAAAGTATGATCCCTTTAGTAAATTCGTCAGGATCAGGATAGTGATTATAAGGATGAATTTCACAATAAACATCCAGCTCCCGAACTCTGCGCGCTATCAGCTGCGTGTACTGGCTGCCAAAGTCCAGAATTAGTATCTTGTCAGTCATCCCGCAAAATTAGCAGAATCAACCAAACGCTAAATTGATTTTTCAGTTCGAATTTGATTTATCACCAAATTTCCCTTGATTAGCCGGCTTAAACCAAGGACATGACACAGGAAGAAAAACGGTTGGAAGAACACAGAAAAGGAATTCCCTGGAAAGAATGGGGGCCGTATCTCTCTGAAAGACAATGGGCTACGGTTCGTGAAGATTATACTGAGTCTGGAAATGCATGGGAAAGTATTGTTCATGATCAGGCAAGAAGCAAAAGTTATCGCTGGGGCGAAGATGGTATTGGAGGATTTTCCAATTCAGACCAGAGAATCTGTTTTGCGTGGGCCTTTTGGAATGGCAAGGACTCCATTATAAAAGAACGGCTTTTTGGGCTCACTGGGCATGAGGGCAATCATGGTGAAGATGTGAAAGAGCTTTACTATTACCTTGATAGTACACCTACTCACTCCTACATGAAAATGCTCTATAAGTATCCTATTAATGAGTTTCCCTATTCAGATCTGGTTACGACCAATCAAAAAAGATCAAAAAAAGAGCGGGAATACGAGTTGATCGATACTGGAATATTCGACAAGGATGAGTATTTCGATATTTTCCTTGAGTATGCCAAAGCAGATGTAGATGACTTCCTCTTGAAAGCGGAAATCCATAACAGAAGTGATAAAGATGCTGAGTTGACAGTTTTACCTACAGTTTGGTTCAGAAATACATGGTCTTCACGTCGTGATCCGAATATTCCTGAAATGAGTGAAACTGCACCCAATGAAATGAGCATTGATCATCACCTCGTTGGGCATTACAATGCTTATTTTGGTGAGGGATTGGAAGAGCAGTTGTACTGCGATAATGTCACCAACAAGGTGAAATTGTATGGGGTACCTAACAAACAAAGTAAGTATCCAAAAGATGGTATCAATGATTATATCGTTGAAGGAAAGTCAACAGTCAACCCAGAAAAAAAAGGAACAAAAGCCGCTGGTGTTTATCGGGTGAACATTCCTGCCAAAGGCAGCAAGACTGTTACAGTAAGATTGTCTTTGGAAAAATCAGAAAATCCTTTTGAGGATTTTGATCAGCTTTTTAACCTTAGAAAGGCTGAAGCGGACAGTTTTTACAGAATGAAACAAGCTAGAGTTGCTGACAAAGACCTCAAAAACATACAGCGTCAGGCTTTTGCCGGAATGATGTGGTCCAAGCAGTTCTACTATTACAATATCAAAAACTGGATCAACGGAGACCCTGGAAGATTCAAGCCACACGAAAACAGAAAACACGGTCGTAACTACGATTGGCAACACATGTACAACCATGATATTCTGTCTATGCCTGACAAATGGGAATATCCATGGTTCGCTGCATGGGATCTCGCGTTTCACTGTATCCCAATCTGCAGAATAGACCCAGACTTTGCAAAGGATCAATTGCTCTTGCTTTTGAAAGATCGCTATATCCACCCCAATGGCCAGATTCCGGCTTATGAGTGGAATTTTAGTGATGTTAATCCACCGGTTCACGCATGGGCTGTACTGAGGGTATTCCAAATTGATCGGGAAATGACCGGTAAATCAGATTTCGATTTCCTGCAAAAAGCATTTCACAAACTTGCGATCAATTTTACCTGGTGGGTCAACAGAAAAGATACAGAGGGCAACAATATATTTGAAGGGGGATTTCTTGGCCTGGACAACATCGGTGTTTTTGATAGAAATCACCCTGTAGTAGAAGATGCAAGACTTGAGCAGGCGGACAGTACTAGCTGGATGGCAATGTTCTCGCTAAACATGCTAAGAATGGCGCTGGACCTTTCCATGGAATATCCGGTCTACCAAGATATGGCCATCAAGTTCTTTGAGCACTTCCTGTACATCGCCGGAGCCATGAACAGCATAGGTGATACAGATGTAGACCTTTGGGATGATGAAGACAACTTCTACTATGATGTGATGCATACTCCGGATAAGCCTAACCAGAGAATGAAAGTTCGCTCTATGGTGGGGATGATTCCTCTGTTTGCTGTAGAGATTTTAAGAACAGAAGTGTATGGAAAGTTACCTGAATTCAGAGAGCGGTTAGAGTTTTTTCTGAAGGAAAGACCACAACTGGCAGCCCTGGTTGCCAGATGGGAAACCCCCGGTGAAGGTGAACGCAGATTGTTGAGTATTATGCGTGGATTCAGAATGAAACGCGTCATTGAGCGGTTGGTAGATGAGAAAGAATTCCTCTCTAAATATGGAATAAGGGCACTTTCAAAGTTCCATGAGAAAAATCCATATAAACTGGAAGTAGAGGGAAACAAACTGGAAGTTTCTTACTTACCTGGTGAGTCGGATTCTTCTTTCTTCGGAGGCAATTCCAACTGGCGAGGGCCAATATGGTTTCCGGTCAACTATTTGATTCTGGAATCATTGTTGAAATATGCCCAGTATTACGGATCAGATTTCAAAGTAGAGTTCCCTTTGAAAAGTGGTGAGCTACACACTATCCAAGAAATAATTAGGGAGATTTGTCTGCGTTTGATGAATGTGTTCAGCAAAGATGAAAAAGGAAATCGTCCGGTATACGGGAAAAATAAAAAATTCCAGAAAGACCCGCACTTTAAAGACCATATTTTGTTTTATGAATATTTCCACGGTGACACTGGAGAAGGCCTTGGTGCCTCGCATCAAACTGGCTGGACCGGGCTCGTTGCGGAGTTAATACACAGATATCATAATTAATCATATACAGGTCAAGTTGAATTAACATGCTGGCCTAATTTTGCAAAAAAACTCAAGAATGAGAAAATCAGCATTTTTACTTTTTATGGTTGCTGCATTGAGTGTTGCAGCACAAAGTAGCAAACCAAAATTGGTGGTAGGTATTGTGGTGGACCAGATGCGTCATGAATACCTTCAGAGATTCGAATCAAAATTTCAGAACAATGGATTCAAACGTATGATGAATGATGGGTTTGAAGCCAGAAACACTCATTACAACTACGTACCCACTTACACTGCACCAGGTCATGCATCTATTTACACAGGAACAACGCCTCGTTACCATGGCATCATTTCCAACGACTGGTATAGTCGTGTATTAGAAAGACCTGTTTACTGTGTTGGGGACACTTTAGCCTCAGCAGTTGGCGGAAGTTCTAAGAGTGGTAAAATCTCCCCAAAAAACCTCATCACTAATACAATCACTGATGAGCTGAAACTCTCTACAAATTTTCGATCAAAAGTAATAGGTATGTCCATCAAGGACCGGGGTGCAGTTTTACCTGCAGGTCATACTCCAGATGGAGCTTACTGGTTTGATTCTCGTACTGGCGAGTTCATGACTTCAGACTATTTCAAAAAAGAACTCCCAAATTGGGTGAAAGAATTTAACAGCAAGAAACTTGTAGATAAGTATCTCAATCAGGATTGGGAAACACTTTTGCCAATTGCTGAATATGTGGAAAGTACTGCGGACAACACTCCATATGAAGGCGGATTTAAGGGTAAAGACACTCCTACCTTTCCTTACGACCTAAAAAAGCTCCGTAAACAGAATGATCCCTACGGTATGATCCGTACCACGCCTTTTGGTAATTCCTTATTGGCTGACCTTGCTAAGATGGCTATCGACAATGAAGATCTTGGAAAAGACGACATCACCGACTTTCTGGCGGTAAGTTTCTCCTCCACAGATTATGTAGGTCACAACTTCGGACCAAACTCCATAGAGCTGGAAGACACTTATCTGCGTCTGGATCAGGATCTGGCAAGTCTACTCTCCTACCTGGATGAGAAAGTTGGTGAAGGAGAATACATGGTTTTCCTTACTGCTGACCATGGTGTAGCTGCCAACTCACTATTCCTTATGGATCATGGCTTGCCTGGTGGATTTATTTCTCTGGATGAAACCAAAGCTCTGGTTGGACCAATGATCATTGAAGCATTCGGTGATGCCGATATTATTGAAAATATTAGCAATGATCAGGTTTTCCTAAATCGTGAATTGATCAAGTCTAAAGGTCTTGATCTGGAAGCGACACAAGATAAAATGGCTGAAATCCTGATGAATATTCCTCAAGTTGCTGAAGTTTTCACTGCTACAGACATGGCCAATCGTGATTTCTCTGACCCTATCAGATTGGCCGTACAAAATGGCTTCAACAGAAAACTTTCCGGCGACTTAATGCTTGTAATGAAACCTGGCTACTTGCATAACAATTATGGAACTACAGGAACAAGTCACGGAACACCATTTACCTACGACACTCACGTTCCACTTCTATTTTATGGAAATGGCATCAAAAAAGGGTCAACAGTAGAAAAGGTTTACATCACCGATATAGTGCCTACAGTCTCCATGCTTTTGAACATCTCTATTCCAAATGCTGCTGTAACTGGTGAGCCAATTGAAGAGCTGTTCGAAGATTGAGTTATATTTTGAATTGGAACTAAACGCAATAAATGCAAAACATAGGATTGATTTTTGACATGGATGGAGTCTTGGTAGAAAACCATGAATACCATTATCTCGCATGGCAAAAGACCGCAGAAAAACACGGAGCTACGATAGACGAACACTTCTATCGGGAAAAAATGAATGGTCGTACATTGACCAAGCTAATGCAAGTGGTTTTTCCTAACAAAGAAATGACACAGGAAGAATCCATTGCTATCGGTATGGAAAAGGAGGAAATTTATCGTGAGCTATATCATGATTTCAGAAAGCCAACGGAAGGACTGATTAAGTTTCTAGAAGAAGCGAAAGCCAAAGGAATTCCAATGGTAGTGGGAACCTCTGCGCCAGTCGAGAATATCACTTTCACACTGGATGGACTAGATCTGCGTAAATATTTTGTGGGAGTAGTGGATGCTAGCATGGTAACACATGGTAAGCCAGACCCGGAAGTCTATCTAAAGTGTGCAGCTATGATTGATCGTGATCCTGCCAACAGCATTGTGTTTGAAGATGCACTCTCTGGAATAGACGCAGGAAGAGCCGCAGGTTCCAAATTGATTGGCCTTGCTACATCTCACACCAGAGAAGAGCTTCACGCTGACGTGATTATTGATAACTTCACTCAGCTACAGTGGCAACAAATAGAAGATTTATTAAGTAATACAATTGTATGAAGACCTTTCTCTCCTCCACTTTAATATTTATTTCTCTTTTGGCCGGGGCACAGCAGCTCCGTATTGCTAAACTAAAATATGAAGGTGGAGGAGATTGGTATGCCAACAAAACTGCACTACCCAACCTGGCAAAATACTGCAATCAGCAGCTCAGAACAGATATTGCTACGGAAGATGACATTGTAGAAGTTGGAAGCCCTGACATGTTCCTCTATCCCTATATATACATGACCGGACATGGAAATGTAGTTTTCACCCAGGCGCAAGCCCAAAACCTGAGACGCTATCTCACATCTGGTGGTTTCCTACACATAGATGACAATTATGGCCTGGATCAGTATATCAGGCTGGAAATGAAAAAGGTATTTCCTGAACTACAGTTTGTGGAGCTTCCTTTTGATCATCCCATCTACCATCAAAAATTCAATTTCCCGAAAGGTCTCCCAAAAATCCACGAACATGATGGTAAACCCGCTCAGGGTTTTGGACTTATCTATGAAGGTAGACTGGTTTGCTTCTACTCTTATGAATGCGATCTGGGGAATGGCTGGGAAGATCAGATTATCTACAATGATCCACAAGAAAAAAGGATACAGGCTCTACAAATGGGAGCGAATATTATCAGTTACGTATTTACAACAGAAAATTGACTTCCCTATTATTTCCGACTATTTAGTCGCCCTGGCTTTTACCAGACTCATTGCTTCATCAGTAATCTGATTGATCGCCATTACCAGGCTTTCAATTGAATCCTCTCCTGTTTCCACCAGGATTTCAATAGCATTGAGCAATGCATTCACATGAGGAACTGTTCTGCTTTTGGCATCTCTTAGAGTGGGATAATTTTTACGATCATCCAGTTTGAGCTTATTGTTGTATGTTTCTGTGAATGACTTCTGAGAAGCCTTCATTTCTTCATAAATCGCCAAAGCATTCAGCGCGCTCAGAGCCATTTGCTTTGGAGGTGTATCCAGTATCACAAAAAGTGCCTCCATTTTAGAAGACTGAGCTTCATAACTCAAAGCGTGTAACGTCGTTCCTGCTTGCTCAATTACTGGCCAGACTTCTTCATAGGCAGCTTCAATAGCCGGACCATGCAGCCTGCCATGCGCTTCGATCAGATCACAAAAACCAATAAAGAGATCATCTCGAACAGCATCAGCATGAGCCACTACATCCACCAACTTATCACGATGCACTGCAGTCAATGCTTCATCAAGGATTTCCAAATCCAACATTAACAAGTCTGTAATTCTGGTGATAAATGGCTCATTGAGGTTGGATTCCTCAACAGCATTGATGTAGTCTTTGATTGTATCAACCAGCTCGGCGGGTAACAGAAGGCTAGTACTTGGTTTTTTGATCATGCCAGTTTCAAGATTGTTATCTCATTTAAATGAATCCGCAAGTAAAAAACAATTTACTCATCAATCAATATTGAGAGGAAAAATCATAGTTTTTTCTTTCACCCTCTTTTCCGAATCTCAAGAAAATCTATGGCTGATTAGTAAATAGCCAACCTCTCCGTTCAATATAATTTATTCATCAAATTCAATATCTTTAATACCATTAAGAACCTATTGATTATGAAAAAAAGAAATCTAACTTATCTGGCTATTGTCATAGCCATCATGCTAGGTGCATGCGGTCCTAAAAAAGAACTACCATCAACCCGGTTTACGTTTGACGTATCGGTAGATCTGGATTCGTCAAAATCCAAGGCACCAGCTTTACAGTCATTTGCCCATGCTGTGAATGGTAACGACTGGTTATTATTTGCGGGAAGAACCAATACACAGGATTCAAGTTACATCGGTGGTCTGCATGATATGAATCAAAACTCAGATTATGCAAAGAAGTCGTTTCCACCATTGTCATTCAACGAAGATATTTTCGTCTATAATGTATCCAATGATCAGGTGTGGAAACTGAGCTATCCAAGCCTGAAGTCATTTGTCCAAAATAGTATAAAAAGCTCTGCTCTCACGCTCGAAGAAGGTGAAATTGAAAGAATCTTTGAGCTTATGGGAACAGCATTTAGATGCTCTAATCCCCAAATAATCCAAGATGAAACTTACTTGTATTTGGTTGGAGGCTATGGCACACCACTCGATAGCACCGACAGTGCTAGTGCTTATCAAACATTCAATCACGTGGTAAGAATCAATTACTCCAAGATGATTGAGTTAGTAAAAACACTCGGTGAAGGAAAAGAATTAGCAACAAGTACTGAATGGCTGGACCTGATTAGCGTAGGCAGCAATGATCAACTTGCCGCTACAGGTGGGGAAATCCAAAGAATAGCAGATAAGCTCTACTTGTGTGGTGGCCACAATTACGCGTTCAATAATAACAAACCTGGTCAGAAAAATGGTCAGAAGTATCAGGATGCAGTATATCAATTCAGCGTAGCGCAGGATGGAATAAACCCTTTCAAACTAAATGTATCCGTAGGAGATATTATAACAGACATTCCTTTAGATTCAATTCCAACGCAATACGCTGACAAAAAATCTAAACTAAGAAGAAGAGATGGTCCAATTGTGCCAATATTAACCACTAATGGTGACGGAAGTATCGAACAGGCTATATCATTTTATGCTGGGGTATTTACACCTGAATTCACAGCCTGGAATGATGCCGTCTACATACTTCCAAATACAAGTTCACAACTCAAAATCGATTCCAATTACTACCAGGACAACTACAATGTTTACTCGTGTCCTGATTTTGGACTTTTCGATCCTTTGGATAGCACGGTCCATACTTTCCTGCCAGGTGGTATAGGTGACAGCAAAAATGATAGTAACCTTTCTGCCTTTACACACTCTTTAGCCCATATAGTGCTCGACACCAAAGAAATGACCAGCAGCATGACAGTAAATGATTCTTTGTTTCAAACACAATATTACTATGGAGCAGAGTCATCATTTATGTTAGAGCCGGGTGTAGAAGGTAAAGTATTTAGCTTGGGTAGCCAAAATACAGAACTGCTGGATGCAGGCAAACTTTTTGGCAATGACGGAGGAGATATCGTTGTAGGTTATATCTATGGTGGCATTGAAGCATTTCAGAAAAGTCCAGGAGGAGGAAATAGACATGGTTATGGAAAAGGGCTCTCAGCTGCTTCTAGTAAAATTTGGAAAGTAACTCTTAGTAAAAAACCAATTCATTTATAACTCCTTGATTATTGGTTTATCGAGATTTATTGATAAATTACGTTCAACCTAATTCAAAGCGAAAGTCTGCCCTATGGATTACTTACTTATCTATATAATTCAGCCGGCAGGCTTTTTTTTGTCCGTACACAAACATAAGTAGCTGATTTCCAACACCTTCAAATTAATCAGTTTAAAAAAAAGGCCGCGCATCCAGCGCGACCCTTACAACTACCTGACTTTTAAGATTAGTTAGCCATTACCATTTCTATTTTCTTTTCTTTCTTCACGTCGCATTCTTGCTTTGTCTCTCAGGCCTCCACACAATTGATCCCTTCCTGGTATTTCTATAGTCTCAGTCACACCATTGATGGTTACGTCTACAAGGTTGTCACATTCACCATCTCCAAAATTCATCGTGATAGTAGTGTCTCCGGAAACAAATTCTTTCACACCCTGAACCGGAACATGTGCCATACAAGATCTCTTGAACACAAGATCATCAAGGATTGTAGCAGTGTAGCCAGTTCCATCAGCCAGTGTGCCACTGGCACTTCCTGATAGCGTTGTATAGCCATCTTCTAAAGTTGCTCCTCGGTAATTAGTTCTGATATGTTCAGCTTCTCTTGTTGCAAATGATCCATCAGTAAATGTGAGTTTACCGCCTTCCAGTTTGGTCTCAAAGACCATCAAACTATCTGTTGCTGCTGTATCAGTGACATTAGTCATGGTGCGAACTCCTTCTACTTTTATACTATCAATGTAATAGTCTTCCAGGGTCACTTTGCGATAAGCTCCAGGCTGAAAATGCAATCCTTCATACTCGATAATAATCTTACCACTTCTTAATATTCCACGTCTATCAGTACATCCGTCACCAAAATCTATTGTGATAATGTTATTGGCTGTATCTCTATTGACTGTAGCACAATCAAGTCTGCCCATTCCTCCAGGCATTCCCATCGGTCCCTGTAATGCAAAGAAATGAGCCATCCCTTCATCTGTAGTTTGGTCCAGGTCCTCGACACTTGAGGAGATAGCCGCTTCTGAAGAAATATCATAAGCCGATGATGATGAAACAAGACTGGTGGTATCAGTCTGAAGTGAAGTATCTTCCTGACACGCTGTAAATCCAAATGCTATAAGCACTCCAGCAATAAATGATAACCTTTTCATGATGTCTGTTAATTTTGATTTCTAATTGATTTCGTTCCTTTGACACTTGAGTCCGGGGAAGGTTTAATCAGTAACAAATATTTTTAAATAAAATCTATCTTTATAGATATCAATACGTCAACTCAACCATTTTCCCTACCTTTTTTAAGGGAAACCCATTCTATCCTGTTCTAAGACCATGCGCTACTTAATTATTACTATCCTCACCTTCTCTGCTTATATCTCTTCCTCTCAGGGTTGTAGTGATGCCGGCTTTTGTACTATGGGTGCTATGAAGCCTGATCAATCTTATAATAAACGGATCAATTTCAAACTACGGGCTTTTGAGCTCAACTACTACCGCGGCCAATCTCTGAAAACTCCAGTGATCACAGTCACTACAGCAGATCTGACCTTCGGTATCAATGAGCATTACTCGGTTCAGGTAAAAATCCCCTACCAAATGGTTTCTGGCAGACTTGGCAATACGCAGGGAGTTGGAGACTTTTCGATAAGTGCCAGCCGGACCATTCCACTCAAAAATGGATATAACCTTGGAATAACGCTGGGGGGAAAATTACCATCCGGCAAATCTGATATCAAAACAAACAATCCTCTGGGAAGCGGTGACTTGCCTATGTATTACCAGGTAAGTCTGGGTACTTATGATGCTGTAGCTGGAGCTTCAATTATCAATGAAAAATGGCTATTCGCTACAGGGATTCAAATGCCGCTCTACCAGCAAAACCACAATGACTTCCGCTGGGGAAAATGGACGGATTTTCCTGATCAGGATTATGTCAGGGGTTATAACCTTGCCAATAACCTGAAAAGAGGTACGGATGTAATGCTGCGGGCAGAACGTAATTTCAGGTTTATCAATTTCAACTTTGGAGTAGGTGCTTTGGCCATTTACCGGGTAACAAAAGACAATGTATATAACTTCAACACCGACAAACGAGAAGACCTTAAAGGCACAACTGGTCTCGCCAGTAACCTGCTGGTCAACTTTGGTTACAACTTCAATGTGAACAATAGTTTTAAGATCATCTATGGTCAAAAGATCACACATCGAAAAGTGAACCCTGATGGGCTCACGCGAAAAAATGTAATGAGTGTAAGCTACGTTTACCGCTTCTGATGATGAGAAAAGCTTTTACCCTCCTTCTATTAATCTGGAATTTCGCAGCCTTTAGTCAGGACGATGTGATTACCCAGGCAGACTATGCCTTTGATCATGAGCAATATGCCCGAGCGTATGACCTCTACGGGCAAGCAAGTGAGCTGTACCAGGCAGCCAATGAGTTTGAACTGTATGTATTGTGCAATCTGAAAATGGCTCAATGCCATCTGGAAACTGGTGCTTTTGACCAGGTAAACACACAGTGCAACAACATTTGTGAATACCTGAAAGAGGTACTTCCTGAATCACCGGGGCTTTTGGTTAGCACACTGCTGCTACAAGCTGAATCTCAGCTCAAATTGGGCAGGTATGACCAAATGCTGGAAACGCTCAGTCAGGCAGAACACACACTAAAAGACCCGGAATCGCTGCTAGCTGCTGAATGCTATAATGATCTGGGCGTAGCTTACTGGAACAATGGTAACAAAGAAACCGCCAAAGCATACCACGAACGTGCCCTCAACATTCGCCAGTCAAATCTAAACGCTAATGATCCACTCATTGCTGATTCTTATCTCAACCTTGGTTTGATTTCGCTGGATGATGACAACCGACAGGCCATCTCCTATTTCAAAAGCGCTGAAGAAGTTTATGAGCAAGCCTTTGGAGCTAACTCACCGCAAGTCGCACTTTGCTACAGCAACTTAGCTTTTGCTAACAGCAATCAAAAAAACTATGCCGGCGCATTGCAGTTTCTGGATAAAACCATGGAAATATGGAACAGCAACTTTCTGGGTGATCATGCCAACAAAGCCTTTACCCTCTCCAACCGTGGGCGCATACTGGAAGCCCAGGGCAACTATGATCAGGCTTTGCTCATGGAGCAGCAAGCGCTACAAATGTACCTGAGGTTATATGGTGACAAACATCCCGAAGTAGCCAACACACATTTCCTGATTGGTTCTGTACAAATGAAAATAGAGCAGTACAGAGATGCAGTTGAGAGTTTTCAGAAATCTATCTACGCTAACCTCTTTGACCAAACGGCTACCGACGAATATGCGTTACCAGAACTGAGAGACTACTACAGCGCAGACATCCTGTTATCTTCATTGCAATACAAAGGGCAAGCCCTGGAAGCTTTGCATTTTGAAAAAAGCCTGAGCCCTAAAGACATTAAAGCTGCTCTGAACACTTACCTGAAATGTGATGACCTGATCAGCATCATCAGGCAGCGTCGCCTCACCGAAGCTGACAAAATCAAAATCGGTCAAATCGCAGCTGAAGTTTATGACAATGGAATTCGAATTTCGCTGTACTTATCAGAAAAGACATTTCATCCCGAGCTATACAGGGAAACGGCGTTCATCTTTTGTGAGCGAAGTAAGTCAGCCGTTTTACTGGAAGCTATTGGAGAGACCAAAGCCAAATCTTTTGCGGGCATTCCTGATGAGTTGATTGCTTATGAAGATAGTTTGAAAAGCGAAATCAGCTGGCTGGAACAGCAGCTTGCCGCCAGTCCCAAAGAACCTAAACTCACCGACCTGAAAGATCAGCTTTTCAAAATCCAGCAAAGCTATCGTGACTTTGTTGTGAAATTAGAGCAGGATTATCCCAGCTATTTCAACCTGAAGTACCGCAAGGAAGACATTGACATCACTCAGCTCCAAAATGAACTGGGTAGCAACAAAGCACTTCTCAGTTATTACATAGGAAAAAATACGATCTATGTCTTTACAGTAACACAAGGCAAGTTAGAGATCAACCAAAAACCAAAATCAGATAATCTGTTGCAGCAGACCAAAGGACTCAGAAACGGCATCAAGTACGGAATTCAGACAGCATTCGAGAAATCTGCTATCGAGCTGTATAAGCAATTGATCCCTGATATCCCGGGAGATGTCCAGCAGTTGATCATCATTCCGGATGGAATTCTTGGCACCATTCCATTCGAAACTTTAATCGAACCAAATGCAGAACAAAAGACTTACCTGCTGGAAAAATATGCCATCGCTTATAACTATGCAGCTTCCCTCCTGCTGGACAAACAGCAAATGCAAACCAGCAACAGTAAAGGGATTTTGCTAACAGCACCTGTTTCGTTTGAAAATAATGAAACCCACATGGATGAACTCCCCGGTACTGAGCAAGAAGTACGTGAAATCAAATATCTCTTTCTCAGCAGCCCGGACAAGCCAGAAGTGTTGCTCAAGAAAAACGCCTCAGAATCTGTCTTGAAATCGGACCAACTGGCTAACTATAAGTATTTGCACTTTGCCACACATGGTGTGGTAGATGAAGCCAGGCCGGAACTGTCCCGGATATTTGTAAGTCCTGGTGAAGATGAGGATGGCAGCTTGTACTCCGGAGAAATCTATGGACTGAAAATCGGTGCAGACCTGGTCACGCTCTCTGCCTGTGAGACCGGCCTTGGCAAAGTAGAAAAAGGTGAAGGTATCATCGGACTAAGCCGATCACTAATGTATGCCGGTGCCAAAAATCTCATCGTTTCGCTATGGCAGGTATCAGATGCTTCCACAGCCCAACTGATGATAGAGTTCTACAGACAGCACCTGCAGCATGCTGACCAACAGCAGTTCAGCAGCGCCCTGCGACAAGCCAAGCTCAGCCTGCTCCACTCCGAAGCATACCAGGCACCATACTATTGGGCTCCTTTTATTTTGATTGGCGAGTGAACCCTCTCTGCATTTACGAGAGGAGAATTTGAGGTTTGGTTGAATGCTTGCCCATCTGAAATGAAATGCCCAAACACGGAGAGCGGGCGGGCTTGTTCGCCGAAGTGAAACATAGAAGAAGTGAAGGCATAGTGGTAAAGCTCTACCTTCTATCTCAGACGTAATCCTTAAGAATATTCCGAATTTCTACATCTGATATAGAATCTTTATCTCCCTTGTTATTAATGGAAAGCAACAGAACCGTTTCTTCATCTATCTGCACATAAGTAATGACCCTGCCACCACCTGATTTCCCCTTTCCCTTTGAAGCGATAGCAAGACGTAATTTGTAGCAGTTATTTCCAAGAGGAGTTCCAAGTGTTGGTTCTTCTGAAAGCTCCTGCCCAGGTACTTCCAGTTCAGTTTAAGAGATACGTATTTTTTGATGAGTCGCTTTGCTTCTTTCTTGAAGTTGTCCGAAGCAATGATTTTAAAGCTCATTGAGAAAGTCTTTAAGGGGTGTGCCTTTCATTTTACCCTCTTTATAAAGCTCCATTTCTTTGAAGCCTTGCGTTATGTTTGCTACCATTTCTTCTTCGGAATCGCTCTCAGACGCCACTTGTACAAAACCAAGACTCTTTACTAATTCCATAAAGAATCGGAATTTATTATCCGGAATTTTCAGCGTTACTTCTTTCATGATATCAGTAAAGGGACACTTTACAATTTATGTATTAACAAAGATAAGCGATACCGCTTATGTCCTAAAATTGAAATTACTCTCAACAACAATGGGAATGATAGCTAACCAATCACCATTCAACCAATCAACTCCAAACTTTTACCATTTAACCAATCAACTATCCACCATTTAACTATTTAACCAATCCACCATTTACCCCGCCCACTTCGTGTTCGGGCAGGCCCGCCTTCATTGCATTTCGGACGGGCAGGCCCGCCTCCCTTACACTACTACGGGCAGGCATTCACCATTTGATACCCTTTAAATGGCAATTTGAACCTGACAGCCTCACATAAATGAATTAAATATGCTGAGACAAAAGGTGCTTATATGAAAAGAATACTGACTCTTGCTTTTTTCTTCCTTGTATTTCAGGATATTATTGCTCAACCACTCCCTTGGTTAAAGATCAGCGATGATCACCGTTATCTGGTTACAGAAGATAATAAGCCCTTTTTGTGGCTGGGAGGAACTGCCTGGGAACTTATACATCGCCTGACACGCGAGGAAGTGGATTTTTACCTCAAAGACAGAGCCGAAAAAGGCTTTTCGGTCATTCAGACGGTCATTCTGGCTGAGCTGGACGGCTTAAACACTCCTAATGCTTACGGCTATAAACCCCTGATTGACAATGATCCTACACAAATCAATGAGGATTATTTCCAACATGTGGACTATGTGGTGAAAAAGGCTGAGCAACTCGGTTTATATGTAGGGCTTTTACCAACCTGGGGGGATAAGTTCAATCTCAAATGGGGAACAGGACCCATCATATTTGATCCACAGAATGCTGAAAAATATGGGGAAATAATAGCTCACAGATATAAAGATCAAAGCAATATTATCTGGATACTGGGGGGCGACCGAATGCCTGAAACAGACCAGCAGGCTGCAACTGTAAGAGCTATGGCCCAGGGCATCCGTAAAGTGAGCAGCAAACACCTGATATCTTACCATCCTGCCGGAGCTCGCAGTGCTACGGATGCTTTCAATGAAAAATGGTTGGATATTGATATGTTTCAGAGTGGTCATGACCGTCGAGCAAAGGAATATGATTATGTAACCAAATGTCGGGCTGTTGTTCCTGCCAGGCCAGTGATAGAGGGTGAGCCCAGATACGAAAATATACCTGATCGGTTTTGGGAACCTGGAGAACACGATTGGCTGGACGACTCAGATGTAAGAGTTACAGCTTATTGGACTTTAATCTCAGGAGCAGCAGGCTACACGTATGGTTGTCATGACATCTGGCAGATGTACGCACCTGGCAGGTCACCTGGCTCTCAGGCCAGAACCGGCTGGCAAGCAGCCATGAATCTTCCCGGATCACAGCAGATGATGTACGTAAGAGCACTGATGGAAACTCTCCCATGGCAGACTATGGCCAACGATCAATCACTTGTAGTAAGTGAAAACCCCGAGGATCATACACATATCGTGAGCTCAATAACTGCTGATAAGAAAATAATCATCGTTTATACTCCCTGGGGTAAAGAATTTACGGTAGATCTGTCTACTATGAAAGCTCAAAATGTAGAAGCTTACTGGTACAACCCTCGCTCGGGAGATAGTCATAAAACAGGTCAATATAGTACTACGGGCAGCGTAACATTTAAGCCCTGGGCGATTGGCCGTGGAAGTGATTTTATTCTAATCTTAAAAGCGAGTAATTCAGAAATGGTGATCCCAGGGCTCTGAGATGAATTCACCCACACACTCCACGTTCGCGCAGGCCCGTCTTGATTTCGGACGGGCAAGTACTTGTACGTTTTAATTCGGGCAAGCCTGTCCGATCTAATTCAGTCGGGCATTCACCATTCGACCAAGTTTAATATACAATCCACAAAACAGGATATTCAAACTACCCTATTCTGGGTATTGTTGTTATATGCTATAGTTGTTAGTTTGTCCTATCTTTTTCTCATCAAAATATTAGACAGAAGATTAAATTATGTCCGCTGGAACCTACACTCAAATTTATATTCAGATCATTTTTGCCGTGAAAGGGAGGCAGAATCAAATCACAAAGGGTTGTGAAAATGACCTTCACAAATACATCACTGGGATTATTCAGAACAAAGGGCAAAAAATGCTGGCCATCAATGGCATGCCTGATCATATACACTTCCTTATAGGTATGAAGCCCACTTGTTGCCTTTCTGATCTTGTAAGAGAAGTGAAAAAGTCCACCAATGCATGGATCAAAGAGCAGAATTTTGTTAGAGGAAAATTTCAATGGCAGGAAGGATATGGCGCTTTCTCCTACAGTAGGTCGGCTTTGGACAATGTCATTGCCTATATAGCCAATCAAAAAGAACATCACCGAAAGAAATCATTCAGAGAAGAATACACGGATTTTTTACAAAAATTTGAGATTGAGTATCAAAACGAATACCTATTTGAATGGTATGAATAGCGGATACAACCAATGGCCAATTACAGCATATGACCCTTTCAGGGTCATTGATCATGGGGGAAATATTTTTACCACAAGCATTTCATCCCGATGGGATGTTTTTTCGCATTCCTAATATGATACGCTCAGGGCAGATGAATCCAAAGGATTCAGATATTTGTAATCGCACAAATAGCCGTAATCCCCGTGACCCTGAAAGGGTCTAACCTCCATCCATGGTATTGTGCTATATGAAAATATATGATCCCTTCAGGGTCAATGTTCATCGTGTTACATTTTAGCTACAAATGTTTCATCCCGATGGGATGCTTTCTTCGTATTCTTAATGCCCTATTTAAAAGGTTAACCTCCGAGGTGAATGAATCCAAAGGATTCAGATATTTATAATCGCATAAATAGCCGTAATCCCCGTGACCCTGAAAGGGTCTAATCTCATCCATGGCATTGTGCTATATGAAAATATGTGACCCTTTCAGGGTCAACCTACATCGCGTTACATTTTGGCTACAAATGTTTCATCCCGATGGGATGTTGCCGAGATCCATATAAGGAGCATGACCATTAGATCATGAATCCATCGGATTCCAATATTTGTAACACTACAAACTACCGTAATCTCAAAGACCCTGAAAGGGTCAAAGGAAGACAGAGACAAGCAACCAGGTTTTTGGAGCTATACAGAAAACGGAATAATCAAAATATGGAGTAGCTTAACAACTCACCGAAAAGTCATTGATAATGCCAGGAAAAGAAACTATTCAGGAATTTTACATCAAGCTAAAGAATATACAGTCATGAAAAAAACTATTATCGCCGTTTGGGGCACTGCTAATGTGGGGAAGTCTAAGACTCTTATCAAACTTGGAAATATCATTAAGAATTGTGGGTGGATAACTGAGAACAATGTATCCAAAAACAACGATTATTGGGCTGTATTTAAGTATAAGGGCATCACTCTTGGTGTTGAAACTTATGGTGATGTGGAAGATGATGTAGGGCATGGCTTGCAGGGTTTAATTGGTGCCAAATGCGATATTATTGTAATGACATCCAAAACCTATGGAGGGACTGTAAATGCCATTGGTGAGCTCTCCTCTGATCCATCCAATGATTATCGTGTACTTTGGATAACTCCAATTCAGGTAAATGATGGGCAAACAGATTTGGATTTGGTCAATGGACACTCAGCCAGGCACCTCAAACAAATGATAGAAGATATAATTGAACTGAAACTCTAGGTTCTGAACCTCTACAAATTCAATAGCACCTAATCCCACAAAAGGTTTGGACATAATGCTTGTCAGTCTTTCTTATCTTTACTCCGGTCACTTGAGACCGCAGGAAAGCCTGCCTGCCGCTAGGTGCGTCTCCTTCGGGAGAGTATCAGGCCATTTTTCTTTATGGGCTCTAGTCAATATAGTCACCGTAAGTTTTACCATTAACCAATTCACTATTCAACTATTTAACCAATCCACCATTCACCCCGCCCACTTCGTGTTCGGGCAGGCCCGCCTTCATTTCATTTCGGACGAACAAGCCCCCCTCCGTTTTACTTCAGATGGGCAGGCACTCACCTCTCCACTATTCAACCATTTACCATTCAACCAAAATCCAACAACCTAAAACCTAATTGTTTACCTTTGCGGGCTTATGAAGCGCGTAGCATTTTATACTCTTGGATGTAAGCTGAATTTTTCGGAGACAAGCACCATCTCACGGATGTTTGAAGATCGTGGGTATGTAAAGGTGGACTTTACCGATCAGCCGGATATTTTCATTATCAACACCTGCTCGGTGACCGAGAATGCCGACAAGAAGTGCAAAAAGATTGTCAAGGAAGCGAAGAAGATTTCGCCTAAAAGCTTTGTAACGATCATGGGCTGCTATGCACAGCTGAAGCCCACCGAGATTGCTGAAATCAAAGGTGTGGATGCGGTACTGGGAGCTGCCGAAAAGTTTCGTTTGTTCGATTATCTGGATGATTTCACCAGCACCAATGAACCTCAGGTTTATGCTTCGGAGATCCAGGAAGCTAAGCGCTACAATGCTTCTTACTCTTATGGAGATCGCACCAGAACATTTCTGAAGGTTCAGGACGGATGCAACTATGGATGTGCTTTTTGTACCATTCCATTGGCAAGAGGAAAAAGCAGAAGTGCGAGTATTGCAGAGATTGTAGAGCAAGCCAAAGAAATTGCGGCTTCTGAGGTGAAAGAAGTCGTGCTGACTGGTGTGAACATTGGCGACTTTGGAATCCAGGATGGCCGCAGAAAAGAGAAATTCATTGACCTGATCAAAGCTCTGGACGAAGTAGAAGGCATCGACCGATATCGCATTTCATCCATTGAGCCAAACCTCCTCTCTAATGAAGTCATCGAGTTTGTAGCTAAATCAAAGCGATTTGTGCCGCATTTCCATGTGCCATTGCAGTCCGGAAGTGACAAAATCCTTCAGCGCATGAACCGTCGCTATTTGAGTGATCTTTATCAGGAAAGGGTGAAAACCATCAAGCAGCTGATGCCACACTGCTGCATTGGAGTGGATGTGATCACCGGATTTCCGGGTGAGTCTCACGAAGACTTTCTGGACACTTACAACTTTCTGAATGAGCTGGATATCTCCTACCTGCACGTTTTCACTTATTCCGAAAGGGCCAACACTCTGGCTTTGGAAATGGACGAAGTAGTGCCAATGAAGGAGCGACAAAAACGCTCGAAGATGCTGCGTACGCTTTCAGAAAAGAAAAAAAGATACTTCTACAACCAACATATAGGCAACACTCAAAACGTACTGTTTGAAGAAGATATTGAAGATGGCTTCATGCATGGTTTCACTGAAAACTACATCCGGGTGAAAGCCAAGTACGATCCTGTTCTGATCAATGAACTAAAAACCGTGAATATGGTTAGAGTGGATGAAAGCTGCCTGATGGAAGTAGAGGAAGTTGAAGAAGTACTTGTCCACTGAATTTAAATAACATGTCATTTAGTTAAGTCAAATCGTCTCCCTCTATTCTCAAGGGAGGGATGGGGTGAGTTGATAAAAAAACTTAGCTAAATGACAGGTCTTCAAATAATTAAAAGCCAAAAGCCCATTTAGAAGTATGAAAATTATCTGTATCGGTCGCAATTATGTCGACCACATTGCCGAGCTGGGAAATGAAAGACCTCAAAACCCGGTGATCTTCATGAAGCCTGATACGGCTATTCTCAGAAACAATGATCCGTTTTATTATCCTGAGTTTTCCAAAGACATCCATTACGAATGTGAGCTTTTGGTGAAGATTAAAAAAGAAGGAAAGTTCATCGAGGAGCAGTTTGCTCACAAATACTACGATGAGATTGGGTTGGGTATAGATTTTACAGCAAGAGACATCCAGGCCAAAGCCAAAGAAAAAGGCCTTCCATGGGAAACTGCCAAGGCTTTCAATGGCTCTGCCCCTATCTCAGATTTCATTTCAAAAGAAGGATTTGACATCAAACAAACGAAGTATGAACTGCATGTCAACGGCGAACTTCGCCAGCAGGGAGACACTTCACTCATGCTCTGGCCAGTTGATGAACTGATCGCTTATGTCTCCAGGTTCTTTACACTCAAGACTGGTGACATCCTCTTTACTGGCACGCCAAAAGGTGTTGGTCCGGTGAAGATCGGTGATCGACTAACAGGATCGCTTGCAGGTCGAAAAATGTTTGATTTTGAAGTGAAATAATCGGGTTTTTAGCCGTCTCGACATAACTTTATACCCAATACAGCACACAAGATTCCGATAGCATTTATGCGATCATTTTCAGCGATTATCTTCTTAATATTTTCTCTTTCTTGCCAGTTGCTCCAAGCACAAAATGAGCCAGGCTATTACCTGTTTCCAATTAACCCTGGCAACCAAAACTACCTGGCTGGTACCATGGGCGAGTTACGGGCCAGTCACTTTCATGCTGGTCTGGATATCAAAACCGGTGGTGTGTCAGGCATCCCAGTGCATGCAGCTGCAGATGGATACATTAGCCGGATCAAAATAACCACGGGAGGTTATGGTCATGTGCTTTATATGGCTCACCCAAATGGCTCCACCACGGTTTACGGTCACCTCAGTAAGTTTTCTGCGGATATCGCCAAATATGTATTGGACAAACAATACCAGGAAGAAACTTTTGAGATCCAGCTTTTTCCAGGTAAAGAACAATTTGAATTTAAAAAGGGAGATGTAATTGCATACTCTGGCAACACCGGTTCTTCCAGTGGACCTCACCTTCATTTCGAAATTCGGGATGCAAACCAAAGAATCCTGGATCCTCTGAAATGTGAGTTTCCTGAGATCAAAGACAACATTACTCCCCAGATCAGAAGCATTGCGTTTGTGACCCTCAATGGAGACGCACGTGTCAACAGCACCTATGGCCGTTATGAATTTGATGTGATCAAAACCCAGGGAATCAACAGAACACGTGTACCCATAACGCTGAAGGGAAAAATTGGCATTGAAATCTATGCTTATGATCTACTGAATGGCGTTTATAACCGAAATGGCATTCTTAAAACCACTCTTTTAATTGATGGCGACACCATCTTCAGCCAGGAAAAAGACAGACTTTCCTTTGGCAATCAACGCAACATTCTGATCCACATGGACTATGATCGCTATCGAAATGGAGGCAGAAAATTCAATAAGCTTTTTGTGGAAGATGGCAACACCAATGATTTCTACACTACTCCGAATAAAGGGTACGTATTCGATGATTCCACTCATCAGATCATTATTTATCTGGAAGATACTTATGGCAACATCTCCACTTTTGAGACGGAAGTGAACAAACGAAAGGTGGTCAACTTCCCCGATCCTAAAATTGATGAGTTTGAAATCTACCGCGATCATTTGCATTTCAAAGTCCCCAACAATGGCACTCCTGCATTGATTTCGCTGTATTTCAATGGTAAGGCTAAAACCATCACTCCTTATCGTGAAGACCACAGAGTGGCCTATTATCTATGGAACCTGAAAAATGGCCTCCCCGACTCTATGGACATCAATGGCAATATCAGGAAAACATACATTTACGCTCAAATTCCATCGGAACGCGAAGTGAGTTTTTATAACCATGATATGGACATCACTTTCTATAAGCATTCTCTCTTTGACACACTATTTCTGAAATTTGAAAAGTCTTATGATTCCATCAACAACCTGGAAATATTCTCTTTCCCTAATGAAGACACTCCGCTGAAGTCAAGTGTGAAAATCAACCTGAAACCGAAAAACACTTACCCGGACTCTACCGCCAGAGTATATGGAATTTACGGAAATAAAGTAGCTGGTTATCAGGGAGGTGAATGGAAAGACGGAGAAATCAGCTTCATTGCCAGAGACCTCACCAGCTTCACCATTGTTGAAGATACTGTTCCCCCGACTGTCATTCCTCGGATTATTAATTCCAGGGAGTTGTATTTCAAAATTGGAGATAATCTGTCGGGTATCAATAAGATTAACGCCTCACTCAATGGAGCGTTTTTACTGATGTATTTTGAACCAAAGCGAGATCTGATCTGGGCTATAAGAAAAGATGAAAACATCCCGCTGAAAGGTGAGTTTATACTGGAAGTGGAAGATAACACTGGAAACAAAACTGTATATCAACGAAACCTATAATCACTATGAAATTAAATGCCGGCGACAAAGCACCTGATTTTGAAAGTATTGATCAGGATGGCAACCCAATCAAACTGTCTGATTACAAAGGAAAAAAAGTAGTGCTTTACTTCTACCCAAAAGATAATACTCCTGGCTGTACAGCAGAATCATGCAATCTGCGTGACAACTATGAGGCATTGCAAGCTCAAGGGTATCAGGTACTGGGAGTAAGTGGCGACAGTGCCAAGTCCCATAAGAAGTTCATTGAGAAATACGAGCTCCCATTTCCTTTAATTGCAGACGAAGACAAGTCTGTACACGAAGCGTTTGGTACATGGGGAGAAAAGAAAATGTATGGAAAAACCTACATGGGCACATTGAGAACTACTTTCCTCATTGATGAAAATGGCGTGATTGAAGAAGTGATCGAGAAAGTGAAAACTAAGGATCACACTGCACAGATATTGAAATAAAAACTGTTGAATTTTAAATATCCACTAACGAAAAGCTGCTCTCAAAGCAGCTTTTCTTGTTTAAACCTTCCATTCAAAAGCGAATCACTTTTGCCGTTCTTTCCCTTCTATGAGCAACAGCTATCAAAATAACCAGCAACACAATAGAAACCAGGGATGCCGGAAGTGTTCCCAGGTCCAACCCACCTTTGCTGGTTGGTTTGGTAAGAAAATCTCCAAAAGTAGCCCCGAAAGGTCTTGTAAAGACAAAAGCCATCCAGAAAAGCAGAACATGATTGATCTTACTGATGTAATGTAACAGTACTACAATCACGATCACCCCGGAAGTAACCAATGCACCCTGCAAGTAGCTCAAACCAATTACATCGCTGAGGTAATCCCCGAAAGCAGTTCCTAAACTGTTGGAAAACAAAATAGCGATCCAATAAAACACTTCTTTATTTCGCCCTATGATAGGAAAAACAGCAAGGGTTCTGTATGCTCTATACCACATAAAAAGTGTGATGATCAACCCCAGAAACAAGATGATACTTCCTCCTGTATAGCCCAAATGCAAACTCCGATCAATGAAATCTGATATCTCGGTGCCCAATGTTGTAGTGGCTATTATGACCAGCCAGAAACTCAATGGAACATATCTTTTCATCATCAGCTGAACAATCAATACAACCAGAAAGGCTATTGTGGTAATCCCCAGACTAATGGCATAGCCAAGATCCAAAGTCATGGAAATATAGTCTCCGAAAGTTTCACCAAGTGTAGTGGCGATGATTTTCATCATCCAAAACAGTAAGGTGATTTGAGCTACTTTATTTGTTTGTCTCTCCATTTTCAAGTGTTTTGTTTAAACCTACCGTCTGAATTCGAAGAAAATTAGAATTCATCCAGCATCACTCATTTGCTTACAGGAATCGAAAAGTTGTGATAGTCAATTAAAAACAGACTATCACTCAAAATCAAACTTAGTTTTTGAATAATTTGCATTCACACATAAGGTGATACACAACAATGCGTGTTTATAATAACAGCTTATGAGAAACTCACATAAACTATTATTGCTTATGCTGCTGTTACCAGCATGGGCTCAAAGTCAAGACATCAATTCCTACAGCTTTTCTTATGATCCATCGGGACAATCTATAAGCACTTTTATACGTCAGGCAGAAGCTAATTTTCCTGTAGATATATTTTACAAACAAGAATGGATTGACACCATCCAGGTTAGGCCCACTCCTGGTCATCGATTGATTGATATTCTCAAATTCTCCCTCCTACCCTCTGGCTTCAGGGTTACAGTGAAAGACGACTATTATATTTTCATATTTCCTGATACAGACCTGATCCCAGAACTAAACCTCGATCCGAACCAGGAAGCCGCTAAACGAATAGACTGGATCATCCTGGGAAATCAGGAAAATATGATACCTGATGTTCCTGTAGCAATATCAGGATATGTATCTGATGCCACCGGAGAGGCTATTCCAGGTGTGGTTATTAATGTAGACAATACCACTACTGGTACCGTCACCAATCCACTCGGGCACTATGAGATTTTGCTTACACCAGGTTCCTACGAGCTTACTTTTAGTTATCTGGGCTTTGAATCTGAAGTAAAGCATATCAAGCTCTATACAGCTGACAACCTCAGCATCAACCTTTTTGAACAAACAGCAGTACTGGAAGAGGTAACAGTGGAAGAAGGTAGCCCACAGGACAGAATCAAAAATACCATGATGGGAAAAAGTGATCTCAGCATTTACACCATCAACAAAATGCCCGCATTTCTGGGACAGGCTGATGTAATGAAGAGTTTGACGATTTTACCCGGTGTGAATGTCACCGGAGAAAGCAGCAGTTACCTGAGTGTAAGAGGCGGAAACTATGATCAGAACCTCATCCTGATGAATAACATTCCGATTTATAACCCTTCCCACTTGCTTGGATTTTTTTCTGTATTCAACCCAGATATGGTGAGTAAAGTTTCTCTCTACAAGGGAAGCATTCCTTCCCGATATGAAAGCAGGGCTTCTTCGGTTTTGGATGTGAAGTTGGCTCCAAAATCCAGCGAGCCCTTTCAAGCTTATGGAGGCATAGGCATTCTTACCAGTTCTTTAGGAGTGAAGGGTAAAGTGCTCAATGACAAACTCAGCTATGCAATTGGAGGACGTAAGACCTACTCTGACTGGGTGCTCAAAGCTGCAAAGGATAAGGATGCTAAAGGAAGTGCCGCTAATTTCTGGGACTTCAATGCTGTGGTGGACTATAACATGAACAATAAGAACAATTTCTCAGCCACCATCTATCGCGCCTCGGATTACTTCCGGTTCAGCATGGATACCACCTATAGTTACAAGCAGCAAGGTTTCAATACCGCCTGGAACCACCTGTTTTCCAACAACATGGTGAACAACCTCTCTGTAAGTTTTAGTGATTATCAGTACCACAGTGAAGGCCGAGCCATCAATAATGGATTCTACCTAAACAATGGCATCAAGCAATTCAACATCCAAAACAATATCACTTACGCATTCAGACAACATGCCATAGAAGCTGGTCTGCAAATGAACAACTACACCACAAGTCCAGGAGAAAAGGGCCCAACCGACCCTGAGTCACAAGTACCTTACGAAAAACTCCAGCAGCAGAATGCCATGACCGTTTCCGGTTTTGCAGAGGACGAAATCAAATTAACAGAAAGCCTGAGAGCCAAGATCGGGATGAGATACGACAACTACACTTTGTTTGGCCCCCTTAATGTGACCAACTATCAGTCGGGTGTGCCTCGCGACCCTAATACCATCTCAGGTGAAACCTCTTACAATAGTGGCGAGAAAGTAGCCAACTATCAGGGCTGGGAGCCAAAAGCTTCCTTAAGTTATGTTTCTCCTTTGGCCACTCTAAAATTTGGTTACAACAGAATGTATCAGTTTCAGCAATTGGTGACCAATGCGATCTCAGTGACCCCTTTGGACCAATGGAAACTAAGTGATCAATACATGAAGCCTGTTATTTCAGATCAGGTTGCTATAGGTTTTTTTAAGAATTTCTTCAATAACAGCCTTGAAGCTTCTGTTGAAACTTATATCAAACGCTATCAAAATCTTGTGGAATATAAAAATGGAGCTAATGTGGTAATGAATTCTCACCTTGAACAGGCCATTATCCCAAGTCGGGGAAAAGCCTGGGGAGCCGAGTTTTTACTTTCCAAAACCAAAGGAACTACACAGGGCTGGTTCGCTTTTACCTATGCCAGAACATTCATCCGAACTACAGGTAAGTTCCCAACCGAACAGATCAACTATGGAACCTGGTATCCTTATTATTCTGACCGTCCCATCAATATCTCCCTGACACTTGATCATAAAATCACTAATCGTTGGTCCTTTGGACTAAACTTCAAATACACTTCCGGCAGGCCGGTATCGGCACCATCAGCAAGGTTTGAAAGTGACAACATATCGGTAGCCTATTTCAACAGGCGTAACAACAACCGTATGCCTGCATATCATCGCATGGATGTAAGTTTCACCTACCTCAATAAAGTGAAGAAGAACCAGCCATTCAGAAGTAAATGGATCTTCTCCATTTACAATCTTTATGCCCGTAAAAATGCCTATTCCATCTATTTTAAAAATGTGAATGGTGTACCAGCGCAGGCATACAAACTCACCATCGCTGGCACCTTGATTCCTTCTATTACTTACAAGTTTGAATTCAAATAAGCGTCCAATGAAAGCAATCCATTCTATACACCTTCTACTAACCGTCTTGATTTTAATCTTTGGATGCTCCTCTCCTTACGATTTCAATGCCAAAAGCATAGTTTATTACTCAGTAGATGGTCATGTCTCTAATCTTGGATCAAGTATTGAGCTCACTTATTCAAAGGCATATGATGGCAATTCTCTATCATTTAACCCTGTTCTGGACGCTACAGTAATAGTGGAAGATTCGCTCGGAAATTCTTATCAATTTGTGGATTTGAAACAAATAGGACTTTACACTCCCCAAGGTGCTTTTAGCCCTGAGGTAGGAAAAAAATACAAACTGAAAATTTTCGTAGAGAGTATTACCATAGAATCCAACTATCAGGAAATGCTTGAGACGGTTCCTTTTCACCTGCAGGCAGACTCAGCTCAACAAACAGGAGTAAATGAAACAGGTCCGGTGGTGTCTAATGGAAGCATGATCAAAACATTAGTTGAAGCCTCAAGACCAACAAAATACTTCAGATGGAAATGCAATGAAACCTATACCGATCCTAATCCGCAGATTGGCTTTGTCAAGATTCTGTACAACAATAATTTTGTAATGAGTGAAAGCGATGATAAGCTGATCACCAGCAAAGACATCCTGTTCAAACCTCAAATGTATCCACCTCCACCGTCTTTAACAGATGGTTCAGAAACTATCCACACTTATACTGTAACAGAAGAATCTTTGACATTAGATGCTTACCAGTATTGGGTACTTATCAGAAAGCAGTTAGACAATACAGGAAGCATTTTTGACACGATGCCTACCACTATTCAGGGTAACCTCCAGGCAACAAACAGTGAACAAAACATCGTTCTGGGATACTTCTATGTCTCCAATTCTTTGAACAATACCATTGGTCTCATCAAAAATTAAAATATCCTTTAAAAAATTATAGGGAATAACTGCTCATACTTGTTTCAGTTAATGAACTAAAAGAAAAAATAATGCAGTTTACTTTTCTGAAGTCACTCCTCATTTTTCTGATTTCCGGAGCTTTATTCATGCAGTGTGAAAGCCCTTACCAATTCGATGCAAAGAGTCAACAATATTATGTTATAGATGCACATATTTCCAACCTCAAATCAAGCGTCCAGATTACATATTCTACCGACTTCAATAATTACAAAGATTCTCCGAAACCTTATAAAAATGCAGTTGTGTCTGTTGTAGACAGCATCGGCAATGAAGTTCCATTTTACAGTCAGGGCAATGGTTTGTACTTTCCATTAGACACTTTTCATGCACAACTCGGGCAAAAATATAAGGCAATCATCGATATCGAAGGTTTGGCTATAGCGTCAGACTTTGAAAGGGTGCAAGAACCAGTTCCATTTTCAATTGAAACTGCTATAGTCACGCGCGAAGAATATTACACCACAGGAGAATACCACCCGGTGAAAGGACTGCTTGTATCATCCTTGTCCGACTCTACAACAGAAACCAGATATTTGAGATGGAAATGTGATGAGCAATTTCTGGACTTCAAGGACATCCCTGCAAGGAAGTATTACAATGACGCATTCAGAATGAGTGTTACAAAAAGCCACATGCAAGACCATGTGGAATTGTATTACAAACGAGCTTTTGAAGTGGCTCCAAACAGTAACTCAGCAAGCACATTTACAGTCACCCAGGAATCGCTTACTCAGGAAGCTTATCAATATTGGATGCTGATACGAGAGCAAATAAGTAATACCGGAAGCATCTTTGACACCATGCCAGCCCAAGTCTCAAGTAATTTTCACTGTACTTCCGACGAAAGCCAGACAATACTTGGTTATTTCTATGCTACTTATACCACCAAAGAAGCTATCTATATCAGACATCAATAGTGATCCAAAATCAAAATATTTTGCAAAAAATCAGTTATCTTAAATCAAGCAAACAAGTTCAAAACCTACCACAACAGCATACATTATGATCAGTCCATTGAAACTTATTGCCTCAGTCTTTCTTTTCCTTTTATTTTATGCGGGTAATGCCCAGGAACTGGCCCAAAGTCTTGAAAACCACTTCATCCGATTCACAGAAAATCATCCTGTAGAAAATACGAACATTCACCCTGGTCAAAAAGTATATTTCACCGGTGACACCCTTCACATGACAGGGTTTGTGACTGATCTCTTTTTTCGCCCTACGGCATCCATGAGTAAAATAGTTCATGTGTCTCTCTTAGACTCTGCCGGCAAGCTGATCCAGACCTTTAACTTCAAAAATGAAAATGGGGCCTATAGTGGGGCCTGGCAAATTCCCCACAAATTATCCTCCGGAGCCTATTATCTAGCAGCGCACACGCTTTACCAGGAAAATTTTACCGAAAACCTGTCTGACATAGAGGAAATTTTCATCCAAAATATCTGGGAGAAACCTTCTTATCAAAAAAGCAAATCAGGTACAGACCTCAAATGCTATGCAGAAGGAGGCATGTTGATCAAAGGTCACAATCAGCGAGTTGTTTTTACTGTACCCGGACTGGAAAAGTTTATGGGTACTATTACTGATCCATTAAACAATAAAGTGGCTGAATTTGAAATGAATGAAGGATATGGAGCAGTCTTTTTCACACCGGAAGCCTCTGGAAACTACAACATTATGGTCAAAAATGACCAGGGAGTGTCTCTCAGCAATATGATTGAGGTAGAGGAACGCTGGGCAACCATTCAGGTGAACAAAGTTGGGTCAAGATACTATGTCAGTGTGTTAGGCAATGAAATAAAAGATCCTTTACACATCATTTTAGAGTCTAACAACATGTACAAAACAACGATACCCGTTCAGTTCAACGAGCAACAGGTAAGTACTTTCACGATTCCTGCAAACTCTCTCAATGGCAATTTTCACACTTTAACACTGATCAATTCCAGAAATCAAATCGTCGCAATCCGGCCTTTCTATTCCCTTCCAGAAAAGGCTGATTTAACTCCACAAACAGATTCTCTGATATCAAAGGACCAAATCTCGATTGGCGTGAGCATGATCCCAAAAGGAACTTATCATACCTATGTGGGCAAAACTGACGCAATCAATCATATCTCCAGCCTCTCAAACAAACTTGCCATGAGCTATGGAATGTTACCTTCATGGGAACGAATCGTTGGCAACTATTCTTACATGGATCCTGACAATTATCTCATCACTCAAACCAAACATTTCAAAACCAAATGGAATAACCTGCTGAAGGACCAGGACAAAACAGCTTTGACGATAGCGCCTGAAATCGGCATAGACATTCGAGGAAAGGTGGAACCTCTGCCAGAAAGCGGATCTAAAATTGACTTTTTCCAATGGGAAAACGAGATGTCATACGCCATTGATGTTCAGCCTGATGGTAGTTTCTACCTTCCGCTTAAAGACTTTGATAACTTGCAAACATTCACTTATGATGTAAGAGGCAATCAAGGGAAACTACAAGATGTAAAGGTGAAGTTTCAATTGCCAAAACTTTCGATTCCAAAGATGGAGTTCGAAACCAGTGAAGAAGCTGACTCTTTGATCAGTCAGCAAATAGAACTCAAACAAATCTCTGCTCAATATCTAAACAGCCAGTCTGAGAAAAAGCCACTACTCTATGATATTCTCCCCCATGACCATCTATATGACATGGAGGATTATGTCATACTGAAGCACTTTCACGAAATCGTAGCAGATGTTTTGCAAGAGGTATCCATTCGCCAGATTCATGGCAAGAAAGGTTTCAGGATCAATGACCTCTCTACTTCCAAAATGTATTTTGAGGAACCAACAGTTATCATCAACAACACCCAGCTAGCCAACAGTAACCTTTTGTGGGCTGTTCCTCCCATTTACATTGCAGAAATCAAAGTGCTTAATACAAAACCAACACTCTCAAGGTTTGAAAACATGGGCAACTTCAGCGGGTTGATTGGTATACGTCTTCATGATGATGCTCCTAAAGACTTTACAGAACCCACCAAAAATCATAACCTGACCATAGCAGGGTTCCTACAGAAAAACACTCAAAGGCCCGACAGTTCCATCCCTGACTTTCGCAATGTACTCACGAACAAAACAGCACTGGTGACAGCTTCATGGAGCATAGCTCTGTCAGCATCCTCAGAAATAGGAAAATATTCATGTAAGATAGAAGGCCTTTCCGATTCAGGTGAATTGATTAGTGGAAATACCAAATTAAAGATATTCCTTCAAAAAAATCCTTAAACATCTGATTTAAAAGCATTTATAACTTTTATTTAAATCCCTTTTGAAGTCATTCAGGAATCCAACTGGCTGTTAGGAAAGTGCTTTTTAACTTTGCTGCATGATGACTAACAGACAGCTATTTCTCAGCCACCTGGCACAGACAACAGACTTTCCTTTGCTCATTGAGATAGAGCGAGCAGAAGGCATTTACATGTACGGTCCAAATGGCGAAAAATACATTGACCTGATTTCTGGAATAGGTGTCAGTAATCTTGGACACAGTCATCCAGCCGTGGTTTCGGCAGCCAAGGAGCAACTGGATAAATACATGCACTTGATGGTTTATGGTGAATATGTGCAGTCACCACAAGTCAAACTGGCCAAAGCGCTCTCGGATACTTTGCCGGAAAACCTCAACGGTGTCTACCTGGTCAACTCGGGAAGCGAGGCTGTGGAAGGTGCCATTAAGCTGGCAAAACGATATACGGGCAAGCCTAATATCATCTCCTGCATCAATGCTTACCATGGCTCCACTCATGGCGCCCTATCCGCCGGTGGGAATGAGATTTTCAAGCAAAATTACCGACCTCTGGTACCAGGTCATAGTCATATAGCCTTCAATGATATTGCTGCACTCAATCAAATAGATAAGCAAACGACAGCAGTTATTGTAGAAACCGTTCAGGGAGAAGCTGGTATACGAGTAGCTAACGATGCATATTACAAAGCTTTGCGCAAAAAGTGTGATGAAGTTGGTGCGCTTCTGATCCTGGATGAGATTCAAGCAGGATTTGGAAGAACCGGAAAGTTTTGGGCTTTTGAACATTATGGTATCGAACCGGATATTCTGGTAGCCGCCAAAGGAATGGGTGGTGGTATGCCAATTGGTGCGTTTATCAGTTCTCAGGAAATCATGGGCTCACTCAAGGAAAACCCAATCCTCGGACATATTACCACTTTTGGCGGTCATCCTGTAAGTGCTGCTGCCTCCTTGGCAACACTTAAAACTCTTATTGATAACCAGTTAATTGAGCAGGTAGAGCACAAAGCAAACCTCTTTATCGAACATTTAAAACATCCAAAAATCAAGTCTATCAGAAATAAAGGCTTGATGATGGCTGTGGAATTTGAATCCTTTGAGGTGCTAAAGCCAATCATTGACAAAGCCATTGAGCTAGGTGTAGTGACTGACTGGTTCCTGTTTTGTGACAACAGCATGCGCATTGCTCCTCCTCTCATCATTACGGAAGCAGAAATCGCTGAGGCTTGCCAGATTATTCTTGAAGCAATTGATACTGCTGATAGTAATTGATTGGCATTCCTGATAAATCAATGAGCCAATCTTTCCGCTTTGCTTTAAAAATGACTTAATTTTCGTGGCATAAAGAAGTATGTCTTAAGTCGTTTTAAAAATGAAGAAGTATCTGGGAATTTTGGCTGCCATAGCCTTTTCTTGTTCGCAGCAATCCGAACCAACCACTCCATCAACCGATAAACTTTTTACCAAAATCAGTCCTGAACAATCTGGTATTCAGTTTATCAATAATCTGAACGAAACCAAACAATTCAACCTGTTTACCTGGAAATACATCTACAATGGAGCAGGTGTGGCAGCTGGTGATATCAACAATGATGGTTTGGTAGATCTTTATTTTTCTGGCAATGCCAATGCCAATAAATTGTATATTAATAAGGGTGATTTCCAGTTTGAAGATATCAGTAATACTTCCGGAACAGCTACTCCCCAGGGTTACAAAACCGGAGTTTCCATGGTGGATATCAATGCTGACGGTTGGCTGGATATTTATGTCTGCAGGGATGCTCACGGCAACCCCAACATCCGAAACAACCTCGTTTACATCAACAATCACGATAATAATTTTACTGAAAAAGGAGAAGAACTTGGTCTGATTGATCAGGCATACTCCACTCAAAGTGTGTTTTTTGACATGGATCAGGATGGCGATCTTGACCTCTTTCTTGTCAATCATCCCAGTGACTTTGATGAATCTCTACAAATGCGTGTGACCACATTGCCAAGTGGCGAGATGAAACGCACTACCGAACCCAAAAGTCGTGAAGAGTCTTACCACTTGTATGAAAACACGGATGGACATTTTGAAGATATCACTTTGGAGGCTGGCCTTGCTTACCAGGGATTTGGCCTAAGTGCTTTAGCTAATGATTTCAATCACGATGGACTTCCTGATCTGTTTGTAGCCAATGATTTTCTGGAACCAGATGTAATATTCATCAACAATGGAGATAGAACATTCCGTGAATCAAATGGTGATTACTTTGACCACATGAGTCAAAATAGCATGGGCTCGGACCTGGGCGACTTCAATAATGATGGTGAACTGGACATGGTGGTGCTGGACATGCTGGCGGAAACCAACGAGCGGCAAAAGATCTTTGCGACTAGTATGAGTCAGAACCGATATGAAAGACTGGATAACTTTGGATACGGCCGCCAACTGATGAGAAATGTACTGCAAATGCAGACTCCAGATCACACATTCTCTGAAGTAGGTTGCCTTGCCGGAATCGAAAAAACAGACTGGAGCTGGTCTCCACTATTTGCTGATGTGAATCTTGATGGACATCAGGATCTACTCATCACCAACGGCATCAAACGTGACATGTCCAACCAGGACTTTATTAATTTCAATGCTGATTCCATCCAAAAAGCCAATCAGCAGGGTGTAGATGTATTCAATCAAAATACCATTCTTAGCTGGATTGACCTGATCCCTTCTACTCCTATTGCCAATTACCTCTACAGAAACCAGGGTGATTATACCTTCACCAATATCGCATTGGAGCAAGGCCTGGAAGAACCTGGGTTCAGTCAGGGTGCTGCTTTTGCCGATCTGGACAATGATGGAGATTTGGATTTGGTGATCAATAACATGGATGCAATTGCGTCTGTATACAAGAACAATTCGGAAACTAAACAGAAGCATTTCCTTAAAATCAAGCTTCAAGGACCATCTCAAAACCCATTTGGTGTTGGTGCCAAAATAACCATATCCCTTGGGGGAAACCTACAATCAGCTTTGATACAATCCTCCAGAGGTTATCTATCCAGCTGTCCTCCTGAAGTTATTTTCGGATTGGACGATGCAAAATCCATTGAAAAACTGACAGTTCTTTGGCCCGATGGAAAGAGTCAATTACTGAGTAATGTTAAAATTGATCAGGCAATTAGGATAGAGTACAATCCGGATGAAACCAAATCTGCGACAAAAACAAAAGAGTACTTAAAAGTCAAAGATGTTCTTTTCACTCATGTGGAACCTGGATTCAATGATTTCAAGCAAGAGCCATTACTATTCAAACCTAATTCCCACAAAGGACCTTCTTTAGCTGTGGGTGATGTAAATGGAGATGGTATTACGGATGCATATATAGGAGGAGCTGCCAACCAGTCTGGTCAACTATTGATTGGAAAAGATGATGGTTCTTATTTGTCGAAACCACTAAACATAGACCTTCAATCGGAAGACCATGCGGCAGTCTTTTTTGACCTGGAAAATGATGGAGACCAGGATCTTTATGTGGTTTCTGGTGGAGTAAGTTTCCCGGTTGGAGATCAAAAATATCAAGATCGTCTCTATATCAATGACGGCAAAGGCAACTTCAAAAAAGGCACACTACCTAACTATGCTGTTTCTGGCAATACCGTTTCTGCTTCAGATTTTGATCAGGATGGAGACATAGATTTATTCATTGGAGCTGGCACCATTCCTGCAAATTATCCCGCTCATGGCCAATCGATTATTCTGGTGAATGAGAATGGTAAGCTTTCTCCAGGTGATTTGATACAAGTCAATGGAATTGTCAACAAGTCACTTTGGTGGGACTATGACAAGGATGGCTTTGAAGACTTGATCCTGGCTGGGGAATGGATGCCTATTACCATTTTCAAAAATGAAGATGGCAAATCATTTAGCAATGTTACGGCAGCACTTGGCTTATCAAAAACCAATGGCCTTTGGAGTTCACTCGAGATCAGTGATCTGGATGGTGATGGTCAGCCTGAATTGATCGCAGGAAATTATGGGTTAAACAACTTGTTCGAGGTGACTTCCAAAACTCCATTAACAGCCCTGCAAGCCGATTTTGACAACAATGATCAGCAGGAAACGATCATTACTTATTACCTGAATGGTGAAGAATGGCCGCTTCCACGCAAAGAAATGATTACCAGTGTGTTGCCATCCCTTAAGAAAAAATTCCTCAACAATGCTTCTTACTCAGTAGCTAAAATTGAAGATGTATTTAGTCCTGAGCAACTACAGAAAGCATCTAAAAAGTATGTTCATGAATTGAGGTCGGGGTATTTTACTTTCAAGGATAACAAGTTTGTGTATTCTCCTTTGCCAAATATTGCCCAAACATTCCCTGTATTCAGCTCTTTGTCTGAGGACTTTAATGACGATGGTGTTAAAGATCTGCTGATTGGTGGAAATATGACTTATGCAGAAGTAGAACAAGGACCATATGATGCAGGTGCAGGACTGATTTTGTGGGGGCAACGACAAACTGATCAATTTGACAATAGACACTCAACATTCCTGGACTGGAATGGAGATATTCGCGATATCAAATTAATCAACAATCAGATTTGGGTAGTCAAAAACAATGGCCCACTGACGACATTCACAGTTAACAAATGACAGAACAGATCAAAGAGACACTCGATTTCCTCAAAAAACAAGGATTTGAGTCTCCGGAGCTTGGCATCATACTCGGTACCGGTTTGGGCGCACTTACCAACCACATTCAAATCATTCATGAAGTCAACTATGAGGACATCCCCAACTTTCCAACAGCAACTGTCGAGTTTCACAAAGGCCGTCTGATTTATGGCACACTTGAAGGTAAAACTGTAGTGGCCATGAGCGGAAGAATGCACTATTATGAAGGCTATAACATGAGCGAAGTAGTGTTTCCTGTTCGCGTGATGAAATATCTGGGCATCAAAAAACTGCTTGTCAGCAATGCTGGAGGATGCATGAACCTGAACTGGAAAAAGGGTGAACTAATGCTCATCAATGATCACATCAACTTGCAGCCAGATAATCCTCTGAGAGGTCTGGAGGCCGCTAAGTTTGGTCCGATATTTACCGATATGAGCCGTCCGTATGATGATGAAATGAACATCATCATGAGACAAATTGCCAAAGACGAGCAAATTCCGCTCAATGAAGGAGTTTATGTAGCTGTTTCAGGCCCTAACCTGGAAACTCGTGCAGAGTACAGATACCTAAGAAACATTGGTGCAGATGTAGTAGGAATGTCTACAGTCCCTGAAGTGATTGCTGCAAACCAGATGTCTCTACCTGTCAGTGCAGTCACTGTGATGACCGATTTCTGTGACCCAGACAACCTTGAGCCCATTGATATTGACGATATCATCTCAACAGCTGAGAAAGCAGAGAAACATCTTGTGACTTTGTTCAAAGAAGTAGTCAGGAGCCTGTAAAAACCAGGTAATAAAAAGTAAGCAGTTATGATTGATAAATAATTAATCAACCATTTAACCAAACCCCTAACAAATGGACACTAAACTCATCAATGGACACACGCATGTCAGGTATGCAGGCACATCGTATCCTGCGCAGGAGTCCCTTCAACGCTCCAAAGAATTCTATCAGTTCATGGACAAAAGGAGAACCGTCCGATCCATCAGTGATGAACCTGTCGGCAAAGAAGTAATTGAAAACCTGATAAAAACTGCTTCAACAGCCCCCTCTGGTGCTCATAAACAGCCGTGGACTTTCTGCGCAGTATCTTCCAGTGACATCAAGTCCAAAATAAGAGAAGCAGCCGAAAAAGAAGAATACGATAGTTATCATGGCAGAATGAGCGAGCGCTGGCTTAAAGACCTGGCTCCCATTGGAACTGACTGGAACAAAGAGTTCCTAACAAAAGCCCCATGGCTAATAGTCGTATTCAAAAAAGTGTATGAAAACACTGACGGAGAAAAAGCGAACAATTACTATGTGAATGAATCCGTTGGCATTGCATGTGGTATGTTGATTACGGCCATACACAATGCAGGATTAGTCACACTTACCCATACTCCTTCTCCAATGAATTTCCTTACTTCCATACTAAACCGACCTGAAAATGAACGTCCTTTCCTACTGCTTCCTGTTGGATACCCTGAAGCTGAGACTTTTGTACCAGACTTGAAAAGAAAAGGACTGGAAGATATCTCTGTTTTCTACGAATAAGCTCAAAAATCATTTTGGCAAACTATTAAATGTTTTTGGCAGGTTTTTAAATCAAGACTGCATCATATTTGAGATATTAAATTTGAAACAGAGTCCCGTAGATACGGGATCTTGTCTATAGCTGGTTGGAACCCTGGGGATAAAATTTCCAGGGTTTTCTTTTACCCTTTCTTCTGCTAGTTTCATCTTACGGATAATTCAAGCCAAAACCTCAGAGGACTCTAAGTCCTATCTGCCGATGAGGCACGAAACAGAGCCTTTTAACACAAGAGGCTGAATCAATCACAAGAAGTATTAGATGCTCTCTCAACCATGTTATCATATTGTGCGGTGACTTATTTCTGGTTAAAAAAGATCATTAGCTACATGCTTAAGCGTTTCTCTCTCTTATAATCATTTCAAAATAAAGCTTGGCAACAATTCCCTTGAGTTATTTGGCAGCTAATTATAGATTTTTGGCAGGTTTTTAAAACTCAATTATTACACTTTTGCTACTGACTGTACCCCTTTTTAGGGATCATGTTTATCAATGGTTAGAACCCTGAGGAAGACGTCTTCAGGGTTTTTTTATTCCCCCTCTAAAGCACCAAAAAGGCCTTTTCAGTATGATTTAAGAAGAATCACTCCAATTGATAACCACTCACATTCTTAGCTTTCTTTTCTCTATCACAATCAAAAACCTTCCAGGTTTTTCAAAATGTTTATCATTTATGTATTGGCAGATAATTCGATGCTTTTGGCAGGTTTTTAAATCAAGATCATATCATATTTAAGTCATTAAATTTGAAACAGAATCCCGTAAATACGGGATCTTGTCTATAGCTGGTTGGAACCCTGGGGATAAAATTTCCAGGGTTTTCTTTTTATATTGGTTTCTTAATACAATTCGCCTCAAACCTTTCCCAAAATGAAACCTCTATTCACTTTTTTACTCATTCCACTATTCAGTTTATTTCAGCAAGATGGCAATTCAGAAACCATCAATAAAAAAGCTTCACCAAGATTTCCCATGATATCAGGAACAGTTCATTACGTCATTAAAGGTGATGCCTCTGGATCTGCCCGTTTAGTTTTTGATAGGAATGGCTGGAGAAGTGCTGAAAACAGATCCCTGGTGATCAAAAGATATGGAATAGAAAGTAAGGAAAATCGTTTGGAGCTTGTGAATGGCGACAATCTATATCAGGTGAACCTCGACAAATCATCCGGAAAAGCTACTACAGATAACAAATGGAGTAGTTTGCTCAGAAATAAGGACATAGACACGTCTGTCAGTATAATGATGGAATACAAAAATGGAGAGTTGAACCGTATGGATACATTACTGGGCAAACCATGCCAAGTTTGGACTTTTACAAAGGGGAACATCAGTGAAATATGGTTGTGGCAGGGCCTTGCTCTCCGTACTATCAAAAAGATGCCTGGGTTCAGCTATGAACAGGTTGCGGAGAAAATAGAAGAAAACGTACCGGAAGAAAACACATTTATATTGGCCGAAGATATTACCTGGCAATAGTCAGCCCCTAGACTATCTGCGCATCTTTGTATTTACCATCTTCAAAAACCTTGCAAACCATAGCATGGCGAAGCACTGCAGGTTTTAGCATTGATTTTCCTAGCAGCATTCTACCGCATTCCTGAATGCCTTCTATTATTGATGGGTGCGGATGAATCAACTCTGCCAGTTCACGTATCCCTTTGTCCATAGAAATCAGCAATGCCACTGCCTGAATAGCACTGGAAGCATGCTCTCCCACTACACGCATGCCAAGGATCTTTTGTTTTTCATCATTGGTAACAATAATCTTGATAAATCCCTGCGTATTTCGCATGGCTATTGCCCGCGGAATACAGGAATAATCAATGCTGACCACTTTATAGTTGTGACCAGCCTTTTGTGCCTGAATTTCATTCATTCCTACACCGGCCACTTCCGGAGACAAAAACATGATTGTAGAGATGTTCTCGTAAAGCAGCGGCCGCTCAGGTTTACCAAAAATGCTTTCTATGGCATATCGTCCTTCCAATTCTCCAACATTGACCAATGAAATGTCAGCCGTGATATCGCCTACTGCATAAATATTGGGTACTGTAGTTTGTGTAAGATCATCGATAATTCCTCTTCCATCTACTTTGATATCCAGTGTATCATCAAAAAGGTTCTTATAGTTAGGTACACGTCCTACAGAAACAAGCGCTTTTTCTACTCTGAAAACTTCCTTGGAACCGTCCGTATACTCCAGGGTATAAACCACCATGTCATTTTCTTTTCTCATATCCACCAGGCGAGAATTTCGATGGATCAGTACGTTCTTTGATTCCAGGTTCTTTTCAATCACCTTTACCACGTCCTCATCCTCAAATGGAAGAATCCGATCCCCTTTATCAATGAGGTGTACTTTAGTTTGCCCGAAATTGGAAAAGATAGTTGCAAACTCACAACCAATTACCCCTGCCCCTACAATCACCAGACTCCTGGGAAAATCCTCCATTTTGTCCAACCCATCACTGGTGTAAACCATTTCTTCATCTATTGGCAGTTCAGGTAGCATTCGTGGCAAACTACCTGTAGCCAGTATGATATAATCTCCTTCAAGGATTTTCTTCCCTTCAAAGTCTGAAACTTCAACGGTATGCTCCCCTGTGACACGTGCATTACCTTTTACAAATTCAAATAACCCTTCGGCAATAGAAACATTGATATTATGCATGTGGTGATCCAACTGATCCATTCTTTCCTGCACAGCATCTCTCACTTCAGATCTCAGTTTCTGGTAATTAAACTTCACCCCTTCGGTACTTAGCGCCTCACCATGTTTTCGCAGAGAATAGGCCTCCCGGCTCAGCTCCCACCAGGTTTTGCTCCATAGAGCTCCGTGATGAATTCCTGCTCCTCCGAGTTGCTTCTTTTCTATCAGTACTACTTTTTTCTTGAAATCAACGGCACGCATGGCTGCTGCATAACCTGCAGGGCCTGCTCCAATGATGATTACATCGTATTTTTTCATTTCAGGACGGATTGCGAAACTTGAATCTAGCCATTTGTAACAGGCAATGCAAATCAGAACTTCAGAATACTCATGTAAAACAAGTAAATCACTCCCGGGCGTACCAGTAAATAGGCACAGCATCCATTGTTGACAATTCTGACATGGTATAAAAACCAGTATTATCTCTGTTAAAACCAATCGATTCTCCTTGCTCTTCTGCTATATAGCGCACTTTATCCGGTGTTTTTTGTAGGATCCTGGATGGTTTTTGATATTGGGAACTATTCCAGTGAAAAACAGAAACATAATTTTTCACAAGAATTGACGTGCCATCCCTAGAGATATCTGCTCCGGTTACTTTTGATATGGGTAAAGTCCCAACTTTAACCAGTGTATTGACGCTATCGGTTCTCTTCTCAAATGGCAGCACAAACACACCAGATTGATAATTCTCTTTTGTGAATATATAGATATCTCCATTCATTGGATCTACTAGAAGTGCTTCAGCATTTTGACTACCATAGCTATCAGGATATTTTACCTGAATTTTCAATACATCCTTTGTAGCTAGATGAAACACTGAATCTTTCTCCGTTACTTCTGGCTCTTCAAACTGATATATATACATCACATCATAGTGATAATCATTGTTTCCAATGTCAGCCAGATAGAGATATGATTTGGAAAGATCGGTACCGGGTCCTCTGGCTATATCCTCCCAGTCTCTATCGGCATCATCTGTTAACTTCAGATCTCCCAAAATGTCACCTTTTGGATTGAGCAAAGAGATAACATTGGGATTGCCTGAATCTTCTTCAACCCAGAAACAATCGGATTCACAGTATGAAGCTGATACTATTCCTGATATTTCATTCAATGTTAGATCCTTAACATAACCAGTCACCAATCCAGAATGAAAACTACTTGTATATGCAAGTTGATCAACGATAAAGTTGTTTGTCCAGGAAGTATCTAATTGATTGATATTGCTTTGGGTTGTATCGTTAGTGTCAGTGGATTTCCCTGAAGAAGATGGGCCAATATCTCCGGCTGTATGACAAGAGATATTCAGCATTAAAAACACCAGACTCAGCGAACAAATAGAGTATTTCATAAAGGCTTTTAACTGCCAAATTTGGAGTTAAAACAACATTAATTCAGGATAATACCCGTATTAATTATTGATTATCCAAATGTTGCTGAATTGTCTGTGCATAACACATAATTCAAAATTTCTACAAATTTCCTTAAATCAAACGTCACAAATACTCCGATTTAGCTTAACCCTCCACAAATACATTTGGGGACATGAAAGTTACATTCTCTCTGACCCTCATTTTATTATTCACTATTACATCTCAAGCTGCCGACATAACAGGCTATGCTTTGGATAAAGGAACAAAAGAAGCACTCATTGGAGCCACAGTTTACATCAAAGAACTCAAGTCCGGAAGTACTGTTGGCCTGGATGGAAGCTATCATATCAAGGATGTTAAAGCAGGTTCTTACAATATAGTTTGCAGCTATATAGGTTATGAAACTGTTACCAAAACCGTTAAAATCTCCAAATACTCCGAGTCTATTAAGCTCAATTTCGAATTATCTGAATCGTATCATCAGTTGGGCGAAGTGGTCATCAGTGGAGTAATGGATCAAACAACCGACGAATACGCTAGAAAATCCGAGCGAAATGCCGACTACATCACCAATATAATGTCAGCCAAAACCATCCAATTGATGCCTGACATCAATGTGGCCAACCTGCTACGGAGGTTTTCTGGTGTTGCCATCGAGAGAGGACCTACAGGCTCAGCTTCCTATGCTGTAATCCGTGGCATGGACCAAAGGTATAACGTCACCTTAGTCAACGGGATAAAAATCCCAAGTCCTGACAATAAGTATCGATATGTACCGATGAACCTGTTTCCTTCGGATCTGTTGGATCGGCTTGAAGTCAGTAAAACACTAACACCGTCTATGGAAGGTGATGCTACAGGTGGAACCATGAACATGATCATGAAAGATGCTCCAGACCACTTGTCAATAACTGCCAATGTTGGAACCGGTATCAATACAATGGCTGCTAGCCGGGGATTTCAAACAACCGATTTCAGATCCATCCCCAACAAGTCTCCGGAACAAATCCATGGCCCTAATTATGTAGCTGACCCTACAAAAGACTTTAATTATAAAAACTTTGACTATAAAAATACTACCCCGATTAATCAACTCTATGGTTTCTCTGTAGGAAACAGAATCGGCAAAAAGAAGAAATTAGGTTTGATACTCGCTACTAGCTATCAGAACCTCAACAGCCCGGCTAACAGCTTTTTCTTAAACCCTAATACTCAACCTAATGCTGGCAATGTTCCTACGTTTGACGACATCTACTTACGCCAGTATTCTACCAAAGAAATCAGACGTGGTGCACACTTAAAGGGCGATTACAGGATCGATAAAAACAACAAACTGAGTTTCTATCAAATGTATATTTCTGAAACTCAGGATCAGATAAGACATACTACGGATACTTCTACTTCCATAGGGAGAAGCATTGTCGGAACCGGAAATGTATATCTACAGGAATGGTCAAGAAAGCAAACGCAGAGTATTTATAACTCGACCATACAAGGTGAGCATTCGCTCCTAAACGGATTGAAAATAGACTGGTCCGGTGTGTACTCAAATGCCCAAAATCGAGTGCCCAACTGGTCCAATTATCAAACTTCACATAGACAAGCCTATAATCTTCAAGGACAACAAACCACAGTTGAATATGAAAGACTTTACTCAACTACCATTAAGTGGCTCAGCAATGATGATACGGACTTAACGGGGTATTTGAATTTGCATAAGGATGTTTCACTAGGGAGTCAAAAAATACAACTATCAGCAGGAGGGCTTTATCGGTCTCGGGTTCGACATAATAACTATAATGAATACAAACTGACCACAAAGACCAATTCAACAGGACAACCACCTCATTGGTCTGGTACGTTGACAGGAGATCAACTAGTCTTCAATTCTGATCAAGCTGCTAAAGGAGCTACTATCAACCCAAACACTTATACAGCCTATGAGAAAATAGCTGCAGCCTACTTTCAGTTTAAAATGAATGTAAGAGGCAAACTCGAAATCATTGCAGGACCAAGGGTAGAATTCACCAATCAATCTTGGAAAACGGTGATGCCAAAGTCTTTTGTAGGACGCTTTGGATCCGTAAAATACTACGACATTCTCCCAAGTATCAATACAAAATATCGTATTACGGATAATCAAAACCTTCGATTATCATACTTCAAATCACTCAATAGGGCTGGCTTTTTTGAATTAATCCCATATAATATTCTTGGGGACTATTATAACGAATTTGGTAACTACAATTTGCTGCATGCCAGGATACACAACTTTGACCTTCGCTATGAGTTCTTCCCGAAAGTAATGGACAAGTTCCTGGTAGGAGCTTTTTATAAAAGAATCATTAATCCTATTGAGACTGCCTTTGTAAAGACAGGCACATCAAGCGCCGGTCTTCAACCACAAAACTTTGGTACCGCTACCAATTATGGTTTAGAAGTCTCTGTAGTAAAATACTGGGGGAGCTTCGGAATATCTGGAAATTATACTTACACCCACTCACGCATCACTACCCCAAAGCAATTCTTGCAGGATAACAATGAAGCGATCATGGTACAGCAATCACGGCCATTACAAGGGCAAGCTCCTAACATTGGAAACCTTTCACTGCTTTATAAAAATCAGAAAAACGGTCTCGACTTTCAACTAGCAGGAGTTTACACGGGTGAAATGATCAAAATGGTTTCCCTGTACTATGATCTTGATTACTGGCAATTACCAATGCTCAACTTAAGTGCTTCTGCTGAAAAGAAAATAGGCAAGCATCTGACTGTGTATGTAAAGGCTCAAAACCTATTGAACACACCGATGAGAGTAGTAGTCCACGCACAAAACACTTATCAAACCGGTGATAACAGAATGCCAGATCAACCATACGGCAATAAGATTTTAACTCAGCGAGTGAATTATGGTCGCACATTCCTGGCAGGAATTCGATTCAAACTCGATTAATGATACCAAATACAATAATAAGAATTAACGAAAATCAATCAAGCAAAACTTAAATATTACAAGGAATGAAAAAATTTCTCAATCTAATGTATGCTAGCCTTATCGGTTCAGCGATCGTTTTCTCTTCATGTTCGAAGAGTGAATCTGTGAATGTAGCCCAGCCTGAATTTACAGCTGGACAAGTAGTGACAGGAACTACATTATCTGGCTCAGTAAAAGGTACCGTAAAGGCAGGTACTTACTATTTCAGTGATGATATCACCGTGAATGAGGGAGATACTCTGATATTACAAAGTGGTGTTAACCTTCTTTCAACTATGAAACCTGGAGATTCTTCAGATCCTCCAAAGTTGATCATCAAAGGTGCGTTCTTTTCATTGGGTTCTAAAGAAAAACCAAACTACATAACCGGGCAAGTGGCCTTTGAAAATCCATCAGCATATAAACTATCTAAAGTTACTGACCCTAATACCGATCCAGCCTTAATGCCGAATGGCAAAATGTGGGGAGGTATCCAGTGTGATGTTTCTTGTAAATTATTGATTATCAAGTGGACGCATCTTGATTTTGCTGGCGGTAACGTTGGTCAAAACCCTATTGTAGGATACAAAGAAGGCAAAGACCTTTTTGTGACATTGTTCCAAAACCCTGATGGCATCTTCATCATGGAGGATTCATGGATTTATGGATCTACTACTGATGCTGCACGTGTAAAAGGTGGTAAAATCTCCTTTATGAGAAATACCATTGAGAAATTGGCTTACAATGATGGAGATGCGTTCAATGTGAAAGGTGGTACTGTAGGTGATATGGCTTACAATTTCTTCATCGGTACAGCAAAAGGAGGAACCAAAGCTTCCAACAAAGGCATTGTTGCTGGTGCTTCTCAAACTAATGTCAACATGTATAACAACACGTACATCAATGGCGGCTGGAGAAGTGTAGATCCTGATAGAGGAGCTAATGTAGATTATGAAGAGGGTGCTAAAGGTATGGCTTACAACAACATTATGGTCAATTGTAAAACAGGCCTTCGTATTCTTGGAAACCCAGCAGCTGATGTAGCCAATATGCACTATGGTTATAACCTGAGTTATGGAGATTCCGCTAATGTTGTAAACCAATTCTACCCTCCTACTCACGTTACTAAGCCGCAGGACACGGACATTCCAAAACCATCTACTTTCTTACCTTCTGATTACACGCTTGGAATGGTCTATGATGGCTCAAAAGCCATTGGAGTTGATGATCCTAAGTTTGTAAACTACCCATTACCAAACCCTGATGACAAACCTCTTTTGAGATCTATCAATTATGTAGGAAATTATGACTTTCACCTGGATACAAGTTCCCCTGCTATAGGTGCTGGTTATACTAATTTCTCACCTATAGATCCCACTTCATCTATTGTGACTAACGAATATCTTAAAGCAAACATTACCATGCCAAACGCAGATTTGGGTTGCTACCCTACTGATGGCACTGGTAACCAACACTAGTTTTTTCAAATCGTTTAGTTAAGAAAGCCTGCAGGAAACTGCGGGCTTTTTTTGTATTCAAAATCCTTATTGATTCATTATTAGAAAACCATCATCTGATTTTCACTAATTTTAACTCATGAAAAGATTACTCCTACTCAGCAACTCTACTTTACCAGGTCAACCATTTCTCGGCTGGCCGGAACCATACATCCGTGAATTTCTCGGTGATCAAAAACTGAATATTCTTTTCTTCCCGTTTGCCGGAGTGACATTCAGCTTCGATGAATACTATGAGTTAGTCAATGAGCGATTCTCCGCTATGGGTTACTCGGTAAAGAGTGCTCATACAGTTGAAGATAAGGAAGCGGCAATTGCCGAATGTGATGTGATTGCTGTTGGTGGTGGCAATACTTTTCAGTTAATTTCTTACTTACAAGATGGCTGGGAAGAATTGATCCAGAAGAAAGTGAAATCAGGAGCACCCTACATCGGTTGGAGTGCAGGCTCTAACGTAGCTTGCCCAAGTATCAAAACCACCAACGACATGCCGATCATGGAACCTAAAAGCTTCAATGCGTTAAATCTATTTCCTATTCAGATCAACCCACATTTTACTGACGCTACTATTCCTAATCATGGAGGAGAAACGCGCTCTCAGCGATTGCTGGAATTTCTGGAAGCCAACCCTGATATGAAAGTACTGGGAGTTCCGGAAGGCAGCCTGATACAGGTGGAAGGTGAAGATATCTTCTTCAAAGGGAGTGGTGAATTGAGGGTGTTTGAGCGAGGGAAGGAAGTGAGGATAAATGAAGCAAATACATTAGTGAATATTTGACAATTATTCCCTATTCATTGATAATTGAATCTTTACACAATCAAATTTGTATATTATCAAGTATGAAAGATTTTACAGAATTTCAAACCAAAGTCAATAGAAGCCTCAATGCCATGGAAGCCAAAATTTCATTTTTAAACGATGGTGTCAAAGGCTTGAGCGATGGATTTAAAGAATTCAAAGAGGATATTAGCGATTTTAGGGCATTTCCTTTTAGCTGTTGGAGATAAATAAACTCCTCTTTTCATTTTCTATGGGCATCCATGAACTCATCATAACTGAACATCTCTCCCTTATCCAATTCCTTGATGGCCATCTTAATTTCAGCTTTTTGAGAATCAGAAAGTTCTTGCCAAAAATCCTCTTCATTAGCTTTCACAAATTGCTTCAGTCTCTCAATCACTGTGATATCGTTTACCTTAGTGATAAGCTCAATAAGAGAATACTTTTCTGCTTGAATATCCATGATATACTGATTTATCTTAAAGATATCGAATAACAGTCTAAATTAAACTGCACGTCTACTTCTTATGCCTCTCCTCCAGCACTTTCACCACATCTTCCAGTGAAAATCCCTTATGAGTAAGCAACACCATCAGGTGAAAAAGCAGATTGGTTGATTCGACCAGGCAGAAATGTTCAATTTTCAAATGCAGAGCTTCAATCAAAATTGCTTATCGTCCATTTATTCAAAAAATTCCTTACATCTTTTTAATTTTATAGAATGAAAACTTCTAGAAAGGTAAATATTGACTTAGAAAAACTAGCTAAAACGTTAGACAATCTTGATCCCGAGACTTATCCTGACTATACATCAGACTGGCCGTTAGATGAGTTACGTAATGCCATCAAAGAAGGTGATGAAAGCCCTGATTCCTCAATTACTTCAGCAGAAGATCATATCAAGTATTTTAGGAATAACCCTCTCAAATGAAAGGGAATTATACTATCAGTGAAAAAGCTTCTCAAGACATAGAAAGATTTCGACTTTATTTGTTATCAAAAAACGGCAACAAAGTCTCCAATGAATTTCTATTTGCGATATATCGTAAATTCAACCTTTTAGCATTATTTCCTCATATGGGCAAACATAAAGAGGACATATCAACAAATCTTCTGATGTTTCCTGATGTAAAATATCGTAGAAGTATATTCTACAGGAAAACAACCTATGGGATTCGAATTGTTCGGGTACTTGGTGGATTACAAGACCATAAAACCATTTTTAAAAAAGAAAATTAGGTACTCAGAAATTTAACATATCCAAATTCAAAATGCGGTTTTCAGGTAAGACTTGTTTGAAATGAGTACTACTTTCTATGCCTCTCCTCCAGCACTTTCACCACATCTTCCAGTGAAAATCCCTTGTGAGTAAGCAACACCATCAGGTGAAAAAGCAAATCGGCCGATTCATTGAGGAAGAGATCATCATTATCGTCTTTCGCTTCAATCACCACTTCCACGGCCTCCTCTCCTACTTTCTGAGCGACTTTGTTCACTCCTTTTTTGAAGAGACTAGCTGTGTAAGATTCATCTGAAGGATTGTTCTTGCGATCCTGAATAGTAGCCGTCAGGTGATCCAGAAAGCTGATTCCTCCCTTGTTCACTTCATCAAAACAAGTATCGCTACCAGTATGGCAAGTCGGGCCTTGTGGATCTGCTTTGATCAGCAGCGTGTCTCCATCGCAATCTTCATGGATTGATTTAACAATTAGGAAATTATTCGAAGTTTCTCCTTTAGTCCATAGTCTGTTTTTGCTGCGACTGAAAAAGGTTACTTTTCCGGTTTCCTTTGTTTTTGCCAGCGACTCTTCGTTCATGTAGCCTAGCATCAACACTTTACCCGTCACATCGTCTTGAATGATAGCGGGTAACAGCCCGCCTCCTTTTTGAAAATCAAGTGCCATTAAATTCTTATTGGTAGATTACTTTTTATCAATTCATTTTTCAGGTGCATGATTTCCACTTCTTTGTAGTGAAATATACTTGCCGCCAGGGCTGCGTCTGCCGCACCTTTTGCAAACACATCTTTAAAGTGCTGTTCATTTCCTCCGCCTCCTGAAGCAATCACTGGGACGTTCACAGCCTCACTCACTCTGCGTGTAAGGTCGCAAGCAAAACCAGCTTTAGTCCCATCATGATCCATGCTGGTTAATAGAATTTCTCCTGCTCCTCGCTCTGCTACTTCCTTCACCCAGGCGATGGTTTCCAACTCAGTAGGTTTGGTACCTCCATGTGTATGTACGAGATCAATACCATCCACATTTCGACTATCAATGGCTACAACCACACACTGCGAGCCAAACTCAGCAGCTAATTCATTCACCAGTCCGGGATTCTTTACTGCCGAAGAATTGATGGAAACTTTGTCTGCACCAGCAGCAAGTAAAGCGCGTACATCCTCCACTGAGCTGATCCCTCCACCCACTGTAAATGGAATATGAATAGCCTCAGCTACTTTTCGTACCAACTCAACAAGTGTCTTGCGTTTTTCCAACGTTGCTGAAATATCCAGGAAGACCAGTTCATCTGCTCCCTCCACTGTATATCTCTCTGCAAGTTCAACAGGGTCTCCTGCATCACGCAGATCCACAAAGTTGACGCCTTTTACAGTGCGGCCATCTTTGATATCAAGGCAGGGAATTATTCTTTTTGTCAGCAATATTTTATAATGGTATTATTCTAAGATACTTTAATAAGACAGCTCAACAAGCTATCAAAAAGAGTTCGGATTATCCAATTTGAGGTGAATCAGAAAACGCCAATTCATGTTTTAAAAATCCTCTCAAACTCAAGTCTTCATCTAAAGCAGGCCAGTGAACTCCCATTGGACTAATTTCATATTTTTCCAAATCTACCAGACTAGCTGAAGCTAATCGCTCATATTCAGATATAGCACTTTTGAGCACACGCTTATTATTAAGAACGATCAACATCAGGTCTACCTCAGGATAAAAACTCAATCCTATGATCTCCAACTTGTTTTCAATAATGATCTGATCAATGGCATCAGGATTTGCATGATAAGGAATAGCTCCTTCACCTTTTTTTTCAGCTTCCTCAAGATCATTTAAATATGCTTCTGTTTGTTTACTAACCGTGGATTTCATTCCATTTATCAATTAATAACATGTAGTATTCTTCAATTATATGGATCACCTGCCTGAGTTCTTTGGCTTTGAAACCGTAATTGTCTTTGATCAATATTTCTGGTATCAAAACTATTTTTGCTTCACTCCCACCTTTCCACACATGGACATGAACCGGTAAATGATCATCAGTGTATATGTAAAACCTATACCCGTTGACCTCTAATACTTTTGGCATTACTCAAAGATAAATGATTTCGACCCTATAAGCTTGTCTTATCACTCCCCTCTTTCCAACACACCTGAAAACTAACTCCCAAAATCCACCAAATCTTCCAAAGTTAACCTTCCTTCGTAAAAGGCCTTCCCTACAATTGCCCCATAAAGACCCTGAGCTTTGAGTTTTACCAAATCCTCTTTGCCGGACACTCCTCCACTGGCAATCAGCTTCAAATCAGGAAATTGCTTTTGAATTTTATTGTAAAGCTCAAATGACGGGCCTTGCAGCACACCATCCTTACTGATATCCGTGCAAATCACATATTTCACACCCAAATCAACATAGAAACCAAGAAATCCCATGAGGTCTTCGCCTGAAGATTCCTGCCATCCATGCACCATCACCTTTTCATTGAGCACATCAGCGCCAAGAATGATCTTCTCTGCTCCAAACTCAGCAATCCAATTCTTCACTTCTTCCTTATTACTCACAGCAATACTTCCCGCTGTAACTTGTTTAGCTCCAGCTGCAAATACTTTTTCTAAATCTTCACGACTCTTCACACCTCCTCCAAAATCGACTGAAAGCTTTGTTGATTCGGTAATACTTCGCAGCGTTTCGATATTGACGATATGTTTGGCCTTTGCTCCATCCAGGTCCACCACATGCAGGTTGGTAATACCCGCCGCTTCAAACTCAGCAGCCACCTTGGCTGGTTCGCTGGCATAAACCTTCATCTGGTTGTAATCACCTTTTGTCAGGCGAACACACTGCCCGCCGATAATATCTATTGCTGGAATGATTTTCATTTTGAATGCTTTTCGCTTTTGGCTCCTGGCCTTTAGCTTTTTAGTCTTAAAAAATTATCTAACAGTTTCATGCCTGCTTCGGCACTTTTCTCCGGATGGGGCTGAATCGCATAAAAATTATCCTTCTGTATCGCAGCGCTAAAAGGCTCAGGGTATGCACATGAAGCAATGGTATATTCACAATGCGGCACGTAGTAACTATGAACAAAATAGAGATAACTACCGGCTTTAATATCATCAAAAATGTGAGACTTTAGATCCGTGATATCATTCCAACCCATATGCGGAACTTTCACCTGATCCGAAGGAAAACGCAGCACTTTCTCCGGAATAATTCCCAGGCACTGAGTATTACCTTCTTCAGTGGATTCACACATCAGTTGCATGCCCAGGCAAATGCCCAGAAACGGCTGATGCAGATTGACCAACACCTGATCCAAACCTTTTTCCTTCAGGCTTCGCATGGCTGAACTAGCCTCTCCCTGCCCGGGGAAAATCACCTTATCAGCAGAAGCCAATAGTTCAGGGTCATCTGTCAACACAGGATTTACGCCCAGTCGATTGAGCGCAAACGTCAGAGACTGAATGTTGCCTGCGTTATATTTTACGATTGCTACTTTCATAAATTAATCACTTAAAACACATAGAATTCTGGAAACCAAAGCGTTTTAGTTCAGTCAAAGCACTCCGTGCTTCTCTGTGGTTAAATTTTGTAGGGTGTCTTTGGGAGAGCTGTAAACAAAAAAGGTTGTACAGTTTGTACAACCAATTTCTATTGCGAATTTAATTCTAAATCAATCTTCTTCAATGATCTTCTTAAGTTTTTCTGGATTTTGACGACTATCCCAAATTGATAGTATCTCAATTCTTTGGAGTTTAATTCGATAAATGATTAGATAATCCCGAACTATTTTAATCCTTACTCCTGATTGAGATGTTGGCTTACCAATCTCAGGGTGTTCTGCCAATAACTCAACAGCCGAAATAAAAAGCCTATCCAACTTCTCAGAATACGCTTTTGACTTATTTCTAAGAATCCAATACTCAAGAATATCAATCCTGTCTTGAAGAGCTCTCGCTGACCAGATTATTTCCTTTTCAGCCACTCTTTAACCAGCGAATTAGCCTCCTCATGATGATGAAACTGTCCTTTATCAATTTGGTTATCAGCTTCCTTAATTGCTTCTAGATGATCATTTGACAATTCATATAACTCATCATCTTGTGAATCGATTTGTAACAACCTATAAACCTCCATCAGCACATTAGAATCAGTAGTTGACTCAATTCTCTCTATCAGTTTTTCTTTAAGACCAGTCATATCAAAACCTATTAAAACCATTCATTAAGTTAACGTCAAACCGATTTTTGCACAAATCTTTCTACCTAAGCCAACACACCTTCAGTTTTACTTTTTTCAACCATCTCGGCTAAAACCTCCTTAATCTCAGGAATGCTGTTATACAGCTGCTCATAGCTCTGGATCACAAAATATCGATCCTGAAAAACATCCTTTCTGTAAGAAGTATTGGCTATTGTTCTCACGTCAAAATCATACTTCGGAGGCTCCTCTGACAAGCTAAACTTGGTCTCTCCTGCTGAGGACAAAATACCGGCTCCATAAATTCTCAGTCCAGCTTCCTCCTGAATCAGGCCAAACTCCACAGTAAACCAATAGATTCTTGACAGCAGCTCAATCGCATAATCATTGCCGACATAGCTCAAACCGATCTTACTGAGTTCTTCCAGAAAATTCACAAAATTCTGATTGGACAATAGTGGCACATGAGCAAACACATCGTGAAACATGTCCGGCTCTTCCAGGTAATCCAACTCTTCCATTTTTCTCAGCCAGGTAGTGGCCGGGAAACGACGGTTAGACATCAGCTCAAAAAAGGTGTAATCCGGAACTATTCCCGGAACCACTGCCAATCTCCAGCCAGTAAGCTCTGAAAGTATCTTATTGGTATCCTCAAAGTGGGGAATCTCATCAGATACAAAGTTGACTTTGTCGAGACCTTCGAGGTGCGCCTTACTTGCAGCATTGGGCAGATTCTTGATTTGGCGTTCATAAAGGATGCGCCATACTTCAAAATCTTCAGGGGTGTAGTTGTCATAAATTTGTCTCATACACTAAAAACTTGGGGTAATGTGTTAATGTTCCTGTAAAGATAGGGATTCTATCCGTAGAGTTCCGAAGGGCTCTATGGATTCAGATTAGAATTGAGTCTTAGACTCGTCGTTACAAATCAAGTAACCAGACTTCCATATCAATCCTTCGCCGGGTGAATGGATATCCCAAAGGTCGGCATCACCTGCTTCTTTACTTCATAATAGTTCAAAGCCATGTTAAAATGAACACGATTCAATTTCCTGTTGGTATGGATATAGCCAACTCCTAGCTTGTACACCTTTGTGTGTTGATCACCACGGTAAGCTCCTCCTGAATCAGGAATGTGGTAGTTGTAATTATCCCATTGCAGCATTGGTTGGAGTACCATAGCATGTTTCTCAGCCAATTGATAGCTCATCGGTATACCTAAAAGGAAGTTGTAATAATTGGCCCTTTCTCCATCACTGCTAACTTTATCATCCAGGCCTGACCAGCCCATCAACCCAAAAAGTGACACGCCAAGTTTACTCGTGTTTGGCGTAAGAGCAAACTTAGAAAATCCCTGCAAGCCAAAAGAAAGAAGCCCGAACCCAAGACTTCCCCCAACATCCCACCTTTCTGCCAGTCCATACTGACCTTGAAACTGTAGCCAGGGGGCAGGCAATTTGTAAGGTTTCAAAGTGACCGAACGAGATACCGAATCAGTATCATATTCGGGAACAAAGTTGTAGGAAGCCGAAAAAGCAGCATTCCATTCTCCTTTTCCAGCGGTGTGCCCATCCTGAAAAAGGTTACTCGTGCTAACGCATCCTGTACAGACCGCCAGCAAAAAAACAGGTAGATAGCGATACATAGCAATAAGGTTTATTGAATTTACCGCTATTTTCTGAAATTTTAACTACCCAATAGAATGCTGAACAAATTACTCCATCTCCACCAAAGCCCTCATCTTTCGGATCAACTTCGCTGACTCCTCATAATCCAATGTCTGTTGACCATCAGAAAAGGCCTTTTCCGGTTTGTCATGAATCTCGAAGATTACTCCATCGGCTCCAGCTACTGTTGCAGCCAATGCTACCGGCCCTACATAATCTCGAATACCAATGCCGTGAGATGGATCAGCTATCACTGGCAAATGAGTTTTCTCTTTCAGGATCGGAATTGCATTGATATCAAAGGTATTTCTGGAAGCTTTTTCATAAGTGCGGATTCCTCTTTCACACAAAAGTAATCTCTCGTTTCCACCAGCAAAGACGTACTCTGCACTGTAAAGCAGTTCATCGATTGTACCGGAAATACCACGCTTAATCATCACAGGCTTATCCACTTTACCCAGCTCATCCAGCAGGTTGAAGTTTTGGGTGTTTCGAGCTCCCACCTGGTAAATATCCACGTAATCATACATCTCTTCAATCTGAGACACCTGCATCACTTCTGTTACGATCTTGATGCCATTTTCCCGAGCCAGTTTGTACCACAATTTCAATCCTTCAATACCAAGGCCACGGAAAGAATATGGAGAACTACGAGGCTTATAAACGCCTCCACGCATAATTTGAACGCCATTTTCTTTCAAATGATTAATGGTCTTGATGATATTCTCCTCTCCCTCTATACTGCATGGGCCTGCCATAATCGCAAAATGGCCATCTCCAATCAACACATCATCACCTAGATCAATAGTCGTCTGCTTTACCTTCCACTTGCGTGAAACAAGTTTGAAATCATCAGATACGATATGAATGTCTTTGATGCCCGGCAGATGGCCGATGTTACGTACATCAAACTTCTCCTTCCCAATCCCAATGATATACTCCCCTTTCTGGGTTTTTACATCATTGGTCTTGTATTTCAGTGAAGACACCTGATGCTTTAATGCTTCCCTTTGCTCAGTAGTTATTCCTGGTTCTAATTGTATGATCATGACTGTGGGGTTTTCAGTGATTGAATGTATTGTTTGATATTTTCGGATGAAGGGTCGTCTGCCAGCAACTTGATAAATGCACTGCCTACGATGGCTCCATCAGCATATTCGCACGCTTTGGTAAAAGTCTCATGGTTAGAAATCCCAAAACCAATCAGTAGCTTGTTTTTGAGGTGTATTGCTTTTACGCGCTCGAAATAGGCCACCTGATTTGCAGAAATGCCTGTTTTCGCACCAGTAGTACTGGCAGAAGAAACCATGTAAATGAATCCTTTGCTCAGTTCATCGATTTTGCGAATGCGCTCTTCTGAAGTCTGCGGTGTGATTAGAAACACATTGTAAAGGCCATATTTCTCCAATACATCCTTATACAATTCCTCATATTCATACATTGGCAAATCGGGCAGGATCAATCCATCAATCCCAACTTCCTGGCACTTGGCGCAGAAAGCTTCAAATCCATATTGTAACACCGGGTTGATATATCCCATTAGTAAAACCGGCACATTAACTTCCTTGCGTAAATCTTTCAGCTGCTCAAAAAGAAGTTTAAGGTTCATCCCATTTTGCAATGCTTTGGTGGAACTCTCCTGGATGGTTGGACCATCCGCCACAGGATCAGAAAATGGCAATCCGATCTCAATCAGGTCAGCACCACCTTCTTGTAAGTTTTTGGCAATGGTCAATGTATCATTAAGGTTCGGATAACCTGCTGTGAAATATACATTCAGCAAGTGATCCTTTTTATCTGTAAAAGCTTGATCTATTCGGTTCATGTTTTTTAAGTCAATAGTTAACAGTCCATAGTCAACTGACATTAGTCTATACTTTTCACCTATGGACTATCGTCTGTGGTCTATTTAATAATCAATATTTCCCCCATCGGATATAAGTCTCCAAATCCTTATCGCCTCTTCCAGACAGGTTCACCACCACAATATCGTCTGGTTTAAACGTAACCTTTCGCAGAGCTGCCACAGCATGAGCACTTTCCACAGCTGGAATAATCCCTTCCAGTCGGCTAAGCTGTATTCCTGCGGTCATTGCCTCCTCATCGGTAACGCCTACAAACTGTGCTCTTCCTGAGTCAAAAAGGTGTGCATGGAAAGGCCCGATACCCGGATAATCCAACCCTGCAGAAATACTGTAAGGCTCAACTACCTGACCATCATCTGTCTGCATCAGCAACGTACGGCTGCCATGCAAAACCCCTTCTCTTCCCAGCGCAGTTGTTGCTGCGGATTTGCCACTATCATTGCCCAGACCAGAAGCCTCAACAGCAATTAATTTTACATTTTCTTTATCCAGGTAGTGATAATAAGCTCCGGCAGCATTGCTTCCGCCACCTACACAGGCAAACACATAATCAGGATCTTCTTTTCCTTCTTTTTCCTCCAACTGCCAACGAATTTCCTCACTGATCACCGATTGGAAACGAGCCACCATGTCTGGGTAAGGATGTGGACCCACCACCGAACCAATGATATAATGTGTATCCTGAGGATTGTTAATCCAGTGGCGCATCGCTTCATTGGTTGCGTCTTTCAACGTTTTACTACCGCTGGTTGCTGGTCGTACTTCAGCTCCCAAAATCTTCATGCGCTCTACATTGGGTTTCTGACGTGCCATATCCACTTCGCCCATATAAACCACGCAATCAATCCCCATCAGTGCACATACAGTAGCAGTAGCCACACCATGCTGACCAGCTCCGGTTTCAGCTATGATCCGCTTCTTACCCAACGCCTGGGCAAGGAGTATTTGTCCAATCGTATTATTCACCTTATGTGCTCCTGTATGACAAAGATCTTCCCGCTTTAGGTACACTTTCGCACCGACTTCTTCCGATAATCTGGCCGCATGATAGAGCGGAGTTGGCCGGCCAACATAGTCCTTCAGTAACTGGATGAAATCTTTCTTGAAGGCATGGGAATTAATAATTTCCAAATACTTTGACCGAAGTTCCTCTACATTCGGATAGAGCATTTCGGGAATATAGGCTCCACCGAACTTGCCAAAATATCCACGCTCATCTACCAGGTATTTTGATTGTACCTCACTCATAATTTTGCTTTTAGTGCTTTTATTTTCTCAATATCTTTTAATGCCGGAGCTAGCTCAAATCTGCTGTTTACATCGATCGCATAGAGCTGCTCCAGATTTAATTCTTTAATCTTTTCAATATCTTCCAGATCAATTCCTCCACTCAGGAAAAACGGCTTTTTCAGGTTGTAACCTTTTAAAATTTCCCAGTCAAACTGCTGCCCGCTACCTCCATATTTTGGAGTTTTAGTGTCAAAAAGGAAAAAATCCACATAAGGCTCAAATGCCCCCATTTCTTCCAATGGCAACTGATCCATTACACTGAAAACTTTCATCACCTGATATCCTTTTGATTTAAGGTCAGCCACCATCTCCACGGATTCATCACCATGAAGCTGCAACAAATCCAAACCAAAAACTTCAGCCTTTTCCTCGATTTCCTCCAGATTGGCATTTACAAAAACTCCTACTCGGGTTACATGTCCAAAATCCACCTCGGGAAGCTGCTCTACAAACCGGCTGCTTCTGGAATAAAAAATCATCCCAACATAGTCCGGTTTGACTTCCAGCAGAGCTTTGATATTCTCTGCCTCACGCATGCCACATACTTTTAGTTTCATAATTTTTCAAAAAACCACAGAGAGCACAGTGACCACAGAGACGACTTTCTATTCTTCATGTAAAAATTAAATCTCCGTGCCCTTCATGATCTCTGAGATTTCTCTATTTCTTTTCTTAATAAACCACTGAGAGAGCATGGAGGAGCTCAGAGAAGTTTTAAGTAAAGCTCTGTTCTCTTTTCGTTCTCTGTGGTTTACATAGTCTCTGTTTTCTCAGTGTCCTCTGCGGTTCATTTTACTCTTTATAATATTTATTAATCATTCTTCTAATTCCATCTTTCAACCGATACTCATTGAAGTTTAGCAAAAGTCCAATCTTACAATTGGCAAGTTTTAAATACGTCAGCAATTGAGCCATATGGACTTCTTCTAAATGTTTTACCACTTTGAGTTCAACAATTACCATGTCTTCAACTAGCAGATCCACCCGATAACCACATTCAAGATGCACCTCCTCATAAACCAATGGGATTTCCTTCTCCTTTTCAACTTTAAAACCAGCCTTGGTCAATTCATAGGAAAGACATTCCTGATATGCTGATTCCAATAACCCCGGACCAATCTGGGTATGTACTTTGATTGCCGCTCCGATGATAGCATTAGTGATATCGTTTATATCTTTCATAATTTTTAATAACCTCAGAGAACACGGTGTACACAGAGTTACTTTTCCCTAATGCTTCAGACAAAAATCTACTCTATTATTGTTCTCAACGTTTTCCATGTATCTTGTTTAGTGAACCACAGAGAGTGCAGTGAGCACTGAGAAATCTATTTTTATTTTTCAAGTAAAGCTCTGTTCTCTTTGCGTTCTCAGTGGTTGCCATAAACTCTGTTTTCTCAGCGTTCTCTGCGGTTTTATCTAAAGGGTATTTACAGCAAACTTTTCACATTTCTCACAAACTCCCTACATGCCTTTTCAGGGCTCCCAGTTCGCATGAAGTTTTCTCCAATCAGAAAGCCTTCATATCCATGTTGCATCAGGTCCACCACTACTTTGGGATCGCTGATGCCACTTTCTGAAACCTTTACAAATTCATCAGGGATCTGGTCAACCAAAGATTTGGAAGTGGCTATGTCAGTTTGGAAGGTCTGCAGGTTTCTATTGTTCACTCCTAACAGATCAATATGTTCATTCAATGAACGCTTGAGTTCTTCCTCATTGTGAACTTCCAGCAATACCTCCAAACCCAGAGAATGTGCAAAAGCACCCAGGCTTTTCACCTCCTCAGGACTTAAGCAAGCAGCTATCAACAGTATAACATCCGCTCCAATCGATTTTGCTTCGATGATTTGATATTCATCAATAATAAAATCCTTGCGAAGGATCGGACAAAAGTTAAAACTTCGTGCTGTGATCAAATCCTCATTCTTACCTCCGAAATATTTATTGTCCGTCAGTACAGAAAGTCCTGATGCTCCAGCCTGCATATAGCCAATAGTAGTTTTCTCCACTTTAGCGCTCGCATTAATCACGCCTTTGGATGGAGACTGACGCTTAAACTCTGCGATGATTCCAATCTTGTCTTCCCTTCGGATATACTTTTTGAGCGAAACAGGCCTCCCTACGAAATAAGTGCTTCGCTCCAGCAATTTGGTTGGGTAAAGACTTTTCTTCTGGGCAACTTCTTCCCGTTTATCTGCAACTATCTGATCTAGAATATTCATTATTTGTTCACTGCTAAAAAGTTCTTAAATGATTCCAGGGCCTTGCCCGATTCCAGCGACTCACGCGCCTGCTCCACACCTTCTTTAATGTCAATTTGTTTGCCGGTTGCTATGGCTAATCCAGCATTGGCTAATATGGCTTCCATCTGCGCTGGTGTACCTTTATTCTCCAACACATTCATGAAAATTTTGGCAGCATCTTCTACTGATTCACCTCCGTGCAAATCCTCTTGTTTCCAAAGATGCAAGCCCAAATCCTCGGGTTGAAAAACCTCCTCATCTTTATTCATAATTGCCTTAAAACCACCGGTCAAAGACACCTCGTCATAGCCATCCAATGCATGCAGGATCACAAAATGCTTGTCGGTATTCTGATACAGATAGCCATACAACCTGGCCAGCTCCAGACTAAAAACCCCCACCAATTGTTTTTTGGGAAAAGCGGGATTCACCATTGGGCCCAACATGTTGAAAAAAGTCTTGATTCCCAGCTCCCTACGTACTGGTCCTACATTTTTCATAGCCGGATGAAACATTGGCGCATGTAAAAAGCAAATGCCCGATTGATCGAGACTCTTCTTAATCACACCTATATCATTGGTGAATTTGGCTCCCATGCTTTCCAGTACGTTTGAAGAACCGCTTACGGATGATACTCCATAGTTTCCATGTTTCACCACATTCTGTCCGGCACCTGCTGTCACGAAAGATGAAAGTGTAGAAATATTGAAAGTATTTTTCCCATCTCCACCCGTACCGCAAAGGTCAATGGCATCATATTCGTCCACAGGAACCTTCACACATAATTCCAGCATAGCATCGCGAAATCCTTCCAGCTCTTCCACGGTAATTCCCCGCATGATATACACAGTCATAAAAGCCGCCATTTGGCTGTTGTTGTATTGTCCGGTTGCCAGGTTGGAGAGTATAGTGTAAGCCTCTTCCTTGCTCAGGCGCTCATACTTAAAAAGTTTGTTGAGTACTTCTTTCATTATGCTGTTCTTAACCAGTTTTCAATCATTTTTTTACCATGCTCAGTCATGATGGACTCAGGGTGAAACTGCACTCCCCTTACATTATATTCTTTGTGTCGCAAAGCCATCACATTGCCTTCTTCGTCGGCTACTGTTACTTCAATGCTTTGAGGAACAGCATCCGGTTTTACTGCCCAGCTGTGATATCGACATACTTTGAATGTATCGGGTATTCCCTCAAAAAGCCGATCTTTAACTTCCGTTAATTGTACTTCAGTGGCAACTCCATGAAAAACAGTCGGAAGGTTAAAAAGCTCGGCTCCAAAAGACTCGGCGATGCCCTGATGTCCCAGACAGACTCCTAAAATGTTCTTTGTCGGGCCATACTTTTTGATCACATCGGGCATAATGCCTGCATCCTTCGGCAGTCCCGGCCCAGGGGAAAGCAAAATGCTTTCAAACTCCCCGGCATAGTCCACTGATATCTTATCATTCCTATGCACTTCCATATCTTCACTCAAACCAAGTTCGCGCAGAATATGCACCAGGTTATAAGTGAATGAATCGTAATTATCTATTACCAGTACTTTCTTCATTAGTCGTTGATCGTTTCAGCCATTTTCATTGCCGACTCCAATGCCGCCAGCTTGTTATACACTTCTTGAACTTCACTTTGCGGGTCCGATTTTGACACAATTCCCGCTCCTGCCTGGAAATAAAGTTTATTCGCCCGGCTTAGGAATGTTCTAATCATGATGGCATGATTGAAATTCCCGCTAAAATCCATATAGCCAATTGCTCCTCCATAAAACCCGCGGGCTATATTTTCATTCTCGTTAATAAGCTGCATAGCCCGAAATTTCGGAGCCCCTGAGAGCGTTCCGGCAGGAAAAGTACTTGCCACAATCTCCAATGGATCAACTCCGTCGCGCAGTTTTCCAGATACTTTGGAGACCAGATGAATCACATGAGAGTAGTATTGAATTTCTTTGTAGGTCTCCACTTTCACATCATCGCTACTGCGGCTCAGGTCATTGCGTGCCAGATCAACCAGCATAATGTGCTCTGAGTTTTCTTTGGGATCGTTCAGTAGTTTTTTGGCCAGTTCAGCATCCGCAGCATCATCACCAGTTCGCTTAAAAGTCCCGGCAATCGGATAAATCACCGCCTCATCATTTTTCACAACAATTTGTGCTTCTGGTGAAGATCCGAAGATTTTGTACCCGCCATAATCGAAATAAAACAAATAAGGCGATGGATTGATAGATCGTAACGCCCTGTAAACCTGAAATTCATCGCCCTTGAAACCCGTATTGAACTGACGAGAAAACACCACCTGGAAAACATCTCCCAGATCACAATGCTTGATGCCCTGCTTCACTCGCTCCAGGAACTCATTATCATCAAAATTGGAATGAGTATCATCAGACTTTTGGAAAGAAAAAGAAGGAATATTGCGCTGAAGGAAAACGTTTTGTAACTCCTCAAAGCCTATATCATCTGCTTCGTCTACATAGTTTTCGATGATGTAGCACTCATTTTTAAAATGATCAAAGGCTACAATAAACCGGAAAAGGCTGTATTGAATTTCAGGGATTTCAGCTGAAGCTGGTTTAGGGTTATTGAATTGAATCTCCTCAAAATACTGAACAGCATCATAAGACATATAACCGAAAAGGCCTGTCTGAATGTGTTTTCCATGGGTTGCCGGTATTTCAAATTGATCCAGAAATGAGCGGAGTTGTGCCAGAGCATCTCCTCCTTCACCAATATTTACCTGTTCTGTTTGATGCCCGGGAAACGTCTTGGTCACTTCGCCTTGATCCAGCTTAAAGCTGGCGATCGGATCACAGCAGATATAGCTAAAGCTATTCTCAGCTCCATGATAATCCGAACTTTCCAGTAGAAATGACTTGGCGTATTTATCCCGGATTTTTAAGTACAAGCCAACAGGTGTTACCATGTCAGCAAGCAGTTTTTTCTCCCTAAGTTGAAGTTTGTACATATTTTCCATTCAGTTTAGTCCAAAAAAAAACCCGCTGCGAACAGCGGGTTTTTTTATTTATCTTAATTAGACATACCACTACTATTCACAGTTCTTGTTGAACCATGTGCCACCAGTAGTATGTGTTGATTAATTTCATGCGGCTAATCTAGTGAACGAAAGATTTTAATTCCAAAATATTGATAGAAAAATTTTGCATCGCTGAGAATCACCGATGATTTAATTGGTGATTAAAGAAAGGATGATAAAATCTTTTTGTAGATTGATATAAACAAAATTCATAAGCCAAATTATTTGTCAGTTGGATTTAAACCACTCTGAACTTTATTCGTAGTATTCCTAATTACAAATAAGTAACCTGTTAATTGGGTTTTGAAATTTTAATTTATCTTCACAAAATGTTATCCGTCGAAGAACAAGTAAGCATACTCGTCCACCTTTCTATGGCAGACAATTTCCTCGCTGAAGAAGAGAGTAAATTGATACACAATATTGGCAAGAGAAATGGCCTTAATACAGATCAGGTCGAATTGATTATTGATAATCCTAAACCAATACCCAATGTGAGAAATTTGCCTCCAGACGAGAAGTTTGATTACCTGCACAATGTGATTCAACTCATGAAAGTGGATGGCAAAATATACCAGAGTGAGATTCAATTCTGTGAGCGACTAGCCCTGGCGTTGGGTTACAAACCTGGAGTAGTAGCAGATCTATCTGCCTATATCTATTCAGACCCAAGCATTAGCACCAAACGAAGCTTTTTACGCTCCATTGCAGATAGTCACTTGATTCCAAGAAAATAAAAAAAGGCTTTTCGAACGAAAAGCCTTTTTCAGTGTAGCAATTTCTTCAATATTAACCCTTAGCTGCTTTTGACAGGTCGTCTATCAGTTTCTTTGAAACTTTTCTAGGGTTGGTTTTCTTAAATTTCTCCAGGGCTTCAACTGCCTGCCCTGCTTTTTCATACAATCCTGCTGGATTTTGATCATGGGCAAAACTACCCAAGCACCATTCGATCTCTGAAACCAATTGCTCCTCAATGCCTAGTTGAGAGAACTTGTCTTTAGCTTCAGTCAATACTTTTTCAATTTTTTCAGCTGCCATTTTAATAATTTTATTTGGTTTGAGAATTTGATACAAAAATAGAAATATTGTTACATCATATTCAAACAATTCTGTTATTTTTTAATGATTTGATAATAATTAGCAATTTCTAACGATTGCATTCACTTTTTTATTCATCACCTTAAACCATAACGGCGGTATACTAGCCAGTAACATCATCCCAGGATAGCCAGTTGGCATCTGCGGGCTCTCATCCATATGCCTAAGAATCTGGTATTTTCTGCTGGCTATGTAGTGATGATCCGAATGCCTGGATAGTTCAAACAATAACATTCTACCCATGATATGGTCTGAGTTCCAGGAATGTGTTGGCATCACTCTCTCATATCTGCCATTTTCATTTTTGTTGCGCCTGAGACCATAATGCTCGATATAGTTAACCGTCTCAAGTAACAAAAATCCCATAACTGCTGCCAACAGAAAAAAGGTCATCACCTGTAGCCCAAAGTAGTAATAGATTCCTATTAATAAAATGATCTGTATCAGTTGAAATTGAAGCATTTCATTTCTAAGGCTAAAAGAAGAAAGACCCTTCTTCTTTAATCGGTCAGATTCTATCTTCCATGCTGACATGTATGCTTGAGAAACGGACCTTAACCAAAAAAGGTACAGTGGCTCACCATATCTGGCTGACGAGGGGTCTTCTTGGGTAGACACATTTCTGTGATGTCCCCTATTATGTTCAATAAAAAAATGCATGTAAAGAGATGTCAGCAAGAGCGCTTTGGCCATCCATTGTTCATACTTTTTTGTCCGGTGACCGAGCTCATGTGCCACATTAATGCCCAATACTCCACAAAGCATTCCCATGGATGTGATCCGCCCTACCAACGTGACCGTATCCAGTTCCGGATGAACCGAATTGAGAAAAAGCCAGAGAGCATAAAAATGGATTGGTACCACCAGGTACACCAGAAAATCATAAACTGGGTTTTTAAGGCGGAGTTTTTCCTCGGCTTCTGTGACATTGTTTGGATCGGGGCTAAAAAACAGCTCCAAAAGGGGAATCAGGAAAAAAGCTTCAATCAGTGGTAAGAAAGTAATCCATCCTGAACTTCGAAATGAGATAATAGCCAGAATTGGTAGTGTAAACACACTGAGGTAACGTAGGGAAGACAAAATCATACTGGTAATGTTGTTTACCAGAAATTTAGCTTAAAATTTCATTTTCCCGAAAGGTAATAAATATCCTACGGTGAATCCAGCTACATAGAAGTTGCTGATATCAGGTAATCGGTTTGACAAATCCTTGGTATACAAGAAATTGCTAATACCATATTTGAAGAACCCATCAAGATGGATTAAACCAAACGAAAATTCTCTTTGTACTCCTACTGAAACTCTAACACCATACCCAAACTTTCTATCCCTAGAGGACTCATAAGTATAGAAGTCTTCTTGACCAACTTTTGGTGCTCCAGATTTTAATTTAACGGGAGGCAATGGATCCTTTTTAACATTTGTGAGGTACTCTACATACATACCTAAAGTGAAAAAAGGTTTAGTCTTACGTTTTCCAAAATAAATGAAAGCCTCAATCGGCAAATTGAGATACGTCATTCTCACTCTATAGTCGGCTACATTGGCTGTATCAAATGTTTGCCTCCACCCTTTCCTGCTAAGGCTTAAACCTGTCTGTACTCCTGCATTTAGAAATGATGCCTGATTTTGATTCGTAAACAGCTTAAGCATCATCCCCGCGTTATATCCAGGAATAAACCCTGTATTCATGAAAGTATTGTAAACTGTATGTTCGATGTAGGCATTACTGAACTGACCTCCTCCTGTGACTCCAATAAAGCCTTTAATCTGAGCAAAACCGAAATGCCCTGCAACCAACAGTATTATCAAAAAAAACTTTCTCATATTTTCTACTCTAAACAACTATTCGCAGCAGCTACTTGCTCCAGGCATATCTAAAACCAACATGGTGATTTTTACAATAACACAAATTTACGACTCAATATTGTCCTTAATGGGTATACCGGGCTTTTGTCAACTTAAGACCGCAAAAATACATTTGTGGGAAGAAGTAAAAAATTGAGCATCAAAATTCATTGACTCTGTGTGATCAAAAACTTAACAAAGCACTAATGATGAAATAATCAAACCGTTTCATTAATTATCATAGAATGCCTTTACTTCGAATAAAAATTGGATCATGAGAGACTTTGAGATTACAGACATAGATGAATTTGATGATGAGTCCGAATTTTATTTTGATCAGGACAACAGGGATTCTGACTATATAGAGGACTTTGAGGATAGGGATGACGATGATTCTTACGATTATCGACCTATTTCTGAATTATAATTTCATCTTAAGATCTTTTCTTTATTACCTTTGCACCTCGGCAAACGGATGCGACCAGCTCCTGCTGAATCCCCCAGGACCGGAAGGTAGCAAGGGTAAGCGGTTGTAGCGGTGCGACATACCGTTTGCCTTTTTTATTTCTTCACTTTTCGAATAAATTTATTTCCACATAAATAACTTCCAGCATGAAATTTTTCATCGACACAGCAAACCTCAGTGAAATACAAGAAGCCTACGATTTGGGCGTATTAGATGGTGTAACCACCAACCCTTCTTTAATGGCTAAAGAAGGAATTACTGGAAAAGAAAATATATTGAAGCACTACAAAGACATCTGCAACATAGTAGATGACAATGTAAGTGCTGAAGTAATCGCCACGGAGTTTGAAGCAATGGTGGCTGAAGGCCGTGAACTGGCTAAGATCGATGACAAAATTGTGGTGAAAATCCCGATGATCAAAGATGGAGTAAAAGCAATCAAAGCACTTACTGAAGAAGGAATACGAACAAACTGCACATTGATATTTAGTGCAGGTCAGGCATTACTGGCTGCAAAAGCCGGAGCCTCTTACATTTCTCCTTTTATCGGCAGATTGGATGATATCAGCTTCGATGGACTTGAACTTATAGAGCAAATTGCTCAGATCTTTGACAACTACGATTTTGAAACTGAGATATTAGCTGCTTCCATCCGTCACAATATGCACCTGATCCAATGTGCTGAAATTGGTGCTGACGTAGTTACATGCCCATTGAATGTTATCACAGGCTTATTGAAGCATCCTCTTACTGATATTGGGCTGGAAAAATTCCTGGCTGATTACAAAAAAGGTAACCAATAAGCCCCGGAGATAGTTTGGAAGAAAAACACGAGTCTCCAATGTATATCATCAAGGTAAAAGGCAAAGCTAAAATCCCCGATTACATTCAGTTAAGGGATGATAATTTTGTATTGATTGCTTACTTTAGAGCTGACAGACCTCTTCAGAAAATGGAGAAATTTGGTTTGGATGGCAAAGAAGAACAATTGAAATCGCTAATCGATGAATTGCCTTTTGGTAAACTACAGAAACTGAGTCTATGAAGCCTACTTTTTCCGATGAGCCGGTAGTGTCAGTGAAAAATGCCAATATTTTTCAAGATCACACTACCGTATTAAGTGAAATCTCATTTGATATTGAAAAAGGAGAATTCGTTTACCTGATTGGCAGAACTGGAAGTGGCAAATCTTCATTGTTAAAGACACTCTATGGAGACTTGCCTCTTCGACTTGGAGATATCAAAGTAGCTGGTTATGGAATAAGAGGAATTAAGCCCGCCGATGTTCCATACTTAAGGCGGAAAGTCGGTATTATTTTTCAGGACTTTGAACTGTTTTATGACCGCAGTGTGGCTGAGAATCTCTACTTTGTAATGAAGGCCACAGGCTGGAAAGACAATGCCAAGATGAAAAGCAGACTTGCTGAAGTATTGATGCGCGTTGGTCTTGGAGCTGTCTCTTCAAAACTACCACATCAACTTAGCGGTGGCGAACAGCAGCGTGTAGTGATAGCCAGAGCCATGGTTAATGAGCCGCAGATTTTATTTGCTGATGAACCAACTGGAAACCTTGACCCGGAAGTAGCAGATGGCATTATGAAATTATTTCTGGAGATCAATAAAGCTGGAACTGCTGTGATGATGGCAACACACAATCACCAGTTTATAGAGAAATTTCCAGCGAGGGTAATCAAATGCGAAGCTGGCAAGATCAGAGACTCCAAAAACGAACAGTTCGAATACGGCACAAGATTTTATTAAAGCGTAAAGCCCGGCAATGCCGGGCTTTGTTTTTTATCTTATCCTGAAATCACCATAACTGGATTTCACGACTATCTTCTTATTTGGATCGCCTCCCCCTATCCTAGCTTTGTACTCACTCCTGTTGTCCTCTTTCACTTTGTAGTACACATCCATATCCAGTGAGCTATTCATGCGTGCAAAGCTAAATTCAGCTTCCAGATCCGCTTTTGTCCCATCTTCAATGTTTAGCTCAAAAGTGCTGAACTTGCCATAGAACTTCACAAAACTAAAATCCTTATTGAGTGACTGTAGCTCGAAATCAGACACGTAGTTGGCTTCCATGTACAAGCTTTCATTGATACGCTCGATATCAAATCCTGAAAACTGCACATCACAATCTACCTTGCCAGCTTCTCCTATTTCCATTTTACCATACTTACTTTCCAGCTTCAGTGTATTTACATTTTCAAGACTAACATCAGAAAACTGCTGCTCCATCTCCATCTCGTCTGCATTATCCATTTCCAGATCTGAATACTTGACCTCAATTTCTGATTTTTTCGTCCTGCCTAGATATCCCTTACCAAATGACAGCTCTAACTCCAGATAACCTTCAAAGTCCTCAGTTTTCAAGCTTCCATAACTCACATCTATAAAGGATTTTCCGGATCGATGATCAATATAGGTATCTCCAAACTTATTCTTGACGGTTATTTGGTTTGATGCTGGCAGAGAAATCTTGTAGTTCACTTTAAAAGATTCATCACCTCTGGTATTCATACCTCCATCAAATTCTGTCTCAAAAGACACCTCGCCACTACTTTCCCGAATATCAATTTCAATTCGATCTAAAAGATCGTAAGCACGGCTTTCGTTCCTACCATTGACAATGATTTCTATATCGACTTTCAGTTCTTGCTTTTCCCAGCTATTGATTTCTACCTCTCCAAATTCGTTAGAGACTTTTAGCTCAGTACTTGAACTGATTTTGAACGACTTATTAATCGTCTTTTTCTTTTCCTCCAGATCACCTGCTATCAGCAATTGTACCACCAACAGCATTAGGATCAATAAATTATATTTCAAAAGTATTCGTTTCATCTTCTTTTTGTCTTTTTAATTCCTTCAAAATTTCCAGTTGCTTGTTGAGAATTTCGATTCGCATTTTCAGGTTGCTGATCATCGCATCAGTAACCATTTCACTTGCATTTTGCTTTTCATAAGTCATCTTAAGCTGCTCATATTGCTCATCCAGACGCTCTATTTCTATCAGAAAACCTCTCTTCAAATCATTAGAAGCTAGCTTCGAAAGTTCCACTTTTTTCTCAGCGATCATCTTGATATAATAGTCTTCCACATTAGAAAACTCAGTCATTATCGGTTCCATTCCATCCACAGAAGAAGTATCACCCAGATTGCGCTCTACCATCAATATCACTGTAGAAACCATGAATAGCATCGCGGCGATCTTCCAGAGCATTGACCACCTGTCTTGATGGTTGCTTCTCTTCTTCTGAATCCTTTGCCACAACTCATCAGAAGGTTCTTCCTGATCAAACTGCTCTCTGTTTTCAATGATGTATCGCTCCAATGAATCACCCATAATTCACCTCCTTTTCTAAAATAATTCTCAATTTGTCTTTTGCCCGCTTGTACTGAGTTTTTGAAGTTGACTCTGAAATATTCAGAATCTGACTGATTTCCTGATGATCGTATCCTTCAAATAGATACAGTGATAGTACCGTTCTAAATCCGGTTGGTAGCTCTAATAATGCACTTCTGATTTTTTCCACCGAAAGATTCGTCTCAGAAAAGTCAGTAATCGTATCTACCACATCTGGTACTTCTTCCATCATCACTGTTTCGTGGCTATGTTTTCTGAGTGCACTCAGAGACTTATTCACCACTATTCTCTTCAGCCATGCTCCAAATGTGGATTCAGCTCTATAAGAGTTGATATTCCTAAAAGCGCTCAGAAAACTTTCCTGAAGCACATCTTCAGCCTCTTCACGGCTTCCACAAATCCTGAATGCTGTATTGAACATAGCTTTGGAGTAAAGTCTATAGATCTCATACTCCGCACTGGCATCTCCTGCTTTGCAGCGCTCTATTATCTCAGCATGTATGTTCAAGGTAGCAGCTTCCAAAATTCTCAATCAAGCAAAATCAAACGAAGGACAAGGATAAATTAATAAGGTTGCATGGCTCTGAAAAAAAATCAAACTAGTAAGTTTAAGTTGGATGTTCACACGAGCAACTGTTTTACTTTAGCGTTGAATGAAAGCAATAATTAGTCTTTTACTTATTTTCTTTATACAATCCATCTGTTTTTCACAGGACATCCCACTGGATTCAACAGAGATGGAAGTTGACACAACATTTCAATTGCCAAAACATATCGGGCAATATGGTATTTATCTGGAGCTTTTTCCTCAATTTGTACCGGGTCCTTCAAAACAATATTCAGTGCATCAGGTGAGCCTGGGAGTTTCATTTAAGCGGCTTTTATTAGGTTTTAGTGCCAATGAATATAAAGGGGAATATCAAAAGACTGTTGTTTTTCCTAATGATTACCGACTAAATTATGGGTATGGTGGTACTTATATTGGAGTTCATGCCATCCGAAAAGAACCTTTTGAGCTGGATTTTAGATTGAATTATAGATGGGGTGACATGCTTTGGGAACGTGAATCAACGAATTCAACTTTTGTAAGGGATAAGTTTCAGATCATTGAGCCAGAAATTCAATTGGTTTATGTGCCTATTACTTATATAAAGTTATTCGTAAGCGGAAGTTATAAATATGTTCAAAACCTTAATCTTGTTAGCATTAACCCGAAAGATTTTGAGGGTTTTTCCTATGGTTTTGGAGTAAGAATCGGATTTTATAAATGAGAGTGTTTTTCGTCATAATTATTGCGCTACTCACCAGTTGCTACGTTGGTAAGGAAACCAAACCTGACCAACAAACCTGGCAGTATGCATTGCCTTCTGAAGAGGGGCTCAATAATTCTGCTCTTTTATCTCTTGACCAAAACATCCAGGATGATTCCTATAAGCTTGGAACCGTGAATGGCCTAATCATCATTAGAAATAATAAACTGGTTTTTGAAAACTATTATAATTACAATAACAGGGAAAGCCTGAAACCAATAGGAATTGCCACATTCGCTGTGAACACGCTCACTTTGAGTCAGCTAATGAGCGATGGATACATCCATTCACTTGACACTCCTATTTACCACTATCTACCTGAGTACAAAGAAATTTTCGATGCTTCCAGTTACAAAAAACAGATCACAATCAACCATTTGCTGAACTATACTTCAGGGCTTTCCTGGAATCAGGTACTCTACAATCCTGATGAACCTCAAAGTGCGTTTCAGCTAATGAAAGCTTCTGAAGACTGGACCAAATATGTTTTATCTGAGCCTATTGATGCGATTCCAGGAACAAGGCGAGTGATTCATACTGGCACAGGAATCCTCCTCAGCAAAATATTCCAAAATGTTTTAGGTGAGGTTAACCTGAAAGATTACATAGATAAAAACCTATTCAAGCCGATGAACATCACCACTTATCAGTGGGAGACTGATCCAACCGGAACACTCAATGGCTCTACCGGACTGTACCTGATGCCGCTGGATTATGTGAAAATCGGCTATCTATTACTGCTCGATGGTCGTTGGGTTCATCAGGAAAGAATCATTGACCGTGACTGGGTCTATACCATCACTAACCCTGAAGGAAGTAAAGATCAGGATTTTAACTATGGGTATGGCTTATGGAAAATCAACGAAAATCTGCTAACAAATGTCTTCAGCTCCATTAACTCTCTCTTGCTTTTGCCTGACAATGGAGGCAATAACATCTATGTGATACCTGATGAAAATATGGTTGTTGGTATCATGGCTCAAAACTATAACTTTGGGCCGGTATATAGCCCATCGCTGTTGATGCTCTCAAGGGTAACTTCAGCTATCCAAACTTCAGAAGCGGGTAATTAGATCTGTATGAACGAACAGGAGTTGTTTGATAAGGTTAAAAAAGGGGACTTAAAGGCTTATGAACAGCTCTTCAAACAATATTACGCTCCCGCTGCACGGTATGCATCCAGCATCACCAGAGATATCAATATTGGTGAAGAAATAGCTCAGGAAGTCTTCATGTACATCTGGGACAAACGTGAGCAAATCAATCTACATTCGGGATTCAAAGCATATTTGTTTTCTTCTTTAAAAAACAAGTGTATTAACTACCTGAAAATCGAATTACCCAGACAGCAAGCTACAACTGATCTTGATGGAGTTTCTTCTACTGTAAATCCCGTAATGACCTCTGATGATACCGAGCTCATAAAAAAGAGAATTCAGCATGCAATTGATCAGCTTCCTGATAAGTGTAAAAATATTTTTATTTTGAGCAGATATGGTGGTTTAACCTATCCGGAAATTGCCGAGGAGCTTGAAATTTCCATAAAAACAGTAGAAAATCAAATGACCATTGCCCTTAGGAAACTGAAGGAAATGCTTAGTGAGGAATTAAAAAATTATAGGATTAAATAATAAATTGGCAAAAGGTTTAGGGGTACAGCCATTTCCTTTTGCCTTCTTAACAAAATGAACGAAAACTGGACATACAGATACAACCAATTCGAGACCAACTCTCAGGATGAAGGTTCGGATGAATTCGATCTGTTTATGCAGTTGAGTGAATATGATCAGCCAATTGATACGGACAAAGCCTGGAATAGGTTCAATTCCAAGGTGTCAAGCAGGAAAAAATTTCTTCCTTATCTAATCCGGGTTGCGGCTGTTTTACTGATTGGTTTTGGTATAAGTTTCTACATTATCTCATACCAGAGCGATTCACAAAATTCTTCCACACAGTACTTCGCCACCAATTCTCCTGAATCATATGTCCTACCTGATGGTTCAGAAGTTTCACTTACTCCACATTCAAACGTCTCATTTATTGAAGAGGGGTTTGCAGGTAATAGAAATCTCGATTTACAAGGTGAAGCTTATTTTGAGATTACCAAAGACAAGAGTTCGCCTTTTAGCATATCCAGCACAACAGGAACCGTCACTGTATTAGGAACATCATTCAACCTGAATGTTAACGAGGGAATAGACCTCTATGTGAACACTGGAGTTGTTGAAGTGAAAACAACTGAAGATGTGAAGCAAGTTTCAAAAGGAAACCGTGCAATTACGCTAGAGAATGGAACAATAAAGGTTGAACCTTACAGAGGAATCAACCTCATGTCCTGGAAAACTGGAAATTTCTCATTTGAAAATGAAACGCTCAATAATGTCATTCCTTATCTGGAAAGATACTATCAGGTTAAATTCAATGTGGGCAAAAACTTACAAAACTGCACGATTACAGCCGAATTTAACAACATGGAGCTAAATGAAGTTGTAAAAGTGATCTCAACTATTTTGAATGCCCATTCGAAAATAAATGGCAAGAAAGTAACAATCTCAGGTTCAGGTTGTGATTAAGTAGTAATTTTGCGGCATTGTTGTAATCGATATCTGTAAAGATTCGTATCAGTACATCATGTCCACATTCCAAAGAGCCTTCATATTCCTCATACTGCTCTCTGTCCAGCACATAATTTGGGCTCAGGACATATACAAAAAAGAAATTAAAATTTCTCCAGGGGTGTACTCACTCCATCAGGTGCTTCAGACTATCAGGAAAAATGGAGTCAACATCGCTTTCAGTGCCAACAAACTTCCAGACAAACAAGTACTTATTCAGCAAAGCCCTATCCCCTTGTCAAGACTACTGGAAGCCTTAAGAACTCAAACAGGGATTTCTTTTGAAAATACCAGGCAAGTAATTGCTATTGGATATGGTGCTACTCCAATAAAAAAGCGAACCCACACAGTGAGAGGTGTGGTTAGAGACAAAGAAAGCGGGGAGCTGCTCATTGGAGCTACTCTATACATGACCGAAAGCCAAAGCGGAACTGTCACTAACAATTATGGTTACTTTTCATTAACACTTCCTGCGAAAAAGCATGTCATAAGAGTGAGCTTTGTGGGGTACCACTCTCTGCTGGACACACTCAACTTGTCTGATTATGATCAGTCTGTGACCATTTTACTCACTTCTGATGTAGGAGAACTTAATGAAGTCATTGTCTCAGGTTTGGAGCCTGATTTTAACATCAGCAGTATGGTGCCAGGTTACAACACTATCAACCTGAGTACAGAAGGTCAAATACCCTACTTTCTTGGCGAAGTAGATGTATTGCAAGGCGCACGATTGCTCCCAGGCATTAAGACCCTGGGTGAGGATGCCAATGGACTGAACATTCGTGGTGGAAGTACAGATCAGAATCTGATATTGTTAGATGAGGCCACAGTTTACAATCCCAACCACTTATATGGATTGATTTCCATTTTCAATCCTGAAGCAGTGAACCATGTTGAAATCATGAAAGGGTTCATCCCTCCTTCTTATGGAGGCAGAGCATCTTCAGTCATCACAGTACATCAAAAAGAAGGTGATTATAACAACTATCATTTCACTGGCGGTGTTGGGCTGGTATCAGCTAAGTTTATTGCTGAGGGGCCGATCAAAAAGAAGGAAAGTTCTTTCATCTTATCAGGAAGGCAATCGTTACTCAACCTTCAACTGGAAGATGACTCCAAAACCAATTTCCAGGATTTAAATACCAAAATCAACTGGAAGATGAACGACAAAAACACCTTCTACCTCTCGGGGTATTTTGGAAATGACCGTAGTTCTAATACATTTTCAACAGTAAGAAACTGGGGCAACCGAAACACTGTATTCAGGTGGAACCACATGTATGGTAAAAGAACATTCTCCAATATCTCAGCGATCATCAGCGACTACAACTATAAAATCACACAGCCTCAGGAAGCGGCAAGCTATATTGGGAAATCAAAAATCATAGACTACACCCTTAAAGGAGACTGGGGGTTTACAATGAACCCAAAAAATGAAATACAATTTGGGTTTAGCTCTATCCTCCACCGGTTAAAACCTGGAGACCGGATTCCTTACAGCCCAACTTCTTCTTCGAACCCACTCCACCTCAACCCGGAACATGGACTGGAGTCCGCCATATATGCAAGCCATGAAGCAAAAATAAACAGTCACTTAACAGTCCTCTATGGATTAAGATTATCATCGTTGCTCAACATAGGCTCTAGTGAAATTTTTGACTATGCAGCAAACAAACCAAGAACAGATGAATCTATAACCGATACCACCAATTATAAAAAAGGTCAATTGGTGAAATCATACCTGGGAAAAGAGCCCAGACTATCCATCAACTACCAATTCAATGCACAATCAAGTATCAAGGCCAGTTTCACCAGATCTTATCAGTATCTGCACCTGATCTCCTCAACAATCACACCCTCTCCCACAGATATCTGGAAACTTAGTGGCACTTATGTAAAGCCAACTTCTTCTAATCACTACTCATTGGGGTATTATCACAATATGGCTGACAACAACTGGGAAATGTATGTAGACACTTATTACAAATCAATTCAGAACATTGTAGAATATAAAAACGGTGCAAACCTTTTGTTTAAACCCAATCCGGAGACTGAACTCCTCAACGGTCAAGGCCGGGCATATGGAGTTGAATTCTTTATTAAGAAAAACAAAGGAAGGTTCACTGGATGGATCAGCTATACTTTGTCCCGCAGTGAAATCAAAGTGGATAGCAAGTTTGCTTCAGAAACCATCAATGGCGGTAATTATTTTCCATCCAACTATGATAAAACCCACGACATATCCGTTGTAGGCATTTACAAAATACTCCCACGGCTGAGCGGTTCGTTCAGTTTCAACTTCAATACTGGCAGACCATTCACGCTCCCTCTTGGTAAATACGACTATGGTGGAAATCAAATTCCTCTATTTGGGTATAGAAATCAAAACAGATTGCCTGACTATCATAGGCTGGACATCTCGCTGAAATGGTACGGCAAAACTCATAAATCGGACGGTAGCCCAAAAAAATACCAGGACTACTGGACATTGGTGGTTTACAATGTGTATGCCCGAAAGAACGTCTATTCATATCTATTTGAGAAGAATTCTGAAACCGGGGTTACAACGATTGTTCCATACTCCATTTTTAGAACGGCTATACCAGGGATCACTTACAACTTCAAATTTTGAAAAAGCAATTGCTACATATCGTCCTATTGCTGATTGTTATTGGATGTAAAACTCAAGCAGTAGATGTGATCAGTATAGAACCTTCAGTTGTAGTAGAAGGCTGGCTTACCGATGTGGATACAATACAGTCGCTGAGGCTGACCTATTCACAGGAGTTTGACAATCAAAGTAATCCCAGTACTCTCTCAAATGCCACAGTATCAGTGATAGGCAATAATCAAACCTACTCTTTTAATTATCAAACCAATGGTTGGTATCATTCTGACACCAAGTTTAAGGGATTCCCAGGTAACCTTTATTTTCTAAGGATAGAACTTTCAGATGGATCAATTATAGAATCCACACGTGAAAGTCTTCGATCTGCCCCAGCTATAGATTCGATCAATTATACTTTTTATACACGGCAATCCATTTTAGACCCAAATGTGATTGAAACCATCTATTACCCTATTGCAGAAATCAATGATAACCCGAATCAGGTAAATCACTACTGGTGGAGGCTCTATAAGAATGATTCACTATTGTATCAACCAGAATACATGGTACTGATCAGTGATCGGTTTTTCAACGGAAATACAACGATTTTCGAGAGTGAATTCACTGGTTTTGAGTTCTCAAGAGGAGATTCCATAGGGATGGAACTTCTGGAAATTTCCACTGATGCCTTTAACTTTCTTAGCCTTCTCAAGAGTCAGACAACCACGATTGGGACAGTTTCTTCGGTCACTCCGGCACCCATTAATGGCAACCTTAGCTATGTCAACAAATCCAATAACGTCCTGGGCTATTGGGGTGTTGTGTCATTGAAAAAAAGAGGGATAAAAATTTCTCAATAAAAATTTCATGCTTTTTTAGGGGTGTCCATCCGTTTCGTTGCCTTTACTGTGCTATGTCAAAACAAACAGTCGATTTTGTTATCAGTTTAGCAATATTGAGACTTGATTTAGTACAATTCTGAAACGAGATTTTATAATTTGACGAAACAGGGAAATGGGCGACAGAAAAAACAAAATATCACAAGGACTGAGCAAACTGCTCAACAGTAAAAAAGAAAATAGCTTCTCACAAAACCCGGATGTTTTTGTGGGTGATCCAAATGTCAGAAACAATTACTTTGACATGTTCTACCAGGCGCAATTAACAGAAATTGCTTGCTCTGGGCGGTAATCTTCATTGATTTCAAGCTGGCAATACATCGTTGGGTTTCATCCCAAATCTCTTTTCATATTGCTTGTTAAATAAAGTAACATTTTTCAAACCAATGCTTCTGGCTGCTTCAGAAGCATTTTTTACTTTACCCTTTCTGATCAGATAATCCGCGTATTTCAATCGCACCTCTGACACATATTCGTAAGGAGTAAGACCTGTAACTTTCTTCACCAGCCTGTAAACCTGGCGTTCACTTGCGGCCATGGCATCCGCCAAACCATACACACTCAGGTTTTCATCATTGATCCTATCCATCACCACCTGTTCTAGCTTGGAGAGGACATCTTTTTCTACAGCGTCCAGGTTGTGTTTATCGGCAAGATTAGCAAACACATCCTCTGCACCACTGTATGCCTCTTTCTGCTGAAGCAAATTATTGATCCGCATCACCAGTTCCTTTTTCTGAAAAGGTTTCTGCAAATAATCATTCACACCCTTATTCAAAACCCTTTCCTGATCAGTATCAGAAATTCGTGCAGATACTACCAAAACAGGAATTTTCTTCAAATCTTCATTGGACTTCAGCGATTCAATGAACTCAAAACCATCCATCCATGGCATCATCAAATCAGAGATAATCAGGTTTACATCATTTGATTTCAATAGCTCAAGTGCTTCAATGCCATGAGCGGCTTCAATTACATGATAGTCATCTTCTAAGATCTGTCTAAGATGATAGCGGATTTCCGGATGGTCATCCACTATCAGTATTGTAGACTGGTCCTCTGTTTTGGGAATACTAGCTCCTGCCCGCTCTTCCCGGTCCAGATCGTCATACAGATGCTTACGCTCAGAAACATAAGTAAATGATGGTGCTGGCGCCATGCTTTGATCCTCAGAAACTGCCTTTGGAAACCACATTTTGAAAGTTGTGCCCAAGCCCAAAGTACTTTCAACAGTGATCTTGCCATGATGTAACTCGACCAGTTCCTTCACCAAAGCCAACCCTATTCCCAATCCTTCGCGGGACCTGTATTCATTATCCTTAGATTGGTAAAAGCGATCAAAAATGTAAGGCAAACTTTCTTTGGATATACCTTCACCAGAATCCGTTATTTCCAGACGAACATTTTCACCTTCAGCATGTGTCTCAATGGTGATCTTATCACCTCGCGAAGTATGCCTGATTGCATTGGAAACGAGATTATAAAAGATCTTCTCAAACTGGCGTGGATCAATGAATACGGCTTCCTCCTTTTTAATAAAATTGTTGCAGGAAAGCTTAACTCCTTTGTATTGTGCGGTACCTACAAACATTTCTGACAACATATCCAGATAAGATCCAAACCTTACCACCTCCGGTTTCAGGTTGATTTTGCCCTCTTCAAGTTTGGTCAGGTCGTTGATCTCATCAGTCAGGTAAAGCAATCGCTTGCAGTTCTTATGTGCCGTTTCCAGGTTCTTGATCGATGCAGCACTGAAGATTACATTTTCATCTTCCTTCAGCATCTCCAGATTACCGATAATCAAACTCAAAGGAGATCTCAGGTCATGAGATACATTGGCAAAAAACCTTGATTTGGCTTGATCCAACTCATACAATTTATCGGACTGCTTCTGGATCAATTCTTTGTCTGTGGCTATTTTATCACGTTGCAAGCTGATTTCCTTAGACAGTCTCTTCTTGACCAGATAAGCTCGGATAGACACTATGGCAATGGACAAAAACAGCAAAATCCCAATAACTGAAAGCGTAATGATCATACGCTGCGTAGAGATGATTTTTTCATTGAGCTCTCCTTGCTTTCGCAAAAACTGGTTCTCAATCTCCTGCTGCTCCATCTCATACTGGCTCTTCATCTGCTCTATCCGCCGAATGTTCTCTTCGCTGAAAAGCTGCTGGTTCAGCTCTGCATATTTCACTTGTGCTTCATAAGCCTTTTCAAACTGCTCCGCATTGGCATAGATCTTACTGAGAGTCCCCAGGCTGTTCTTTTCTTCATACCTTGAATTGACATTTTGGGTAATCTCAACAGCCTTGCTACCATACATCTCTGCTTTGGTAATGTCATTCATAGCCAGATAAATCTCTGCCAGATTGTTATAAACCACCGACAGCATTCTTGGATTATCAATCGTCTTGAGACTATCCAACAAGGCCAGATGAAACTGCTCAGATTTCTTGATTTTCCCATCCAGCAAGTACACTTCAGCCAGATCTATTCTAGCTGAGTAAAGCCCATAGGTATCATTGAGCTCTTTCCTTATATCAATAGCCTGTGAAAAGTAAAGTTCAGCCTGTCCGTACTCCGCAATCCCCCGATAAGATCTTCCCAAATTGATGAAGCAATAAGCCATCATTCGTTTGTCTGCCAGTGATTGTGCCTGGTCCAGCGCCTGAATGAAATACTTGATAGCTCCCTGGAAATTCGTCTGATACAGATACAAATTACCAAGGTTGATGAGGGAATAACCTCGCTGCTCCATGTTGCCGACATCTTCCGCAAGTTTCAACGCTTCCAGATACTTCTCAAAAGCTTTGGAAAAGTTGCTCAGGTTACGATAAGCTACACCAATGTAATTGATGGATTGGATCTCCAGATCTTTGAAATCATTCTCCCGGGCTATGTTCATGGCTTTGTTGGCATAGTACAATGAGGAGTCTGGTCTGTCATCACGATAGCTCCATGCCAGCGCATTGTTGAGCTCAATGATCTTTCGTTCTTCAGAAGGGTCAAGACTTTTCAAAACAGCCAACAGACTGTCTACTTTTTCATCCTGAGCGGAAACCTGGGAAGAGCTGAGCACCGACAACATCAGTAAACCCAGCAACCATAAGCGGAGATTTTTCATCTGGTTGTGATTTGGATTCAAAATAACCAATCCCCATGAAGTGAAAGAGGTTAACCATGAAAAATTTGATGAATTTAATCATGGTTTAATCTTCAAATGGAAGAATATCTTTTCATCAAAAATGATTCATACAGAATGGCTAGACCTAATCCAGACAACTCAAATTGCTGTAATAGCATTATTTCCAGAATGCAAAAGTCAGTTTCCAAAACCGCAGAGAAAACAGGGAAAACAGAGACTACAGACACAATTCTTATCCTCTGTGCTCACTGCGGTCTCCGTGGTTTGTTTGATTCAAGAAAGAAATTGAAGTATTTGAACAAATTGACTTAGGAGCATTATATCCCGAAGGCAAAAGTCAGTTTCCAAAACCGCAGAGAAAACAGGGAAAACAGACTCCAGACACAATTCTTATCCTCTGTGCTCATCGTGCTCTCTGCGGTTTAGGTTTTAACCTAAACATTGACTAAATGCGCTTCTCTGAACTTCACGAAGAAATCCAATGATTCAGGATTGCGCATCGCACCAAGGTTCGCAGCTTTCTCAAGCGGTTTGCCCATCAGGATTTTCTTGACGGGAGCTTCCATCTTCTTACCACTGATCGTATATGGAATATCGCTGACCAAAAAGATCTGATCAGGAACGTGTCTTGGTGTGAAATCTGACTTCAATTGTTGTTTGATTGATTTGATCACTTCTGCATTCAACTCAAACCCTTCATTCATCATCACAAACAGAGGCATGTAATGACCTCCATCTTCCTGCTCCAGGTTGACAACCAGGCTGTCTTTGATGGCAGAAATTTTACTTACCGATTGATAAATCTCTGCAGTACCGATTCTCACTCCATGTCTGTTGAGCGTAGCATCAGAGCGACCTTTGATAATCAGTGTATTTCTGTCTGTAATTTCCAGCCAGTCGCCATGACGCCAGATACCAGGAAACATCTCAAAATAACTCTCTGTATAGCGAACCTTGTCCTGATCATTCCAAAAATAAATTGGCATGGAAGGCATTGGCTCAGTGACCACCATCTCTCCTACTTCGTTCAACAGCGGCTGACCATCATCATCAAAAGCAAACATGGCACAGCCTAGCGCACGTCTTTGGATTTCCCCTTCGTAAACAGGCTCTGTAGGGCAGCCTCCAACAAATGCCGAACAAACATCAGTACCACCACTCATAGAGCACAGCCAGACATCTTTTTTTACCGACTCATAGATCCAGTCAAAACCTTCCGGAGGCAATGGCGAACCAGTACTGCTAATTGATCTTAAATGTGACAAATCAAGCTCTGCTGGTTTCAGCTCTCCTTTCATACACGCCACAATAAACGGTGCACTGGTACCGAAATGAGCAATCTTTTCTTCAGCGGCAAACTTCCAAAGTGCATTAAGCTTGGGGTATGCCGGACTACCGTCAAACAATACGATCGTAGCACCCGCCAGCAAAGTGGCCTGCACAAAGTTCCACATCATCCATCCTGTGGTAGTAAACCAGAAGTATCGCTCACCAGGCTTCACATCATTGTGGAAATGAACATACTTCAAATGCTCTAGTAACACTCCCCCCTGCGAATGCGTAATTGCCTTTGGCTGACCGGTAGTGCCTGAGGAATAAAGCACCCAAATCGGATCCGAAAAATCAACGGGTGTAAAACTTAACTCAGCCGAAGTATCCGAAATGGCCTCCTGCCAATTGAAGGCATTCTCTAAAGTGGATGTTTCATTCAAATACGGAATTTCCACAACCACTTCCAGGGTAGGCAGTTGGTTAATAATGTCCTGAACAACCTCTCGTTTATCAAATGGCTTGCCTCCGTAGCGATAGCCATCTACTGTGATCAATACTTTTGGTTCGATCTGCTGAAAACGATCCACCACACTGCTGGCTCCAAAGTCCGGAGAACAGCTGGACCAAGCAGCTCCAAGGGAACAAGCCGCCAAAAAGCCAATTGTAGCCTCGGGAATGTTGGGAATGAAAGCCACTACCCGATCACCTTTTTGTACTCCTTTGCTTTTCATGAAAGCTGCAAAAGCCGCCACCTGCTGCTCCAGCTCTGCCCAGCTGGTCTCAACCACCGGGTTACCTTCCTGCTTAAAGATGATGGCCGGATGGTCTGCATTGGCCTGCTGGAAAATGTGTTCGGCATAGTTGAGCGTGGCTCCTTCAAACCAGCGGAAGTTAGGCATTTGGCTGCCAGAAAGCACACTAGTGTATGGCTGATTAAAGATCACCCGGAAGTACTCAGCAACTGACTCCCAAAACTCCGCCACATGATTGACTGACCATTGCCAGAGCTGATCATAGTTATCAAAAGACATTCCTTTGTTTGCTGAAAGCCACTGCTGATAAGCCGTAAGGTTACTATCGCTGATCAATGAGGATGAAGGTCTCCAGAGTATTTTTGGGGTGTTGGATGACATGATTGAGTGTGTTGTTTAGTTGTTTGTTTTTTGGGTGATGTAAAGTTAGCCATTCCTCTGAGATCCCGATTTAAGAAACTGATTTTTCAAGACGCTACAACAATTATGAATAAGGTATGTGCTTACGTGTTTTCTACAAACCACATCGGAACCTGACCATGAGTCAGCCGCCCTGACCTTGCAGGCAGGTGGGAAAGGTTGGTGCTTTTTACTTGACACATCTCGCATGATTTTCTCTTTCTAAACCTGCCTATGCCGACCTTTGGCCGGCGCCCTTGGTCAGGCACGGCAGATTCATTAGTTTTATCGGAACTTGCCAAGCTTGGTGCCGGGTCGCGTAAGCACACTTCTGCGAGCTTGGCAATCATGCGAAAACGATCAAAAACTGTTTAAAGAAATGAACTTTAAATGTGAAGAATTAGAAATTACTGATGACCCGGAATTCGGTGTGACAATAACCCTTTCCGACACTAAGAGAGAATATAGTGAAACAGATTCTATAGAGGATCTTCTTCATCCAACTCATAAATATCTTCTGATTCAAAGAAGTTATCCTGAAGAAGAAGGCGATGTGGATTGGTACTCAATAGAATCCACAGAGTCAGAAATTGAATTAAATCAAAAGGATAAAATAATAATTAAACTAACACAAGACATTGTAGAAATAGGATGGTCCGGTGAACAAGTGAAAATTGCATTGACATTGACAGAAAAGGAACGAAACCAACTGGAAACCACATTGAACAGAAGTTTTAAAGAAAAACTACTATTAATAAAAGAATAAAAAGCACGATTTGCCAACATTTCAGAGCAACTCGCCTGTGAACCTGCATTGAGACACTTTGATGCTTCCATTTCTCTCCCCCTTTCATACAAGAATAATTTAATATCACTTTGGTTTATTCAAGTAAAAATTAAGCAAGCAAATACTTGCACATCTAATAAGCAAGCAATAACTTGCGTATCACATTCTATTCACTATGAGACGAGATGTATTTCAGGCGATAGCTGATCCTACCAGACGGCAGATCTTAATGTCGCTCACAAAAGACCGAAAAAAGGTGAACGACCTGGCAGAGCAATTTGACATGACGCGACAGGCTGTATCCCTTCATGTTAAGTTCTTACAGGAATGTGGAGTCATCAATATTGAACAGGAAGGCCGGGAACGCTACTGTCACCTGGAAGCTGACAAACTTTCAGCAGTTGCCGACTGGCTGGAACCGTTCCAACGGCTCTGGAGCAAGCGTCTGGACCGATTGGACAACCTGCTGGACGGATTACAAGGAAAATCAAACGAAGCATAAAATGGAAGATATCAGCGAAAGATCAATGGAAATCACCAGAACCTTCCACGCTCCTGTGGAACTGATCTGGAAAGTCCTGACCACACCAGAGTTCATCAAAGATTGGTGGGGACCGGAAGGGTTTACCAATACCATCAGAACCATGGAAGTAAAAGAAGGTGGAATCTGGGACTTTACCATGCATGGCCCTGACGGCACGGACTTTATCAACTTCTATTACTACCTGGAAGTCAAACCTTTTGAAAAGCTCGTCATGGAACATCGGGAGCATCCAAAGTTTGTGATCAGTGTGCAGCTTTTTCCGGAAGGTGACAAAACCAGGGTCACGTGGCAAAACATATTTGATTCCGTACCTACCAAAGAAGAAGCCATCAGAGCTTTCAAAGCAGATGTTGGCCTGGTGCAGAATATCGAGCGCCTTGCCAAACATATCGCACAGTATCAAGCATAGCCAGGTAAATCAATCACTCCTTCAACAAACAAAACTATTATGAGAAAAGTAATTTCATTCATGCACATATCGCTGGACGGCTTTGTGGCCGGACCCAATGGAGAAATGAACTGGATCAAAGTGGATCAGGAACTTTTTGATCATGTGGGTAAGCGAATCGGCAAAACCGACACGGCCATGTATGGACGCACTACCTACCAAATGATGGAAGGCTACTGGCCGGAAGCAGGCAAACAGACAGATGCCAGCAAGCACGACATTGAACATTCTAAGTGGTACAGCCAGGTTCATAAAATAGTTTTGTCCAAAACACTCCAGGAAAGTGGTCTGACCAACACTACCATTATCAACAACAACCTTGTCAATAGCATCAATCAAATCAAGAATCAGTCAGGCAGCGAAATCCTGTTATTTGGCAGTCCATCGGCAACACATTCCCTTATTCAAGAAAACCTGATTGATGGATACTGGCTGTTTGTCAATCCAATCATTCTGGGGCAAGGCATTCCCTTGTTTAAAGACATCAAAGACAAAACCAAACTGAATCTCGAGTCATATCATCAATTTAGCAACGGTGTAGTGGAGTTGAGCTATGCGGTGGAGAGGTAAGCTACAAAGTCTATTGGTTAAACTGGAAAAAGCAGGAGCTCCTTATACACCTTATCGGTTGGATTAAAGACAAAGAGCTATCTCAAAAGGTGCGTATCCTGATACCTATCATATGAGAGGTCGTTCTCGCTTACAAAAACTAATCTTACTATTCTTAACTACTGGTGTCCGACTAAATTCAGAATTAGTAAAAAAAGCATGTTTAAATGAAACGAGATTCCATCCGGGAAAAGATTTTTTCAATTTCCTGAAACAACCGCTGCGGCGGACCGCCCCTTCCCCTGAAGGGGTCCCTTTAGGGGATTTAGGGACGCCCGGTAAGGGGTAGATTTGATGAATTTTATATCAAAAGCAAAATCTTTTCTCGGACATCAGTAATTCTTAACTTTGGATTCGGTTGAACTTGCTAAACAACGAGTTAGAACCAGAGTTATGGAAGGCGGCCATGATATTCCTATTGAAACAATCGAAAGAAGATATTCAAATGGCCTTAATAACTTCTTTAATATTTACATGACAATCGTAAACAGATGGATTTTGGTTGATAATTCAACTGAGAAATTTGAATTTATTGCTGAAGGCTCTGGTTCTGATGTAATAGTCCGAAGTGAAATAAAATGGACCCAACTTAAAAAAGCATACAATGGAAATTAATGATCAACTTCGTGAACTTGAAGATAAAGTAGGTCAGGGTTTGAAAGAAGCTTACAAAAAAATGGTTGAATTCAAAAAGAAGAATAACAGCCCACTTATTGTCTCACGAGAGGGCAAAGTAATTGCAATACCGGCCAATGAAATACTCCCTACTACAAGTGGTAAAAACGAGTCTCACTAGCAAACTCTATTGAGTAAACTCGGGGAAACTTGCCTGACAGTCTTCCTTCTCCTCAGTCGAAGCGGAACTCGAAGGAGGATTAAGGTTTTAACAAGAAGAGCCCTTCCGTCAAAATCCCCACCTTTTGCGTCATAATTGATACGTCTGCATCATAGTTTCAACACCCTCTTCAAACTTAATATCATTCGCTCCATAGCTCATTAGCCTACTTTTTTGAGTTGGCAGACCTTTGCAAAGGTTAAAACTCAAAAAAGTAATGAGATTGAAAAAGAGGATCAAATTATCAAATTCATCAATTCCATTTAAAGTATTTGTTGGCGTGATGGTTCTTTTATCGGGCTGCACATTGGGATTGCAACCTTTGCCTGACTCCATCCAGGAACAAATCGAATACGGGGTGGATCACGGCATGGATGGCATCATTGTATGCGTTAACCGACCAGGTGAAACCCAACTATACAGTGCCGGATGGAAAAACAGGGAGGAACAAATTCCTGCTGATCCACATGCATTATTCAAGATTGCCAGCATCAGCAAGCTATATATCGCCGCAGCGACTACACTGTTGATCGCTGACGAAAAACTATCTCCGGAACAAACGCTGGCTGAGTTGATCCCTGAAGTACAGGGTAAGATTGAATACGCCAATCAAATCACGCTTAAAATGATGATCCGGCACAGAAGCGGCATCCCGGAATATATCTATAAACCTGACTTTAAGAGTGATACAGCCAACTACCTGGCAACTGCGTCTTTAATATTTGGTGATCCTGCGGACTTCAAACCTGATGCTAAGTACTCCTATTCGAATACAAACTACCTTTTGATCGGTGAAATCCTTGACCGGACCTTAGGATACTCTCATCATGAATTCATCAAAAATGAGATTCTGATCCCACTGGGCCTCAGCAATACTTACAGCTTGTACAGTGAAGTGGACCCGGATGATGTCATGAGTGGTTACCTGAAAGGCTACGAGCACGACCTGAAATCCTGGGACCATACCCAACCCGGAGGTTCCATGATAGCCACCGCAGAAGACGTGGCAACCTTTCTCCGGGCGCTTATCGATGGCACACTGTTCAATAAAGAAGAGCAGGCACTCTATTCGTCGCTATACGAGTACGAACACACCGGTTGGTTGCCGGGATATACCAGCATCGTACGTTACCATAGCGACATCAATGCAGTGGTAGTACAGTTCGTCAGCACCAGCGGCAAAGAAATCTATTGGCTTGAATTAAAAAGGATTTACAAGCGCATTGTAAGAATCATCGAAAAAAATCCTGGCTCTTGAATATTCTAAATTAATGACACAGAATTAAACTATAAAACTCAAATAAATATCCATTTAAATGAAATTAGAAAAGATTTTTCACGCTCCGCAAAAACTACCCCAACCCTGAAGGGAGTTGCAGAATTCGTCCCTTTAGGGAACAAGAAGGGTGATTTAAAGGTGAATCCTTCATTTCGAAAAATCTTTTCCTGGCTCTTGAATATTCCAACTCATGAAACAAAACCTTCTATTACTTTTGATCACTTTAGCTCCATTTCTCTGCTTATCCCAGACGAAAGACACCACTTCGGTTAGCAGGTTTGGGCTTTCAGTAGTTACAAGCTTCAATGGAGAACTTTATGCACTACAGGTCGCTCCCAGCCTGAGCTACAGCTGTGGAAAAAATCAATTCCAAATAGGCGTTGGTGTCAATCCATTTGATCGGGTGGATCAAACGCTGCTCAGTGGAGAATTGAGCCATAAGTACTTTCCAAACGGGACCAAAAACAAATTCAACTTATACCTGATTACACGATTGTCGCTGGTCCATAATAAAAGGAACACCTACTACCCTGCTAACTACAATTACCTGTTTCTTTACGGAGGATATGGCTTTCAAATCAGGCTTTTCGAAGGAGCTTATATGGGCACAAACATGAGCCTTGGCACATTTACCTTTAATAAAAATTCTGACAACCCCTATGAAGGATTTACTTCAAAAGCTTTGCTGGATAAAATAGGCGTTTGTCTATCTACTCAATTCCATTTGAGCTATCGATTTTGAAAACCAACTAAATGACACCATCTTAGATGGATGGTTAAGTCAGTGTCCTTGATAATTACTTTTAGGTTAAAACTCTCGGTTCGAGTTAACCTAGACACATTGCAGTTTAGCAATGACATACACAAAACCTAATTAACTAATGTTTTGGAACATTTTTGAGATTTCAAGTGTGGCCTTGAAGAAAAAGCGTTAAGAATTTCAAACGTTGGGACGAAAAGAAAATCATGCTGTTTGAAGTCCGACGAAGGAGGGCAAGTTTCATGATTTTCCGTCCATACGATTGAAATTTAGACTTTTTCTTCACAGTGCAGACGGCTAGTCCTTGGGTTTTTTGGCGGTTCGCCGCTGCGGCTAAGCCAAAAATGAAGAGCCTCCACGGCTAAAGTGGATCAGAATAATGAACGAGTAAGCCTAATTCAATTGCAACATGCAAAAAATAACCTCTAAAACCTTCACCTTATGAATCACCGTATCAGAACCATTGTTAGAATTGTACTATTTGTTGGAACAGCTATTTCTATGTTCTATGTGCCCTGGCCCATTATCCGGACGTGGATCCAACCTCTGCCCGACACGGTGCAAGAGCAGATAAATGACGCCACCAACCATGGGTTCGATGGCATGATCGTCTATGTAGACCAGGGAGGAAAAGAACCTGCATTTTATGCTGCCGGCTGGAAAAACAAAGAAAATAAGGTGCCAGCTGATCCTCATGCACTCTTCAAAATCGCCAGTGTCAGTAAGCTATATCATGCAGTAGCCATCACTAAGTTGGTGAGCAGCAATAAGCTGTCATTGGATGGCACACTGGCCGACTACTTCCCCGAACTGGTTGGAAGAGTGGAATATGCTGATCAAATCACGCTGAGAATGATGGTACAGCACCGAAGTGGCCTTCCCAATTTTACAGATACTCCGGACTACTGGACCTATCCTGCCGAAAGTAGCGAAGCAGCACTTGCACTGATTTACGATATGCCAGCGGAGTTTGCGCCAGGAGAAAGTTATATGTATTGCAATACCAACTATCTCCTGCTATCGATGCTTATAGAAAAGGTATCAGGAATGACCACTTTTGAATACATCAAGGAAGTGATTCTGAACCCACTTGGGTTAACCCATACCTACGGATCCATTCATGAAGTAAATATGGACGATGTAATGAGCGGTTACTACATAGGTGTGGAGCGAGACATCAAAACCGAGGATTATGGCTCCATGCTGGCAACCCCGGAAGATGTGGGCAAATTCATTCGTGCTTTGAACGATGGTTCGGTCTTTAATGCAGGGGAAAAGGAAATCTATTCTTCGATTTATGAATATGGGCATGGCGGACTGATTCCGGGTTATATGACCTATGCTTATTATCATCAAGACATTGATGCAGTGGTAGTTCAAATGATCAATACCACAGACTTCAATGGATATGAATGGAACATCCACCAGATCATCTATAACAGGATTGTAAAGATCATAAGAAACAACACCTCCAGCATTCAATGATCCATGTGGTGCCTCGTGAAAAGGTGCTGCTTTTCCTGAGCAAAAGCATTATTCCGCTGTTTGCTTTATATGGGTGAAAGCGGTAAATTCGACAAACTTAAATCGGAAGCACGAGTGGTTGATAGACCCGTCATTAATCGCTTATAATCGTTTAACAACGGATATAATACTGATAATCAGCACATTATCACTTAGAACTATAAAGAAAATAACCACAATACGCTTAACACATATGTTAGTGGCAATTGAAAAACTAGCACGGAATAAAAATCAACAAATGAGTGAGGTAACTATAATTCATATATCTGATATTCACTATGAAAATAATGAACCAGAAAATCAAGGGCTGGTAATAGGCTCATTTTTTGATGACTTAGAATCGAAAATTAAATCTACAGATGCCTCTAATACTTATTGTATTATTTCAGGGGACTTAGTGAACAAGGGCAATTCCGAAAAAATATTTAATGAATTCTACAATAAGTTCATATCAAGATTAACAAAACTTATACCGCTTCAGAATATTTATTGTTCTCCTGGAAATCACGACCTAAATAGAAATATAGTCGAACAGCATAGTGATGAACACAAGGATATATTAACTAGAGAATTTGATGAGACAAATTTCAATGATTTTGTAAAGTCTGATGGAAATCTAATTCTCAAGAAATTCAAATTTTATGAAAAGTTTTGTTTAGAGAAACTGCGTCTATCTAATTTTAATCTGACCGGCTATTCTCTAAAACTGAATCCGGAACTTTCAATTTATTTTCTTAACTGTTCACTGCTTTGTTCAGGAGGATTCAATGGTATTGATGATAAAGGTTTATTAAAAATAGAAACCTCTGGTCTGAACGAATGGATTCAAGAAAATAAGGGTCGGACCAAAATGCTCGTAATGCATCACCCACTAGAGTACTTGACCAATTTTGCTCGTACTGAACTAAAAAGTATGCTGAAAAATGGTATTGATATCCTTATTTCAGGTCATATTCATGATCAGGATCTTGACCACTCATTCGTTTCAGACAATCAAGGAATTATTAAACTGGGATCTCCTCAGTTATATTCAGATAAAACTGACCTTAATGGCTATGCAATAATCAGATTTCAAAATGGAAAGATAGATTCGGTTGAATATAGAGAATGGGTTCGTAGACAAAGAAAATTCATGTTGGGTCAGAATTTTTCAGGAACAGAAAATGGAATTTGGAGTTTTAGCCGGCCAGAAATAACCCCTGATGATTTTATCACATTAAAACTTCAATCGAATTTTAAAAAAGCAATGAAATCATACTCAAGGTCACCAACTTGGGTTGAACGAACTTGCACAACAAATTCTCCTAATGACCCATCGAAAGATAATTCTAAAAGCTTAGATTATATCGACATCATTGGTAACCCTCAGAACTATCATATAATCGCGGCTCCTCAATTTGGCTTAACCTGTTACGCTCATTACTTAGCAATGAAAGCTTGGGAAGTAAATAGAGCGTGTTGGGTTTATTTAAACGCCCACAATTGGACATATGGAAAATATCATTCCGATATTGATGATGCAATGCAGGATTTGCAAATTGCAAATAAAGATGTACAAGCATTATTATTAGATCATTGGGTAAATAGTAACAAAGACTCACAGAAAATTTTACAAAATATTAGATCTAAGTTCCCTGATGTCGCATTGATAATCCTGTCAAACTATCATGATAATATTATTTTAGAGGGTTTGGATTCAGCAGAAAGCCATGAAGGTTTTAGTCAACTTTTCTTACGTGAACTGAACCGTACAGGTCTGAGAAACATAGTATGTGGTTTTAATGCAACACATCAAATCGCAGATGATAATCGTGTTCTTGAGAGACTGGATATTGATTTGGTTGATCTAAATATTCATCGAACGCCAATTAATTGCCTTCAATTATTGATTGCTTTTCTAAATGATTTTGAAGATCGCCCAATCAATAGATCTAAGGTATTTAATTACGTATTAAAAGTCATTTTCGACAATCCTGGAAATTTATTTTATGGAGACACACTAGATGAAGAAAATTGTGGGTTTATAGTAGGTTATTTCTGTGAACATCTTTTGCGAGAAAATAAAGAATCATTCACTGAAGAAGAGTTTTATCAAATAACAAAACCTTTTTGTGAAAAAGAATACAACCCATCGAACGTCGCGGATTTATTACAAGTTCTTAAGAATAATCAAATAGTAGTCGGTCTAAATGGTCATCTAGTATTTCGATTTTCATATTGGATTTATTATTTCGCTGCTATCAGAATGAAAGATTCTGAAGAGTTTAAAGCTTTCATGCTGAATGATAAGCATACCTTATACTATCCAGAAGTAATTGAATTTTACACCGGAATTGATGGTAGATCTGAGGATGTTGTAAAAATGTTAATTGATGACTTATCAACACTTTCAAATAAGGTGCATTCAAAAATTGGGTTATCTAATGACATTGATCCATTCAAAGACATAAAATGGTCTTTGAATGAAACAGTCAAAGGGATGACTCAAAATCAATTAGAAGAAAACATAAAGCAATCGAAGGTTTCGGATGAAATAAAGGATATTGTTGCTGATAAAAATTATGATAGCATAAAGCCATATACTCAAACTATTTACAATTACTTAGAAGAATACGATGTTAAAAATTTGATGGAGCTAATCAAATCTAGTTCTCGCGCTCTCAGAAATAGTGAGTTCGTAAAACCAAAGCTAAAAGAAGAACTGCTTGAAAAAATTTCAGCGGCATGGAAGGAGCTAATGAGAGCACTATATCTAATTGCTCCCGTTCTCGCCAAAAATGGATTTGCCGGTGTGGGAGGTGCGAGGTTCAAGTTATCGGAGGACTTTCCAAAGGAGTTTAATGAATGTTTAAAAAGCATAATAATTACCATGCCTTTTAATCTTAACATTTGGTTTAAAGATGACCTATTCTCTGATAAATTAAGAATGCTTTTTCGAGAGCATAGATCAAAAGAGGTTGATAATACAGTAAAACATATACTTGCTTTAATGGAATGTACGGCAAGACCACAAGGATGGAAAGAATCCATTTTAGAATACATATCAGAAATAAGTAAAAATTCATTTTATCTCGGGAACCTATATGGACATCTAAGAACTAATTATTCCACCAAGTTTTTAACTTCTGGTGAACAAAGGGATACTGAGTATTTGATAAAAGCTTGTTGGGCCAAACACAATAAAGGGAGTATCATGCCTGGAAAGGATACCGTTTCCAAAGTTTCAAAGGATATTCTTCCAGAAAGAAACCCGAAAAATTTTGAATAAAAGCCACTAGTCGAGTAAGCTAGGGGAATTTCACCCCTAGCCGGGCACCCCTAAACTTCTCACAGAACAGTGCGGGAACGCCAGTCGGGGACACCAGTCGTGAACCTCTCAATTCACACGGCTCTTATTATGCAGTCTCTATTTTCGGATTTAGTATGTTGGCCAAATCCTGTATTCCCCAACATTTTCCTTATTATTTAAAGTTTTTCTTAATTCTATCTCTGTCCTCGTTCTCCTTGTCATTCTTACGATAAAGTTCTATAAAAACGATTTCCTGTGTTTCTATGAAATGAGCGTAAATAAGTCTTAACCCGGTATTTACTCCCCTTCCTTTCAAAGACTTACAAGCAATTTTCTTGACTTTGATTATGCATGACTCCAAACCCAATCCCTCAATTTCAAAACTAAAAGGAGGACGAGCTTCAGGCTTCACTTCCAGAACCTTCTTAACTATTTCAATGTCGTCCTGAAGCGTTCTGTATTTTTTCAGAAGTTTTTTGAAATCCTTCTTGTATTCATCTAGTTCATCAAATTTCATCCTCCTCTATTTCCTCTCCATAATTTCGAACTGAGAATGGTGCTTCTCTATAAAATACTAATTCGTAATCAATGTCTTCTCCTTCTTTGGAAGCCAGCCAAGGCATATCCTTATGAGAATAATTGCTAATAGCCGAAGCTGACCAATCACTTAACTGCTCAATTACTCTATCAATTACTTCTTTCTCACTTGCTTTCAGTTCTGTTAAATCCGGTTTTTCCAATGGCAAGTATCTGGTCTGAGGGTATCCATGATAATCCGTTTTTACCCTTTTCAATTGAGATTTTTCGATCATTTGATGAATGACTGAGTCAAGATTTTGTGGAACAGGACCATATGGCAACTTTCTATAAGTCGCTCCGGTAAGGTGATCTTCGTATAACTCGTAATAATTGAAATCAGAGAAATAAAGCAGTTTATATAATACGGTCTCACCCACATTAGGCTTTCCCGCACACTTTTCCAGAATATAAAGCAGTATGTTCCTGAATTTGTTGACCTTAATGGATGGTATAGATATACGCTCGACTGACTCCCGTTTATCATCAGTAATCTTGATCTCTGAACGAATGGAATATTCCTTTGAAACTATTTCATCTAATGAGAATCCAAGAGCAACTGAGAATTTTTGTAATTCAATAATGTTTAAGCTTCTATTTCCCAATTCAATTTGTGCGAGTGATGATCTTGAAATTTTCACAATCTTGGCAAGATCATCCTGAGAAAATCCATGAGATTTCCGCAATTCAGCTAGTCTCTGACCAATATCTTTTTGTGACAATTTGTTTTTCATAATCAGGATTTGGTTGGTTGTACGACACAAATTTAAGAAATGTTTTAATTTAGAACAATTATTTGTTTTATATTAGAACCATACTCAGATAATCAATGGTTTGACCGCTTCGGCAGTCCGATTACTTCAGTGTAAACCTCACGGTGAACAGCGGGGACGCCAGTCGGGGACGCCCTTGCCACTTACTTAGCTTCAGGTCACGACTCCCGAGCATAAGGGACTTCCCGCCTGAATGAATTCATTCGGGCAGGTCACCCTCTGAATCGCCAGCCCGGTGGAATAATTTGGCATCTTTGATACCTGATGCCCATGCTGAGCACACACAGGTACTATCATCCATAAGCCTAGCCGGCCGCACTACCGGAGCTATTTGCAAAGGATGATGCTATCCGATACTTTTATAGATATTTGAAAAGTCTACGCGACTCGGTCTACGCGACCCGATCCAGCTTACGGTTGATGTGTAGACGTTATGGGGCATATGTGCCATTGGATAAGATTCTCCATGAACAAACTAATTCTTTCAATTCTTCTTATTTTAACTCTTCTGGCTTGTGAGGATCGAATCAAGTTCGAAGAGCCACAACCGCCAGGTAAGAATGATTTAAGGCAATTACCGGGGAAACTCCAGGGAACATACTACTCAACTTCCGATAGCACTTTCCTAACCATCACAGATACTCAAATCATCGAATGGGTTGACATTGTAACCAAGTCTCTAATTGACTCACTTGATATTGATTCTACATTAATTGATCAACAAACATCTGACTCAGTTCGAATCATAGACGGCAAATACAATCTAACTTTCAAATTCCTTTCCGCTGACTCTGTCACTGTTTACTATTCATACAGAGATACAATTTTCAACATTTCAGACGAACATCTAATTAGGCGATTCAAGGGACACTATTTCCTCAACTATAAACGGACGGATAACGATTGGAAGGTTCGTAGATTAACTTTAGACAAGAACGAGCTAACATTTTCAAGGGTCCGGATACCTGAAGATATTTCCGACCTGAAGGAAATAACTGAAGTTCAGGAAATTAAGTCCGACAGTGGGAAAGTGGTCGGCTATAAACTGAACCCATCAAAAAAAGAATTGAAGAAACTCATGAAACACCGTTTCAGCGAAACCAAATCGTATATAAAAACGCAATAAAACGACCCCACATCAATATGTATAAGGCATGTGCTTACGTGCTTTCTACTGACTGCATTCTGGACTCGCTCGTGAAAACTGCCCACCTGCCGACAAGGCAGGTTCTGCCAGTATTTGTGCTTCTAGCCATTTTTTACTTTCTAGACTTAGACTTGGGGAACGAAGTACTTCGTAGTTACCGCTGAGAGCATCGGGTAGATTAGCTACATTAGTGCTTTCCGCCAAGTTCAGGACACACGCCGGATAGCTTGGCATTGTGTTGCATATTGTGAAATAGCATCGCCCTGACACGATAATGCTAAATTTTAATCTTGAGAATCCTCAATAGAATTTTCAAAAAGAATTCCTCCCTTATACATGCTTTTCAGTATCGGGTGAATTTCTTTTCCTAATTCTGTTAAACTATACTCAACTCGTGGAGGAACTTCGGGAAATACGGTTCTAACTATCAAACCATCTGATTCCAATTCCTTAAGCTGTTTAGTAAGCATACGTTCACTAATATCAGTTAGCAGTTTTACCAATTCATTATAGCGTTTATCTCCTTGAAAAAGGTGTAAGATGATAGTTCCTTTCCGTTTACCTTTAACAGTATTGATAAACGTATCTATCGGACAATAACTTTTTTTCATTTTTTTCTATTAATGCCTTGAAAAAACCAAAAACGGAAATAAATGTTCGTATCCATACTATTTGTAAGTTGTTGATATTCAAATGATTTGTACTCTTCTTTGCACAAGATTTAATAAAATAACAGACAATTATGAAACAAAGCAAAACTACATTTAAGGCGTTCAGAGTTGCAGAGAATGATAGTAAATATACCAGTTCTATTGAAGAGGTAGAATTTGGTAAATTAAACAACCATGAGATTTTAGTTAAAGTCTTTTACAGCTCACTGAATTATAAAGATGCATTGTCAGCATCAGGTAATAAAGGTGTAACAAGAAATTATCCTCATACACCAGGTATTGATGCAGTCGGAATAATTGAAAAATCGAATAGCGATAATTTTAATTCTGGAGATAAGGTAATTGTTACAAGTTATGATTTAGGCATGAATACTGATGGCGGATTTGCTGAGTACATTCAGGTTCCTTCTGATTGGGCTGTAAAATTGCCTGAAAAGTTGACCATGAGAGAAGCCATGATATACGGAACTGCGGGATTGACTGCAGGCATGTCAGTTTTAAGGCTTACTGATTTGATAAAACCAGAAGATGGAAAGATAGCTGTTTCAGGAGCAACAGGCGGTGTTGGAGCATTAAGTGTTGCCATATTAAGCAAACTGGGGTATTCTGTTGTTGCAATTACCGGCAAAGAGACAGAGCGGGAATACCTGTTAACCCTAGGTGCAAAAGAGGTGATATTACGCAATGAGATTGAAAATTTTGATAAAAAACCATTGTTAAAACCACTATTTGTAGGAGCAATTGACACTGTTGGAGGGGTAATTCTTGAAAATATAATTAAGTCAACAAGTTCAATGGGAGTTGTAACCTGCTGTGGTAATGTTGCATCTCCGAAAATTGATTTGACTGTTTTCCCATTTATACTGAGAGGTATAACACTTATTGGAATTGACTCTCAAAACTACCCAATGAAATATAGGTCAATTGTATGGGAAATGCTATCGGAAAAATGGAAACCAAAACAATTAGAAAATACTTGCTTTGAAATTAAACTTGAAGAGGTACAACAAAAAATCGCCTTGATGCTCGAAGGTAAACTGAAAGGAAGGACTATTTTGAAATTGACAGAATAAATACGCAACACAATGGAGTGGATGGCCGGAGGCCACTAGGCGTGCCCCATAAGATCTACGGTGCACCTCTCCCGTTTGTGCGGTTTAAGGGTCTCGACTGCTTGCCAAAGTTAGGTTTCACTCCACAATACCTTTGTCGGAGACGCCCTTTAGCTTATGAGCTGTTTGCAAAGTGCATCTGAATCAGATACTTTTAGAAATCAATATAGCCCAAGCCTACGGATTTTAGCCTGGCTTTGTTTTTCATGTTAAACCCTAAAACCACAATCCGAAAACCTGGAACAAAAAAACTTAATATGATAAACTTTGTAATTCTTGCAAATTGAAAAGCAAAAGCCAACATATCAAACAATTTACTCTTGCATCAAATACAAAAACAGGGGTTTTTATTACCAACATTCAAACAAAGGCAGATGGCCATAATATCTCTAAACCACATCGAGATGATCACTATCTTCTGCTGTTTGCTTTTGCAGGTTCGTTCTATTTCAGAATTGACTTTGAAGATGTAGAATTAACTGCACCTTCTATACTGAAAATAGCACCTAATCAGGTGCACCAACTTATTGAGTCAAAAAATACAGTTGGGTGGGCTATTGGAATTGAAGAATTTATTTTGGAACCCGAATTTCAAACCTATTTGGAAACAAAATGGACCTCTCCAATATCACTAAAAAATAAAGAAAGTATTGAAAAACACTTCAATACTATTTTGGAATTAGGTAACCAATTGCAATTAACCTCTGACGATATTTATACGAGTAAATCTATTTTGTTTTTAATCAATTCTCTGCTTTGTTTAATTATCAAAGAATCCGAAAAGAATAAAGGGAACGTAGGCACAAAAGAAAAACGTGGATACATCATTGAACAAGAGTTTAAAAAATTATTGAAAGTGAATTTTAAACATTGGAAAAGTCCATCGCAATATGCTTCTGAACTTTCTATTTCTGTATCACATCTTAATGACACCATAAAAGAACTGACCCAAACCTCTGTTTCAAATCATATTCAAAACATCTCAATCCTGGAAGCAAAACGCTTATTGTATTTTACAGATAATAGTATAAAAGAAATTGCTTACGAAGTGGGCTACGAAGATCCTGTCTATTTTGGGAAATTATTTAAGAAAATAACCCATAATACACCTCTTCAATTCAGAAAGCAATTCCGTGATTAGGACTATCCCTTCATTCATTACGTCTATTTTAGCGCTATAGTGCCTTCTACATTTGCATCATAATTAAACAACAATATGATGCAGCAAGAAGTTGATGTTCAAAAAATCAATGACTCAGTAAAAAAAATAGGAGACCTTTTCTTAAAAGATTATAAGCAAAACGCTATACCAGGAAACACTAAAGAACTTTTAAGAAAATTAGATTACATTGATGAACTGTGTATCTCATCTTTAAAAGCAGATTTAGCCATAGCATTCCCTGATATACCTTTCCTCATTGGGGATGAATTTGATACGGAGGCACAACGAAGACCTGCTGAAATTCCAGAATATTGGCTTTGCGATGCAATGGACGGTGCCATTCAGTATCTACAACATATCCCAGGTTGGACGATCAATTTAGCCCTGATCCGAAATGGTAAACTGTACTTTTCAGTAATCTATGACCCATTGTCTAATGAACTATTTTGGGCAAAAGTTGGAGAAGGTGCCTTTATGAATGATAAAAGAATACAACCAGGCAATAAAACAGATTTTACCTCAATGATAGCCGTTTTTGAATACGGACATCAAGACAAATCAAACAACAATTTAATTCAAAAAACAGGCGCAACAATTACATATCTACTTGAAAACTTTGGTGTGGTAAGAAACTATGGACCACACGGTTTACAATTAGCTTATGTTGGTGCCGGCAGAATTGATCTGTTCATTCAAGAAGACCTTGATACGTTTAATTGGCTTGCAGGAATACTCATTGCGAAAGAAGCAGGAGTAGAAATATTAACAACTGAAGGAAATCCCTGGCATTGGGGTAGCGAAAGTTTATTGGTTGCAAAAAAAGAAGCTGCGCAAAAATATTTACAAGTAAAATAATCAAACAATGAAAATAGCAATCATAGGCTCAGGAGCAGGTATTGGACTACAAGCTGTAATTCAGGGCTTAGAAAAAGGGCATCAAATAACGGCACTTTCCAGAGACACTTCAACAATTCCAAATCATCACTTATTAACTAAAATAAATGGAAGTGCAACTTCTGTTTCAGACTTGAAATTAGCCATAAGTGATACAGATGCAGTTTTAATAACAGTCGGGATAAAAAACAAAAAAAACGTAACGCTATTTTCTGAAATTGCAAAGGCAATAATTCAGGCAACAGATGAATTGAGTTTCACTTCACCTGTTATTACCATTACAGGTTTTGGGGCAGGAGAAAGCAGCAATTATTTGAGTTTCTTTATGCGTACGGTTATTAGACTTTTTCTGAAAGAGCAATACATTAACAAAACGCTGATGGAAGAATTAATTTCAAAAAGCTCAATGAAATGGGAAATTGTTAGACCTGGAATGCTCACAAACAGTGCATTAACCAAATCGTATAAAGCATTGCCAAAGCTAGAAAAAGGAATAAAAGTTGGTAAGATCTCAAGAAGTGATGTGGCACATTTTTTATTACTGGAAGCAGAAAAACCAAAGATGCTTTATAAATATGTGGCATTAACGAATTAGAAAAGTACGGAAATACAGTCGAGTAGATGGCCGTAGGTCATAAGACCTACGATGCACCCTTCACTCCACTCCCGTTTGTGCGGTTTAAGGTGTCTCACTGAATAAAATTAGTTCTAAATCAAAAATCAGATTGAATAAGTAAAATGGACAATAATCTTAACCGAATAAAAACGGAAATTTATGAAAAATGCGGGCTGAAAATAACGGATTTCCAACTTGAAACGGAAAGTGAAGAATATGATGCCTGCCGATTTGAATTAAACGGATGTAAAATTATGTATCCCTTCGGGCTTAAGCATCTTGAATAGGATTGATTGGTGATAGAGCTTTGTGGCAAAAAGCATATGTCACGTAAGATAGAATCTGAGATGTATCCCATCATAGAGGAATGGGAATCCACATC
>Ga0209692_10000203_pt1 | contig 188132 bp, 156 predicted proteins | sample tdDd472_FD_187129 | JGI IMG/M metagenome (GOLD analysis project Ga0209692, IMG submission 187129) | Marine sediment microbial communities from the Atlantic coast under amendment with organic carbon and nitrate - tdDd47.2 (SPAdes)... | ecosystem: Environmental > Aquatic > Marine > Coastal >... | reverse complement strand
TCTCTGGCTTTTTTATGCCGATGCTCTAAATCTTTTTTTTGTGCCTGTGTTAAAGTAATTTTGCTCATTTCTATATTCTGATCTTTGTTTAACTAAAAATCAAACATTTTCAAAGATCATGGGTATATGTCCGACAAATTGCGGCTTTCTGGGTTTAAGGCCCAGAGAATATCTCAAATTTATGATTTATTACTTGCAAAATATCATTGAATTTCCTATCATTTTAGAATTTTATTTTCAATAATGGATCTTACGGTAATAACAATTTTCTATAATATGCAAAGGGAAGTCAACAGAACTCTCTATTCTCTTACTAGGACCTATCAAAATATATCTGATGACTTCAACTATGAAGTTATGGTTATAGACAATTCTTCCACACAACCCTTAGATAAAAATTTGGTTGAAACTCATGGAAAAGAGTTTAGATACATATATTTTGAAACTCATTCTAAATCTCCTGTGGAAGCAATAAATTATGGAGTGAATCACGCAAAAGGAAAATACGTGATGATTCATATAGATGGCGCAAGAATACTCAGTCCAGGCATATTTAACGCTTTCTATAAATTGCGTACACACTATAAAAACCCCTTTATATACACTTTATCTTTACACCTTGGTCCAAAGGTACAAAATTTATCCATGATTGATGGTTATAATCAAGCACAAGAGGATACTTTGCTAGATAGTGTTGATTGGAAGAACAATGGCTACGAACTGTTTAAGATTTCATCTCTGGCGGGTTCCAGTGCTCGAGGATTTGTAGGGCCACTAGCTGAAAGTAATTGCTTTCTGATGCCCAAAAGTAGCTTTCTCAATATTGGTGGTATGAACCCATCATTCCAAACACCTGGTGGAGGTCTAGTGAATCTCGATTTTTTTAAAATAGCCTGTAACGAGGAAAACATCACACCAATCATGTTACTAGGTGAAGGTACATTTCACCAATTTCACTGGGGTATAGCAACAAATACCACACCTGACAATCACCCTATGCAAAAGTTTCAGTTGGAATATAAAAAAATTTATGGCTATCACTGGGAATTAGACGAGTCTATTTCCCCTGTTTACTATGGGAAGCTTCCCGAGCATGCTAAGAAATTTATTTTCCCCCCCAGTTAAAATAAAAAATAAATAATTCATGCTTTCATCATGTTTAATAATTCTGGGAATGTATAACTCAGGTTCTTCTTTACTCACCAAAGCAGTCAATGACATTGGTTTTGTGCATCCTACAGAACCAATAGAAGCAAATAGCAAAGACAACACAGACAGTTATTGTGAACTTGAAGAAGTTGTACAAATTAATAATAAAATACTTAAAGCTCTTGGCCAATCATTGAAGAGCGTTAACCCAATACAAAAAAAAGAATTTTCTAGCGATAAGATTAGGCCTTTTAAAAAGGAAATTATTAATTATCTGAGTAATCATCTTTGTGCCAAGACGAATATAGTTTTGAATGATCCAAGATTATGCCGCCTATTACCTTTATGGAGTAGTGCTTTTGAAGAACTCAATATAAATCCTGCAGTTTTACTGATAATTAGACAGCCAGAAGATGTTTATCAATCTTTAATAAAACATTCCGACTCATTGCATATGCCCCCCATAGCTATTACGGAAAGAAATCAATCGCACCTTCTATGGCTTAGGTACAATATTGAAGCAGAACTTCACTCACGAAATATTACGAGGCTTCATTTCTCATATGAAGAATGGGTAAACTATCCAGATAATATAGATCAAAAGCTTCACAACTTTTTAAATAACAATTTTAACCTTCCAAAATCCAAACATCTGCCTAATAACTTAACTGGTACAAAAAAAACAAAAAAACCAGGTGTCAAAACAGATTTAGAAAGGCTATGCCAAGCGGTTTATCAGTGCATTTCAAAAATAAATTCAATCGAAATAAATGAGACGACATGGTTGAATGAAGTTATAGAAACAACTTCCCATTCAATTCCAGAAAAAAACCAAGAACTTCAAATTGACATCCCTGATCAATTACTAACAAATCTTTATAACAAACAAATTACATCTAGTTCCACTTATCCCGCTACGATTCATAAATTTTCAAAGCTACCTCGTTTTTATCAACGTAACGAAAAACAACCTATAATCTTTGTTAGTGACTCTTACAAAACCAGAAGCCACATTTACAGAGTTAAAAACCCCGTTGATTCTTTAAATCGTAAGGGTCAGCCAGCTTACTGGGTGACATCGTCAGAATTAGCCCGAAACAAACATTTAATCAACTGCGCAAGAAAGCTTATTTTCCATAGAAACCTATGGAACAGTGATGTTGAAGAATGTGTAAATACAGCACAGAGAAAAAGAATACCTGTTTACTCAGACTTCGACGACCTTATTTTTGATAAAACAATAATCGGATCAGGCCATATTCACTTTATCAATAAGCTTAGTGAAGAACAACAACAAGAATGGATGCTTAAGGCCACCCTATACAAAAAAGTTATAGATAATTGCGAAACGCTTATATGTAGTACACCTACACTATCAGCATATGCCAATAATCTCGGATACCAAACTCAAGTTATTGAAAACGGTTTCTCAGGAGAAAACCTGAAAATCTCCCAGTTCTGGAGAAAACAAAAAAATCTTGGAAAATACATTAATCGTATTGGTTATGCTAGTGGTACAGGAACACATGATGCTGACTTTTCCCTAGTTATAAAGCCTTTAACTCAATGGTTAAAAAGAAATCCCGATTGGATATTAACCATCGTTGGAGTACTCGACACTAGAAAGTTAAAATCCTTGATCCCACAAAATCAACTGGAAATTAGGCCATTAGTCAATCCAATAAATTTAGCTTATGAACTATCACGCTTCACTGTTAACATCATTCCACTTGAAATAAACCCTTTTTGTAATGCTAAAAGCCCACTAAAATGGTATGAATCAGCCATATGTGGAGTGCCTACTATTGCAACCAACAACTCTCTCTATAACAGCTTATTTGATGCCGGAAAATACGGCTTAACAGCAGGGAACGATGACTGGGAAAACCAATTAGGATACTTAGCAAAAAACCCAAAAAATTATAAAAACATCACTAAATCTGCAGTTGATTTTTGCGAAGTTAATTACCATTCAGAAATTATAAGCGACAAGTATTTATAAGCAGGCCATATTTTATAAACTTCTTTAGAAGCCTAAAATAATTTTCTAATACTAAAAAGATGGTTTTAAATTTCTAGGAAACTTCAGATTCTATATAGATTGTTAGAAATATAAAAATATTGTACTCTGTAAACTTCACAATACCTTTGGGCAACTATCCGCAATGCACATTAATATTATATATGCAGATGAGAAAAATTTTCCTACCCTGACTCGCAGTCATACAGAGCCCAATAACTTTTCTTTGAGTAACGTTAGAAAAACTTTTGGTGGTCCTTACACCACAATTTACAATATAGTTGATGGTTTTTGTCAATTAGGTCTAAATATTAGTATCAATGATAGAAACACTGAATTATTTGATATTAACTTAATGTTGTATTTACCTGGCCATAATTGGCGTAGTAGTTGGTGTAAAAAGTTTTTACTAGCTAATAACAGAGATATAAATCGTTTTTATCTGCATCCTTTGGTGGAGGTTCGCCAGATTCTTGAGCAACTTCAGGAAGATAAAGATACAAATGCCATTAATAACTTGATTTTTAACTGTAACAGGGCTTGTTTTCTAGCTGAATCACCTAAACAATATTTTCGCCTCTTAAAGTTTAAAGGAAAACTAGTAAAACGGATTGAGCTTGCCCCTGTGGGATTCTCGTCTAAATTGGTCCCGAGTGAACCCTATTGGAAAAGAGGCAAAACAACTGTGCTGATAAAAGATCACAACTCTTACGATGTCGAGGTTAGAAGTCAGCACCTCTGTGATATGTTAGATGATTATCAAATCCCATACCAGAAGTTCAATAGATATGGATCTGTTACTTTTGAGTATAAACAATGGATACAGCATTTAAATAAAAGCAAGATGCTTATAGCGTGGGATGTTGAGGAAACTCATGGACATACATTACACGAGGCTAAAGCACTTGATGTACCAATTTTCACTACCACACCTAATGGAATGAATTATTTTTCGAGCGAGTGTGGCGTAGTTACAAATGAAAACGAACTATATTCAGGGTTCGAAGACTTCATAAAAAAAATCAATCAAAGAGCTTTTTCACCTCGTCAATGGATGCTTGATAATGAAATGGATAATATATCAAGCTGCAAGAACCTTATTAACTTATTTAATAATAAGCCATCGCGGTACAATAAATGGCTAAACGGAGTAACTATAGGAAATTCCGAGAACTCATAAATACTTTATCAAAGTTATAGTTTATAGAACTCATCTACATTAACTGGGGGAAGAAATAATGAAGCAATACAATCTCCGGGACCATTTTGTATGAGGTGGTAAGAATTGTTAGATAATAAAGTTCGAGTCGCATTTAACTCCTCAGAAGGTAAACAGCATGTCTCGAATAATATAAGTTCTGGTGAAAATTTTGAAAAGTCCAATTGTTTTAATATATGGTAATCATATCCTTCGGTATCGATCTGCAAAATATCTATACTTTTTACACTATATATTTCAAGCAACTCGGGCAATGTCAAACAATCCACTCTAACAGTATGACAAGAGTCCTGCAGATTAATCAATCCATTCCTGTCTTTAAAACATGAGGACATACCACGATATTGAATTGGTGTATCTACCTTCGTTTGGATGCGCACCATCATTTGCGTTCCTGAATGTTCAGTGACTGCAACATTAGCAAATTTTAGTCGATTATTAGTATGAGAATAGTTTTCGACCAATTTTTCATATTCATCGACTAAAGGCTCTACCATTAAACCACGCATGTTATATTGACTGATATACTCATGGAGGTCATCGAATAGGATGCCATCCATTGCACCTATCTCCAATACAAATGGATCAGCATTTTTCGTTTCTAGAAGCAAGTCGATATAGCAACGTAAATTTTTTTTTCGTTTACAGTTTATCTCCAATTGCCTTCTTAAGGCTTCATCATCTAAATCTATCTGCATGCTATTAAACTCTCAGTGCTTTCTATAGCTCATATTTAGTCAACATAGATAATTCCAAAACGGACGAACACTGTTTAGAATTAGTACATCATGTTTACCAAACATGGCAAAAGAGCACTTTATTTTATAAAAAAACATATCGCCTTAATAGTATCAATAAATTTATCTAATTCTTAATAGACCATGTGTCGCAAGTTAATAATTAACTACTGAATCATTTATAAAATCATTACACGATTTCCTAATAAAATCAGTTATAGTATACCTATATGTACTTGGAGAAATAAAGAGTAATATGCAAACTCACAAATACGACAAGAGTGTCAAAAAAAGGTTTTGTGACTGGCCATTTATTAAAGCAGACATAACATACAGTGGTGACGTATACTTTTGTTGTTGGACTAATCGCAAACCTATTGGGAATGTCTTCAATGATAATTTCGAATCCATATGGAACTCGACCACTGCAAGAGAAATTCGTGAGTCAATAATTAATGATTCATTCAAGTTTTGTGATTTAAAAAAATGCTATAGAATTGGAAATGGAGAGGTTGAGAACCCAAAACTTTTATCTCAATATAAAACATTAATAATAGATGGAACTACTTTAGTTAATAATGGGCCAGAAATACTAGCTCTAAACTATGACAACTCATGTAATTTAAGCTGCCCATCTTGCAGAACACAAGTTATTCAAGCCAAGAAGCAGCGAATAGATAAATTAATTAAATTTCAAAAAGAACTCTTGAGTACTGCTCTCTTTAATCATGTAAAACGAATTTGTTTGTCTGGAACTGGAGAAGTTTTTTCGAGTAGAGTATATTCTCACTTATTGCAAAACATTTCGCAAAATCGATTCCCAAATTTAAAAATGACAATTCATACGAATGCTACTTTGCTTAAACCAGCCATGTGGAGTCGATATGAACATATTCTCTATGCATTAGATACCTTAACAATTTCTATTGATGCTGCACAGGAAGATACCTATAGTATCGTCAGGCGCGGAGGCAACTGGTCACAATTGATGAATAACCTGAAATATTTGAGTAAACTAAGGGCTGATAATGATATAACTGTAGACTTAAACTTTGTGGTGCAAGATTACAACTTTAATCAAATGCCTGAGTTCGTACAATTAGTAAAAAAACATGGCTTTCAAAAGGCTAGATTTTCGAGAATTTTCGATTATGGCGCGTTTTCAGGAGATGAATACCAGCAGAGAAATGTACATTCACCTGCTCACCCATTACATAGCCAGTACCTTAAGGTCCTTGAAGATCCAATGTTATTTGAACCTGAAGTAGATCTTACAAATCTAATGCCTGTAATGAACAAAAACTAGAAAAAAGTATTGGGGAATATCAGACCAACATTACACTAAATTAAAGCGTTGGGCCACAACATTAAATATCCATTTATATCTGCTCATGTTTATAACTCATGTAAAATTCTAATGGGAAAATTATGAGCTTTTTCTCTATAATTGATTCGTTTTATTTTGCTTTATCTTTAGTGAAAATTTTAGGGTAGCGAGCCATGAGCATTTTCTTGACCTCATCAATAGCATATTTAGTGCTAGTTGTGTTCGCAGTCATAGATTTTCCATGAACACGGTAACGGCCGAGTATTTCAGGCACTAATACTCCCGATTCTCCTATAACAGCAAGCTTGCACCATAAGTCATAATCTTCCTTGCCGAGCCTTCTCATGTCCGAATAACCGCCTACTTGCTGCCAAACTTCTCTTTTTATTAAGCACATTGCATCAATGTAATTTCCTCTAGCCAGTCTTTCAATATCCCAATCTCCAAAGTTGAAAATATCTTGCTCATCGCCAAACCTTTGAATAATTGGATAGCAAAAGGCAGCCGATGTTACGGAAATTGTTTCATAACAACGTTGCAAACAGCGGGGATACAACAGGTTATCTGCATCCAAAACGAATATGTAAGGACTTTTACAGTATTGAAACGCGCGGTTTCTACACTCACTTAGCCCAGTATTGATGTTTTGACGTAATAAGACTGCTCGTTCAAATTTTTTCTCATACTTGCTGATCCAATTCAGAGCAATATTATGAGAGTTATCAGTGGAATTATCATCAACAATTACCACACCGAAATTGGAGAACGTTTGTACTAACAGGCTTTCGAGTGCATCTTTGATATATTCAGCATAGTTATACAGAGTAACAATAACTGTGACTTTGGGCCAAAGCGATGGTGTAACCTCAGCGCTATTATCGAAAGTGACACTAAAACCATGATCAACTAAGTCAGGAAAATCCATGCTATTTATCCTCGAATAAAACTGATAGATGTCGCGATTTCAGCAACTCGCCATATTCCATATTTTCTGTCAAATAAAGATAAGCCTGCTCACAGATTCTTATTGCTTTATTTTTACCATCCTCAGTATTCAATAACCAAAAAAGCGTATTTGGCATTTCATCGACCGAACATTCGATAAAATGCACACCAGGGATAAACCCGGGAATCATTTCACATGGCTCAGTGACAATAAGTGTCTTTTGCCAAATACCAAGTAAGACAATGCGATGCCATTCAAAATAAGGTAGCTCACTTTGATGTAAATTTATAAGTATTTTACTAGAACGGCTTAATCCAACAGCAATCTCTGGAGTAATCTGCCCGTGCGACTTTACAAAAGCACCACTAGGCACAGGTAGGTTTATATAACAGGCGTAATCAGACAACGTTCTGGCTAGTTTAGATAGACATTGTTGACGATACCTTGATGCTGCTGCCAGCATTACAATGTCAACTGGCCTATGGTCCCAATTCGAATCCTGAAAACTCAAATTGAAAACTCCATTTGGTAGGCCCGGCAACATATCAAGAATTTCAGTTTTAAGGTGCATATCAAACGGTTTAAAGTTTTTGACATAACCAAGCGGTAGATAATAAGTCTTTATCCCTATCTTTCTGAGTTCACAAGCGCTATTGGGGGATAAGTCGAAAACCTTCCTAGCTTTCATCAAGAAAGGTTTTGCAGTCTCTAACCAAGGGGTATCTGGTTGCTCGGTATTGATAACGATTGATTTTTTTAGTAAATCTTGAATTCGCTTGGGCCCATTCCCTAAAGTAAAAAACTCATGTGGTGCAATGATAATGGGAAGTGCGCCAGGAGGAAGTAATGTATCTTCATCGGCACGTTTCGCTTTCACATGCACACTTTCAAGACCTGCTACGTATAAATCTGCAATCTGCCTCATAAAGAAGTTCCCTTTAGAGTTTGCATAAACAAACAGTTGGGGAGTAGATGAGGTCGGGAGCCAGAGTTCTGCTTGAAGGTAATTATCTAAAATATTGCGTCTAATTTTGCCAGAATCACAAGTACTTAATTCCTGACTTTTCCCTATTTTCATGTAGTGAATCAAGGCAGGTTCAGTAGGGTCTATTTCAGTACTTAATTGAGATAAATAATATTTAGTATCAAATTCAGGGCTGGGATCACATCTATTTTGAGCACCATACAATAAATAGTGCTCAAGCGCTGTTATATCAGCACGCTTTGGTTCAGGGTTTGTCGATAAATAATAGCGTGAATTAAACAATGGGTGGGGGTTATAATTCTTCTTCCAACCAATTGATAGATAGTGTGATATTGAGTCGCCTTCAAACTTGGTTACTTCGGGATATAAATCACGATAGTACTTATTATCAAAAAGAATGCTGGGCTGTCGTCCTTTTCTGCTTCCATGAGTCAAAAAGTGAGAATAGGGTTCGACTTTTGCCGCCTTTATATCGGGGTATTTGTTAAGATAATATTTTTCATCAAATAGCTTCTGACTAATTTTATGAGATTCATAAGTACTTAATCCTTTACTTTTCCCTATTGTCAAATAGTGGATCAACGCAGGTTCACTAGTATCTATTTCAGCGCTTAATTGAGATAAATAATATTTAGTATCAAATTCAGGGCTGGGATCACATCTATTTTGAGCACCATATAATAAATAGTGCTCAAGCGCTGTTACATTAGCACGCTTTGGTTCAGGGTTTGTCGATAAATAATAGCGTGAATTAAACAATGGGTGGGGGTTATAATTTTTCTTCGACCCAATTGTTAGATAGTGTGATATTGAATCGCCTTCAAACTTGGTTACTTCGGGATATAAATAACGATAGTACTTATTATCAAAAAGAATACTGGGCTGTCGTCCTGCTCTGCTTCCATGAGTCAAAAAGTGAGAATAGGGGTCGACTTTTGCCGCTTTTATATCGGGGTATTTGTTAAGATAATATTTTTCATCAAATAGCTTCCCGAAATACCACGCTTTAAACTCACTACTAGTAAATGGAAAAGTATTGTAAAGTGCGGCAGTATCTAATGAAATACCTCTTTCTAAAGCATAATTTCGTAGTCTAATATCTTCAGAGTTTGATGGCGCTCCTTCAAGTCCTAATTTACCATCAAAAACCCGTGATCTAATGAAATCAATTAGTAAAACCAAATCATTATTTTTGAATTCTTTGACATCTAATGTTTGTTTTGTGCTATCACGTAATTCTTGTGAAAAAAACTTACGAATAAGTTTTAATGATCCGGCGTATCTGCTTTTTTTAGTTTCATTTTTTTGTTGCAGCCATTCCAATAATGGGCTCGACAATAGTCTTGATGAAAAGCCATTGCTTAAGAAATGAAGCAAGGGGTTATCAATTTTAATGCTATCTGTATGGCGTTGAGCGTTATAAAATTCTACATCAAACCAAGGACCAGGAGATATGTGAGAACAAGCTTCACCGCCATGAGCCAAATAATGCTCGAAAGGAGTTAAAGCTGTTGGGCCTAGTAATGAAACCTGTTTCCAATAAAATTCAGCATCAAATAATGGGTAGATTGCCATTTCCATTTCTTTGAGAGAACCGAAGCATTTTAATAACATGGAAAGGTTAGGATTTAATGCACATAACCAGTCTTCGACTGTTCCTGTTTCACTATCATCTTTTAATGACTCATCTTTCTGCCAGTGAAGTGACTTCTTCAATCGTGCTTCAAGGGACTGAATATGAGGTCTATAATACGACTCTAGCAACGAGAGAAGTCGAGGTTCAAGTAAGTAGCGGTGTCTTAGATTCGCTATCTCACTGAAGGTCATGTTATTTGATTCCTGACGGCATGTATCCATCTTTACCTGAAAATAATTCTCCATCCCACTACTAGCGTTCAGGAAGGGAAATTCAATGGTGAGATGCTCTTTTTTCTCCAGATCAAGAAAACTCAATATCGACTGAAGAGTTTGCTCTTGATGATCCAATAAATCATCATAAACAATGATTTTGATTTGGTCTGAATCAAACAGTTGATCATAGCGGGAAATTTGTTCTGCATAATGACCTGAATCTAGATAGGTGCGACGGTCAGGTGCATAATTTTCAAAATATTTATTTCCCGACTCACGTAACATTTTATATTGCTCGATCAAATTATTTGGCTCTGCTCTAGGACATCGAGTTATCCTAGCGAAGTCTTCAATCAAGGCAGGGCCTAGCGTGTAAGTTTCTTCTCCTCTATCAAACCAGTGCCACCAATGAGACAAGGCTCTTTCAATAGGGTGACGTACAACGATCAAAAGCTTTGCTTCAGGGTTATATTGGTGAATTCTCTCAGGCACGAAGTCTAAATATAAGTTACGATGTCGAGCCTCACCATATATCTGAGCATTTTCAGACTTCCGGTAGTATTGCTGCTTATAAAAAGCTGCTCCTTTTTCAAATTCAGCTTCAAAAAAATAAGGCTCTTTTTCGGCTGACATTGAAATTTCTGAGTTTTTATCTAGCCAAGAGTGTATAGCGGTAGTGGCACATTTAGCCGCACCAAGAACGAAAAGTTCGGCAGGTTTTATCTCTAGTGACTTTTCTACACTGTCATTTTTGGGAGTGGCCTGCAATGGAACTTCTGACAATTTTTGCCAAAAGATCCCAGTCCAATCGATAGTCTGAATAGGTTCTGTAACATTAAATTCTGTTCGATAATCATGAACTGCCTTTTTACAAGCAGGAACTGCTCCATAGTCATCCACAATCAAATATCCGCCTACAACCAAACGGGGATAAAGCGAAATAAGACATTCCATAGTTGATTGATATAGATCCCCATCAATTCGAACAATTGCAAATTTTTGAACGGGAATAGTAGACAATGTATCTTTAAACCATCCTTTTACAAAACGTACTCTAGAATCAAGTAAATCATATTTTCTAAAATTGCTTTTGACAGTTTCTAATGATACAGCTAATGACTCAATCAAATAATGTTCGTCTCCTTCATCAGCTGGGTAATATTTAGGATTAGGGGCTGGAAGTCCTTTGAAGGAATCAGCAAGCCACACTTGACGCGAGGTATCACCAAATGCTTTTAATGCACCTCGCATAAATATTCCAGCACCACCTCTCCAAACTCCTGCTTCAATGAAATCTCCATCTACATGGGAATTTATAACTTGTTCAATGCAATTTTCTAAATTATTTAGCCGGGGTATACCAATCATGGTGTGCGCACGCTTAGGTGGAGGCCAATCCTGACCTTCATGTCTTTTAATTTCATCTGTGCCATCAAAATAAATAAGATCAGTTAAGGAACGCTTAAGTAATTCCAAGTACATGCTACTAGAGCCACCGTCAGTTGTAGCTTTTGTATTATTGACTTCATTTTTATAGGATATCAACTGCGCACCAAGATCTTCACTCCTTAACTCGAGTCGCAGTCGATCATTTTCTAATGCAGAGATATACTGTCTGATTATCGGCGTGAATGAATGTCGAAGTTCTGCTACAAAGGATTGTTCTTTTCCAGAGTTGGTAGGGAAAATCATAAACAGACCATTAAAGCCTGAAATTTGCAACGAGTTTAGTTGTAAAGGTGATTCACTAAAAAAATCATCAATAGCAGCTTTAACCCCATTCCTCTCTCCATATTCATGTTTTGCATTATTTAGTAATCGATTTATGCCTCCATGCCCAGTTAATTTACTTTCTCCCGGTCGTATACCAAGCTGAGCGAAAGGTTGTCGATATTGTTCTGGAATATCTTTTGGTGAATAATACAAATCTCTGTTGCCATAGGGCCAACCAGTATCATGTAAAATTACAAGTGGAAATGGTTTTTCCTCATCCATTGCACGACGAGCAAGGATTCGCAATTCATTTATTACTGTAAACCAGTTGTGGTCACCGTCTATCAAAGCCAAATCGGGATACTTAACACTCTCAAGAGCTTCTAGGCTGTTTTGTCGATACAGACCAATGAATTCACTATACTGTGAAGCATGTGAGATCACCTTCTCGCAAATAATAGGATCGATTACTTCTAGGTGTGCTCGGTGTAAGACACAAAAATCAATCAGTCTAGTTGTTGTTAAGCCTTGATCTGAACCAACCTCAAGAATCGTATTAGGCCCGAATTGAGTAATCAATGGCTCCAGAATAATGTTCCAGAATCTATTCAATATTATATTTACCTTATAAATTTTATAGCTGAAGTTTCCAAGAAATTAAAAGTTCAAAGTTATGCCACCATGCGTAGTAGCGTAGGTATAAATGATTTCATGACGGATTTAGTTGGTTTCGAGCAAAGCCTATCAAAATTATCATCTAAAACCTCTTCAGCCATAATTCTTCTAATATCTGAAAAGGCAAAACTGGTTCTGCCTTTTATGGCGTCTTTGTGGATCAACTTTTAATCGATCAGTATAGATCCATGTAAGTGGTGCAGACACCATACAAAATTGTAGGTGATTTGTCACGGCATGAGCATTTCTGGTTTGGCTTTTCTGACTACCCATCTCGAATTTTCATTCTCGAAAATTGGCCTCATTTTTCCAACGTCCAGAATAATAACTGATAATTCGCTCCACGGATAGATTTAAATCCGTAGTAAAAAAAGCAACCCATTGTGTTCTCCGATAAACCCAAACAACACGAACAGGACATTTGAGTGTTTTGAGCATAAAAACGTGTTCATAGGCAAGTACCTCACGGGGTTTCCCATAGAGGTTTTTAATGAGGATAAACTTAGCCATGGATTTAAATGTTGAGGACAATTCTTTTACATTTCCTGATTTATTGCCGTACTTGCGTTTAGCTCCTCTTGTTTTTTTAGATTTTTCTTTGGGCAAATCAAACAAATTATTATTGGTACGTAAACGTGAAAGTAAAAAAATAGCATTTTCTGTTTTACCAACAATCAATTTGTATAAACCTTTATTACCAAACCAACTGTCTGCAACAACAAGTACAGGATGATTAGAAAAATGATTGGCTATTTTCAAAATCATTTGTGCTGCTTGCTCCATTTTAGTCTTAAATTTGACCACTTTTTTAGACTTTATGGCATTAATTTTTTCAGCAAGAATGGTTTTTAAGGGAATATAAAATAAAAAAGCCAAAGGTAGACAAGCCCAACTATTTTTAACCATTTTAAGTAACCCGACACAAACAAAGTTTTGTGCCCAAGCATACTTGGATTGGTTTGCCTTGGCAGCATGATCAAAAACTGTTTCACAACCAAATATTTTCTTACCCACCTTGGTATTCATGGAATCATCAAGAGCTAAAAGAATATAGCCATCCGTTACAGGTGATGAAATCGAACTCCACATGGTAGACCACAATTTATCCCAGGGTAATGTGGACGTTGCCATAAACCGATAATCCTAAATTAATCAGTTGGGCCGTAGCGAGACTGAATAAAGTGCTGAAGGTTAAGGATTTTATGGGTTATTTTGGTTTTATTCGTAGCCACTCTACGGGTGAAATCAAAATGTTTCAGAAAATTCTTAAGATTTAGTACTTTAGGCAGTCGCAGTAGGTTTAACTGATTAATTTAGGATAATATAATGCTTGATTAAGATTAAATCCAAACAATGTTTCCAGTGAGCGAAGCAAGTTAGATGTTATAGAAGAAGTAAATGGAATGATGAGACTCATTATTGTATAAACAAAAAGTTCTGCTCTACGTTTGCCCAAGGGAGTGTTTGAAAAATCAGATTACAATGGGATAAGAATGTCATGTAAAATGATCATAAATAAGAGTCCTTTATTGTTTATAATCAATAGTTTAGAGACATTAATTACAACATAAAAAGAACTCTTATTCTCCTTTATCTTATTGTTTTTAATGAATAAATTAACTTTTTTAAGTTAATTTGAGAGGAGAGTAGGATACATTGATGCTTTTCTAATACTAAAAAATCTAGAATATTAGAGATTGATAATATTCTAGATTTTTGGCTTTATTAAAAAGGTGGTTTTAAATTTCTAGGAAACTTCAGTTTTATAGTATTATAGGTTAACGATTATTGCAGAGTCTAGATATCCCTATGAATCATCTGAAACAAGCTTCGCTTCCAATTCCTCCGGCGGAGTTCCGCCAGTGGGTTGGCAATGCTGATTTAGATCGCTACCTTACTGTAGGTCGAGCATTTTTTGAGTATTTTGTGGATCATTGTAAACTTGAAAATCATCAGAGTGTACTTGATATAGGCTGCGGCAGCGGAAGGATGGCCCGTTTTTTACTTCCTTTCCTTAGTAAGGCTGGTTCATATACAGGCTTCGATGTCTGGCAAGAAGGTGTAAGCTGGTGTCAAACTAATTTAGAAAATAAATTTCAATGTGCACAATTTACGCCCGCTGATGTTCAGAATGACTATATCAATGAGTTTGGAAAAGTTAAAAATACCGAATGGCCATTTCCATGTCGGGATGATTCCGTGGATTTCACCTTTGCAACGTCAGTCTTTACTCACATTGACTTTGATATCGCTGTTCACTATCTCAATGAGATTAAACGAGTATTGAAAATAAATGGTAAAGGCCTTTTGACTTTTTTTCTAATTGACGAGCATGCTCTTAATTTTATGGCTAACTCGAAAATTTACGAGCAAGTTAAAAAGCATGGGCCTTTGTATATAGGCCCACCAGGAAAAGATGTTTTTGTCGGCTGGAACAAGGCTGATCTACTAGCTTGTTTTGCTCAAACAGGTTTAGAGGTCATTGAATATACTCCAGGATATTGGTGTGATCGTAAGCCTAATGGGACCGTTCATTTTCAAGATATCTTTTTAGTTCAGAGAAAACTTATTGACAGGTAAAGTAAGAATAAAATTAACTTTTTAAGTAACTTCTTAAGGATAAAGGATAGGAAATTCAATGACCTTTTGCAAGCAATAAATCATAAATAGAGAACATTATCAGGGTGTTTTACAAAAACAAGAGAAAATAGGTGGGTAAAGGCCTTAAACCCAGAAAGCCGCAATTTGTCGGACATATTGTGGAATCCATTGCTACACAACCTCTACAGAGCATGATGTCATTTTACAGAGTTTCTGTCTAAAGGCATAATCCTAAAAAACGCAGTTGCCATCTACTGCGGCCCCCTTAAGCACTAAATCTTAAGGATTTTCTAGAACATTTTGACTTCACCAGTAGGGTGACTACAAGAAAAGCCAAAATAACCTATAAAATCCTTAATCTTCAGCACTTAAGTGAACCTCGCTACGAAGTCAACTGCGTTTTTTAGGATAATCAATCAACCTACTCAACGATTATACTGTACAATTCTCACTTTTACTTGGAGGATTGATGGAAAATCAAGGAAAAAGGATTTCGATTCTCTCTTTGCCTGAAGCTCGAGAATTTTACAGCGTTCCTAAATTCAGTGCTGATGAGCGTGACTACTTTTTTACAACCACCAATGAGGAGCTAAAAATTGCAAAACGGTTAAATAAAGCACCAAACAGAATCCACTTTTTATTAATCCTAAAAAAATCACTTGAAAATAGTCTAAACTTCTAATTATTTGAAATTAGAGAAAAAAACGATGGTTCTCCCTACAAAAACCGATCACCCAAAGGGTGAACAAGCTTTAGCGATAAAAAATCCACTGCTTGAAGCGATTGAAGTAGATACCTATGCCTGAAAAGTCCATATAGAATGGGATCCTGATGCCGCCGTCACCCCTTTAGGGCAGTTGCCTTTTTTTATTCAATTTTTGAAATTAGGAGGTCGGTTTGATCCTTGGGTAAAAGAGTGTCCTTTATCCTAAATTAATCAGTTGCCCCTACTGCGAATGCCTAGCCGGGCGCATCAAAATAACCCATAAAAATCATAATCTTCAGCACCTTAAGTGCGGCCGGCTAGGCATTCTCGCGACGGCTCAACTGGTTAATTTAGGATGAAAGGTTAAGTACTTTGTTTAGTAGTTGTAACTCTATTGTTATTGAAAGTAACAATCTCATTCATTGTCAGTTATTTTTTTCCAATCCTCTAATAAAGGCATTGCGTATTCATAACTTAATTGCGCAATTTCGGTACCTTTTTTATAGTCCATTAATGCAAACTGTTTGACTGGTGGAAGTAGATATAAATCAGCAAGGCCTTGCATTCCTTTTTGTTGTTGAGCGATACCACCGATAGTGCTGGCCCGGGAAAGAAGTTCTATCATATTAGGTATATTGATAGCCGGTTTAAATGGATTAAGACGACTGGCTAAAACTTTGAAACCGCTTAGGCTGGTCCCATATTCCGTACTGTTTAGCATTTCTTCTTTGATGTTTACATCAATAGCAATAATATTTCCACCTTCATTGATTCTCTGCATGATATCAACAGGAATATTATTTAGTAGGGCTCCATCGACCAAAAGATCACCATTTTTTACGATTGGTGGAAATAATCCCGGTGGCGCATTACTATATCGAACTGCATCTTTGACCAGTCCATTGTTATGCACCATTACCTTCGCACGGCTTAGGTTACATGACACACAATAAAATTTTCGCCATAGATCTTCGATGTGAGAATCTCCAAACATTTCCTTAAAGCCCTTCTCCATGTTTTTACCCGTAAATAGAGATACGAGAGGAAGGGTAAACTGTTCTCCCCCTTTCGATAAGTGAATGATGCGGTCGATCATTTCTTGATAAGGCCATTGCATAGCGCATTGTGCAGCGACTACGGCTCCGATACTATTTCCCCCGACAATATCAATGGGAATATTTAATTCTTCCATGGCCCTAATGACTCCAATATGAGCAAAGCCACGAGCCCCCCCTCCTCCTAAAACTAGACCATTCGCCCGTCCGGTCAAAAAACGAGCTACCCGCTGAAAATCACTATTGGTATTGTAACGGGCATGGTGGAAATAGGGTGCCTCTCGTTCATTTAGCCAATCAACTGAACCCGAAGGCATTTTTGTTGATGCATTGTGCATGATTAACAATGTTTTTTTACTATAGGAAAAGCGGGAGTTCTGTTTTATTTCAGATTCATATTGCGTTAACTGTTTATCGTCATTCGCATTAGCGACCATTAAAAGGTGATCAGCTTGGCGGAGACAACGCTTGGTCCACTGTGTCATTCCTGGGTCAGTGACGTAGATAAGATATTGGTAGGAAAGTTCTTGCTCATTTAGCCACTGAATCAGTGCATTATTTCTAGAGTCATTCAGATCAATCTGAGAAATATCAGTGCTGGATAGAGACTGGTCGCAGATCGAGCTATCCAGGATAAGCGTTTTGCCATAAGCAGACAAACATTTTTGAAGTTGATGAGCAATTTCACCGAGTTGTAAAAGAGGGTTTAGTGCAATCAGGCTATAACTATTGGCTGGACTAACAGGCTTTTTAGCATTGGTGACAAGATGAAGGATAATGTTCTTTACAAAAGTTCGATTCATAACCACCGGGAATTTGACTAATAATCGTTCAAATGACTCTTTACTCAGAACAGCTATACTACTATCTCTAATCGCTCGAACAGATGCTGTACGTTGCTCACTCGTAATAACTCCAATTTCGCCCACTGCCGAGCCACGGCCAACATCTTTTAAGACTTTGACCTGTTGTGCATCGTTTTCGGTAAAGATCCGTAATTTTCCATACACCACGACGTACATCTCATTAGCAATTTGTCCTTCCTTGCATAACAACGTGTCGCTAGCAAGTGTTTTTAATTGCATTTCGGCCTGCAAGGCATCGAAGACATTTTTACTCAAGTCTTTAAATAAGTCATTGAGTCGTAAGGACAATGTCAATTGAGTTTTTCTTAATTCATGATTGAGCAAGTTTTTAAAATGTGTTACTTCATCGGGGTGACTTGGGGCTAATTGTTGGAAAATATTATTCGGTAACTCTAAAACCTGACATTCTTCTATTGTTGATGCGCTTAAAAAGGGTTTGCTATGCCCTAAAAAGGAAAAACCTCCGATCAAATCGCCGGGACCAACGACATCAATATGACGTTGTTCGTTTTCCAATATATAAACCCGATCGATTTTGCCCTGTAGAATAAGAAAAAGACTGTTACTCTCTCTTTGTTGAGAAAATAAAGTCTCTCCAGTCGCCAGTTTTTTTAATCGAGCTGAATGACCAATCTGTTTAATTACCTTTGGAGAGAAATCTTTAAAAAAATGATTTTTATAAAAATGGTCTTGCAAAAAAGATTCTTCCATATCAGGATTGTCCACTGGGCATTGAGGAGCTTTGATTGGGAAAGGCAATGGCTAACACGGCAGGTGTGATTAATAATTCTGCCACTAAAGCAAATAGGATGGTTAGTCCGGTTAAAAGGCCAAAATAGAATAAATTACTTAAAGTGGCCAGCATGTATATAAAAAAGCCAATACTCAATACGATACTAGTTGTAACAATTGCTCGACCTGTTGTTAGCGTACTATTTTTTATGGCTGTATGGCTATTATTGTCTTCTTTATAATAGTTATTAAAACTATTTAAGAAATGGATGGTGTCATCGACAACCAGCCCTATCGCAATACTTCCTATCAATAAGGTAAAGGCATCCAGGGGGATTTTAAACCAGCCCATAATCCCTAATACCATAATTATGGGTATTAAATTGGGTATTAAACTGATTAAACCGAGTTTAATATTACCAATAAAAAGAATCATCAATAGGGATATTATTAGCAAAGCAATTACATAACTTTCTGCCATACTGATGCTAAGAGCTTCCACGGCCCTAAAAAGCAAAGTAACCACTCCGGTCATGGTGATTTCGACCTGATTACCGAAGATTTCATGGAGTTTATGCTCGTAGTGTTCCAGAAAACGGGTATATTCAATGGCATCTCTGGCTGGCATTCTGAGACTCAATCTCACCTGACTAAATTGACTATCGACGACATCTTCAAGGTCATCAGTACCGCTATTTTCAAAAATTAAAAATTCTTGAGCCACTAAATCGCGTTGCTGGGGAATTTTATAAAATTCCGGTTTATTTTCATTCAATGCCTGATGAATCTCTTTAAGAATATGATTTAAAGAGGAGGTTTTACCGACAAAAATATTTGCATCAATATATTCATCGGCATAGTTTGAGGCTTGTTCCAGTTTATTTAATAATTCAGGTTCATACCATCCTTGTGGTTTACGGCTGTCTAAGACAATTTCTAAATTAGTACTGCCTCTCATGGATTGGTTTAAAGCCGTTGTTGCAATTCTGACGGGGGCGTTCTCCGGTAGCCATAAAAGGGGATTGTATGAGAAGGTTAGGGTCGTTGCGCCTACAAGGGCTATACAGACGACAAGCCCCGAGCTAATCAGAATCTTTTTGGGATGAGAGAGCGCAAATTTAACCAGAGTTAATAGGAGTTTATCAAGTCCTGTAGTTTTGGGGGCTTGTTTTTTGGACACCGGTTTTGTGGAAGGTTCTGGTTTAGAAAGTACAGGTTTTGTTTGTCCTTCCGGAAATAAGGATAAGATTGCTGGTAATAAAACCACACTTAAAAATAGTGCCATCATCACACCGATTGGTGCAAATATTCCGAGATCGGAGACTGGTGCTATATCTGAAACAACAAATGCCAATAATCCGCCTGCGGTGGTAATGCTGGTCATTGTTATTGCCAGGGTGGAATGCTGCATAGCGGCTATAATTGCCGAGATATTATCTAAGCCTTCTCTGATTTTTTTATAATAGATAGCCAAAATATGCACGGAATCCCCTACCCCGACGACTAATAAAAAAGAAGGTAGAATTTGGGTCGGTAATTTTAATGGATAACCCAAAATTGCCATTAAACTCAATGTCGTGAGTAGGCTTAATATAACGACAATAAGCGGTAATAAAACGGCTTTTATGCTTCCAAAAAGCAGAAATAGAAAGATTCCAATCACTAGGATGCTTAAGCCCATAAACATCCCCATGTCTTTTTGCATTGCGGCTTTGACCGTGTCATCGATGAGGGGAGTTCCGCCAATGTATAGTTTGGAATTTAGCAATGGGTATTGGGCTAGTAGGGTTTTTAATGACTGAATTAAGGCGGGCATATTGTCTGTTAATGGTTCGACCCCAGAACTATTTTTATTTTCAGGCTTAGTTGTTGCCGTTGGCTGGGAATTGACAAATTCCTCCACATTGTCAAGTAGTTCGCTATCATCAAATATATCGCTTATTTCATCATCTTCAATGCTTGGCTCTGAACTTCTCGAATCAGAAATTTGAGGTTCAATGATCAGGTTGGTAAATATGCCATCTTGGGAAATTAACGCATTTAAATAGGCGGGGTTGGATAGAACTCGTTTTTTCAGTCGTTGTAATTGTTCCTGGTTTTCGGGGAAGTTTTCCAGTAAATCCTCGACAATCAATTCATTTTCTTTGCCTAGCGTCGAGCGAGCATTGATTAAGCTACTGATTTTAGAGATATGAGGAACCTCGTTTTCCAGTCGCTGATGTAGTTGCTTGAGTTGCTTTAGAAAAGGAATGCTAAATATTTGCTCACTTTCAATCGCGATAAGAATGACATCATCTCGTCCAAACTGTTGTTTAAAGACCTTATAACTACTGACTACCGGATCATTAGTATGAAACAAACCTTCCGTGCTGGTATCAATTTGTAATTTACTTAACTGTGATATCAGCCCTAAGGAAAGAAATATGACAACAAAAATGGTTGCGATATTGTGATGACAGATAAAACGGCTATACTGCTCTATCCTTTGATTCCTTTTAATATTCATCTAGTTTGTCCTTTTTGATTGTAGGATAGGTAATATAATTGTACCTTTCCAGTTATATTTTATTTATTATTAATTGGTCAAAGGATTTATGATTTTTCTAGGTTAATAACTTCTCGAACTGAAATAAATGACCAGGGTTTAACTAAATAACATGGTTTTAAATAACACGGGTTTAAGTAACATGGGTTTAACTAAGTAACATGGGGGAATACCCATTAACTTCTGCACAACGGGATATTTGGTTGGATCAGGTTGGTCATCCAGACCTTCCTCTTTATAATATTGGAGGTTATCTGCGTATAGAAGGACCTATCGATCATCAGCTATTTATTCAGTGTATGCATCGCTTAGTGGCAGAAAATGATAGTTTACGCATGATGTTACGCAGGCGTGAGCCGCTTCCAACACAAGAATTTGTTGTTATAGATAAACTTCCACGGATTGAATTTCCCTTTATTGATTATTCTCAATATGAAGACGGTTACGAACGTGCCATCAAGTGGCTCAAGGAACAATTTTCCAAACCTTTCTTACTCTATAATTCCTTATTATTTCGATATGCCGTAGCTAAAGCAAGTGACAATTGTTATTTTTATTTAAATTGTCAACATCATCTAATCGCTGATGGCTGGGCAGTGATGCTAATCACGAATCGACTGGTCCAAATTTATCGCGAACAACTTAGCGGGGTTACAGAGCAGCAAACTAAGACATCTTATATTAACTATATCAACGATGAGATCCGTTATTTCAGTTCGGACAAATATCTGCAATGCAAACAATTTTGGAACCGGCAGTATCAGAGTTTGCCCAGTACCCAACTGGTTTCTCATTCGTCTAGGCGTCAGGAAAGAAAGAAAGCTCCGAGCGCTATTAGTCATCTGCCTATTGCTCGACAGACCTTTGAGCAGTTAAAGCAGTTTTGTGAATTTCATCAGGTCAGTTTTTTCCACTTTATATTGGGTGTTTTTTATGTCTATTTCATGAACTATGACGTTTTAAAAAATAATAAAAACGAAGAACTCATTGTAGGAATACCGGTCTTAAACCGCCGAGGTCATGCCTTTAAACAGACAGTAGGTTTGTTTACCAGTGTTATCCCGCAACGTTTAAATTTTGGCTTAGAATTAAATTTTTTAGCGCTTTTATCACAGATAAAAAAAGCATTACGAGATAGTTATCGTTCACAACGTTTCCCCCTAAGTGATATTCGCAATATGGTAACTAAGCTTCATTCTGCTTCGGACAGCTCCCATAGCAATATCCGTAAAAGTTATGGAAATTTATTTGATGTCACCATTTCTCAAGAAAGTTTTGACTACAACTGTAGTTTTCATGGTGAAAACGTAGAAGCTGTTACTTTGCACAGTGGCTTTGAACAGACTCCCTTATCCATTGCAATAAAAGAGTATCATAAGCATCGAGATTTTCGGATTGAATTTGTTTATAACCTGGCCAACTTTAATGCTCAAGATATCGATCTGATAAAAAAACGAATATTCTTTTTACTTTCAGAAATTCCTCAACGCCTTGAACATCCCTTGTCGCAAATAGCAATCATACCTGAAATTGAACGACAACAACTGTTAAATCATGTCGTCCTGTCTCAAGAACATCCAGCGGTACAAGAAAATATCATTGATTGGTTTGATCGCCAAGTTTTAAACCAGCCTGGTGCCGTTGCACTGGTTTTTAAGCAACAACAGCTTTCCTATCAAGAGTTGAAAATCAGGGCTGAACAATTGGCTGCATATCTACAAGCTAAAAAAATATCACCAGGTGCGCTAGTTGGGGTTTATTTCGAACGATCCATAGAGATGATCATTAGCGTGTTGGCCATAATGAAAATGGGTGGAACCTATTTACCGATTGATGTTTCCAATCCTCGGGCTCGGGTGCTGCAAATTATCCAAGAGTCACAGTTAAAATGGATAATTAGTCAATCTTGCTTAGTTGCGGATTTTCCGGAAAAATTGGAAATGATCCATATTGATGAGTTGGACTTAAATCATCAGCCTGCATTTAATCGCCCTAATCTTTCCACTTTTGACCTAGCCTATGTCATCTATACTTCAGGTTCTACTGGCTCCCCAAAAGGAGTCATGAATACTCATGCGGGTTTATATAATTTAGTGCAATCACAAATAGACTTATTTGAGATTTCTGGATCTAGCAATATATTGCAGTTTGCCTCCTTGGGATTTGATGCATCAGTTTCTGAAATATTTACAGCATTGTGTGCTGGTGCGAGTTTAACGCTATGTGATGCAACAACGCTTCATGACTATAACGAATTGCTCAAAGTGATTAATGATGCGCCCATAAGTCATATTACTTTACCGCCTTCTATATTGAATGTCCTTGATGCTAGCCAAATGGGTCGTCATTGTACAATTATTGCCGCTGGAGAAAACTGTTCCTTAAGGTTAGCGAAAAAATGGGTTAAAGACAGAACGTTTATCAATGCTTACGGCCCCACGGAAGGCACCGTTTGTAGCACTGTTGCAAAATATAAACAACAGATAAATACCATATCTATTGGAACACCTATCTCGAATGTTGTTATTTATATTTTAGGCGCAAAGGGAGAGCTATTGCCACTTGGTATGCCGGGTGAGATTTATATTTCGGGTATCAACCTGGCCAAAGGCTACCTTAATCATCCCGAGTTAACTAGACAACAGTTTATCGACAACCCATTTCTCCTCGATAAACAAAACTCTATTTACAGTAGGCTCTATAAATCGGGAGATATGGGGAGGCTATTGGCTAATGGTGAAATTGAATACCTGGGGAGAAAAGATCAGCAAGTAAAAATTCGTGGGTTTCGGATTGAGCTTGGCGAGATTGAAGCTAAGCTATTGGCACTTCCCTTGGTTAAACAAGCAGCCGTCATTGTACATCAAGGTGAACATGAACAAAAAAAACTGATAGCTTTTTATCGTTGCGAAGATTCCCTAGTCCCGAATGCTTCAGACATGGAACCAGAAAAAATTCAGAAAATTCTCCAATCCGTATCTTCAGAACAAGATGTATTGGCTTACCTTAAACAGCAATTGCCAGATTATATGGTGCCTCATCGTGTCAATAGAATCACCCAATTTCCCTTAACTTCAAATGCCAAGATTGATCATAAAAAGTTACTGAATACCTTCTTAGAAAAGCCCCCAAATAAACCAGATATAACTGCCAGAACATTAACAGAAAAACAATTAACCCTTATTGTGGCAGATATACTCGATAATGTGACTCCCGGCGTTTTAGATAAACTGATTCAATATGGTATGGATTCATTACAAACCATTCGACTTCAAATGGAAATTAATCGTCAGTTTAAGCTAGCTCTTTCCCTGGCCGATCTGCTCCACTTAGACACCATTCGTGAGCTGTCACTATTGATAGATCAACAGTTGTTAAACGACATTGAAAAAAATGAGACCAAGATAAAGCAAACGCATTTCTTAAACTTGGACAAAGCACAACACAAATGTCTACTTCAATTACAGAACCAGGGTGATAAGCCGCCTTTATTTTGCGTGACGGCAGGTTTTCGACAAATTGCTGCCTTTAAAGAACTGGCGATATTACTGGGTGATTCACAACCATTTTACTTGTTGCAACCAGAATTGAATCATTCCGAGCCTATGCTATCGGACCTATTAGACCAATACATAGAGAATATTATTGCCATCGAGCAGAAAAGAATCCGTTTAATTGGTTATAGCGTTGGCGGACTTGTTGCGCAGAAAATTGCAGTTGAGTTGCAAAAACGTGGGTATACCGTTGAACTGATGGTTTTACTCGGTTCACCAGCCAATATTACTTTACTTGAAAAAGGATTGGCGAGCTTATGTCGTATGGAATCAGTCTTTTTAAAACCATTTGCACCGAAACAACAGGATGTTAGGCAGAAATGTATGGATAAACTATTCCATTTTTTCTTTAAAGATCAGGGCTTACAAAGACACCTTGTTGCTTTAAAAGATAGCAGTCTAAAAAAATATCAAGGAAGAATTGACTATATTGAAGGGCAATGGTCAATATCCAGAATGTTTAGGTGGCAGACAGATTGGGAAAAATATTCGACTCGTTTGTTTATGCACCTCATTCCCGGAGGACATAATAGTATTATCGGTGCTTCCTATAATAAAGCACTGGTGAGACAAATCAATCAATTGTTGAAGGAAATTAAAGATTAGCTAGTTCCTCCATCCTATTTTTTAACCCTGTTTTTTTAATCCTGCTTTTTTAACATATGGGATTACAAAAACGGTTAAGGTCAAAAATGATATTTTAGGTTAAAAAATAGCCTGTCATTATTTTTAATATGATTAAACAAGACAGACTCTCCACCATGATACATGATTATTCCACCTTTTACTGTTAGGTTATCACTCATATCATATTCCAGTGATATGCGCTGTAAGGAGCCGTACTCAGATTTTAAACCCAAAGATTGAGCTAGAACCACTAGATGTAAGGTATCGTTGAAATAGTCTTGTTGTAGATACAAGGCCATTTCTATCTGATCCTTTTGTTTGTCATCAATTCGATTACCCAAATGACGGTTATAGTTTCTAATGTGCCGATTGGCCATTTCTAATTGTATATGCGTATCGCTAAACCCTTGGTACTCGATACCAAATAAAAAATCGATGCGGCTGAATTCTTTTCCCGCAGGTAAAGCAAAATATTTTAATCCATCAATATAAGCCAGCTCAGTTTTAAACAGCCAATTTCCCTTAGCAAAGTTTAATGAACTGCCATACAGATCCAATTGACTATATTTTTGCTTTAATTGTTTGGTCTTGTCACGCTCCAAATGCGTTTCATTTTCAAAATAATGCGCCCAGTAAAAGGATAAATCCCAGCCACTAAAAAATCCTTTCAAAGCCAAGCCGTACTCACTATTTTTGATCCCATCAGAAGGTTCAATTTTATCAGGCTGGAGTCGATTTCCAGGGAAGAAGTCACTATTAAACACGGGAGTTTTATTAAAGCGTCGTTCATGTTTTATAATGCCACTCAAGTTCCATTGACCGAAATAATAATCCAACTTTGTCATGGTTACCGGTAAACGAATATCTTCGATATCCGCTAGAGCCGGTTCACGCTGGTCAAGTGGATTGAGTACATCATTAATACGGATATTATCCGCGACACCCCAAACGACAATTTGTCGACCAATTTTTAGGTCAAGGTTTGAAGTTAAAGAACCTTGTATATAGGTATCTTTAAGTTCCAGTTCATCCTCATATTCTTCTAACAATTGCTCTGAATACTGTCCTCTTCCTTGCCATGTATAGGCTGCATCGTAAAAGGCTATTGCACTCGCCAAGATTTTCCAGTCTCCTGCCAAGATCTGTTCTGACACGCGATGTTCTAATTCTAAATATAGGCTGCCTCGCATACGTGATAGACCACGGAAGTCGGGTTTATTATCGTCCGGTTTGTGATGGGCATAATTATAGGAAAGGTCGAATGCGGCATAACCTGAGTAGGAAAAGTCATTGGTGTTTTTTTGTTTGTTAGTGTTGAGTGGCTCATCTTGATTTATCAAGGGATTTTGTTCAGTAAGGGCCGGAACTTGGTCGAAATTATCTAATAATTCATCTAAGTCTTCTGTTGAGCCGTTTGTTTCGTCAAAACCATCTAATACTTCGTCAAGTTCTGTATCTGAAGCGTTTTTACTTACATTTGAGCCTTCCGGGGCCACGGATTCGGCTTGTGCTATAGGTATCAGCGGTATAGCAAGTAAAATCAAGATATGGCTAAATTTTAAGGGATGTCTTCGAAATAGAGTGTTGCATTGATACATCCTACTTAGAAACCCTTTTCAAGCTGGCGCACTGAGAAAAAATCGGGCTTCAGATCTTGGTTAAACTTTAGATTGTCATACTTTAAAATAGTTTTATGCAGTGTCTTTTTACCTTTTTTGGTGGTCATAGTCGACTCGGTAGCCACCCAGATATTGTCAATCAGGTCCAGTTTACTCACTTGCATGTACTTTAGTTTTTTCCCTTTAACCACCCAATGGACGGCTTGAATGGTAAAGTAATTGTCTTGTCGAACAAAAACTACAGATTTGCTATAGCCATATTTGTCGACAATTTCTTGTTCTTTTGGTACTACTTCTATCACCCAAGTAAGATGTCCACGAACTTTTTTTTCTTTAAGAATCTTATAGTCATATAATGACACGGATCGTTTAGTCATGTCTCCATAGCTAAAGTCTGAACCCATAAAACTGCCTTTCTTATCGCCAGAGGCAATCCGTTTGGTTTTTCGTAAGGCAGGCAGATATAACCATTGATCATCGTCTTGTTCGGCGGCATCATAGTCGTAGCTTAGAAATCCGGTATCCTTAACATCAGAGGGGGCGGTAAAAAACATCAGTGATAAGCTATCGATTCCTTTATCTTTGCTAAAACCTTTTAATTCTCTGATGCGTTTTTTCCCGTTTTTATCGATCAAAATCATTTGCATGTCTGAAATCCGATTATCGCCATCTTCGCGATCATAGACTTTTTGCATAATATTTCTTGCTTTGTTTTCTCTAGATTGACTCTCTTCAGCCATGACTGAACGGGTAAAAAGAAGGATTTGGGAAACAATAATAAGGAATAAAAATAGATTTTTCATAGGTACTTCCGGTTTTAAATAGGTATTTCCGACTATAAATGAGCATACTATAGGGACTATTATCCAAGTATACTAGCACACTTTTTCACTGAGTTATCCGTTGCTGGTTCTCTCTGGAAGAGATTGGAATGGTTGGATCGGCACACCATTAGAATGGGCGACTCATACTCCTTGTCAGGTTGGGGAAAAAACACCTCATCCCGACTCGCTCACTGCAATAAATTCACCCCGATGGAGAGCACCTGAATATTTCGCAGGCAGATAGGTTACGGCTGTTTCCACGTCTTCGGTCGAGTCTAGCAAGTGATAATCGACCGTTGCTAGAAAGGTGGTTAGCTCGTCCCGTTCGAGATACCACATGAGTGGTTCGTCTTTAAACTTTAGATAGAGTTTTAACAAGAGCCCAGTATCGTTATTTGGTGACTCAATACCGGGCACTGCAGTGAAGATAAATCGGGTACCACTTCCGGTTAGTTGGTTAAGGGTATGAAAAAGAGTCTTGACCACCTCGGCTGGGAGATACATTAATACCCCTTCACAAATAAATACCGTTTTACGTCCTGGATCGAAGGCCTCTGAGTTACTAAGCACCTGCGCAAGGTCATGTTCAGATAAATCAACCGCAATTAATGTTAAATTATCGCCAATATCACTCAAAGAAGACTGTTTCACTTGACTCGTCGACGGGTGATCAATTTCGATGAAATTAACCTCTGGCCGCTTACGATGTTGACGAAAGGTTAGTGTGTCAAACCCAGCCCCTAAACTAATCAGCTGAGTGCAGCCATCGTCTAACGCCTTTAGGGCCTGCTCTTCGATATAACGTTTTCTTAAAATATAGTGCAGTGAGAGACCGGGCAATACCAATCGCTCCATCATGGGCGCAGCAAGACGAAATAGGGGGTTGGCTAGCTGCTTAAGTCGTTTTTGTCCCTCAGGGGTCGACGAAAGTATCTGTCGACACGCATTCGTCGTCTCTTCATCTAAAATGCTACCCTGCTTATAATTGTCCGCAGCGAGTAGCATTCCTTGCACCACGGTAAAAGCAGTTGAACTGGCTTCTTGGCTTTTCATTGAAAGCATCTCCTTAAGGAATTCAGAATGAGCTAAATTCGTATCATAAGTGCGTCATCTCTATCTGTAGCTGAGAGTTTTGCATCTTTTTTTAATGCAAGACCTAAGCGTAAAATGTAAATAGCCACCAAACTGATTGACAGAGACTACTAATGAGCGATAAACACCTAAATCTTGAAACAAAGAATTTTTATCAAATTGAGTTTAACCCATATTTGTGGCTTTTTGTTCAAAAGGAATAAATTTACTGAAAAAACAGTGGTCCAAAAATATATTATTACCGATATATCAAGAAGGTAAAAATTAATTATACTTGTGTTATTCGATAGGCTGGCAGGCAGGTATTGATTACTTTTTTCTCATCGTACATGATCATATTACCAAAATTACAAATGCTAACCAAAACGATACTTATTTATACCGACTGGATCACTGAATCTTTTTGTGAATGAGAATAAGGTTAAACAAAAAAAGGTTTGAACCTGGGCCTGTATTTTAATATTGAATCATCATTCCTGCCTCCACTTAATCACTCAAATTGATTTATTAAAACCCGGCAGATCGATAAACTAAACTCTTTGATTTTGTTTTTTTACTTGTGTTAATGATTTTTCCTACGAGACAACTTTGGTGTAAACATTGATTTGCTCATCAATTATTTCATTTTTACTGATAGAGAACTAAACGACCGTGACTTCTTCTCCCCTATTATATTCTTCAAAAAAAGAGAATGTTCTGCCTCTTTCAATGAGTCAATATCAACTCTGGATTGATCAGCAGGCACATCCTGACAGCACACATTTGAATGTTGGAGGCATGGGCTTTATTAATGGTCGGCTTGATATACCGTTGTTTAGAAAAGCCATGAAAATATTAGTTGATAACAATGAAGCATTGCGTTTATTGCCTTTAATCGATGGGCGTCAAAAGCTTATTGATGACTGGAATGAAGAATTATTGGAGTTTGAAGATTTCAGTGCTGATAAAGATCCAACCCAGGCAACGATACAATGGTGGAAAAAATCTTTTTTAAAACCTTTTCTTTTGGATGGAAAAAGTAGACCTTGGCGGATAGGATTACTGCGTGTACATGAAAAACGCTACGCGATAACTTTTCGTTATCATCATATGTTTATGGATGGCTATGGGGTTGCATTGGTTTTACAAAAGCTAGGTGTCATTTATAAAAAAGTATATAACAATATTTCTTATCAAGAAGAACAAGAAAGGGACTATCTGCAATTTATTGCAGATTCAACTCACTATAGTGAATCTAATGCGATAAAAAAAGATGCTGATTACTGGCGTTCAATTTTTCCAAAACTGCCACCTCCACTACTAAAAAAGTGTCATGGCGCAAAAGATTCAGTCGATACCCTACCTTTAGCCAATCATTATCGTTACCTGATAGCACAAGAAAAATATACGCAATTACAGCTTTTTGCCAACCAATATCAAGCGACCAGTTATCATCTATTTCTTGCTGCTTTAAGTATTTTCTTTTATAAAACCTACCATAAAAATGATATTCTTATTGGCGTGCCGGTGCTTAATCGGGGTGGAAAACGTTATAAGTCGACCCTGGGTATGTTTGCCTTAATCATGCCTTTAAGAGTGACAATTGATGCCTCAACCAGTGTCGTTAGTTTGCTAAAAAGTATTACCTCAACCCTTAAACGATCCTATCGTCATTCAAAATATCCACTTCATTTATTAGGCCGTGATTTGGGGATGATGGAAAACGGACAAGATCGATTATTTGATCTTATGTTATCGTTTGAATCAGATAATTTTACTGCCGATTTTGGAGAAGCGCCTACCAGCGAACCACAACAGTTTTTTAACACGGTGGCACGTTATCCGCTTTTAGTCAGTATCTGTGAATTTCATGATCACGAACCGGTTGAAGTTGTCCTTGAATCAAGTTCACTGTATTTTTCTTCACCGGAGACTGAACAATTAGGAAAACGTATACAGCATCTAGTGATGCAATTGATTGTTGATCCCAGTACCATTATTGAGCAATTATCCATTCTATTGCCTGGTGAACGTGAGTCTTTAATATCAGGAAATAGTATCGCGACGATTTACCATGAACAACCACAAACCTTTATTAGCGCATTCGAACAACAAGTTGATATCAATCCTAAAGCAATTGCTATACGTTCTAAAATATCTGATATAGATTATGTAAGCGTTAATAAACAGGCAAATCGTCTTGCCCATCAACTATTGATAGAAGGCGTTAAAAAAGATGATATTGTCGCAGTTGTTATGCCTCGTCAAGCAGAAACAATCATCGCATTTTTAGCAATCGCTAAATCGGGTGCTGCTTTTGTCCCGATAGAGCCAGATTTGCCAGAAACTCGCTTACAACAACTAATACAACAGAGTGGTACTAAAATCGCATTGATAGGAGAAAAATCTTCGATTGTGAAGCAGATTGAAAATCTCCGCAGCATAACAATCGACAGTAAAACGTCGCCACAATACAATCCCGCACTAAAGGAAACGAATCTAGCAACCACACCTGCAGGAGACGATCTTGCCTATTTATTGTTTACTTCTGGCTCAACTGGCAAGCCTAAAGGTGTACTGATGGAACATGCCCCCTTGTCGCGTCGCTTGGCCTGGTTGGCAAGAACGTTTGATTCTAGTCCTAACGATATTGCACTTCAATCAATTCAACTTAGCTTTGATCCCGCCATTGTTGAAATCATGTTACAACTGACTCAAGGGGGCTCGATTGCATTACCGCCAGCAGGTCCGATTGCGCCCACAGATATTGCTGCGTATGCAGAAGCATTTCAAGCCACGATGATTATTTTTGTACCAACTACCTTACTTTATTTTAATCAAACCGCTAAAAATCATCCTAAACTCAAATTACGCATTGCTATTTCTGGTGGTGAAGTTTTGCGCCGTCAAACGGCACGTGATTTTATTGAACAGACTGGTGCTAAGTTATTTAATCTTTATGGTCCAACTGAGGCTTGTGTCTTTGCGACTGCCTATGAATATGACCGTCATTCCAACACCGATCCTTTGCCTATTGGTGAACCGGTTGATGATAGTCGAATTTATATCCTGGATGAAAAATTACAATTGCTCCCTGATGGCAGCCTGGGTGAAATTTATATTGGTGGTAATACTTTAGCGAGATCTTATCTAGATAATGATTTATTAACTCAGCAAAAGTTTATTGCTAATCCCTTTGTGATGGGTGAACGTATTTATCAGAGTGGTGATAGTGGTTATCGGGATGATAAGGGGCAAATTTGTTATGTCGGTAGAGTCGATAATCAAATAAAGTTGCGAGGCCAACGTATTGAGCCAGCTGAAATAGAAGTAGCCCTCTGTGATTTGGACAATATCTCTGCTGCTGCAGTAAAAATTGTTGCTAATGAACTCCACGCATGGGTTGTTTTAAATGAGCCTGAAAATGATGCATTATGCCAAAGTTTGCGGAGTGCTTTAAGACAAAAGTTACCTGATTATATGGTTCCTTATCGCTATACTGCAATAAAGGCTTTACCTCGTCAATATAGTGGTAAAGTTGATTATCATGCGCTAAAAACAAGCAATGAGTTATCAACCGATGACGCAATAATTTCACCTCGTACTGATTTAGAAGGCGTATTATTATCCTTATGGCAAGATATTCTTAAGACAAAAAAAATAGGCGTGGAATGTAATTTCTTCTCACTAGGTGGCGATTCACTTTCGGCACTCATCCTATTAAGCGCTATTGATAATCAGTTTAGTCGGAAATTGCCCCTATCAACATTATTGCAAAACCCCACCGTTTCGTTATTGGCAACGGTTCTGATTAAACATCAACATACACATAAAGTTACTCTTAGTGAACAGAAGCATAAACAGGCTACGCCGATTTTTCTGGCTGCATCAGGACATGGCGATGCACTGCGTTTTATGCCTCTAGCGACTGAACTAGGGGATTCATTTACCTTACATATGTTGCAGCCCTCCATGCTGGGTTCATTTGCTAATTACCAAACGATTGAGCAACTAGCTAACTTTTATGCAACTGAAATTGAGCAATACAATAGTCAGTATGCACCGATTATTGCCGGTTTTTCGATAGCAGGAATTACAGCATTAGAAACTGCTCGAAAACTTGAAGAAAGAGGCATTAGGATTAATCAATTAATATTAATCGATACGGTTTATCCGAACTGGACACCCGCGAGAATTTTGCTATGGCGCACTGGTCGATGGTTAGTGAAAGTTATGAGATTAAAACACCTACAAATCGGAAAAAGAACTCTCGGTTCATTATTTTATGATCCCGGATTAAATGGGCAAATCCTAGCACTTAAGAACTACAAGCCAAAGAACTACAAACCAAAGTACACTGTATTACCCGTCATGCTAGTGATATCTTCTGGTTTTCATGGTTGGTATTATTTCCTCTTTCGTCCTTGGAAAAAAATCTTCAACTCTGCTTTAAAAGAGAAAAAAATCAATGGTTTCCATGGTAATATTTTTACTAAGAAAAATGTGGTTAAACTGGTGAAATTATTTAATTCATCGTCTATGAATAGCTTATAAGATGTTTGTTTAACATCCTGTTTGCTTTGATTTCAATAATTTATAGTTTGTATGAAAGAAACCATAATCCTAGAAAACGGTGTAAGAATCATGACTGTCTTCAAGTTTTTTAGGATTTAGCTATTAAAAAATAATAGAGAAAGCGATTTAATTGGAGGCATCTATACATGTGTTAACGTTTAGTCATCCGTTGCTGGTTCTTTTTGGATGCGATAGAGCATAAGACGTAGTTTTAGCCACAGCGAAAATAAACCAGCTTGAGCCTTAAACGTACGCCATAAGCTTTTGGGCCAAAAACGCCATATTGCTTCAATTGGAAGTCCGTGCCGTCTTTGGTGACGCTGACGTCGGCGTATTAGCCCTCCAACTAAGGGGTGTACTCCTTCATATCGCTGCAAGCCATAGTAAAGCACCAGGCTGGCCAATACTTCTTTAACCGGTAATTTATCCCGTAGTGATCGACGTAAGGTGCGTTCCATATGTTCATCCGTGTAGTACCACTCCCAGGCATCACGATACAGTTGTAACCATTCATCGTGCGTCATCAAAGGATGCTCGCTGACCGGTTGTTCATCGGTGTAATGATTGAAATCATTATCCAGGGGAGCGTTGGCTGCGATTAAGCGTTGGTGATCAACTGAACCGGGTAGTGGCGTCAGAATGAAAAACTCCAAGACTTCCAACGGTACATACTCCTGAATAAACCGAATATCTTCGGCAATACGTTCGGGTGTATCATTAGGAAAGCCAATAATAAATGCACCATAAAGCATCACACCGGCCTCTCGCCACTGGTTTGCCATAGTCCCCAGTTCGGAGCGTTTATTTTGCTTTTTCGCCGCAACAATCAAATTGTCATCACGGACAGACTCGATACCGATAAAAACACGATTGCAGCCTGCCCGAGTGACTTTATCTAGGAATCTAGGGATCTTGGTAGCTCGGGTATCCGATTGAATAAAAAGCTCAACCCCCATTCCTTCGCGCTCTTTTAGAGCGATTAGGGAATCACAGATTGATTCCCAGTTTTGATTACGGGCAAAATTATCATCAATGACTAAAAATCGATGGATATTATTCAGTGCACATTGACGGACATAATCCACAGCCGCTTCGGCTTTGCGTTGCCGAGGCCGGCGACCATGTACATTGATTACGGTGCAAAAACTACAAAGGTAGGGACATCCACGTCCTAAATCCATTCCAACCAAGGTATTATAGATATTTTCGGTGGTATCTTTATCGAGACGGGCTATTGGGGCTTTTTCCATGTCAATATTGGGAGCGAGACGATTGTATAGAGGTTTAATTTGCTGCCCCCAAATATCGACTAATAGCTCATCAATACCGTCTTCCAGCTCGCCAGCATATAAGCTTATTCCCGATTCGCGCGCTGCTGACAAACCTTGTTCCCACTCAGGCGTGAGCGCCTGGATACCACTAACATGAAATCCCCCCATCAAAACGGGAATTTTGTCACTGATAAATTCTCTGGCCAGATCCACGGCGCGGGGATATTGACTTGTTTGTACGCCCACTAACATTACCGCAGCCTGTTGACCACCGCGCAACCAAGTCAATAAAGAAGGCAAGTGGACGACTCTAGCGATCTCATCAATCACTTTTATCTCAACAGTTACGTCAGGGCCGAGTACCTGCCGTTGTTGGGCATCTAATAAAATACCGTTAATGACTGCCAAGGAGTGATTGGGTACTAAGGATCGCCACCATTGGACTAAGTAGCCTTCATCATCGTAATGGGTCGGTTTTAATAATAGCAATCGTAAGTAACTCATTAGAGAGAACTCTCCTTATCCAGAAAAGATTCGTGATAATTTTGATGCTTCATCTCTCGTTGGGTTCGCCAGAGTAGTCGGTACATGCGGAAACTAAACCTGATTAATCCGCTTTGTACCTGTAATATTTCCAAGAATCGTTTGGGATAAAAACCCCAGATGGAAATGATGGGCATTCCAACACGGCGACTGGTCCGAACCTTGCGTCTTAACATGCCACTCTGTAAGGGATGGACTTTGTCATAATGTATGGCGGCATAAAAACCCAATACACTTTTGAATAACTCTTTTACCGGCAGCTTGAATGCGATGGCCCGTTTTAGCAGGCGAGCAATATGTTCGGGGGTATAATATTGCTCCCAGACTTGCCAGTAAAGTTGTTGCAATTCATCACGGGTCATTTGTTTTGGAGTGCTAACGGGATGTTCCGTGTCGTAACGATTCAGATCATCGTCCATGGCAAAGCCTGAATTTAATAGTCGTTGATGATCAGCAGAGCCGGGAAGAGGTGTAGATATAAAAAAATTAATTAAATCAATCGGAATTTGTTCTTGTAGCAGCTTGATATCTTCCATCACACGTTGGGGAGTATCATTCGGTAGGCCAATCATATACCCGGCATATACGATTGCGCCGGCCTGCTTCCAACGTAGCACGACATCTTTTAGTGCAACTTTTTGGTTCTGCTTTTTTTGCATCTCTAATAAATTGTCATCACGTATCGATTCCACGCCAATAAATACTCGACGACACCCAGCGCGTACCGCTTTGTCAACAAAACGCGGAATTGTCGCAGCCAGTACGTCGACTTGTATAAATAGATCTAGGGGCAGTTGTTCATTTTCTCGTAAATCTATCAGAGCATCCAGGATGGGCTCCCAGTTTTGATTGCGGGCGAAGTTGTCGTCACTAACAATAAAATCATACACCCCATGGCGGGCGCAATGACGTACATAATCTGCCGCAGCTTGTGCCGATCGTTGGCGTGGTCGGCGTCCCTGTACATTAATAATGGTACAAAAAGAGCATAAATAGGGACAACCGCGTCCCAAGTCCATACCGGCCATGCGACGCATCGTCTGGCTGGTGGTATATTCATCAAGCCGTGGTGCTGGGGATTGTTCCAGATTGGGCAATTGTGATAAATGATTATAGAGCGGTTTTAGACACTCTTGCCAGAGATCAATCAATACTTCCTGAATTCCTTCTTCCAGCTCTCCCGCATAAAGGCTAATACCTAGATCACGAGCGGCTTGCAAACCTTGTTGCCAATCAGGTGTCATGGCGACTACTCCACTTACATGAAACCCACCCAATAATATGGGGATATTTTCAGCTATAAAAGGACGAGCAAGATCCACCGCACGTGGGTATTGGTTGGTTTGTACACCGGCTAAAAATAAGGCACAACGTTCAGCTTGACGTAACCAGGTAAGTTCACGTTTAGACCTAATGACGGTAGCGCTTTCATCTAGGATTCTTACCTCGATTATTACATCGCCTAACAGCTTGTCTTGATTCGCCTGGTGCAAGATGCCATTTAATACTGCCAAGGTTTGTGCAGGAACCAAATTTCGTACCCACTGAATCACATAGCCGTCATCATCATAACGGGAAGGTTTAACTAATAGTATCCTTAAGCGTTGTTTACTCAATACTCTCGTCCCTTTGCAATGCGGCGTCGCTGTATCCATTACGCACGGCACGTTTGGCTTTCCAAAGCACCCAATACATTCGATACATGTGGACAAGCAGCCTTATTTGATGCCTAAAAGTGCGCCACAAATGTTTGGGATAGAAACGCCATATAGGCTCGATAGGCAAACCATGGCGTCGGTTGGTGCGCACACGGCGACGACCAAAACCTGCTCCCAGTGGTAAGATATGGTCAATGTGGGCACCTATGGAATAACCGACTAATGATTTAAATACTTCCTGTAGAGGCAATTTACTGACAATTGCGCGTTTTAAAACGGTCTCCATATGTTCGAAAGTGTAGAAACCTTTCCATACGTCAAAGTACAATTGTTGCCATTCTTGGCGTGACATACCGGGTAAGTCCATGACCACGTGTTCAGTATCATAGCGATTAAAATCATTATCCATTGCCATACCCTCAGCAAGCATTTTTTGGTGATCCTTACATCCAGGATAGGGTGTTAATACGGCAAAAGCAGGAATATCAACGGCTAATTGCTCTTTGATTAACGCCAAATCTTCCAGTATTCGCTCCCTAGTATCGTTAGCTAAACCGATGATGAATGCGGGATAAATGATTGCTCCGGCCCGTTTCCAGGTGAGGATCATTTGGTTGATAGCAATCCGTTTGTTTTGTTTTTTGTGCACATCCTCAAGATTGTCTTCACGCAAGGTTTCGATGCCGATAAATACCCGATAGCAACCAGCCTGCACGGCTTTGTCCACAAAGCGGGGAATAGCCGCAGCGCGAACATCAATCTGGATCAGAATGTCGAGATGGATTCCTTCCTCCACTCGTAACCGGATAAGTTCGTCCAGCATGGGTTCCCATAGCGGATTGCGGGCAAAATTATCATCAGTGATAAAATAGTGTCGAATACCATTTTGGTAGTTTTTGTGCACATACTCTGTCATTGCTTCGACACTGCGCTGACGCATTTTCCGTCCGTGAACATTAATAATAGTGCAAAACGTACATAAATAGGGACAACCACGCCCTAGATCCATGCCGGCCAGATGACGCATGGTCGTGTGCACAATAGGTAAATTAAGAAGAGGTAATGGTGCAGTGTCGAGGGAGGCTTGTTCAGATAGGTAGTTGTAGAGTGGTTTGGGTGCAGAATGCCAAAGATCCGTAAGTAACGTGTCTATACCCAGTTCCAGTTCTCCAGCGTAGAGATTAATTCCCAGCTCCCGAGCATCTGACAGTCCTTGCGACCATTGAGGTGTGAGGGCCAATACGCCACTGACATGAAAGCCCCCCATAACAACTGGAATATTGGCTGCAATAAAGGGGCGTGCCAGATCGACAGCACGTGGGTATTGACTGGTCTGCACACCTATAAGCATTACTGCGGATCGTTCTGCTTGGCACAGCCATTGTAATTCGCGGTCGTGGTCCACATGCTGAGTGGGTTCATCAATCACTCGAGCTTCAATATTAACTGCATCGCCTAAAACTTTACGCATTTTGGCATCGGCAATAATGCCATTGACTACCATCAACACGTGACCTGGGGTGATTGTGCGCCACCATTGAATGACATATCCCTCTTCATCGTAATGAGAGGGCTGGATTAACAAGAGTCGTAAACTACGACATTTTAACATTCAATCTACCTATAATTATTTGTAGTTCTTGTGTTGAATTGGACCATAGAATGGGGTATATCCTAACATTGTTATTTCTTAGCGAGGAAAAATGAGTTTTGCGTGGGCTTCATGGATCCTTACTTTAGCAATAATCTTAATAAGAAGTTGTAAGTCTCTGATATCATTTTAAATAATGAGACAATTTCGCCGTGTTTTTTTGCAAAAATCTAAAAGAAAAGTTCGAAAGACAAGTTAAATCCTAACAGATGAGGGGTTGAAAAAGCTACTTATTTTGACGTACAAACGTGTCAAAACTTAGAATAAAGTTGAATGCTTGATGCTTTTTTTTAGACATTATATTTTGTTCATTTTGGAGCAATGGTGTTGTGATAGAAATGTAAAAAGCATAGACACAGCTATTTGTGTTCTTTACGACATAAATTATCCCACTAGGTTAATTGCCCCGTGGTGTAATGGGTAACACAACTGACTTTGAATCAGTCATTCCTGGATCGTATCCAGGCGGGGTAGCCATTTATACTCAAGCTACCTGAATTATATATTTTCAAGTGGTTTAGGTGTATATAGGATCTATAGCTCAATTGGGTAGAGTGTATCTGTAATGGTTATTTTAGTCGTGGCAGTGAGGCTAACGATTTGCGTATTCCAAAGTGTTAAACATTAAAAATACAACTGGAGGGTAACTGATGTTCCCAATTTTACAATTAGATATTGCCGGCAATCCAGCCGCTTGGATCTCACATCGGCAGGCCATTACGATGACGGCCAGTGATCGGGTGATCGCCAATCTGAGTGAAAATGAGCTGATCTTTAAAGGAGGAACCAATCGCTTTTCCGGTTTACGTTCAATCATTATAGTCAGTGCTATTGTATTAACTAGAGAGCGAGTACTTGGACACCGATTATCCAAAGCTTATGAACCTCCTTTTTCTCATAAAGGATTATATGCACGGGATCGTAATCGTTGTCTCTATTGTGGTGAAACTTTTGCATCAATTCACCTAACTCGGGATCATATTATTCCAAAAAGTCGTGGTGGTAGCGACTCCTGGAGTAATTCAGCTACTGCCTGTCGGGAGTGTAATCATAAAAAAGCCAATCAAACACCTGAAGAATGGGGACATCTTTTACTTGAAGTTCCATTTGTCCCAAATTGGGCGGAGTTTTTGTACTTGAAAAAAAGTGCTCGGATTATAACGGAGCAACAAACCTTTTTAGCTGAACGGTTTCAAAAAAATAGTCCGCTATTATTGCACTAAAAATTGGTACATATTTGATAGAAATTGTTGATAGTTATTGTTGATATATTTTGAGTGAGTCATTTTTCTATAATCACTCAAGCACACCAAAAAGTACCGTTTTAGATATACTCATATCTAATTAGATAGAAACAATTAGTTACCTCTACTTTCACCGATAATAAAACATCCCATTAAATAGATATATTTCAATAAGTTAATTTTATCTTTGAGAATTTTCAGAATATTGGCACAAACAATGCTCTATTACCATCAAGAGATGTGAAAAGAGTTTCGTGCTTATTAATAGATCTAGTCCTATAACAGGTTACGCCTCTTAAGCCGTGGGTCGCAGGTTCGAATCCTGCCCGTCCTCGAGACGGTAGCTCAGTGGGTAGAGCAACGAAAATACTTGTTAACCACACTGGATCTATTAATAAGCACTAAGCCACAAAATTTAGGTTTTTAGTGGTTAAAAGTGAGTGCAGTCCTATGTCTTGGCTACTTCGCTGAACACGAATCAATGCTAAACGAAACACACTGCATTCACTTTTAATTACTTGAATGGCAATAAAAGAGCACAGTACTAATCAAGGTTACATCTGGTAGACCCAGCTTTTATGCTGGGCTAGGTTCGACTCCTAATCACCTTATCCGACACTGTGTTCCTTTATCGTTATTTAACAGTGTCTATTAATGGCAATAGTCCCGGCCAAGGTTACTTCCCTGGCCTGTAGCTCAGCGAGAAGAGCGGCTAATCATAGATTAGCAGGCATTGGTTCGAATCCAATCAGGCCCGACAAACTAACTACTTTGGTCTTATACACTATTGCCATTAATAGACATTTATTAAACGCCCATTAATCAATCATTTCAAGGAGGTTGAAACCATGACTACCAACACACTTGATAACCGTCAAGTACCCACTCAATTAAACCAACTTATCTTTGGTGATAGAAATACTTATATTTTTTTCCCGGATGAATCGAATACACAACCTGTCGATACAGGTATGGTTTCTAAATTTCTTTATAAGCTGGAAAAAAAGGGCTATGCCATTTCCAATGCCAATGTGATGTTAAATTGGACCGTTGAAACCTTTAATAACTTTAAAGATCAGTTTCTGGCGTTTATTAATGCCAATACTAAAAAAGGCTTAATTTTTAGAGTTGGTTTTGGTAAAGATAAACAATTGGAAGAATATTCTCATCTGGATTGGGTGGCAATTTTAGCCCAATACAGTATCACCTACTCATGGTCTGATGAATATGCCAAATTATTTGGCCAGTCTGCCGAACAAGTGCTGGATGAATATGTTCATACAATGAGTGATAAAACGTTTAAACAAACAGGTAAAACTCGAGTTTTTAAACTGGGAAGTGAAACTGATTTAACCGCTATTTTGCGTGATATTGTCGAATCGCCAGTGGTGTTACGAACGCAGCAGTTGAAAACATTGGAAGCAGCACCAGCTGGATTTTTAGCACAAGTATGCAGCAATGCCAAGATCACCATAAAGGAAACGCTGGTAAAAGTAATGACTTTAATCTCAGGTCAAAAACTGGATAAGCCTATCCTAAAAACAGCGACTGATGTGGTCCGTTATGTCCTGGCCACTTCTGTGGATGAGCCCTTTGAAGGGCAAATTACTAAAAATGTTTTAAAAACAACCAAACATCGTATACCGACTCGGATCCGCAAAGCTTTGTTGAACAATATGGAAGCTATTGCCAAGACCCATAACGACGGTGTTAAATTTTTAACCGAGGATATGTTAACCTTTGAAAACTATTGGCAACGTTTAGACAAGCATTTACGCTTTACAAAATCCAGAGTCATGCGGGAACGATTCCCTAATTATACTCAGGCTATTGACCTGTTATATATCGGTGATCGATCATGGACATTTAACGGACGAATTTCAGCGGCTAAGGCCGAATTTGACTATGATGCGGCGATACGAATTGCAGCCGAACGTCCGGGATTTTTGCTGCGTAATATTATTGAGTTTATCAGAATGAGTGAAGGTAAGCTTGTCCCTGTTAAAGCGCAGACACGCAGCGGCAATAAACTTATCAATGCGTTTCAAAAAGCATTGTTGGGTGATAAGGCTAAAACAGCAACGAATCGGATAAAAAAAGATGCCTCAGCCTTTTTTAATAGTGATGATTTTATCAACGTTATTAGCCATAAACTTAATACTAAACTGGCTTGGCAATTAATCGAGCAATTGAACGATAAATCATTGACCGAGCCTGTTTATGAAAGAGAGGTGCAAGGACAGTATATTAAATATACAACCCCTATTCCGGGGGCAAAACCTGAGTTGATAAAACAGGTACATGGGCAAATTCTTAAGGCAATTAAAGTTCAGCTTAGAGAGCGAAATCAAAAGCTTGGTAAGATCTTTATTGATGAAAACGCCAAAGCCTATAAATTACAGTACTCAGGTCGTTTATCGACGGAACTGTCTTTCTCTGGCGAGTTTTTATCACCGGGTAGTGAGGTGAATTTATCGGATTATCTGGGTGATGGAAAAAGTCGAATCCATGATCCGATTATCCGTTTAGGCGTTATGTGGCGTTCACGTCCTGAAAAAAATATCAGTATCGATATTGATCATAATGTTAAATTGGATAATGGTATCGACGTGTATTACGGCTCTCCTGTTTATAAAGTTGGGAGCAAAGTATTGGTAACTTCGTCTGGGGATATTACCTCTTGCGGAAGTCATAAAAGCCGATTTTCGGTGGAATTGATCGATCTTGACCCGGTGGGATTATCACAAATAGGTATTAAAAACTTATACAGCTCAATGATCAATTACAGTGGAGGTTTACCCATAGGAGCCCTTGAATGCTATCTGTTTTTTACCTTGATCAATCGCAAAGATCGCATCATGGGAGATAGGACACGAATCGCTTGTGATCTATCAGGTATGGATTACGCCATACAAGTCGATGCCAACAATTCTGATAAAACCGGTTCGTATATCGGTCTTCAGATTGATTTGGAAAACGATAAGATAAAAGCTTTGTGTATACCGGTTAAGCATAAAGGCCGATATACCAATATTAAAGTCAATAGGAGCTTGTTTAATAAGGCGTTAGCTAAAATGCCAGATCATTTGACCATTGATTATGCTTTGCAAAAAGCGTTAACTAACAATCAATTAACGAATGATCCCAGTGAAGCTGATGTGATTATTTCCAGAAACTCCTTAGAAACTATTTTTGGAGGATTTAAGCCTATAGATGAATTAATTAACGGCAAGGTATTATGGCATCCAGGCCGTAATGCTGAACAAATCAATAAGCTATTATTTTAAATTGGTATTATCATAAAAATAAACTTGCCAGACTTTGTCTGACAAGTTTATTCCACAACTCCCCTTCTTTGCCGCCTTTCTTATTGCAAACATGATTCGGTTCGGTCTCATTCAGTATTCATTTCACTGCTCATCAATACCTGACTAACTCACGTAGTTATACGTATTTACTGTTTTGAGTATCGAGAATAAAGTGTTCTATAACAGCAACAGAATACAATCTAGCCTTAATTTAAAACGGGATCTCTCCCCTTCCTGGTACCAATTAAGCTGGAAACTATTCTGCTAGCTGTCACCTGCTCCAGAGTTTGTCTACCAAAAAAAGCATTAACAAATTCTGGTCGCTTACACCTAAAATCATTAGCCGTGGAGAAAATCACATGTCTGATACACAAGCAAGCCTATACGAACGCCTGGGTGGACAGTCAGGAATTGCCGCTATAGTCGAAGATATCTGGAAAAACCATATTTCAAACCCTTTGATCAAACAACGCTATGAGGCCAGTGACCCAGAAAATGTCAAACGCCTGGTACGAGAAATGTTTGGCGCTGGCACCGGAGGACCGGAAACCTACACCGGCAAGGATATGTTAAGTGCCCACAAGGGAATGAATATCAGTGACGAAGAATTTGTTGCGGTTATCGACGACGTGCTTGACGCCATGGATAAAAACAATGCGGAACAACCTGAAAAAGATGAAGTGTTGTGCATTTTGTATTCTATGAAGGGTGAAATTGCCCATGTTTAGATAAGCATGATAAAACAATCAAAAACAGGAGAATTAAAAAATGAGCAATGTAACATGGGATCAAAAAGTATGTAGTCATGCCGGTAAGTGTGTGCAAGGACTACCACAGGTTTTTAAAGTTGAAAACGGAAAATTTGTCATTGATGAAGGCGCAGCAAGCCAAGAAGCCATAAAAAATGTGGTTGCTATGTGTCCTTCCGGTGCGCTGAAGTTTAGCGGCAATAACTAATAAATAGTTAATACCTAATTAATACGGAGTAGAAAAAATGTCAGTAGGTGATCATTTAAGTAGCAAAATTAAAATTTATGGTGTCCCTTCCGATCCAAACGTACTGAAATGCTTGATGACAGCAGGTGAAAAAGGGGTTGATATTGAGAGTATTGCATTGAGTGATAATAATCGACAAGAAATTAATTCAATCTCGCCATTTGGCAATAGTCCTTGTTTACGAGATGTCGATTTTACCCTTTGCGGCACACCAGCCATTATGTCGTACCTTGACGACAAAGGTTTTGGCCCATCCCTGGTACCTCGAAATGGCGTAGTTCGAGCATTGCACTATCAATGTATTTATATCGCCAATGAAACGGTAGCTCCTGCGGTAACAAAATTGCTGGCCGGTGAAGATACTGAGGAAGCACTAAAAACACTAGGCCTCGCATTTGATGTTATGAATAGTGTGCTCAAAACCAAGAAACAACGCGGAGATTTTTTAGTGGGTGATTTTACCCTAGCTGATTTGCACTGGGCTCCTTATGCACATGCCTGCATTATTTGTGGTCATGCAGATCTGATTCAGACCCGCGATGCAGTCAGCACCTGGTGGGACAAAGTCAAGACCCATAAAAGCACCAGCAAAGAAAATTATATCGCATCGAGCATCCTTCCCAGCATGGACGAAATCAACAACAATCAACTCAAGTCCATTACCATCAATGCCTGATAAAAATGGAGAAACTCTGATTCTTATCGGGTAATTAATGAAAGGAGAATAGCAATCATGTTTGGCCTATTTAACAAGAAACCCAAAGACTTCCAGGCTCAAGTTCAACCGACGGGAGATACTATCCAAATTAAAGCGGGTGAAAATTTGCTTAAATCAGCATTGGCCGCCGGTTTAGACTGGCCACATGATTGCAGAGTCGGAAGCTGTGGCACTTGTCGTTGTAAACTCAAAGAAGGGAAAATCAAGGAATTATCCGATTTTTCCTATGTATTGGATGGAGAACAGTTAAAAGACGGTATGATCCTAGCCTGCCAGACCCGACTCAAAAGCGATATCGTCGTTGAAGTAGAACTGGGGGCTGGAGAAGACACCACGATAGGGATATCTGAAATTGAGGGGGTATTAGGTAAAACCCGCCTGCTTACCCATGACATTATGGAGCTGACTATTAATCTGGATAGGCCTTTTCCCCACGCACCCGAGCCCGCTGTCAACGGTCACGCCTATCGTGCCGGACAATACGCTGATATCACTTTTCCTGGTATTGAGAAACCTCGCTCATACTCGTTTGCCAAAGCACCGGATAATGAAAATAATAAAGAATTAACCTTCTTTGTCCGCAAGGTTCCAAATGGAGAGTTAACCACTTGGTTGTTTGCCGAAGACCGCGTAGGTAGCCGAGTAACCATTAATGGCCCTTATGGATCATTTTGGTTACGTGAGGGAGATGGTCCTATTATTTGTATTGCCGGAGGAAGTGGAATGAGTTCAATTATGGCCTTACTTGAACATGCCCATAATAGTGGATGCCAGAGAGAAATTGTTTATCTATTTGGAGCCCGTAGCCAACGCGACCTTTATTGCCTGGACGAACTCAAAGCGCTTGAAAAAGCAAATCATGGAAGTCGACTGCGGTTTCTTCCCGTATTATCAGAGGAACCTGAAGACAGCAATTGGGATGGCCTACGTGGCATGGTAACCGATCAAGTGCCGGTACAAGCACTGGATTGGTTCAATACCCAGGCCTATCTTTGTGGTCCTCCACCCATGATCGATGCAGCAATTGATACCCTAAAACGACAAGGTGTTAAAGAAGAGAATATTCACTTTGATAAGTTTCTAGATGCCAGTAGTATGCCGGCAGGGAGGACTTAAGTTACCAAGGGTTCGACCTAAAACAATTTTTACACCAACATTTCAATTTTTTTATTTATAACCAGCAACGCGTATTGGTACATACTCCAATACGCGTTTTTTTTATTTTCAGCTCATAAAGTCATCTCTTCAAGTACCTAAATTCACGTGTTTTTACGTATAGGTATCTTACGAGCGCTCAGGTACATTTATTACATCACTATAAAAAAGGAGGTGAAAAAATGACTAAGCTCATTATTAATTTAAGATACTTCACAACACCCATACTGATCGTTGTCGCGATGCTAGGTATTATAGTAGGCGGAATGTGGTCCTGGCTTGGTGTTGGCTTGTTCGCTTTAGCCATTATTCTAGATGGACTAACCAGCGTTCTTCCCATGAAACTGCAACCCGCCGGTGTTGATGAAAACGGCGAATTGAATGGTATACCCTGGTTACTGAATACCATGATGTATTTCCAGTATCCTGTTTTTATTATGCTACAACTGTCGTTGATTTGGCGCGTCTATGAGTATGTCAACGGTGTCCCAATAGGCAGCATGGATATCCCTTATATTACCGAAGCATTGGGAATTACCATCACTACTGGTACTACCGGCGTTAATCTAATCGGTGCAGCCATTTCCAATGGTATGTTTATGGGCTTGGGTATTATGTTCGGTCACGAATTATCCCATACCAAAGGGCCAACCTTTGTCTTATCTCGTTGGATGATGGCACTCAGTGGTATTGCACATTTTTGTTATGCACACGTTTACAACCACCATTTAGAACTGGCCCATGAAGACGATCCGGCTACCTGTCCACGGGGTCGCAATATTTATATTCATTACTTATTGTCACATTTTGGTCAATCCCGTTTTTTATTCAAAATGGAACAACAGCGCCTAAAACGTCTTGGCATTGCGTTTATCTCACCCCAAAATCGCTGGATTCGAGGTTATATGATGAGTCTACCTACCGTGTTTTTATTCTGGTATGCCGGTGGTTGGGTTGGTCTTGGCATTATGGGAATCGCCTGGGTAATTTCTGCCTTTGAACTTGAAGTATTGAACTTCTTGGAACACTACGGATTGATCCGAGAAAAAGGTCAGCCCATTGAATACCGTCATTCCTGGGATGTGGGTGAATCACCTTTTACTCAAGTAGGATTTATTGAAATTGGACGTCAGGGTGATCATCACGATCGCGGCGAAACCCACTTCTGGGAACTTGAAGAAGTTGGCTCTCCCGATACCGGAGTCGGTTATTACGCCATGTTTGCCATGCTACTGGTGCCACCTGTTTGGGAAGCTTTTATCAAGCCTAAGCTGGCTAAATGGGATCAAGAAATGGCCTCGGAAGGCGAACGTCGTATTGCCATGCGCATGAACAAAAAAGCAGGCTGGAATGATATGCCAGTTATGGGACAGTCATAATCGAAATTAAGTTTGCTTAGAAAAACAATGGTTAAATGGCATGGACGCAATTTAGGCAGGGATAGCCGTTTCATCATAAATACACATAAAGAGGATAGAGAAATGAGTTCGTTTAAAGGTTTTATGGCAATTGCCATCCTAACAGCCATCGCCGTTATGGGCGCGTTGGAACTGAATGTTGGAGCCCATCATAGCGATCCGGTATGGGCACTAGGGACCGCTATTGGATTTCTGGTGCTATTGATTACCGATGTTTGGCTATTTTTTGCAGTTGCAAAAGATGATCCATTTAGATGGGAATAACAAATGAGTGCTTCTCTTTTATTAAAAAAGGAAGTAACTGAAAAGTTAAAAAATTCATATACAAAAACGATGAGAAATAAGAGGTGATGAAATGGGGTTCTTTGGCAGAAAAAAAGAAAATAAAACCATTCATATGGAACTGAGTGGTTTTCCCGGAGATACGCAAACCGATAAATGTCTTTTAATGGCAAAGGAGAAAGGCGTACAGCTCAATGTAAAATTATTGGATGTGCTGGAAGGAGCCTGTGAGCAACAGGATTATCGTGCTATTTCACCATTTGGTAAGTGTCCTTGTCTAAAAGAAGGCAGCTTTGTTACATCGGGTGCAACATCAATCTTGGCCTACCTTGATGTTCGTGGTCAAGGTGGTCAGTTAAATCCCAAAAAAGCAGCAATACTTGGGCACCAGAATTATTGGGTTCAAATTGCCACCCAAATTGCCGAACCGGCAGTAAAAACACTAATGCAAGAAAGCATCTGTGGCCCCATGAAAGACAGTTCGTATGCGGCCAGTGAGGAGCTTATGGGCACCGCCAGTGAGAAATTACAGCAGGTATTGGATGCATTAGATGGCCAACTCGCTGACAAAGGTTTTATTGTTGGCGAATATTCCTACGCTGATATTCACTGGACCAGCATTGCACACCTTTATGTTTTACTCAGAGAAGGTGTATTACTCGGAGAAGCCGATCTGATTGAGTCTCGCAAGCATGTAAGTGCTTGGTACAAACGCGTCCAGGCTCGTCCCAGCTTTACCAGCCTACCAACCCTTGATGATATCAAACAAAAACAATTAAGGTCAGTTGCTTGAATATTGGTATTAAACATAGCACCGAAACAAGCACCAAAACATAGAACATTGGAGGAAAAAAGATATGACTGATTTATTTGCCTTTGGATCAGCTGCTGCATCTTTAGATGCAGAAGATCGCTATGGCACCACCGGCGATATGAAAAAAACCCAATACGTTATGCAACTGCTAGGATTCCCCGGTAATGCAGAGACCCTAAAATGCCTATTAACCGCAGGCGAAAAAGGAATTGAAATTGAAAGTGGGATATTGGATATAACTCAAGGCCAACAAGCCACTGAAGAGTATCTCAAAATTTCACCTTTTGGACTGGTTCCAGCATTAAAAGAGGCTAACTACACCGTTGCAGGAGATGCAGGAATTGTATGCTTTATCGAAGGTCGCGGGCTTGGGAATCGCTTAGCTCCCAGAAATGCTGCCCTATTAGCCGAGCAAATGTATTGGATTGATATAGCCTGTAATAATGTTGCACCCTATGTGGAAACACTAATGCATGAACAAGTACTCGGCAAAATAACCGATCCCACTTACAAAACAGATATTGCAGCATTAGAAGAGGCACGCTCTGCTTTAATTGCACCATTGGAAGCCATTGATGCTCAATTAGCCGGGAAAAATTTTATCGTTGGTCAATATTCGTATGCCGATATCCATTGGACAGCCTATATTCACTTATTACTACTTGCCGGTGAATATGCTCAAGTGGATCAACGCCGTCATTTGAAATCCTGGTTAGAACGAATCAAAACCCATAAGAGTTTCTCTGGCCAGGATCTGGTCGCATACGACTTATTGCCAAGCCTTGATGATATCAAGCAGAAAAGACTCAATGATGTTGTCTGCGGTGAATTTTAAGATAAGGATAAGTTCCATGAGGGTACATAGCGATGACAACCAATAGTGAATTAGTTCAACTCATGAATAATCTTCCACTGAGTGCTGCCGAAGTCGCAAAAACCCTCAATGTACCCTTACAAACCGTCTATCGCTGGACCACAACTGATATGAATAAACCAAACGACCTGATGCCGGAATCTGAGCTTCGTTTATTGAAATATTCATTAATGACTGAAAATAAAAATAAACACTTATTTTAGGGGCTGTTGAGAAGAAAAAATTTTTTCCTTCAATAGAAATGAATATTCATTTCATTTTAAAAAAGATTTAGAAAAAATACAGCATTACTTATTCCTAAAGTTATCGCTAAAAAGGAGAGAAATAAAATGAAGAAGCCAGTAAACCGCTTCCTGACCAAATTACTACCAATAATACCCACAGCATTATTACTTAATGTTAGCATTGCAACAGCGGCAAATTTTGGTACCGATCTTAACCTTACCATGATGCCCGCTGCGGGTGGTATGGGTGGTGTTGGTATTGCCAGTCCGCAAGATGTCGGTGCTGCCGTATTTGGCAATCCAGCTACCTTAAGTCAGTTTAAAGGTACCCAGTTTATGCTGGGAGGTACTTTTTATAGTATTGACGTTAAAGCAAAACACGATGGGCTGGGCCTAAAATGGTCAGGCGATTCAAAAGCCGGTCCCTATCTATTGCCCAATATAGCTGTTAGTCATGAATTGTCCAATCAGCTTACTATGGGATCTGGCGTCTCGGTCATAAGCGGTGTTGGTTCAGATTTTAGAGGTATTGAGGGAAGCCTCGATCCCTTGGCGGAAATTATTGTGTTTGGAGTCAATGCAGGATTGGCCTATAAGCTTAATCAACACTTCTCTCTCGGCGCAATGGCCACAATCGGTTTTGGTTTGGGCCAAGCCGGTTTGGTTGAAAACACGGCATCAACCAGCGGTTTTGGTTTGCGGGGTACGCTAGGTGCGACCTATAAAAATAATCATACCGTTATCGGAGGGTATCTCCGAACCCCGTTAGCGATTAAATATGACAATCTGATTAAGTATGATGATGGAAAATATCATGACCCAACCTTTGAACAGCCGGGCGAAATTGCCATCGGCATATCCAATAGCAGTTTAATGAAGGGTAATTTATTGCTGGAGTTGGATGTCACCTACAAAGATTGGAACAGCGCCGAAGCCTATAAAGACCTATATGATAGCCAAACCGTATTTTCACTGGGTACCCAGTTAACCACCGGTGATTTTAAATGGCGTGCCGGTTTCATCCATGCCGATAGCCCAATAAAGAAAAATGTGGGGAGCAATGTTGGCGACATTGACTCTTTATATATAGCTGCACTAGGGGGAAATACACCTTTGAATCCAGGTCTTACGCATTATGTTCAGGCCGTAAATACGGAGGTCATTTGGGAAGACCAGGTCACTTTTGGTCTTGGTTGGGACATTAATAAAACCGTTACTTTAGACTTTCATGCGGCGATTGCCTTAAAACGCGATGAGCAAATCGGTACGACCAAAGTTGATGCAGGCGCTTGGCAAGCTGGTGCAGCTTTAACCTGGAAGTTTTGATCCATTGGGAAAAATTACTCAGCAAAAATTAAATTTTTTTTAATGTTCATGTCACCTCTGGTTAGTGGACAGTTTTGTATAGTAGTAGCACATTATTTAAAAACACCACAACTGAAAACAAACTCGATGAGGAATTAATCATGAAAACTCTTACTTTAAATATAGCTACTATCGCCATTGCCGGTCTTTTTTCTTTAAGCGCAAATGCCGGAGATTTTTCAAATCTTGACTATGAATCTTATGCCGAAAGTTCAGTTTGGCCGAGTCATACCGTATCCAAGACTCAACCTGCTACGGAAGATCTTTCAGCACTTGATTATGAAAGTTATGCAGAAAGCAGCAGCTTCTCAGGTTTAGGTCAATCATCAGTTCCTACCGATATCGCCAGTATTAATGACATTCAAAATGTTATCGAGCAAAGCCCCACGGCTTCCGGCTCATCAAGTACTTTTGTTGGTGATTTGCTGGGTGAAGATATTTACGCCCAATAAACCGATTAAAATTCTCCTAAGTGCTCAATTTAAGAGCACTATTGGAGATAACTCGCTCAAACAAGTCTAAAAGCGTATAAGCATCATTTCTACGTGGTGTTCAAGATATTATGGAAAGCCATCTAACAGCCTCAGGTTTGTCAGAGGTAGTTAGAAACTTGTTAGGAGAAAACATTCTAACCTAATGATTAATAACTAATTTTACACTCTTCAGTAGTTCTACATCTTGTTACTTTCTGGATGTCTCCAGATTTTTCTCTTTTTTTATCCTAGCCACTTACTCAGCGTTGCAAACAATTTATCTGCCGCAATCGGCTTAGGCAGAAAATCATTCATCCCAGCATCTAAACATTGCGTCTGATGTTCCATATAGGCATTTGCTGTAAGCGCTATAATTGGCATGGTATGGCCATTCTGTCGAATTTTTGAAGATGCATCGATACCATCCAGTATTGGCATTTGCATATCCATCAGAATCAAATCGTAGTTATTATGTGCTGTTTTAAGCACCGCTTCCTGACCATTAACAGCTAAATCGATTATACACCGAGTTTTCTCTAATAGTTTTTTTGTAATTAACTGGTTAGTGATGTCATCCTCAACAATTAACACATGGTATTTACTCAGTAAAGGTATTAAGGACTCAGATTTTTTACTCATTTTCTGGGCTACGGGCGCGGCCATAGGAAGCGATAAATCAAGACGGAATTGACTTCCTTTATGTAAACGACTGACTACGGTGATTTTTCCCCCCATTCTCTCAGCCAATTGTTTGGTAATATTTAAACCCAGACCTGTACCACCATATTTTCGTGTCGTACTATTGTCTGCTTGGGAAAACTGTTCGAAAATGGCATCCAGTTTATCTACCTCAATACCAATTCCCGTATCGGCGACAATAATATTAAAGTCCAGTAGATTATCATGTCGCCCAGTTGTATTTAAAGTGACACTGACCTTTCCTTGTGCAGTAAATTTAATCGCATTACCGAGTAAATTACTTAAGATTTGAGTCAGACGTGTTTCATCTCCAATTACGTTAATTGCTACCGCTTTGCTACTAAACTCTAAATCTATTTTTTTTTCCTTAGCTTGAGCCTGAAATAAAAACACCACGTCAGAAATAACTTTATGGAGATCGATGTTATTTTGTTCAAATGTCATTTTTCCTGATTCAATTTTCGAGTAATCCAATATGTCGTTAATAATATTTAATAGACGTTTCGAGGATTGTTTCAACGTGTCCAGATACATTGCTTCTTGGTCTGGTTCCAAGTCTTTATCTCCCAATAGTTGGCTAATTCCGATAATTCCATTCATAGGTGTGCGGATTTCATGACTCATATTAGCTAAAAACAGACTTTTAGCCACATTGGCACTATCGGATTGATTTTTTGCGATTTCTAAGGCTTTGGTTCTATCCTTAACCATAAAATCAAGCACTACCTGGCGATTGTTCATTAACAATATCAATAACATCACAAAAGCCACGATGATAACCTGAAAAATATACATCATCAGGGCTAAACGGCTCTGATATTGGTTTAAAAATTCCTGCTTAGGTGCTAAATTCATATGCCAGGTTTGTCCCGCCAATTGAAAGGTTAAAGACATAACATGCTTTTGTTGAGTCAAACTGAGTTCATTTTTATTGGTATTACCGGCAAAAACAGTATTGCTTCCTTTTTCATAAAGCTCGTACTCAAATATATCGGCCTGTGTGGGCTCCAACGCGCGATCAATAATTTGTTGTGCCAGGAAAACGCCAGTGGCATATCCTTTCAATTTTTTAACCGCACTAGTTACAGAGCCATTTTTAGGGTTCGAGTTAGGATTGATGGTATACACTGGAGCAAATAACAAATACCCAGGCTCGGCTATTTTTGACTGTACCAGTTGAATAATTGGTGTAGCCATCGGACGGTACAACAGTTGTTCATTTGCCAAAACCGACTTTCTTTTGGGATTAGAATAGACATTAAAACCGATGGCCGCTTCATTGCCTTTTTCGGGAGTAATTAACTCAACTACCACCATAGGATCACCCTCAAGCAAAGGTTTTCCTTTAATATGTATTGTTTTTTTATAAATTAGACTTAATTTTTTTTCAAACTGAGTGATATCTTGTGCCGGTATTAATGGATTCCAGGACATTGCCTTAATACTGGGTTGGTTTTGCATAAGCTGAGTAACAAAAGAATTAAATTTTTTGCGACTCATATTGGGAGTCGATTGAATAAAATTAGATAAAGTTTGAATATTTGCCAAACTATTATTAAGCTGTCGATGTAAACCATTTTCTACCACTTTTATTTCTCGTTTCGCTAGCATCTGAGCATTTTCATAGCTATTTTTATTAAACAATAAAGTAGTTAAGGTAACCGAAATAAATAAAAGTCCTGCCGTGGAGAGGACCAATAATCGAGCCTTTCGTGTGTGCCCATCTAATTGTCTAAAATTAATTAAGCTTAATAAAAAAGGGGTTGCTAAAAGTACTCCCAAGGAATCGCCTAACCACCAATAAATCATATTTTCCCAATGGTTATCGATACTATAGAGGGGGTTAAACTGACTTAAGGCAAAGACACCAATATTTGCAGAAATCAAATTAACTAGAATGCCAACGATCACTATAAAACCAATGGTCCGCAGGTCAGAGCGCAAGTTCAGTAGATTAACCAACCAATAACGTAATAATGCACTGCCGACTGCAGCTTGCAGAGTAGCACCACAGGCAATAATAGCGATTTCATAACCAGGATTAGATAGTAAATCAGTCACCTCGGCTGTTGGGTGGACAGAAAAATTAAATAGTGCAGAGGCAATAAAAACCGCAGGGAAAAAACGCCACCACCATAAATAACATCCTACCAGTGCGATACCTGCTGGCAACCACACAGGCACCACCTGGGACTGAGCCGAAATACTCGACAATAGATGGCCAGTAAAAAAATATGCACATGCCAGGCCTAGATATAATAAATATTGCTTAGTCTCAAATACGGGTAACCTCATTAATTATGTCCTTTCCATATTGGACGCCTGGGTTTAGCGGAAATTATACATTGTATCGAATAGAGTGTAATACACACGAAATAAAAAACCAGGTGTTTAAACCTAGATAACTCAGTTGACTTGGTAGCAACTGCGTTTTCTAGGATAATAAAAATCTAAAAACAGGAGTGACAAATTGAATATTTTTGAATAAAATTGAATTATATAACTTATTCAAGGGCTGACTAAATATGAAAACCGTTACAATGAGAGTTGAAGATTCAGTTTATGAAATGATAAAAATAGCTGCAGATGGTCAAAAAAGGAATCTATCTAATTTTATCGAATTTGCTACCTTACAGTATTTATCTTCATCACAATATATTGATAATAATGAAATGGATGAGATACTTCACGATAAAGACCTACTTAAAAATTTAAAAAGTGGTCGAGATGACTTGAAAAATGGTAACTATGTTATTGTCGAATAATGTTTACAATTGCCGAGTCTAACACCTTTATTAAGGTTAAAAAGAAGCTAGATCCAAAACTCTATAATAAAATCAAAAATATTGTTTATCCTCAATTAAAAGAAAATCCCTTTTTTGGTTCCAATATAAAAAAACTAAAAGGAGATTTGGACGGTTATTATCGTTTTCGCCTGGGGAACTATCGATTATTTTACCTAATTGATAATGACAAAGTCATGGTAGTGGTTATTGACTTAAAATCCAGACAGAGAGCTTATGCTAAAAAATAAATTTTCCTTAATGTTCCTGTCACCTTCTCTTAGTGACCGGTTTTGTATAGTAAATTCTTAAGTTTACCCCAAAGACTTTTTGGGTTCGAATGGGTAAGTTATTGATTCACACTAATGAACTGAGCTATCAACCCAATTTTCAAAACGAAGTCCCGATACCCGTTTAAATTCTCTAATATTATTCGTTACCAAAATTAATCCTCGTGCTCTAGCATGCCCGGCAATCATCATATTATAAGGACCGATTATTTCTCCCGCACTGGCCAGTTCCACTCTAACTTGCCCGAAATTAATTGAATCCTCATATTCATAGGTCAGGATTTTTAACCTTGAAAGTAGGCCTTCGACAATGGCCATATTTTCTTCGGGCCTTGCAGAATGCTCCGCGCCATAAATTAACTCTCCCACGGCAATGGTTGAAATACACATTTAACCGGAATGCTGTGTAAATGCTCGACGAACTTCTATGGGTTTATTTTTAATGGTATAAATGACAATATTGGTATCAAGCATATATTTAATCATTAAAAACTTTCTCGCTCTTGATCTTCAGGCTGTTCCCTATCCAACATAAAATCATCACTAACACACGGCCCATCAAACCAGGCATCCCAAGACTCACCGGCAGGAGTGACAATGCGCTGGTTACCAATAGCGATTATTTCAACCTCTTTAATTGAATCAGGTAAAGCAACTGATTTAGGTAGGCGGACGGCCTGACTACGATTGCTCTTAAAGACTTTAGTATGTGCAATAGCCATTTTTTTAATTCTCTAATACTCAAGGGATATGGTTATTATAGCTAACGACGGGGATATACCAAAGGTATATCCCACGATAAAAACTGACAAATAAATCGTTTAAAAACTCATTTTAGTGGCTTGAACTCTTATCTTTTAATAAGTTATGTTCTCATTTATAATTTTTAAAAACAAAGCAGTAATGGCAACCCTAAAAATAATTGACGTCATCCCCGAGATCTCTTATCGGGGATCCATTTCTCTCGATAGATTCCAGATAAAGCTTGTCCCTGTATGTTCTAAGCAGGGAAACTTTGGGAATGACGTATTTTGAGTGAATACGAAACCTTGCATTGCCAAGTGTCACGGGTATATTTCTAACTCACCCCTTTGTTTTTTCATACAGGAATATAAGTTTTCTTACCCTATATCAGGTTAAAATTTATGAGTGAAAACCGAGTTTTAGAAAGAATAAAAGAATGTTGTGAAAAACATTTGTCAAAATTAGATTTGTCAGAATGTGGGCTTAGTGAGATTCCAGATGAAGTGGCTAAACTAACCTGGCTGCAAAAATTAGATCTCAGCTACAATAAAATTATAGAAATTAATACGCTACAGGGATTAACTGCTCTGACTTCTCTAAACCTTGCTGGCAATCAGATAAAAGAAATTGATGCACTACAGAAATTAGCCGCACTGACTTCTCTAGACCTTTCTGGCAATCAGATAAAAAAAATTGGTGCGTTACAGGGCTTAACCACTCTGACTTCTCTAGTCCTTTATAGCAATCAGATAAAAGAAATTGATGTGCTACAAGGATTAACTGCTCTGAATTCTTTAGTCCTTTTTAACAATCAGATAAAAGAAGTTGATACACTACAGGGATTGACTGCTCTGACTAAGCTAAATCTTGCTGGCAACCAGATAAAAGAAATCGAGGCGCTACAGGGATTGACGGCTCTGACCTCCCTAAACCTTTATAGAAACCAGATAAAAGATATTGAGGCACTACAGGGATTAACGGTTCTTACTTCTCTAAACCTTTATAGCAATCAAATAAAAGATATTGATAGGCTACGGAGATTAACTGCTCTGACTTCTCTAGACCTTTATAGCAATCAGATAAAAGAAATTGATTGCTTAAAACAGTTAAAAGACCTTGAAAAACTTGAGCTATCGCAAAACCGTATAAGCCAATTACCTGATTGGGTCGGAAATTCTAAAATAAATATCGTTCTTAAAAAACAACACGAGAGGTATGAAAATAACCTCAATCTGTACAATAACCCAATTGAAAATATACCCTTAGAAATTATTGAATTAGGCAATAAGGCCATTCAAGGTTATTTATCTACTTTGGATAAACATGCTAAACCAATTAATGAAATCAAAGTCTTATTTTTAGGTGAAGGTGCATCCGGTAAAACCTCCTTAATGAAACGCTTTTACGGCAATCCATTCAATCCCCATGAGTCTCAAACCCATGGCATTAACCTAAGCCATAAAGAATGCGGTGTTAACCTTAAGTTATGGGACTTTGGTGGACAAGAGATAATGCACCATACCCATCAATTTTTTCTCACCCAAAAAAGTGTTTATGTCTTGGTTTTAAATGCACGGGAAAATAGCAGTACCGAATATTGGTTAAGAATGATAGAGGTTTTTGGTGGCGACTCTCCCATTATTATTGTGATGAATAAAATGGATGAAAATCCGTCCGCTGAAGAAAATATGAAAATGCTTTATGAGAAGTATCCGAATATTCAAGGGTATATTCCCCTATCATGCAAAACCGATAGAGGCATGGATGACTTTCACCGGCTTATCCGAGAAACCACGACTCAATTATTGCATGTAAAAACTCGCTGGGGAAAGCACTGGCTGGAAGTCAAAAAACAATTAGAGAAAATGAGAACTGGCGAAAATTTAAAGGATTATATTTCCTATGAAGCTTATCAAGCTATTTGTGAAAAAAAAGGTGTGATAAAAGATCAGCAAGATATTTTATTACAATGGTTAAATCGCTTGGGAATCGTGACCTACTTTCCGGATTCCGGCCTTAATGAAACCAATGTTATCAATCCGGAATGGTTAACCGAAGCCTTTTATAGCATTATTAACCATCCCATTGTTGCTAAAAATTATGGGATACTCCGCCTTAATGAGCTACCGAATATATTGGATTTAGAATGCTACTCGGATAAAAAGTATGATTTTTTATTAAAACTGATGAGTAAATTTGAATTATGTCATCCGCTGAATAAGCAAACCTATCTTTTCCCTAATTTATTGACCAAACAAGAACCCAACTTTGTTTTTGATACCAAGCTGGCTTTAAAATTCCGTTTTAAGTATGATTCGTTTTTGCCCAAGTCCATACTGCCTAAGTTTGTTATACGCCATTATCATGAAAGAATCGATAAACAAATATGGCGGACGGGCATTGTTATCCGAAATGAGCACCTTGATGCCAAAGCATTGATTCGTTTGGATATTGAATTAAATGAGTTAAATATTTTTGTTAATGGTGAGGATAAGCGGGGCTATTTATTTAATATTGTTTCTGAGTTTGAAACCATTCACGACGAATTTAGTGGTTTAAAATACCAAATGCTTATCCCATGCATTTGTAGTGAATGTGATAATCAAGATACCCCTTTTTATTTTAAGTATACCATGCTGCAAAAAGCTTTGGAAAAGGGACGGAGGGAATATCCATGCGATAAATCATTTGAAGATGTTCCCATTAATCAGCTATTGGGGATTTTATATTCAGAACAGGATATCCAGAAAATTGTTCATAACTTGATTCCACAACCGCTTAAAATCAAACAACAGTTGGAATCACTTAATATTGATGCCTTTATAGAGTCCGTTAAATCACTATTTAAAAGTATCCCCTATCTTTTGATTGGCAAGGACGAAAAGTCTTATCATGCCCCCTTCCATATTTTATTGCGTTCTATTTATCAATCCAATGCTCGCGCTGAAGAAATGCAAAACCGGGGTAGAATTGATAGCATTTTAGAAACTGAGCAATATATTTATATTTTCGAACTAAAATACAAAGGCTCTGCTCAAGAAGCCATACAGCAAATCCACGATCGAAAATACTATGATGCTTATACTCAAAGTTCAAAAGAGATTATTTTGGTTGGCATTAACTTTTCTGAGGAAGAGAAAAATATTAGTGATTATCTTTATGAAAAGTTGAAGTAGACGTTCCAAAACCTAATTTGGAAAAATTTTAGAGTATCACTGGATAGGTGTTTTAGTCGATTTTTTTTAAGCAAAACTCGCTATTTTTTCTTGGCAAAGTTGTTCCGTTAATTGCTGTAAAAAAATCACCCGTTCAGCCAACCAGTCCAATTCTTCTTGGGTAATTTTATAGTGTTCAGAATAACGCGCATCGACATAAGCATTTTTCAGCAATTGGAATCGACGTCGTTGGATTTTGGTTTCCTGCGGAAAGACTTCGGCAATGGCTTGGTTTTGTGACATTGCCATGGAATTGAGTTGTTTGAGGTTATGAGTATAGGGTTTGTAGTTGGTTAAAACCAAAAGTAGGCAAGCATAGAGGCGTTCAGTCACTTGGTGCAATAAAAACGCCGCATTTTTAAAGTTTCCTCTATCATATGGTGCTTGATAGTCTAGAAAAAATTCTTTTGCACTATCAAACCATTGGGCATAATTTTTTTCGGCTATTGCTTTATATTCCGCCGGGGTTAAATTTCCCGCTTCCGCCAAATCCCGTTTATCCGTTTCATAAAGTACAATCCCTTCCCGTTTAATATCGGTAAAAAAGTATTGGCCTTGGACCAAGGCATTATTCACCTCGGTTAAGGTATGCACCAAAATATTTAAGGGTTGACGAATTCGCAGGCCAATGCGATCTTCAGCAGTATGCCAAATTTTATATTCTTCGACCAATTCACGGCGATTAAGAATCACTAGAATATCATAATCACTGACATAACCATGGGCTGGATTATTCACCCATTTACCCGTGGCATAGCTCCCGAATAAGATAATTTTTAATATGGCGCTATGCTTCTTTTTACCACTGGCAAATCCAATCACTTGTTCAAACTCATCGCGGATAATATCCACAATAAGGGCTAGGTTATCTTGTTTGGAGGTGGGTAAGTGATCGATATTATTATTCATTGGTCCATACTACTATGGAGAAAGTAGAATTTAAATGAGATTTTCAAACAACTGAGATGATTAATCTATTCTGCTTTTAAAATCTTTTTCGCAGATATAACAGAAATGACCTCCGATATCATCCAAAGACCAATCAGCATACTAAAAACTCCAACAATTATCCAAACAATGGACTTAATAATTGCAGCTTGCATAATTATGCCCTGAACTACAAAAAATACGAAACCGAAAATCACTACTGCAAATCCAGCAATTAAATTGTAATAAAAACTAAACCAATCAAATTTTGTAATTTTAATTTCAAGTTTTCCATCGACAATCACAAAATGAGAGCTGGCCCTTTTGAAATGACGAAAAGCAACTTTTCCACCTAAAAGCTCATATTTTTCCAATGCCAATTCTCGAATATTTTTATCCATTGTCACTTTATGCACAAGGCGAAAGTATTCGTTTTCAATTTCATTTTTAAAATGCGATTTCAAATCTTCTTTTATTTCAGGAATTTCAATCGCTTCTTTTAGTAGCTCAATTCTTTGTTTTTTTCTAGAATCTAAAAATGACATTATTTTTTCAATATTTAGAATCATTGCGAAAACAATAGCAATAGAAAATAATAGTAGCTCCCCTTCTTCCAACAGTTTTAAGGCTTTATCAATCACTTTTAATTCCTCTAATATTTTTGTCTTATTATATCTAGAAATTCAACAGAGCATAAAAACAAATTAATAAATAAACATCCAATTAAATAAGTATTTCTCTTATATATAGAAGTTTTTTTATCTTGGATGAGCAATTTGGAGCGCTTGAAGATACAAACTAAGTTGTGATTGACCTGCGATAAACTGTTGGGTACTTTTTTCCACTTTGGCAATACTGATACTGCCTTCTATCACAGCGATAATAAATCTAGCCACTGCTTCGCTATTGATATCATGACGAATATATTTTTCCTCTTTTGCCTGGTCCAATTTTTGAGTCAGGGTATTAATCCATAACTCAAAACCGGCTGCAATTCGACTTCGAAACCCCTCGTCTAAGAGTGACATTTCCTGAGCGAGGTTATTCAGTGGGCAACCATGTTCAGCAATTAGGGGAGTCGCTCTTTCTCCTAGGGTCTCCAGTAATTTGGGAATTTCAATAATCGGATTTTCTATTTTACGAATGGGCTCTAACCAAACCGTTTCCAATATTTCTTGAAGTGATTCCTCAACCACGGCATAACCCAATTCTGTTTTACTTTTAAAATGATGATAGAACGCCCCTTTTTGCAATTCGGCTTGTTTTAAAACCTGATCTACACGCATCCCCTGAAAGCCATGTTCATGTATTTGTTCATAAGCGGTTTGAACTAGTTTTTGTCTTGTTTGTTGGGCATTTCTTTGCATCTTATTCACATCATTTTGTATTTATCTTACTTTTATTATAGACAAACCAGTTGGTTTCTTCTATATTAAAACACAACAAACCAACTAGTCTGTTTATAGCTTCAGTTTAAACACTTAATTTTTTATGCGTGTAGGAGAGAAAAATGAACGAACCCTTTTTCACTATAGTTTTAATCCTTTTATCAATACTATTTGCCGCGATGATATTAAAAGTTTTGTGTAATGCCGGTGCCAAAAACTCGACCCTGGCGATTATCACCATAATTTTCAGTTGCTGGTTACTGATTATTTTTAATTTATTATTAAGTGGATTTTTCAGTGCGACGGGAACGCCACAAGTAGCTTTTGCCATCAGTGTTTTTATGCCCGTGGTATTTGGATTAATGGCACAGAAACTGTCTCCTACATTCGCTGCTACAATTGCTAATATATCAACGGCTAGTTTTTTAAGATTACAACAAATGCGTGCTGCTTTTGGTGTAATGTTCTTCTTTACCGGTAGTTTACCCGTTTGGTTTCAGTATACTGGCGGACTGGGTGATATTGCTGCTGGAATTACTGCATTTACTGCCTTAGCTTATTACCAGGCTCATCCAAAACAAGAACAAAAAGCAATTATCAGGGGCAATTTTACGGGTATACTAGACTTTGTAGTTGTATTGAATCTGGGGCTCTTTGTAGTATTACAAAATAATAGTCCGGATATTATGTTTAGTCTCATCCCCTTATTTGCCGTTCCCATTTTTATTTTATTGCATATTTTTTCTTTACAAAAATTACCCCATTTTAAAAACTCATTGGATAGTTCTCCTGCAAGTAATCCAGTTCATTTTTAAAAATTTGATTCATTTAACCTAAATTAATAGGAAAAAAAGGAGAACGACATGGCTAAATTTGAGATTAATCAGGAACTATTTCCTTTTCAATCCCATTATCTCACTTTGAATAATGGTGCAAAAATTCATTATCTCGATGAAGGTAAAGGACCAACCCTACTATTACTGCATGGAAATCCGACCTGGTCTTTTTTATACCGCAAGATTATTGCCGGTCTTAAGGATAAATTCCGCCTTATTGCACCGGATTATCCGGGTTTTGGCCTTTCGGATGCTCCCCCCAACTATACCTATACACCTGCCGAACATGCACAGGCAATCAGTGAGCTGGTACAAAAACTGGATTTACAGGATATGGGCATTATGATGCAAGACTGGGGAGGCCCCATCAGTTTTGCCATCGCTTTGGAAAATCCACAACGTATCAGCCGCTTTATTATTGGCAATACCTGGGCCTGGCCTTTGGAACGGACAGGACAAAAGACCTTTAGCTTCTTTATGGGAGGATGGCCAGGACAGTTTGCAGCCTGGTGTTGTAATGGTGTGGTGAAATTTTTTATGCGCAAAGGTTTGGTTAAAACCTTGAATCAAGCCGAGTTGGATATGTATTTGGCCCCCTTTAAGGAACGGAGGTATCGTACGGCAACTCATATTTTCCCGGCACAGCTCAGTGATGCTGCCCCGTTCCTCAAGAAAATATATCAACGACTTGACCATTTAGCGGATAGACCGACATTAATACTTTGGGGATTACAGGACTTTGCTTTTCAAGAACCCGAACGAACTCGTTTTGAGTCCATTTTTAAGCAACATAAAACGGTTTTATTAGAAAATGCCGGCCATTTTATTCAAGAAGATGCACCCGAGGAATCGATTGTGGCTATCCGAAAATTTTATCGTTAATTAGGGCCGTAAGAAAAATATGAATGGTCAAAAATAAATTTTTTTTAATATTCCTGTCACCTTCTCTTAGTGATCAGTTTTGTATAGTAGAACCATGTTAATTAAAAACATAACGATTCAAAAAAACGACTTAACTACTAAAAAAAGAGGATTTAATCATGAAAACTATTACCGCTTCAAGTATCACCACTATCGCTATCGCTAGTCTTTTTTCATTAACTGCCAATGCCAGCAATTTATCCGGTATGGATTATGAGTCTTACGTACAAAGTGCCGCATGGCCTAGTCATACAACTTCGGTAAGCCAAACCAAAACCGAAGGTCTTTCCGGATTAGATTACGAGAGTTTTGTACAAAGTGGCAGTTTCCCCGGATCTGGTCATACATCTGAACAAACTACAGTAGCCAGTATTTCTGATATCCAAAAAGCGATGGAAACCAATCCAACGGCAGCCGGGTCATCCCGCGTGGTTAATGATTTACTAGGTGAAGATATTCACGCCCAATAACTTCCCCTTTATCCTCCTAAGTGTTTGCTCTTGCAACACTCTAGGGGGATGAAAACACTTAACTTAATCGATTTTACAACTAAAATATTAAGCCTTTGTTTTCACGGAGTTACTTTTTCCAATCCATTACAAATTCAGTTTCTATTAGCCTTAAAATATCCACTACTTATGGTATATTGAGTATCATGTTGATCAACCATGGTTGCCATAAAGTTTCCTTCGATTTGGCTATCCGTTAGATTCAGAACATTGATCTCACATCGTGTCAGGGCATTAACCGACCCGCTATCATTGGTATCAAGCGATAATGTATTGTTTGGATCAAGTAAGTCTTTTTGAAATGAAATTAATATGGTATTTCGATTACAAGTTTGACTTCCACTTTGTAAGGCAAATTGCAAATTCCAGGCACGAGCATTGTCATTAGTCCGTCCACTGATTTGGATATAACCAGAAGATTCAACCACCAGTGTTTTTTCATTGAGCGTATAGGCAGTACCATCAATACTTCCTGTAATACCTTGCTCGGGTAGCAGTTCATCAATTGACGAGGGATCGACTATTGGGGTTGAGCTTAAGCCACTACTTATCATCAATGCCTGTAGTGTATCAATGCGCATCTGGCCACCAAAAATATCGCCTAACACATGGACATCAAGATCGGTGGTATTAACACCTAAATAATTACCCGTACCAGGATAATAACGGAAATAATAATCTCCCAATACTTGACTAGTTTGATTCGGCGGGGAAAAATATTTGGAGTATTGTTTTTCTGCCCAATTAAATAAACTATCTGAATCGCTTTTAGTATCTGAAAAAACTGATTGTGATATTAAAAGTAGCAATAGAATAGATATGTTTTTCATAGATGTCTCGAGCCATTTTTTAAATTTTATTTTGATAACAAGGGTTTATTATACCTAATATAAACAGAAATATCCTTGTATTTAATTTCATATCAAGTGAATTCTTTGTGCCTGCTCTTTGAAAAAATCAATTAAACTTCGAATAACCGGGCGTAAAAACTCGCGTTGTGGATAAAGCAATGAGATCGGTAAACTTTGACCGGTATAATCATCCAGAGCAGTACTTAATCTTCCGGCTTTAATATCTTCTCGAATATCGACAAAGGATTTATAGGCAATACCCTTTCCGTCAATTGCCCATTGTCGGACTGCTGCACTATCATTGGTTGATAGATTCCCTCGCACTTGTATCTCAATTCTCTCCTTATCTTGATTAAAAATCCAGCTATCGTACACCATAGAATTAACAAACATCGTCAGACAATTGTGCTGTTTAAGATCTTCCGGATATTGCGGAGGAGGATTTTTAGCAAAATAATTGGGAGAGGCGCAGATAACGCGGTAATTATCAAATAAACGAATGGCGACTAGACTGGAATCCTCTAAAGGTCCACAGCGGATGGCAAGATCCACATTGTCCCGGTAAAAGTCGGAGACACTATCAGTTAATAATACGGTAAATCTAACCTCTTTATGTATGGCTTGAAATTGTTCAATAATAGGCACAACCCACTGTTTACCCAAATCAACCGTTGCAGATATCCGCACATCTCCAGTGACTTGCCCCTGTTGCAGAGTCAGGTGACTCTTGCCTTCGTTCAACATTTTCAGACCGTCTTCACAATAATTGCGAAACACTTCACCTTCCGGGGTAAGTCTTAAAGATCGAGTAGAGCGGACAAATAAATGACTATTGAGATGGTTTTCCAGACGCTTTATCGCCGCACTGGCAACCGCCGGAGTAATATCCAACTCTCTTGCTGCCTGAGATAAACTTCCTGCCGCAGCAGTCCTAAGAAAAATTTCCAAGTCTTTAAGATTCATGATTATCAATATTTTTTTGAAAGTTTTTTAATTATATTGCTGATTTTCTTTAATCAAAAGAAAAATATAATAGTATTAAGTCAGTTTTTGGTTATTTATGTAACTCGAGGTTTGCTTATACCTTAATTCTATTTTTTATCCTTTTGAGGAAGTCGCCATGAAATTCGATACTAATACTAGTCGACAACAGGGGTCGAACCGGATCAGCTATGAAATGATACAAATGGGATTAAAAAAAGGCCGTGGCGAAAGATCAGATGCCTTTTTTCGTATTTTCGGGCAACTGAAAAAGAAATTATCGATGATGTTGGATTATATTTTGATTAGCAAGATCCATATTTTTCACGTCAATCAAGACAAAACATGACACAAGCAAGCGTATAAACCATGCTTTGGAAAGTAGCCGAAAAGATTATTTTACCAACTAGAGGGACTATTTGCAGCCCTTCTGGTTTAGCCTATTTGATTTAGATATACGTCAGCTTCTCCCACAGAATAGGGTATTAACTCACAGGCGAATCTTTTCGAATTGAGACATAGTTATCAGATTTATTTATTTTAGTTTTGTATTATTTATTCAACCCAAGACACATTAATTTCAAAAGGTGAGAAAATGGAAATTGCAGTTGGATTTATAATGTTACTAGCTTCAGTTGGCTTTATTTATGGCGTGAAAATTGGTCTAGAGGATGATGAGCTGTAGCTTCATTAGATGGATTTATAGCCAAAATTTTTTGATTCAATGCCCATTATAGTCATAGCTTATCCTCAATACATCAGTGGATGTATATCTAATAATCTTGGGTAAAAATCAATAAATATTTCCCTTAAACAAGTCTAAAATGGCAATATATCACCTAAAGTCTTAGATTGTCCTACCTCATCTCCTATTTTTCTTTGCGCTATAACAAAATTTATCACCAACCCAATAGTTAGTTTCACGGTAAATTTTTATAATCTTAAAAAAATGCAAATTGGAAAAGTCCAAGCTATCAACTAACACGTAAAAAAAAACCCTTGTATTAATACAAGGGTTTTAAACCTAAATTAGTCAGTTGAGCCGTGGCGAGAATGTCTAAAGTGCTGAAGATTAAGGTTTTTATGGGTTATTTTTGGTGCGGCCGGCTAGGCTTTATTCGTAGTCACCCTACGGGTGCAGTCTAGGCGACCCCGTCTAAATGTTCCAGAAAAGTCTTAAGATTTAGTGCTTTAGCCATTCGCAGTAGGGGCAACTGATTAATTTAGGTTAAATCAAAGTGTCTACCTGAATATTGTTTATTCAACTGTAAAAGTGATTGGAATAGAGTTATAGAAAGCTGCACCGCTAGAATTTCGATAACCCGCAAATACAGCAAAGTCTCCGGAAAGATTAGTTAGTTCAGACACAACATCGACACTTGCAATTGTCGGTGCAGTAATTGTTTCTTTAGCCTCAAGATCACTAAGCATACCATTCCATAATACCCATCCTGTAGGAGTTAACATAAAGTTTTGTCCATTTAATGTTGCAACAACCAATATATCCACTAATTGGCCCACATCACCACTATCAAAACTAATGCTCATAGAAATATCAATTTTATCGGTAAGCTCAGCAACACTACCATTTTCTACGACGACCCCGTTTATCATTAAAACGCCGGTTATGATTGCTTCGGTTGTCGTGCCTGTGGTCGAAATAGCCGTTAAATTTTCACTAATCGTTATATTAAAAGATTTATCAAACCTACCAAATTCATTATCTTCAGCCTTAATCCGAACAAAATAACTACCCACGCTCATATTAGAGAGATCACGGGCATATAATCCGTTATTAGCTATAAAGAATAAGTCATTATCATTACTCCCACTTCCTCCAACAAAACTATAAGTAAATACACTCGAATCAGGATCAATAGTAGTCAGTTCGCCAACAAGCACTCCTCTTTTGACTCCAGATGATAATATTGTATTGGATAATTGAATATCACTGGGGTTATTATTTGCCGGCACTACGGCGGGATCTGTAAAGCTATTTGCATGACTGACTTGGACGGGGCCGTCACCAAAAAATCCCCCTGATGCAAATGCACTCTGGCATAAGCAAATTCCGAAAATAACACTTTTTAATAGGTACTTCATATAATCTATCCTTATTGATTTTTATTTTATTCAACTTTATTAATATTACACCTAAAAACAACAATATCTAGGGTTAACTGATAAGTTTAGACACAAGGTCTAAACAAAAAGTTTCATATTCTAAATCTAATGCTCGTCAACGGCGTTTTTTAGGATTAAATATTTTTGATAGCCAACATTCATCATTAATAAATCAGTTTATTTATCCTGATTGGTAAGGCTCACGACCCTGGCGGTAACGAACATGGTTAATATAATTGCAATTGAGAAAAAATATAAACCATATCGCATCTCTACACTTGCAATAGCACCGAGCTTTACCGTAACCACAAGTACTGCCACGACAAAAACATCTAACATAGACCACTTTCCATACAAGTGCATCCAGTGTAGATATTTGTCTAGATTGGCAGTATTGTTTGAATTATGAGCAAGCAATTTATACAATACAGCCACTTTCATAAATGGAAGCAGGATGCTAAAACTGGCTATAATTAAAAACAAGAAGAACTGACCTTCGATTAATAACTCAATTGTCCCCCCCAGAACAGAAAAAGTATTTTCAATCAAAACGAATTTATTTAAAGTGATAATTGGTGCCACTACACCAATACCTAAAAATATCAAAGTAATCCACAAAGTAAGCCTAAGCAGCTTAACTTCAACAGGGTATTTGCTAATAATGTTTGCCTTTGCATTTTCCATATTTTAAATTTTAGTCGAACTCATGGTCCAATTTTTGATGAATTTATTGCGGGGTTTAAATTTAGTGCTAATTTCCAGACAGATGCATAAATATAGTCTCTAATATATGACCATTATTTCAAAGTTCCAGGTAAAACATGTTAACTGACCATGAAGGACACTGATCTTACAATATGCTTTAACCTAAAAAATAAATTTTCCTTAATGTTCCTGTCACCTTCTGTTAGTGATCGATTTTGTATAGTAGAACCATGTTAACAACAAACATAAACAGACAAACAAAACCAATACAATGAGGAATTTATTATGAAAACTATCACTACATTAGCAATAGCCAGTCTTTTTTCGTTAAGTGCCAATGCCAGCAATTTATCCGGTATGGATTATGAATCTTATGTACAAAGCGCACAATGGCCTAGTCATAGCACATCCGTAAGCCAAGTAAAAACACAAGACTTGTCAGGATTTGATTATGAAAGCTATGCCCAAAGTGGCAATTTTCCCGGTTCAAATTATTCAGCTGAACCAAGTGTAGTTGCCAGTATTGGGGATATTCAGAATTCTATCGAACGGAGTCCTACTGCAGCGGGAACATCGGGTGTGGTTAGTGATTTATTAGGTGAAGATATTCACGCCCAATAATCCATCATCCCATTCTATGTGCTCCCACCCTGGGAGCACTAGAATAAGCCAATGAAAAACTTAAGCTAGGGTTTAAATTTAAACCTTAGGTATTATTTTAAAACTCATTCGGCACTTCGCTTGAGCCAATCCTTAGACAATGAATAGACAATCAATACAGCCAAAAATGCTGCAGAACCAATCGCTAACCAATTCGTTTGCTCAGCCCCACTCACTAATTCATGCGTTATGACTTGCCACTGAAACCTTTCCATGATTTGATTGAGCAAATAACCAAATCCAAAACTAGTGATAACCACCCCTCCCAAATAAGCAATTAGAGAACGTTGTCCCAATTCTTTACGGATAATTAACATGGTTCCAATATTAGTTGCCGGACCAGTTAACATAAAAACTAAAACGGCTCCCGGAGAAACCCCGGCTAATAATAGTCCGGCGGCAATGGGCGTAGAAGCTGTCGCACAAATATACATGGGAACACCAATAAGCGCCATTACCAAAAAAGCCATCCAGCTATTCCCCCATTGCGATAGAAAGGACTCAGGCACCCAGGTCAGCACTGCCGCAGCAAACAATAAGCCGACTAATAGCCAAATGGCAATATCATCTATCAAATCTAGAAATGAAAAGCGCATTCCAGCCCATAATTTTTCGATTAAAGTAGCCGTTGGTTTTACCGTGGAACAGCAACTGTCTTGCGTGTTATTAACTTGATTTGAACTATTACAACCACTGTTTATCGTTGTCTCCTTTGTGGTTTCCTTATTACCAGAAGAGCAGCAGCTACTAGAGGTTTGATTGACATTATTTTCTTCTATCCGACTATTTTGTTTATCTTCAGAATTTCCCACCAAAATTCCAGCTACGATAGCACTGAAAATCGCAGCAATGGGCCGTATAATAGCCATAATAGGTCCCATTAGCGCATAAGTGACAGAAACAGAATCGACCCCCGTTTCGGGGGTTGCAATTAAAAAAGAAACCGTGGCATTTTTAGAGGCACCCGATTTTCGTAGACCGATGGCAGCAGGAACAACTCCACAAGAACAGAGTGGCAGGGGTGCACCAATTATGGCGGCTTTAATCGTGGTCCATAAACTAACACCGCCCAGGTGGCGCGTTAAAAAATCTTCTGGAATAAGTGTTTTTATCAATCCAGCTGTCACAAAGCCTAAAATTAGCCAGGGGGCAGATTCAATAAATAGATTAATAAAGTGATTAATAAAATTCATATAAGATTTATTCCTGAAGACTTGATAATATGAGGTCGTTTAAAATAAAAAAAATTTATTTTCTAACGCATCAATTGACTGGATTTAAACCACTATATCAAATCAATCCAGAAAGGGCACCTGCCTCGAGACAATCCAAGAGTATTTACCAAGGTTTATCAAAAATGAATTCAAAACTCTCCAAATCACATGGTTTTGTTCAATAAGTTTGCTGCAATAAAAGCAATTCTAGCCTACTCCCAAACATATCCATCACCAGCATCACAATTCTGTCCGCTTTGACTAAGAGTATAATCGCCATTCCAAGTAGGACAGGAGCATTGGGCGTATCTTGGCCCTGATGCTGGACCACTCTCATCCTCAAACTTACATGGTGCAGTCATACACCCTGCATAAAGACCATTACACGACGTTGAACCACTTGGATAATTTGCCTGCATACCAAATCCAAAAGTGGAAATAAGATCCGCTCCGGGGATCAGAGAATGTTTCGGGTCATTTGGATTCTGCTGTGCGATATACTTACAGACTGGAGGAACCTTCCCTAAACATTTACCACTACCATCCGATGTACAGGTGGTTATATTCTTGCATTTTGAGCCATCGTCTCCACAAACTTTCACCGTCTCATAATACACACCAAGATTCATAATACCGTACATATTGACATAGGACGGACCAACAAAAACCTGGCACTTACAATTGGCCATTTTTCCGTCAGGACTCAGCTTACACGGCAATGGTATATTATCAGGATTGGTACCCGTTACCCAAGGAGGCCCTGAATCATGACAATTTGCATAAGTTGCATTCGCGCAGTAAAGCAGATTAGTCTGGCTATTCAATGTAGCACCTGACCAGGCAGGACCAGATTTGCTTGTCCAACAATTCGTAGGACAAAATGGCGTGTTATCACAATTGTCACCACAATAGGGTGATGATTGAGAATTACACAAAGTCCCCGGTTTGAATTCTGGGCATAATGTTGATTTTAATGATGCACCAGCAATTACAGACGTTGTAAGCACAAAAAACACTGCAAAAATGAACGTTACTGAGAAAATTCTTTTATAAAATGCCATCAATGTTATCTCCTTTTTTTAGACTTAAGCCAAAATTTTGTTTCGGTTATTTTTTAATGTTAAGCGTTCCATCTGTTCTTATAATCACTTTTAAACCTAGAAAACGTAGTTGACTTCGTAGCGAGGTCAACTTAAGTGCTGAAGATTAAGGATTTTATGGGTTATTTGGGTGGGGCTGCCTAAGCTTTATTCGTAGTCACCCTCCGGGTGAAGTCTAGGCGACCCCGTCTAAATGTTCTAGAAAATCCTTCGGCTCTGGCTCCATGCTTCGCTCTACCTCCTCCATCCATGGAGTCGTAAAATTTAGTGCTTAAGGGGGCCGCACTAGTGCATGGATGCACGTAGTTAGAGCAACGCAGGAGCAGTTGCCGACGACCCCATGGATGGGGGAGGTAGAGCGACGCTTGGAGCCAAAGCCGAGTAGATGGCAACTGCGTTTTCTAGTTTAAGTGTATGTTTATTAAAAAACAATATCAAGATTAAAAATGATTAATAAAAAATGGATTACATCAAATAATGGGAGCCGTTCAAATTATAGAAAATATAAATTAAGTGGTGGTTTTATTTAGGTGAATTCAAGTTCCGTGTGTATCGCTGAGACGTGTGTATCGCTGAGAATTGAGGCTCTTTCTTGGTCTATGGTTCGGGAAATCAATTATTCCGCTTATACCATAATGATATGTAATCCGAATACTATTTAACTTTGGACTCTAAATCTTTTTCCATTAAATAGTTTCTCACTTCTTCCGTATCAATCTGATAATAAATATCTTCGACGGATAATGTTATACCGATTGATTCAAATGTAATTTCATCACCTAAAAAATAAAAACTGGCCTGCCAGTGAGCTGATTTTCTAAAGACCTCCACCTGACAAATATCTTGTTCAACAAGTACATATTCTTCCAAACTGGGAATATCAAAATAGTTCATTCGTTTTAATGAGGTATCATTTTTCCGAGTCGATTTAGAAAGTACCTCAACAATAATTACCGGGGATTTTTGGTAATAATCATTTTCATTGTCCTCAGGATCACATACCACCATTACATCGGGGTAAAAAAAGTTATGATTAATTTTAACCTTCATATCAGCGGCAAAAGTGGTACAAGAAGATTTATTGTTTTTCAGACCTTGATGTAAATCACTGGAGATATTGGTAGCAATCGTATTATGCTTTCGACTGGCCTCCGTCATTGCATAAACATCGCCATCAATGAACTCATGCTTTATTTCACTGGCTAATTCGCCTTGCAAATAATCTTCTTCAGATATGAAATTATCCAGATTGTTAGCTAAAGACATTATTTTTACTCTTTATTAATCAATTTACCTAAGCATAATCAGTACTAGGGGTCGGAGTCAATTAAAGTGGATAAGTTATTGTTAAAGGGCCGATTTCATTTTTGAATTCGTATTTTAATTTACCTATGGGTGATTTTGACTCCGACCCCGGCAAGATTGGATTTTGAAACAGCCCTATGCAAAACCGGGTTTTGATACCAGAATCTAACGTTGTATAAATAAAAATTGCCAAGGAATAAAAAAAGCCGATGACATAAATTATGTAATCGGCTCAAAAATGGAGAATAAAGATATTGGTAAATACTTTAGTTCAAATTATGCAAAAAAGCGTTCCTGAGCTTCGGACATTAATTTAGTCCCACTAAAATGAGCCCGTTGTACCAATTCCCAGAAATAACGATAGGTTGCTCTATCGTGTAATTCTCCGGCATATTGAATGGGTCCCCAGTTATTATCCTGGGCTTGAATAAGGATATTTTGGGCATCTTCCAATTCGGAGAAGTCAGGTTTCATGGCATCCACAATACTTTGGATTTGCGTTGGATAAATACTCCACATGCGCATAAAACCAAATTCATTGCGTGCACGGGATGCATCTAAATAGGTTTGGTAAGGATTTTTTAAATCCAAGGTAACATTATGAGCTGGGATTACATAATTGGATAAAGCTGCTTGCGTCAATTCTGCTTTCGCTCGTGCCAATAATTTATGATCAAATTGACCAGGGCTGCGCATACATGAAGCTGGAATAGCGCCTTGATAACCACTGACAAAATCCATTAGTCCAAAATCTAATACTTGTAACCAAGGTAAAGTTGCAATTTGATGCACATCCTTAATCGCGCCATGGGTTTCAATTAAAACATGGATGGGAATTTGACGTTCAATATTGGATGCCTTGGCTTTATCTTGAATATACTGCACCATTTCTGCAGCTGCTTCATAAGATTCAGTTTTAGGAATAGTGATATAGGCTAATTTTTCGCCTGCTCCAGGAACCAAAATATCAACGTCTTGTTTCCAATCCGGATGAGTATAGTCATGGATTCTAGCACCGGCCATATTGTATTTATTGGCATCCGAGTTAACCATTCGCACAATCATTTCAGCATGTTCTACTTCTTTACCGGTTTCCGCGCCGTCTTCGCAGTCACAAGTAATATCAAAAACCGGACCAAGTTTTTCTTGCATTTGCATGGCTTTGGAAATTAATTTTTCACTCCCGGCAAAGTGCTCACAGCTAGGGATAATCGGTAGGCTTTTGCCGGATTCATAAAGTGCTTCATTAGGATGAGTCATATTGAGTTCCTTAAATTCTGTTAAATCTGTTTTTTGCTTGGTTTAAATTTGCTTTTGCTCTTGCCTGAATTAGGCTCAAGCCTTTCTTCGTGGAATAACCACGGTGTAATCTAAATCGAGTACCACATTCGGATGATATTTTTTATCCTCTCCCTTGGCCTGTTCGACCTCTGCAGGAGTGATATTTTTTAAACCAATGGTACGTAATCGTAATAGGCCAATATCGTTACGCGGATGTTCAATCACATCCAACACTTCGCTATAACAATAAATGGTATCTCTGGCGAAGGTCGGGTTAGCATGGGTTCCGGAATTAATTGAATATAACCACATGGCATTGCCCAGGCCATTAAATGAAATACTCCGGCAAATGGAAATCACATGGCCACCATACATCAGGCGTTGTCCCATTTTTCCGGCTTTCATCATATGGTCATCAAAATGCACCTTGGCATTGTTTTGATACAATTTAGTGGCCAGCGTATGATCACTATCATCAATGGTGATACCTTCTGGATGATCCAATCGTTCACCGACTTGATAATCCTCCCAAAAATAGGAACTACCGGTTTGGCTGGTATCCAAATTGCTAATTTTCGGGATGTTGATTTCATCACTAATGGGTAGCGTCGCTGCAAAACTGGGAATTTCTTTAATACCAGAAGTATTACCATGATCCCGTTTATGCACCATTACCCAACGTTTTAGACTTAAAATCAGTTCGTTGTTTTGGTTATACCCTTGGGAATGCACATAGACATTACCATTTTTACCATTACTATTTTCCTTTAGCCCAATTACGGTGGATTCTAAACGAACCGTATCACCGACAAATACCGGATTAGGAAAGCTCACCTCGGCATAACCGAGGTTGGCAATGGCATTTAAAGAAACATCGGTCACTGACTTGCCAAAGACCAAATGGAACATGAGTACATCATCCAATGGTCGGTCTTTGTAGCCCATACTTTTCGCCAACTCACTGCTGGAATGCAGTGCAAAACGACTGCCGGTTAGGGCGATGTAAAATGAGACATCACCGTCACTAATAGTCCTTGGCAAGGGATGGATAATTTTTTGATCGAGTTGAAAATCTTCAAAAAAATTACCTAAATTTATTTTTGAATTTGACACTATCTAATACCTTTAATCTAATTTAGCGCTATAGGAAATTATCCTGGCCGATTTCCTTGTACTTATCATATAAAGTAATCATACGTTGCGCCCATTTAACTTGATATTTATCCACCAATTCACCCTCAAACAAGACCACTTCTTTACTGTCTGTCTGTGCATTTTCATAGGCTTCTAACATACGAATGGCTTTTTCCACTTCTTCTTTTTTAGGTGTGAAGATATCATTGATATATTCAATCTGAATGGGATGCACTAAAGCTTTCCCATCAAAACCTAATTGGAAGGCTGATTTAGTGGAGGCCTCACATGAGAATTCATCCGCCACATCATTATGCGAACCATCGATAATGATTTTATCATAGGCTCTAGCAGCCAAGGCCACCTGAGATAAATAACTTAAAATCGCCTGAGTGGATTTTTTAATATTAATTTGTAAGCGATTGGCCAAATTATTAGTACCAATTACAATACATTTTAAGGATTCACTCGCGGCGCAAATTTGCTGGGCATTTAAAACACCTAAAGGTGATTCAATATTAATCATAAATTCCAGCTCTTTATCAAATGAATCAACAATTGCCTTGGCTTCTAATACTTGCTCTGCCGTTTCAATATGTGGGAAAAGCAAGGCGTCAATGTCTAGATTTTTCACCAACTCCAAATCTTTTTCTAACTCTTGCGTACCCAAAGAATTTAAACGCACTACTTTTTCTGAATAACCAAAGGAGCTATCTTTATTAAATTCATTAACTAATAAATCACGTCCTTCCGCTTTGTGTTCTTGTAATATATCTTCCATATCAAAAATAATGGCATCGGCAAGGACAGTGCGTGCCTTTTCAATATATTTTTCATTATTTGCTGGAACATACAACATGGAACGTCTGGCACGATAGGTCTGTGGTTTATACAGGTCTTCCTTAGCTTCCAAGGCCTGAATACTTTTTACCAAATCCTTGCGCAATACTTTGCCATTTTTCGTCTTGGGATATTCATCCATGACATAAATCTGTTTAGGACATTTATATCGGGCTAGATTATTTTGACCAAATTGCAGAATTTGCTCTTCCTGTTCACTGGATAGTTCACCATGAGCAATAATCGCAATCGCTACAATGGTCTTACCTGCGCCCACATCAAGTCCAAATGCCACACAGTCTGCGACCAAATCATGAGTTTTAATAACGCGTTCAATTTCATGTGGTGACACGCGATAACCAAAAGTATTGATAATGTCGTCTTTACGGCCTAAGAACCAAATGTAACCATCTTCATCACGCTTGGCATAATCGCCGGTAAAGAAATAACCATTTCGTTTAGCTTCACGAGTTTCTTCTTCCAATTGCCAGTATTCCAAAAATAGACCGGGATCATCCATACCAATGCAAATCATCCCCTCTTCTTCCACACCGACTTCTTCCAAGGTCTCAGGATTAAGGATCTTGACCTGATGACCGGGTTGGACAAAACCAGCCGAACCAGGACGAATAGGACGATATTTAGAATGCGAAATATAATAGGAGAATTCACTCATACCAATGGCTTCATAGATATCTTGATTAAAGCGTTCCTGCCAGGCGATAACCATTTCACTGGAAAGATGTTCACCGGCACTCATACAATGACGTAAGCTCGGCACATCAGCAATGGTCGATTCAGTTTTTTGAATAATCTGTCGATAAATGGTTGGAACCCCAATAAAAATGGTGCATTCATGACGTTGAATTAATTCGATCCATAAATTGGGATCATTCTTACCTTCAAAGGCAACCACCGTATGACCATGATACAAAGGGTCCATCAAGGCCGAGCCCAAAACATAGGTCCAGTTAAACTTACCGGAATGCATAATGCGTTCATTTTCTTTTAAAGAAAACCAAAACTCACTGGCAGGCTCACGTCCAACCAAAGAACGATGGGAATGCAAAACTCCTTTAGGGAAGCCCGTAGTACCCGAGGTATAAACCAAATAAGCGGGTTCACCGGATTTGGATTTATAATGATTGGGAGTAGCATCAGTATTATTTAAAATTGCATTTAAGCTATAGATTTTGACGCTTTCAGGCTGAGGAAGTTCATCTACACTATCAATACCGGCAACAATAATATGTTGTAAATTATCCAGATTTTCCACATAAGGGAGTAAATCTTTGTAATTCGATGCAGATAAAACAATCGCCTTGGCTTGTGAATCATTCGCCAAATATTTTACTTCCGAACCGCTTAATAAAGTGGATGTTGGAACGGCAATAATGCCGGCCTTAATGGCACCAAAAAAAGCGATGGGATAGGCCAATGAGTTTTTTAAACAAATCAGGGTACGATCCCGTACTTCCAAACCGATTTCAGTTAAAAAATTGGCCAATTGATCCGATTGGGTCGACAATTCTTTATAGGTAATTTCTGAAGTACCTAAGTTGGTATCTTCTATAATCATGGCAATCGAATTTTCTCTATCGGTGCCCAGATGTTTTGAAGTACAAGAATAGCCAATATTCAAAAATTCAGGAACTTCAATTTTCCAATCAGGGTATGCTGCTAATTCCATGGTGGATTCCTTTTATATTTGACCGTATGGCCAGTTTTCTCTAATCGTATGAACCGGTAACTTACTTAATACTTCTAAGGCAAATACCTGATGTTCTAATGGTAAGGTTCTTAAGGCATAGGCTCTTAAGATATTTTGTAAGGCTTTACCAAACATCGGAGGATCTAACATTTCCCCTTCATAACGAATGGCACCACCTAATAAGGCATCAGCATCAATAGCCGCTTTTAGAATCGATACATTACGCTCAATTTCTTTAGGAGAAGGCGTAAAAGCCACCTTACAAATATTAATATGGTTGGGATGGATCACCTGCTTACCGGTTAAGCCCATGGCATTTTCCGTTTTAGCATGCTCATAAACACAACGTGAGGCATCATCACCATGTAGGTCTAACCAGCGACGAATATCTTTTTGCTCTACACATTGTTCAGGCATAGAGTGCGGTGTTAATAATACTTCAACACCACCGATAACACCGGTGCCGTTAATTCGCGCTTCCATGGTAAGAATATTGAAAAAGGTTTTTAATTCATCAATCCAGTTTTCCGGAGTAATTTTATACGCCATGGCTTTTGAAAAGTCATGGATACCGAAGACCACGTGCTTAACCGTGGAATACTTCATCATATTTCCAGCAATTTGCAAGGATTTGGGATGTTCAATAATTGGCTGGATTGTAATATCACTATTGATAGAAACTAACCAGGATGATAAATCACGAATTTCCGCATCACCATATACCTCCCCCGCCTTGGCAAGAATAATCACATCAATATATTGATGGATTTGTTTGATCATTTTCAGATCTTCTTCATATTCATCCGTACGAAATTGATTAATACGAACGGCGACCTGGAAATTGCGTTCGGGAAACTTAGGCAATTCCTGAAGCAATAATTCCCGACTCATGGCTTTTTGTCGGCAACCATCTTCCAGGTCAAACAATAGCGTATGTGCATTGGTCTTATAGGCATGTTTTTGCAAACGCAATTGCGCCTGCTCCATACTTTCATAACTACCGTCCAAGGGATTAAATTTAATCGGAGGGTAGTAAATTTGTATACCTGGCCAGTATCCCCCTAGCACTGGGGTTAAATCTTCTTTATCAGAGATCTTAGATAAATCTATGTTCGAGGCCATCATTTTTCCTCATGTTGTGTGAAGGCGTATTAAATTTATATAATACCCAAGTGATTAGATCAACATTTATGTTGCATCGCATCTATTTTTTTTTAGGTATTTTTTTGCGATCGCAGCAAAATGGTCAGATAAGTCACTGAAACAAAAATGAAATATTATTAAGTAACTGTTTTGAAAGATTATTATTTATTTTTCAATAGTAAATATAGATACCATTAAATATTGAAATAGTATTTTTAGCCGAAAAAAGCAGCTATTTAGGGAAGAAATGTGCAGAAGTTCGAATTGATTCTATAATTATTATTTATTTTTCAATAATTGGATTTTATTTGTTCTAAAACTTAAAATTACAACATATTTATAACAACTATATCAATGTGTTAAAATATTAAGTTAACTAAATAGAGGTTTAAAACAAACGCTAAAAAAGTCTATCCAAAAAGGCATTTAATAACAATATTCATACTTTTTTTGTAGGTTTTTACCATCGAACAATCCATGCCAATAAGGGAGATATAATGACAAATATCACCATGCTAAGGTTGTATTACTGTTTTTAATTTTTTATTATTTTAATATTATGAAATGTCTGGTTGTCACTGCTCATCCATTAAACAATAGTCTTTGTAAAACACTCACACATGAAATAATTAATCGGCTTGAAAAAGCAGGTCATGAAGTGGTAGCAACCAATTGAAAATTTGTTTGTCCTATAAGAGACGTATAAGTAAAATTTTAGTTAAAGTCGTGTTATAGTTAGGTTTAAAAGGGATTAACAAAAAGGAACCGTATAACAATGAAAAAAATTCTTTTTACTTCATTATTACTTCTACTGTTTTCCAGCCGCGTATTTGCCACGGCAGCCGCAACAGTCATTGAGGTAATTGATACCCCGGTCCTCGCGACTTGCGAAGAGGTCATGTATAGCGAATTAGATTTAAGTAATTTGCAACTCCATATGCCTTATACCCAATACAATGGAACCGATTTTGATGTCAGCTTCGATTATATCGGTGTCACTGATGGAAAACTCACCTGGCAACTATCTAGCGCATCCCTTGAATCACCGAGCTTACCCTCGGGTTGTTTGTCCACCGTTGGAATTATCGGCAATACGGTTGTTCTAACTGAAATTCATGTAAAAAATAGTAATGTCGTTTATACCGCCAATCTTTCCCTAGAATTTTCCGGTAATGCCATTTTATTAAAACTTAATAACTATGCTGAAGCTAATAGCGGAACCGACAATGACTCCTCGGGAAATAGCGATGGTGTGGTAGATTTAAATTCTGCCGGTTCTGCCAGTGAATTAAAACTATTATTAGCCGTAGCAAGTAGTGATAGTGCGATAACATTAGCTTGGACTAGCTATAGCTCCAATAATACCAGCAGCTCAAATATGTCTTACCAGGTTCATTTATCAACAACGGAAGGCTTTACCCCCGACTCATCGACTTTATTTAGTACCATCCAGGGACAGGCTCAGACTGAAATATCTGGCATTAGCGCAGGAACTAAATACTATATTACCATTGTTGCCGAAGACAGCACCGGAGCAACCACAAACTCCAATAGTTTAACCGCCACCACCTTTAGCACACCGGTGGTCATCGATAATTCCATTGCCTTTGAAAATGCGGAGGATTTATCATTAGGCGAAGCCACTGCAACTACCGATCAATTAAACTTTACCACCACCTCACAATCTTCCATTCCTGCTGTTAATACTTTATTGGCAGGGGAAACATCAGATGGCGGTTATCTGCGCTGGGTAGAAAGTGTGAGCCAATCCGGTAGCACCCTACAAGTCACCACTCGCGATGCTTCATTAAATGAAATAGTCACCACCGGACGCTTAAGCAGTGAAATCTTACTGCAAGATATTAGTAATAGCAGCACTCATCGCAGCATTGATAATAGCCGCATTAGTCATATGTCATGGAATAATGATTTATTAGATATTACCCAGGTAGAACATGCTAGCATTGGTAGCAATATCCAAATTGAACCGGGAAATAATGGGCAAAATTATCGTATCAAGTTGCATTCCGGGAATAAACGAGCGGTCTCGAATTCGGTTACTGTAGACGCTAATATAACATTTAATCCCACTCTGGCCACAGATATTGATTGGTCCTTTTTTGGTGGTGTCAATAGTGCCTCTGTGGATACCACTGGTACTTTGGGAATCGAAGTCAAAGCCAGTTATGATTTTGATGGCTCAACCGAATATAAACCCGACGCTCAGCGTTTATTAACAAAAACCTTTCGGGCCAAATATTTTATCGGTAGCGTCCCGGTTTGGCAGGTGACTACGGTAACCCTCGATATTCAAATTTCGGCTTCGGCCAGTACTGAAATTAAAGCGTCAAGTACTGCCAATGCCAGCGCTTCCTTTGGCTTTGGCAGTAAATATACAAGCGGTTCTTGGTCTAGCGCCGCCAACCCTATCAGTACTTCAAACTCACTAACCGCTGATATTAGTGTCAATGGTAAGGTCAATGCCGAAGTCCGCTTAATCCCCAATATTAAAACGACTTTTTATCAAGCCATCGCTGGAAATATATCGGTTGAACCCTTTATTAGTGGAGAGTTAGCCGCTGAAGCACTGAGTAATTCTGATTTATTGGCGGGATTGAGTGTTAATTATATCCAACCCACAGCCTTTAATATAAACCTTGGCCTTGAATGTTATATGAGTGTTGCTCTTACTAAAATATTTAAAAGCATTTCCTTATTGGATAAAACCAAGGTTTGCGGTAAAGATACCCTAACAGGTGAGTTAAGCTATGGTTTATTTTCATTGCCAGAACTCGCCATTAGTCAAAGCGATAGCAGTACCGAAACCAATTATATCTTTACCGGAACCGCTAAAAATGGCACCAATAATAATTTTGATAGCACTTCAGCACAATGGTCCGTCTATCCAGAAGGCCCTAGTTTATCAGTAAACAATAGCAGCGGTAGCGACTTTAGCTCAATCATGAGCTTTACTCCTGATCCTACAGTAGAAAAATACACCGTATTTTTTTCTGGTTATGGTGTATTAGGTGAAATTGGCCGCCAATATAAGCAAGTTGAGACAGGTGCCAGTCAAAGCTGCGATTATCTCAGTGGCAATTGGAATACATTTGGCAGTAGTACAGCGACATTAAGTGTTAGCGGAGCCGGTGATCCTCAGAGTATAACCACCTCCGTCAGTGGTACAACATCTGTATCAGTATCTGGAAGTACAGTCACCTTTGGCTTTTCAAATGGCACCAGCATAACCGGAACCTGCGCCAGCGACGGAAAATCAATTACCATTGCTCCACCCGATTCTTCACAATTGCAAAGTGAGTTACAAGCAGGCGGTTTATCCATCTCTTCTGTATCAACTTTTGAATCGGCTGTGGCAACCGTCAATACTAATGATAGTATGACATTGAGTGGACCGGGTAGCATTCAAATTGTCACCGACTCCGGTACTTTTATTATTAGAAATACCTATGACATCCAATTCTCTCGATAGATAGTATTGTAATTTAAAAGGCCGGGTTTTCCGGCCTTTTTTTCACCAATTTATTATCTTAAAAAAATAGCCAAATACAAGTCGAGATAGCTATAAATTAAGTGATTCTGGCTCTACTGGCCTGGTTCCCTGTTAAAAAGACCCATAATTTGCCCGACCAATACCAATGCACAAAATAGGCTTCTCTCAAACAATGAAAAAAAGTTTGAATTGATAACTCCAATCGAGGCTCTGCGCCAATGGGGTGAATATCTAAGTTTAGTCCTTTGGCTAAACATAGCGTCCGATACAGATGATAACGATTCGACACAACGACAGATGAGGCAGAATCGATAAGTTTTCTAGCCTTGCTTAAGTTTTCCAGCGTATGTTGAGAACGATCTTCTAATAAAATTTGTTTCGAAGAAACCTTTTGATTCAGTAAATAGTGGCAGCCTGCTTGAGCTTCACTGATAGAATTATTATGAGTAATTCCACCGAGTATGATAATTTGGTGCCGTTGTTTATAGTATTGAAATAGCGAGAGTGCCCGGTTGAGTCTTAAGGAAAAATCGGTATTAATATTATTATTATTTAATTTAACGCCCAGTACTAAGATATAGTCAAACGAGAGTGTATCTAAATCAGTTGTTGGTGACTTAGCCATGCTGAAAACTTTGAAATAGTTCCAGAGCAGAAAAATTCCAGCCGTCATAATCATCAGGCAATTGGAAAATATAAAAGTAAGCAGTCCGTCCCAACCGATGGAACGACTAGTCAAGTAACGCTTAATCAAGCTCTCACGGGCTTTAGGTGAATACATATCGGTTGTTTTTAGATCTCAAATAGTTAAAATAGTAAATACTAAAAAATGAATATATTTCATAAAAACACCAAAGAATATAATACACACAATTTATACGTAGGTTAAGGAAATATGGCGCAATTATTGGAATTAGAGCATCAAGTTGGACAATTAATTATCGAGACCTTAAACCTTGATATCGAAGTTGAAGATATTGATCCCAATGACTATTTATTTGGAGAAGGCTTGGGTTTGGATTCTATTGATGCACTCGAATTAGCCATGGCGATCACCCAACAGTATGGATTCCAACTGCGATCCGACGATGCGGACAATCACAAAATATTTCGCTCCTTGACGACCTTATCTGATTATATAAAGTCTCAAACGGCTCAAAGTTAACCTGGGAATAAACAGATAGTTTTATTCAAACGTTTTCAGTTTTTTATATATCCACTGGTAGTACACCTAAGTGTCAGTTTTCAGCTAACACATTGGGTTACGCTCATTTTACCCATTATTTTTTATACCAGCTATGCGCCATTTATTCAAAATAATCGCTCCATTGTCACGCTAAAATCACTGATACTTGTGATGCTTATTATACTAGCCGTAGGCTCAATCATATTTCAAAACCATAGTTTGGTATTTTTGCCACCGATATTAATATGTCTATTTATTCTGGCTCCCTTTGTTCGCTCTGTCAGTCCCGACTATATCCCCTTATTGACCCAGTTTTATTACTTGACCGATGCTAAAAATGGCAATATTGAACCGAAACGAGTGCAATATACCACCGTATTAACCTGGATCTGGATTATATTAATCAGTTTAATGCTATGCGAAACTATTTTTCTCAGTATCTATGCGTCATTAGAAACTTGGTCACTCTATACCAATTTTTTTAATTATCTAATTTTGTTATCGTTTATGCTATTGGAGTGGTTTTTTCGTAACCTATATTTTAATCAATGGCAATCCCCCCTAGTTTTTATTAAACAGATGTTACTCATTGATCATCAGCAATTGCTCAAAAAAAGAGTATCGCCATGATAAACTCAATTCTCGGATATTCATCGCTGGATTCAATTGTTGCCTATCACCATATCCAGCCGAAAAGTTTAAGAGATATTCTCGCTGATCTTATATTTTTAGATCAACAACTTCCCAAGCAACCGTATATACTAAACTTATATGAAGATCGTTATTATTTTTTATTAGGATTGTTATTGGGTATTAAGCGCAATTCCATACAGCTTTTTCCCTCGAGTATTACAGCCCATACTCTGAATTATTTGCAAAAAAACTATCCTCAAATTTTAGTGCTTAATCATTCCTCAGTGAGTATAGATAAATCCGAGTTCTATGATATCGAAGTACTATTGGGACAGCAAAGCCCTCAAACACAATCTCAGCATTATCAATTATGCGATCTGGAAATTTTTTTTTCCAAAGCTTGTCTGGATAGTGAACAAGTCGTTATTTTTACCTCTGGAAGCACTGGCAATCCCAAACCCTATAAAAAATCCTGGCAAGATTTTATTGCCGTGGGCAAAGCATTAAAACAGCAATTTGATTTATCCCCCGAAACTCAAGTATTGGCAACCGTACCGGCACAACATATGTATGGTCTAGAAGTATCGATAATGATGCCCCTAGTCAATGGGCTTAATATTTTAAGCCAGCGCCCTTTTTATCCAGCAGATATTGAATCTATTTTAATCCGATCTCAAAAATCCTGTATTCTAGTTTCCACTCCCATCCATATTCGAGCCTGTCAAAAATCTCAGCTGAAGCTACCTTTTTTACAGCTCTGTATTTCAGCTACTGCGCCCTTAGAGCACCAATTAGCGAAAGATTTTGAACAATTTCAGAATATTCCTCTATTTGAAATTTATGGCTGCACCGAAGTCGGCGTTATTGCCACTCGCCAAACGGCTCACTCTCAACGCTGGCATTGTTTGGCAGATATTGAACTGACTTCTGAAGCTAAAAATGCTGAGGATATCTACCTAAGAACCAATCGCTCAATCAATACATTTTTACTCAACGATTATATTAGTGAGATCAATCACAATAGCTTTTTACTGCTTGGTAGGAAGCAAGATATCATTAATATTGCCGGTAAACGTACCTCGCTAGCCTATCTGAATCATCATTTATTAAATATACAATCAGTCGAGGACGGCTGTTTTTTCCAGCTAGATATAAAAGATGATATTCATCAACGTTTGGTTGCGTTTATTGTGACTAATGATAAAAATAAAGACTTTAAAAAACAAATTATAGCCCGCTTAGAAGAAAAAATTGAACCAGTTTTTTTACCCAGACAATATTATTTTGTGAAACAAATACCTAGAAATACCACTGGCAAGATAGGATATAATGATATGCGCGGCCTTTATCAAACCTCTCGAGCAAAACAACAATAATAATGTCTGAGCAACTATTTACTTTTCATATTCCGCATTCACATCCCTCGTTATCCGGGCATTTTCCTGGAAATCCAGTGGTCCCGGGAGTGATTATTTTGGAACAGGTATTACTCAAATGGAAAGCTTTCAGTCATAAAAAAATCATCGGGGTCGATTATTCTAAATTTATGACAATTCTTGCTCCTGAAGTTGATTGCAATATAAATTTTAAGGCCACAAAATCTGCCTCAAAAACCGACTTTATTATTACCAATTCCGATAATATGACCATTGCCAAAGGACGTTTGATCCATGAGCAATAAGCAGGAATGGAAAAAAACACCGGATCGCGGTAGCCTATGGCTGATTCATCTAATCACCTGGATTATATTGCACTTGGGTAGAAATATTGGACGAATTTTCCTTTATCCAATCGTTGCCTATTTTATTATGTTTTCCTCCACAACCACTTTTTCTCGGCAATATTTAACCCGCTGTTTAGAAAAAAAACCGAGTATTATCGATTTATACCGGCATTATTATAGCTTTGCCAATATGCTATTGGACCGAGTGTATTTATTAAGTGGAAAAACCGAAGCCTTCAATGTCACTTTGCATGGTGACGACATATTAGAGAAGTTAATCAAGCAGAATCAAGGAATTATTATGCTTGGTTCTCATTTAGGTAACTTTGACTTACTACGCGTTTTTTCATCCAAATATTCGGAGATTAAAATTAAAGCCCTAATGAGTAACCACACGCCGCAAAAAATTAACCAAGTCTTTGAAAAGCTAAACCCGGCTCTGCGTGATGAAGTCATGATAATAGGCTCTCCAGAATCTATGTTAGCGGTTCAAGAGTTTGTCCAACAAGGCAATTTAGTCGGCATTTTAGCTGATCGCGTCGAACGTAACGAACGCTCGGTTGAGTGTGATTTTTTGGGAGAAAAAGCACTATTCCCTAGCGGCCCTTTAATTGTAGCCAGCTTGATTAAAGCACCTGTTATCATCTGCTTTGGCTTACATCGAGGCAAAAACCAATATGATGTTTATTTCCATCATTTTAGTGATGGAATTGATTTGCCAAGACAACAACGACAAGAAAAACTCACTGAGTATATGCAACAATACGCCAATATCCTTGCCCATCATTGCCAAGAAACACCTTATAATTGGTATAATTTCTACGATTTCTGGAAACCGGCTGATTAGCATTTATGTTAAAGCACATTTCATTTGGCATTATTTTTACTCTTTTTATGCAGCTAAGCGCCGTGTCACAGGTATATTCATCTGAGAATAACTTACAACAACTCTTACAGCCTTTCAAAAGTATCACTTTTATTCATTTTACTTATACCCAAAAAAGATATTCTCTGTTTTTTAAACAACCGCAAGAAAGTCGCGGGGAAATTATTTTTGAAAAACCAGACACCTTAACCAAACGAGAACTGCAGCCACACCAAAAAACTTACCAGATTCAAAATAATCAATTAAGTGTTTCTGAGTACGATAAAAACAAGCAACTGAGCAAAAATGCTGAAATTCACTTAAGCAACTATCCACAACTTCAACAATTTGTCGATCTATATAAGGCCTTACTCAGTGGTAATGCAGATTTTCTGGCTCAACATTATTCTTATCAAATTCAAAATCATGCAGAAAACTGGGACTTGCAATTAACCCCATTACCCGTAAATGATGTCATGAATATGCAACAACAACGTTTAAAAACCGTTCAAATCACCGCATCCAAGGATAAAATTCAATCCATTCATATGCTCGGCCATGGTGGAGAAAAATCTGAATTATATATCGACAAAATCATCCGCCACGAGTCCATCCAGTAAATGATGACTAAGTCCTCTTTTTATACCTGGCTGCTGGTGCCGATACTGCTTATCGTATATTTATATTTTTCACTACAAATACGTTCAGATATGAGCTTTTTTGAGGCTGAAAATCCCAGTCACTCCGAACGCATTATTCAGCAATATTTAAATAATGGTGAGGCCAACCGAATTATTTTTATACGCCTCTTTCAGGCGATTAATACCTCCCCCCCAATCAGTCCTGAAAAATTCGCCCAACTCAGTCAACAACTTAGAAAGAAACTATTGGAGAGCGGTCGTTTTCTCGCTGTCGAAAATGGTAGCTTAGCGGGACAGGCAGTTCAAAATAGTCAGCTCTATCCCTATCGTTATTTGCTCAGTAGCGAGCTTGATAACCCGGATTATTTCAATACTCACTCACTCAAAGAGCAGCTCAATGGTCTTATGGGCCGTTTGGAAACGGTTCTATCTCTTGAAGAACAACAATTAATTGCTGAAGATCCCCTAAATACCTGGCTAAAACATTTACAATCCATGCAAAATACCCAATTAGAAAATCAATACGGGGTTTGGTTTAATACTCGGGGAGAAGCTATTCTGCTATTAAAAACTCGAGCCGGAGGCTTCGAGCAGGAAAAACAATTTGATAATATTGCTTATCTTAATACCCAAATCAAACAAATCTTACCCAAGGATATAAGTGGTGATATTAGTGGCGCAGCGGTAATTGCTCTGGAAATTAGTCAAACGATTGCACAGCAGATTAAAGTCATTTCTAGTATCGCCTCAAGCGTATTAGCCTTATTTTTATTTAGTATATTTCGCTCATTCAAATTTTTGCTTTTAGTTTCCGTGCCATTAATTTTTGCTCTAATCGTTGGCTCAACGGTAGTTATGCTGTTCTATGGTTATATCCATGGAATTGCATTAGCATTTGGAATTACCATTATTGGTGTCGCTGTTGACTATCCCATTCATTACTTTTCACATTTATGGAGTAACTCAGGGACAAACTCTGACAAAACTCGTATTAGTCATAATAAAAGCATAATTATCACCATCTGGCCTAAACTCAAACTGGGCTTGCTTACTACCTTAATTGGTTTTTCAGCGATTACTTTTTCAAGTTTTTCTGGCCTAAATCAACTCGGATTATTTGCCAGTAGTGGTTTAATCGCAGCCGCACTGACCACACGTTATTTTTTACCCTATTTTGAATACAAAAATCCCAATTCAATGCAGGTTGTGGATAAATGGATTAAGCCCTTTAATTTTAAAGGACGCTGTTTATACCGTTATATTTTATGGTTATTAATTAGTGTTGCCATAATTATGATCGCTACCCATAATAAACTTTGGGAAAACGACCTATCCAGTTTAAGCCCGATTTCAAACGAGCTTAAACAAAAAGACTTTCAACTCAGAAAATCCTTAAACTTACCCGAACTAAGGCACTTACTGCTTATTTCAGCAGAAAGCCAACAAGAAGTTATCCAACAATCAGAACAATTGAGTCACTATTTAAATACCTTAATCAAGGCAGGCACCATCAGTCATTACGATACGGTGTCTCGCTATATTCCCAGTGTAAAAACTCAATTATTACGCCAGGCACACATCCCTAGTAATGACATCCTTGAGCAAAGGCTTTCATTAGCATTAAACGATAGTCCCTTTGATCCACAGGCATTTTCGGCATTTGTTCGTAGCTTACAACACAATAAGCAAGTCCAGCCATTAACCCCTAACCAATTACAAGACTCCTTAATTAGCGCCAAAATAAGCTCAATGCTATTACAAAATAAAGAAACTAGAAGCTGGACCAGCTTGGTCTTTTTAAGTGGGGTAAATACGGAACGCCTTCGCAAAGCCTTTAACCAAAGCAACAATCCCTTCCCAAACAGTATTCAATTAATCGATATAAAACAACAAACTAACCAATTAGTAGAACAGTATCGACACGATGCACTACAATGGTTTACATTTGGCTGTATCTTTATTTTTATTTTTTTACTGGTTTATACCCAAAGTCTCACCATTTTACCGGCACTTTTTTTACCTTTTTCTGGGGCAATTATTTTAACCATTGGTTCTTTATTACTTTTCGGTTATAGCTTATCCATTTTTCATTTAGTCACCTTATTATTAATTGTTGGACTAGGAATTGACTATAGTATTTTTATCCATGACTCTAAAATATCAAAATCAACCGCAAACTCCCTGCAAATAGAAGAAAAACACCGAGTAAATACATTCTCTGTATTGGTTTGTAGCATATCAAGCTTTATAATGTTTTGGTCGTTGTCATTGTCATCAATACCGGTATTAAATGCAATCGGCTTAACTGCCTCACTGGGGATCATCTTGGCATTTGTTTTAACCTTAATTTTTAGTCGCCCATGCAACCACTAGTTTTATCCAGCTATACCCTAACCACTGCTGCGGGCAATGGCTTATCAGAAAACCTTCAGGCAATACAGGAAAAAAAATCCGGTTTAGCACCCAGTGACTTTCTCGATATCGATTTAAAAACCTGGATTGGGCGGGTTGCCGATGTTGAGGCTCAACAACTTCCCGAAAAACTAAAAGCCTATCAATGTCGCAATAATCAATTAGCCTTATTAGCCTTACAATATGACAATTTTTCGCTGGCTGTGGAACAGGCAAAAAAGAAATATGGCAAGGACAAAATTGGCGTATTCCTCGGCACCTCTACCTCTGGAATTTTATCTTCGGAACTGGCCTATCGCGAATTACAAAATAACCAATTTAGACACCCCATTCATTTCCAGGAACAACATAATGCTTTTTCCATTGCTGATTTTATTCAGCAATACTTTCATTTAAACGGCCCCGCTCAAGTTGTTTCTACAGCTTGTTCATCCAGTGCCAAAGTATTCGCTACCGCCAGTCGCTATATTGAAATGGGTCTTTGCGAGGCTGCTATTGTGGGAGGTGTGGATAGCCTTTGTCTGACTACCCTATACGGGTTCAACTCACTAGAATTGGTATCTGAAGAAATATGTCGACCCGCGGATCAAAACCGTCAAGGTTTATCTATTGGTGAAGCTGCCGCATTTGCCCTATTAGAAAAACCTCATCAAGCTACCGACACAAGTACTTATCTCATCGGATACGGTGAAAGCTCTGATGCCTATCATATGTCTTCTCCTCATCCTGAAGGTAAAGGGGCTATCAAAGCCATGCAATCAGCAATGACCACAGCCAATCTCAGTGCCCAACAGATCGATTATATTAACCTGCATGGAACCGGCACACCGGTCAATGATCGGGTCGAAGACAAGGCTATTTTTAAGCTATTTGCGGATCAAACCCAATGCAGTTCTACCAAGGGCTGGACTGGCCATACTTTGGGAGCAGCCGGTGGTGTAGAAGCCATTTATTCAAGCTTGTGCATTCAAAACAATTTACTCCCCATGAGTTTAAATACCCAACGGTTAGATAGCGATTTTAATAGTCAGATTTTACTCGACAATCAACAGCAGGAAATACACACGGTGGCAAGTAATTCATTTGGATTTGGTGGCAATAATTGTTGCTTAATTTTTTCTGATTTGAGCGACCAAAACCTATGATCTCTACCTATTTAAAAGCAGTTTCTATCATTGCACCCGGGCTCCCAAATTGGGCTGAAGCCTGTCAGGTTTTTACCCATCAACAGCCCTATAAATCACAAAAAGTAGCAAAAAAATTAACCACTTTATTACCCCCCAATGAAAATCGACGCAGCTCTCGAACGACTCAAATAGCTTTAAGTGCGGTTCAACAACTGTTCAACGAACATCCATTTGATAGTCAAAAAGTTCGCTATGTCTTCACTTCTTGTAATGGCGACTTAACTATTTTTCATCAAATCGCTACTGCCCTAACTATGCCAGGACGCCCTGTCTCACCTACTAAGTTCCACAATAGTGTACATAATGCACCAGCGGGTTATTGTGCCATTGCTTTAAAAGCTGAATCGCCTAGTACTTCCATCACTGCCTATGAAGATAGTTTTGCCAATGGACTTCTGGAAGCCGCTGTACAGTCTGTTTCAGCCCAACAGGATTGTCTCTTTTGTGGTTATGATGAAGTTCCACCAGAACCGATGTTCAGCATTGTCTCAATTGAAGATGATTTTGCCTATTCATTACTCCTTTCTCCCGAGGCCGACAATGCAATATGTCGACTCGACTTAACGCCAACCAGCAAACAAGTCCTAACAACTATGGAAAATCCTGATTTCGAACAGCTCAGAAATAGTAATCCACAAGCAAAAATACTCCCCTTGTTATATTCCCTGGCTCAAAAACAAACAGAGACGCTTTATTTTGCCAACAATCAAGAGCAAATCGCCGTCCATCTCAGTGAGTTTGCTTCTTGAACTCGCGACAAATTTGCGACCTCATTCCTCATGCTGACGACATGTGCCTATTGGACACTATCGTATCCTGGGATAAATCCCAATTAGTTGCCGAAACCTTATCACATACTAAAACGAATAATCCGCTTCGATGTGGTGATAGTCTCAATAGTATTCATGGCATCGAATATGCTGCGCAGGCGATGGCTGTTCACTCCGCTCTATTAAAAATAGAAAAGAACAGCCAAGACAAAACAAAAAAAGGCGGTTATATAGCCACGGTTAGAAATGTACAAATCCAATCTGAGTATTTATATAGCCCATCGTCGGGTCTACTCCCCTTGATTATCAGCGTCCAAGTACTGATTCAAGATAAGCAGGGTTATACCTACCAGTTTAGTGTCACCCAAAATAACCAACATTTACTTTCTGGGAAAATCACAATTTTTTTAACATGAATACACATTTTTTTAATCAAACCGATATTAGTGCCTATGAAGCACAATATGAAGCCCAAAAAATCGCATTTGCACCGATAGTATTTCAAGCTGCTCGTGTTATGCGCGACGAAGGAATTTTGGAATTACTCTACAAACATAGAAAAACTGGCTTGAGCTTCGATGAAATTAATCAACTAAGCCCAATGAGTAGCTATGGCTTAAAAGTATTATTAGAAACCGGGCTAAGTGCCAATATAGTTTATTGTATTGATAATCGTTATAGTTTGAGCAAAATCGGCTTTTATTTGTTCAAAGATGAAATGACACGAATTAATATGGATTATAACCACTATGTTAATTACCAAGCATTATTTCATTTGGAAGAATCTCTCGAGCAAGGCAAAGCTATCGGTTTAAAAGCCTTTGGCGATTGGGAAACCATATATCCGGGACTCACCTCGCTTCCACCAAAAGTTCGCGATAGTTGGTTTAATTTTGATCATTATTATTCCGACTCCGCCTTTCCCGATGTTCTGAAAGAACTGAAAAAACAGCCGATCAATAGCATTTTGGATGTCGGCGGGAATACCGGTAAATTTTCTCTTTTTGTGGCGCAAGGCAGCGAGGATATCTCCCTAACCATCGTTGATTTACCCGAACAGATTGCCGTGGCCCATGAGAATATTTCAGCCCAAGGTCTGGAAGATCGCATCAGTCTATACCAAGCCGATATATTAAAACCCGAGCAAAACCTGCCAAAATCCTATGATATTATTTGGATGAGCCAATTTTTAGACTGTTTTTGCGAGGCAGATATTATTGCCATTGTACAAAAAGCTGCAAAAGCCATGACGGAACAAACCGAATTGTGGATTATGGAACCCTTGTGGGATAGACAAAAATACGAAACTTCGGCTTATTGTATTATTAATACCTCACCGTATTTTACCAGTATGGCCAATGGTTATAGTAAAATGTATCACTCCAATGATTTAGTCCAATGTATTCGACAAGCTGGCTTAAATGTCAGCGACATTATTGATAATCTCGGCATCTGTCAGTCCATTATAAAATGTAAACTGAGTTAAACTCATGGCAACAAGAATAATAAGATGAAAACAGCATTAGTAACCGGAGGAAGTGGCGGAATCGGCAAGGCCATTTGTCTCAGATTGGCTAGCGATGGCCATCATGTGATTGTACATGCCAATCAAAATATTCAAAGTGCCGAACAAATCGTCGAGCACATCACCATCAACGGTGGATCTGCTGAGGCGATTAGCTTTAATATCACCGATTTTGAAGAAACCAAGCAAAAATTACAAACATTATTAGCAACCCAAACGGTTCAAATCTTAGTTCATAATGCGGGTATTCATGACGATGTGCCCTTGGCCGGTATGCAACAAGCACAATGGAATAGTGTCATTGATGTTTCTCTAAATGGTTTTTTTAATATTACTCAACCTCTGATGCTCCCCATGATGAAAACCCGTTGGGGACGAGTCATCAGCATCGGCTCTATTAGTGGGATTATGGGTAATCGAGGTCAAACCAATTATGCCGCAGCCAAGGCTGGTTTACAGGGAGCCAGCAAATCGCTGGCCTTTGAAGTGGCTTCACGAGGCATTACGGTCAACGTTATCGCTCCTGGTATTATTAAAACCGCCATGACCGAAGACACCTTTTCGGATCAATTGATTAAACAACTCGTTCCCATGAAACGTGCCGGAAACGCAGAGGAAGTCGCTGCCTATGTGAGCTTTATCGCCTCTGAAGAGGCCGCTTATATCTCCGGCCAAGTGCTCTCCATAAATGGGGGAATGGCATGAGCTTTGAAGCCAATCAGGATTTAAAATGGGCAGTGGTAATTCCCGCCTATAATGAAGCACTCACTATTAGCAATCTATTAACTGATGTCTTAACATACCATCCCTCCCAGCTTATTGTTATTAATGACGCCTCTATCGATAACACCGCCGAGCTGATTAATACTTTTCCCATAATCGCCGAACATAACCAGCAAAATCTCGGTAAAGCAGGTAGTCTTTGGAAAGGTTTTGAAAAAGCCATCGAAATGGATATGGATGTGGTGATTAGTATGGATGGCGACGGACAACACGATCCCAAAGACCTCCCTCGATTACTGAAAGCCTTTCAAAACCATCCCCAAAATATCATTATAGGCTCTCGCAAAAGAAACCCAGACACCCAACCATTTGCTCGATTTTTCGCCAATAAATTCGCTAATTTCTGGGTTTCTTGGGCCGCCGGCTATCGAATCTCCGATAGTCAATCCGGTTTTCGAATCTACCCAATAGCCCTATTAAAACAATTAGACACACTCAAACAAAGCCAGGGCTTTGTGTTTGAAAGTGAAGTATTAATTGAAGCCGCTTGGCAAAACTACCGCTCTGTAGGGGTAGAAATTGAAGCCATTTACCCGGAAGAAAGAAGGGCCAGTCATTTTAAACCCTATGACGATATTATGAACATTACTCGAATGGTCGCCAAAAGGTTGTTTTCTAAAAAAATGAATTTAATGGGGTTATTTGCAGTTATTGCAAATTTAGAAAAATAAATTCCAAAAGCAATTTAGTGATTTAAATTACTTCTGGAATAAATTAAAAGATTAATTTATTGAATAAACCTGGTTATTAATGGCACGACTTAAGTTTTTAACCCAGCCATTATAATTAGGGTGAATAGATGTCTGTCCATCATAATTAGAATCAGTTTTGTTATAGTTTAAATTAGAGCTATTTCTATAGTCAATATTATAGGACTTAGTATCATAGGTAATATTAACCTGTGCCATATGTTTTCTTAAATAAAGTGTTCCCACAATCATCCCTGGCTTTACTTTTTTCATTTGCCACCCAAGACCATTACCTGCCCTAACAATACTATTGGTCACGTCATTTAAAGAAGTTCCTCTTGGAGTATCTAAAACGCCATCATGAACGTTTTCAAGTGGTGCCGTTTTACAGGCAATTAAAAATGCAGATAGTATAACTAAAAAAAGTATTTTTTTTGCTAAGGCCATAAGTTTTCCTTGTTTTGTCAATATATTAGTCAGTCCTTATTCTAAAATAATTGAAACATATATTGCAATGATTGATTTGTGAAAAAAAGCATTACTAGGTATTAACCTAAATTCTATATTGCGTTTTTAGGATTATAAATCCGTTTTAAATTCTCATACGCCTGACGAATATTAACAAAATGTAAAATATCTCCCCCTTTATCGGGGTGATGTTGTTGACAGAGGCGACGATATTGTTGTTGAATCTCAACCCAGCTCACCCCTTTTTCTAAATCCAAACAAGCCAGGGCAGGCTCTTGTTCTTCAAAGGCCAAGTACTTTTCCCAAAATTGCTGGAATAATTGGGCTACATCGCTATCACTGGTTTGATCGAAGTTTTGCCAATCTCGATAATAACGACTTAATTTCTCAAAACCTGAATCAGCAACTATAGTAGCTGCGTCTAACTTAGACAATTTTTTTAACTGAATATCTAAAGCGGAAATATGTAAATATATCCCTTCCTGCCTTAGATCTTCATGCAATTCATAGAGCGCATTCATCATCATAAAATGTTTGCGAAATAAGGCTAAATCCTGACTACAACCTTGGACAAATTGTTTAAAGGCCTTTCCCCCGAGCAGAGTATGCAATTCATATTCTTTGATTGCTCCCGGTGTTTTTTGCAATATTTCCAGTATTGGACGTTTGAGTGGATTATCCATTATGTTTGCTGATAAGGGCTAAAAAATCTGTATTTTCCAGTGGCTCTTGAACCTAGAAAACGCAGTTGACTTCGTAGCGAGGCTCACTTAAGTGCTGAAGATTAAGGATTTTATGGGTTATTTTGGTTTTTCTTGTAGTCACCCTACTGGTGAATCCAAAATGTTCCGGAAAATCCTTAAGATTTAGTGCTTAAGGGGGCCGCAGTAGATGGCAACTGCGTTTTCTAGGTTGAATACAATCACAGCCTAAATGATAAAGAATGTCCCAAGGCGATTAAGATAAATTGCTTTTTTTCATCATAACCATTAGATCTGAGAAAGTTTCACTAATCAAATCTTCATTGCTAAAAACAGCAATAAGTTCCTTAGTGGCTTTATCAATTGAATCCATTAATCGGGTTTCCTGATCCACTTCAAGTCCTAGTTGTAATAAACTTTCCTCAATATCCTGTCCCATCATCTGAGTGATATTTAAAGTTTTGAGTCGATCATTTTTATATTGGGTTTCTAGACTTTCAATCGCTATTGCTACGGTTTTAATAATCCCTCGACTACTGAGATGTTTTTTTAAGTCTAATTGGGTTTTCATAGCCCTAATTCTAGCATCTGCGGCACTACCAATCATTGCTAAATGATCTCTTAATCGGCCACATTTATCCGGATCATCAAGAGGCATGTTTTTGATTAGAATTGAACTATTTTTATAATTTATAAACATCCTGGGACCAAAATTAAACAGTCGCCCTTTTGCTTTAACAATCATAATCAATTCGCTCTCAAGCGGCTTGTATATTCCCTCAGGATTAAAATCAACAACCTCATTGTCAAAAGATATTTGAAAAGCCGCACTTAGACCAAAAGCACGCATGGCTTCGAAAATTTTATCAGCCACTTCCTGATAATTATTACAGGAAAAACTATTTTCAATAAATTGAGAAACTAACCCAGACTCACTGGACATATTCATTGCAGCATAAGCCACATCCGTGACATTCAGAATATCTGCTACGAGTTGATCATGTTCCTTTTTCATATTAACTGCAATTCGAACTTTTGAATTTAGCTCATCTAAATCAAAAGGCTTAGTAATAAAATCTCTAGCCTCTAGATTATAGGCTTTTAGACGATGCTTAACCGTATTCATGGCGGAAACAAAAATAACCGGTATATGCCTAATCTGCTTATCTTTTTTTAAAATTTCGCAGGTTTCGTATCCGTCAATACCAGGCATAAGAATATCCATCAATATGACATCTGGCATAATATCGTGAACTTCTTCAATACATTGCTGACCAGAATTTACACAATGGACTTTAAAGTCATCTTCTAAGGTGTGTTTAATTATTCCTCGATTGATCGACTCATCATCAACAACCATGATGATAGCAACATCTTTCATTCTAATCCCCTATGCACAAATAGATGCTCAATAAATCACTACAAAGATTCTCCCGTGGTTAGCTAAAAGCCTAGTCAATAAAATGAATTTTAACAACGTAAATAATGTTTTCATTATTTATAAAATAACATCAATATAAAGGGGATTTAGGTTTTGGGGAGAGAATATTTTTTTGCTAGATTTAAAATTTCTTCAGCTGCAACAGGTTTACTGAACAAATAACCCTGTGCCCGGTCACAACCCATCTCCTTCAATATCTCGAGATGAGCCGATGTTTCAACACCTTCGGCAACAACTTTCATGTTTAATTCATGACCTAAAATAATACAGGTTTTCACAATCGCCCGAGCTTCCGGATCGTCAACCAAATTAAATATAAAACTTCGATCAATTTTTAATTCCGTGAAAGGAACCCGATGTAATTGTGATAAAGACGAGTACCCCGTGCCAAAATCATCAATTGATAGACCAATTCCCTTTAATCGTAGGCGAGTTAAAATATCTAACGAAGTCACCAATTCTCCCATTAGCATACTTTCAGTGACTTCTAAGGTAATTCGGGTGGGGTCTAGACGATTATCAACCAATAATTCTGCCAATTGTTCTGGTAAAGTCAGGCTAGTGATATTGTCTGCAGAGATATTGACCGAAACCGGAATATTTAGCCCCTGAGCCTGCCAGACCTGTTCTTGTTGCACCGTTTCCTCAATCACCCAATGCGTTAATTCATCCATCCAGCCATGTTGTTCTGCCAATGGGATAAACCGGTCAGGATAAATCATTCCAAATATAGGGTGCTGCCAGCGCACTAAGGCTTCAACGGCAAATAGTGATTCAGTTTTTATATCCAGTTGGGGCTGATAATGCAGGAGCAGTTCATTATCTCGAATTGCCTTATACAATTCTTCGGGATTTATTTCCAACTCAGAATCTAATAAAAGCATTTCAGACTTGGTATCTTTGGTCAAAATGCATTGTTGTATTATTCGCTGGAAGTCTTCAATTTTAACGGGCTTGCCCAAAGATGCGATAATTTCCAATTTATGCGCACGTCCTAATTTTTCCGCGGCATGTAAAACCCCAGAGTCTTGACCACTGACTAAAATTAACGCAGGGGCATTATCCACCACGGCCAAACGACGCATAACCTCAATACCATCCATATCTGGCATCTGTAAGTCCAGCACAAGAATTGATTCAGCAACAAATTTTTCGACTTGTTCAAAAAACTGACCAGCATTGGTAAATCCTTGTACCGATAAACCAGACATTTCAACCACGTCACATAACAATTCCACTAACTCTGGCTCATCATCAATAACAAATACCCTCGCCTCGCTCATGGCTTCAATTCCTTATTCTTAGCCTTTTCACTCACTTGCTGTATGGCCTGTTCAATTTTTTCTTTTTTACCTTCACAATAACTCACAAATGAACTATCCATACTATGGATATGATCATTGATCCAATCATTCATAAAGATGAATAATAACTCACCAGTCAATGTACCTTGATTAAATTGTCCCTGTAATTTTTCTAATTGTTTTGTTAGCATCTCATGAACCTGACGATGATTTTCTAGACCAGGATAATCACAGATAGCCATCACAGCTTCTTCACGGGGAAAATGCCAGGCGGTAAATTTATGTAGACTTTCTAAAATTGATTGAATTTGAACACTTGTCGCTCCCTGCTGATTCATCTCTCGACATTGCGTTAACAAATCAAAGATTTTTTTATGATCCTCATCAATTTCAGCAATACCCAACTGTAAATATTTCGTATCAAAATTATACTCTTGTCTAGGTGTTGCCCGTAATTGATTTGATCCCCTATTACCTGGCTGGCCAAATACATCACGAAGACGGACAGCCAGGTCCATTTGAGTATATGGTTTGTGCAACATTTCAGCATTCAATTTATCTTTTTGATTAATTAAATTTTGAGCTAAAGCTTTACCAGTAAACCCAGAGGTCAACAGAATTTTAAGCTTAGGATTTTTAGCTAAGGCTTGTTCCGCCAATTCAAACCCATTCACACCTCCCGGCATCACAACATCGCTAAATAATAATTGAATATCTGTTTCCTCAGATAGACACTTCAATGCCTGACGGGCATTTTCAGCCGTATGTACTTTATACCCCAACTCTTGTAAAGCTTCCTCAGCCAATTCCAATAAATCCTTTTCATCATCCACAATTAAAATTGTCTCATGACCAGTTGGCAGGGTCTCCTCAACTTCAATACTGGACTCGAGTTGTTGTTCCTCACCTTGTGTGCGTGGCAAATAAAGCCTAAAAGTGGTTCCAATTCCAGGCTCTGAATATACTTTGATATATCCTTTCGAACGTTTTACAAACCCATATACCATGGGCAAACCTAAGCCAGTTCCTTTGCCCTGAGGTTTGGTGGTATAAAAGGGATCAAAAATATGTTCCTGTTGTTCTATCGAAATTCCTTGTCCGCTATCACTTATAATTAATTGCACATACTCTCCCGCTACCGCTCCTACATTTTGACTACAATAGCTTTCATCAAGAATTTTATTTTTGGTTTCAAGTATTAAACGACCTCCATTGAGCATGGCATCTCTAGCATTAAACACCAAATTGAGTAAAGCATCTTCAAAGTCTCCTGGATCTATTTTAGTCAGCCACAGATCATCTGAGAAATTCTCAAGAATATTAACTTCAGGAGTAATCGAACGCGCAATTAAACTATTCATATCCGTGATAATCCGATTAATATCTGTATTTACCACCTGAGCCGCCTGACGACGAGAAAAACCTAATAATTGTTTGGTTAAGTCAGCAGCGCGTCGTGCCGATTTTTCAATAGTTTTAACCCGTTTACTCGCTTTTTCATCATATTTTAAATGATTTTTTAACAGGGTTAGATTACCTAGCACAATACTGAGAATATTATTAAAGTCATGTGCAATTCCACCAGTTAATTGTCCTAGCGCATCCATTTTTTGCACCCTTCTTAAGGCTTTTTCAGCAATTTTTTGTTCACTTAAATCGGTTACAAAAGCAACAGCTTCGAGCACCTCTCCAGAACTAGTATGTACGGTATTAGCTCTAAAATAGGTGGGAATATTGTGCCCTTTTTTATGCCGCAACTCTATTTCATATTCCCGACGATTAGTGATTTCTATCTGATTGGTTTGGGCAATAAAAATTTTTTTATTTACTTCATCAACAAAGTCAGTTGGTTTTTTGCCTACCATTTCATCTTTGCTATATCCTAGTAAATCACATAATCGTTTATTCACCTCAATAGTACTGCGATCAGCACCAATCAACCAGACACCTTCGGGTGCACCCTCAAAAATAATTCGATAGCGTTCCTCACTATCATGAATAGCAGCTTCAGTTAAAAGTCGTTGACTAATATCCCAAAAAGCCACAACTGATCCGGTTACTTTATCATCTCTATGAATGGGATAAGACCAGTATTCCACTTGAAAACTACTTCCATCTGCACGCCAAAACACCTCATTATCAACGTAAGTACCACTATTATTAATAAAGGCATTTAAAATGGGGCATTGCTGTTCTGGATAAGTCGAACCATCAATTTTAGTATGATGAATGAGTTCATGCATATTACACCCAATTAACTGTTCTGCATTTTGATAACCCAGCATCTGCACACAAGCTGGGTTAGCAAAAGTACATAACCCATGCTCATCTAAGCCATAGATAGCTTCTGCAGTAGAATTTAAGAGATCTCTTACTTGCTGTTCCCTTTCTTTAAGTTGCAACTCATTCAGTTTACGCTCGGTAATATCTTGAATGACACCTCTTAATTTAAGCAATTCACCATTATCATCCCAAATCTGCTCAGCACGACAGTCCAACCATCGAATTTCTCCATTGGGACGAATAATTCGATACTCAATATGATGCTTATCACCATTTTCTATGGCATGTTTTAACGACGATAATACCGCAGTTTTATCATCAGAATGTATGATGGTCGCCAAACATTCAGGACCAACATCGTCTCTAGGAGCCATTCCAATCGTCCTAAATACTTCATCTGACCAGATGGCTTTTAGACTAACCGGATCTAATTCCCAATTTCCAACATGGGCCATTTGCTGAGCTTCTTTTAACAAAAACTGACTTTTGGTTAAATCTTGTTCAATTTGCGAATGGGCAATTAACTCTTGACGTAGTCGGTGATTCCATAAAATAACCAGCCCTAAACCAAATGATAAAATAAAAATTAATCCCCACATCATAAGGTAGTCGCTTTCAACCCCCATTTGTCCAGTTGCTGTTATATTTGTATCTATTTGATTCGCAAAAACAGGCCTCGAATAGATTATATGAAAAATCGGCAAATTAAATAATGTGACACCATAAGGCATTAAAAACATTTACCTCCTTAAAAATATTTTACTCATCACAATTTAAAAATCATTTGGCTAGCACTTTCAATAATAAGCATAGCAAGTAAATAAAACCTTTCAACACAGTAAAATAAAAACATAAATAACAATAATTTAGAAAACATTAATTTTATTTAATGTTTCTGCAAGTTTTAGGCAATCTTATAAGGACTAGTATTTACTCTAATCTAACAATTAAAATTTGACCTGGCATTCAAATAATGAAAAATAAACAACTGTATTTCGAAAACATTGTTCGTACTCTAGCCAATGATTTATTCCGTTATGCCTATTGGCTCTGTAATGATAGAAGTATTGCCGATGATCTCGTGCAAGAAACCTTTTTAAGAGCCTGGAAATCCATCGATAAACTCAATGATGAAAAAGCGGTGAAAAGCTGGTTATTTACCATTGTCCGACGAGAAAATGCCAGACGTTTTGAACGGAAACAATTTGACTTAGTGGACATTGAAAATACCTCGGTAGCCGATGAATCTTGTACGGAATGCGATAAGATTATTCAACAAAGCCAACTTCATACGGCAATTAAAGCATTAGAGAGCGAATATAAAGACCCATTGTTGATGCAGACCATTGGTGGTTTTAAAACGGAAGAAATTGCTACAATTTTAGGACTAAATTTAAATACGGTGAACACCCGCTTATTTCGAGCAAAAAGACAGCTGAAAGAAAAAATGATTAGCAAAGTCGATCAAAGCACTTTTTCCTTTAGAAATATTTCATGATTAAGTTATTTAATTCAGAACTTAAAAAACTTTCATCTTCTACTCCGCTATAGCGAAGATGCAATTTATCTGCAATAAGGCTAAATTGCCGAACTAGGTCTGGATCAAAATGATTGCCAGAACCTTCTTGGATAATCCCCATTGATTTAACGAAAGAAAAAGGTTTTTTATAGGGTCGTTCTGAAGTCAGGGCATCAAACACGTCCACAATGGCAAAAACTCTTGCAATAACTGGAATACTCCGACCAACCAACCCTTTGGGATAACCAGAACCATCAAATTTTTCGTGATGACATTCCACAACATCTTGAGCTTCTTTTATCCATTGACTATTTTCAATAATTTCCACACCAAATTGTACATGTTGCTTCATGATTTCGAATTCGGCTGCATCCAACTTTCCGGGTTTTAATAAAATATTGTCACTAATTCCAATCTTGCCGACATCATGTAAAAACGCTCCTTTAACCAGCATTTGAATCTGCTTTTTCGATAAACCAACCTTTTCAGCCAAACTGATAGCATAGATAGTGACGCGATAATTATGGGCATTGGTATCACTATCTCGTTTTGCAATGGCATCGCCCAATACATTTAAAGTTTCGATATTGGCACTTAATAAATTACTATTGATTCGAATAACATCACGATTCAGGGACAGAATAACGGGATACAAAAGTAGAGTGACCGCTATAATTATTACCACCACTTGGATTACCGAAATGATAACTCGTGAAATAATAGCTTGAGTTTGCTGTTCAGAGACTTTATAGATACCTTTAAAATATCCGGTATCCTTATTTGCCATCGTAAAAAAAGGAGCAATAATTTTTAGGTAAATCGAACCGGCATAATAAATTCGACTGTAATCGATACCATCATCAGAATTAGAAGGAATGATTTCCTTAAACCGGGCAGTAATATTTGAAATATCTCCTGATTCAGTTTTTATCAATTTCTGCCGATCATTATAATATAGTTCCAAAAGAATAAAGCGATCTTGCTCTATGCGCTTTTGTAAGAGCATTTTAAGATCTTGCTTTCCTTCAGCAGTACTATTTTCATAATACTCATAATAAGGGACATAAAAATGTTCAGCATCTTCAAATGCCAGCATCTTAACTTCTTCATCAATCCGGCATATTTCTTGATAACCCACAAAAGTTCCCATTAATAAAGAAAAAATGGTTCCCCAAAAAAAGAGCTTTCTAATGATATGTAGCTGAATGGAAGTTTGCATAAATAAACATGTAGATTTTATTTTAGTAATTTTCTTTCTATATTAGCTCAAATTTCTTTTATATGTTAGTCAAATTAATTCCTTAATAAAAGATGCATTATATGCGGTAAAGCATAGTAGCAAACTGTATAATTCATTCTATAGTTAGTAGGTAACAATTACTTCTGATAATAATAAAGATAATCATCATCAACCTTAAGAGTTTCCTCAAGAACCCTAGCTTTAAAGTTGGTATTTTGTGATAATTAGCTTTTTCTAATGTACTGAATTAATATGACTGACTATAGCAAATTTTTTCTCACTCCATTTTTAATTGCCTTGCAATTACTCACCCGAATTCCCGTTAAAATTAATCAAAAAGTTTCCGAACGGGAAATTGGTTGTTCTTTGATTTACTATCCCTTAACCGGTTTGGTTATCGGTGTGATTTTATTTTTCTCTTTATGGATACCCGGATCTATCCTTTCCTCCCCTTCTCCAGCAATTATGGCCGCTTTGGTTTTAACTCTTTGGGTGATTATTACTGGCGCTTTACATATTGATGGTCTAGCCGATAGCGCAGATGCCTGGATTGGTGGTTTTGGTGATCGAGAAAAGATGAAACTGATTATGAAAGATAGTCGCTCAGGTCCTATCGCTATAGCAGCTGTTGTATTACTTTTATTACTAAAGTGGACAGCCTTAGAAACTATTATCCAAAACCAGCAAAGTTACTTGATTTTAATTGTTCCACTTTTAGCCCGAGCCTATATTATGGTTTTATACAATAGTACGCCTTATGTTAGTGACAATGGTATGGCTAGTACAATTTTCGCCAGTTTCCCCAAGCTAAAACATATCTATACCATGTTATTAATTTCAGCAGTAATTTGTGCCTTAATTGCCGGAGCAGGAGTAATTATCTTTAGTATCCTAGTTTTTATAGGACTGCGCTGGATGATGCTAAAACAATTAGGGGGTACAACAGGTGACACCACCGGAGCTATGGTAGAAATTCTGGAAATGAGCGCCTTGATATTTTTAGCACTGAATTAAACTTCGGGTCACTGACAGCCACACCAGCTATAGATGCTGGTTGTTACCCTCTCCTTACATCACCTTGAAGACCATTTCCGTATAAACAAGCTTCCAGTCTTTGCAGCAGTGCATTGAGAACAACACCATAAACATTAATAAATATAAAATTGCCAAACTTTTATTTTTATACTCAGTAAGATAGCAGTTTAGCAGGATAAACATCGTTCTATACCCCCTTCTTCTTAATCTCTTTGACTATTTAAAATTTGCTTTTATCAGGATTTTTTATCCTCAGGCTATCACTTTTGATAGCAGACTGCACCTTTGTTTTTAAATACAATAAAACCTCAACAACACAACCTTATCGTTATTTTTTTTATATATATCTAACCTCCCTTGCATATATATAACAACTAATAACACCTATTTATTTAATATTAAAAGGAAAATTCCATTATGAAAAAAAGCTGTAAAAATATTTTACAACGCATACTATTTGCCTTCACCTTTACGGGAATGTTATTTTTATCTTCCAATAGTGTTTTTGCACAAGGTGCGACATCAGAGGTTGTACTTCACGAAATTGAACCAACTCAAAATATCAATGAATTAGTTGCCGAGCAAAATTCATCCAATCTCAGAGCAAGACGCGCATTTGGTAGCTGGTTTGACAATGGTCAAGGTCCCGGCCAACTTCCATACCAAGGTCGTTGGTATTATAGCGACATATTAAGTGGTTATGGCAGTGGCTACATGACAAATATTAACTATAGCTGGCAAGGTAACTTTAATGGCTGGAATAATGTAAAAGTATACTTATTTATTGTTAACACCAGCGGTTATATCGTAGCTTATGCCGATGTCACTAATAGTTCGAGCAGTAATCTTTCAGTGCCAACAAACACCTATCCAGCGACTTATGATATTGCATTTGGCTATATCGTCGATGTACCACTTGAAGTAGCCATCTATCAAGGCCCAACTTTTGGTTGGGTGAATTCAACCGTTCAATATCAATAACATTTAAATACTCGCGTCTCTCTTAGAGAGCACGAGTATTTATTTTTTCTCTCCAGTTGTTTTTACCTTTCTTTTTTTTTATTGTATTTGCACCATAATTACTTCCTTAACAAAACACATTTATGGCATGAAGCCTGCTTATATTTAGTTAAACAAATATAGGGGCACTAAATATGCAAATTAACTCCACCATTGACACAAACACATCACTATTAAGTAGCAAAGCGGCAAATAAAACTGAATCTGTCGGCAATATTTTGCCATCGGCAAACAATAATGATTCTCTCCATATTAGCAATGTGGCTCATAGTCATTTAAAAAATCCTCTACCCACTGCCAATACAACATCTTCAAGCCCTCAATTAATCGTAGGAGCGGATGCTATGATTGGACTTGGTGCTATGGCCTTAGGAGGTAGCACGCAATTAGAAAAATGGCGAGAAAAAGGACTCGAAGTCACTGAAGAAAGTTTAATGGCAGCCTCAAAAACATTTCAGGAGGGTTTTAAAGAATTAATGAACAAAAGATCTTCGACATCTGAAGGTCTGTCTTTAAACACTCATCAAATTGTTATGAACTCACAAACAACACCTGATTGGTTTAAGACAGAGTATCAAAATGAACTCTCTTTAATGGGAGACACCGAGACTAAAAAAGCATTTGAGCAAGGAGCCGTCTATCACTTAAGTCCACATAATTCCAGCGTGAGCAAAGCATTAAATGCCTATAAATCTGCCTGATTCACTGATTCGGTTCATAAGGTACAATCGCAGCAATCTTTAAAAACCTAGCGAGATGAGGGGATGGAATTTATAAAAAAGGCAAAATTCAAGAGCCAGTCTGAGTTCTTGATTATTCGTAAAAATCAACATCTGACTGAATCAGGATAGAAAATGACTGTTTCCGGATAATAAACATAAGGTATTTTTGAAAAAATCTAAATACAGAAGCAAACACATTATTCCTGCTTCCAAATTTATTGTTTTAAAACCCATTTCTGGAGAAAATCATGAACCGATTCTTTATTTTTACATTCTTGTTTTATTTACCCTTTTCCAATATACAAGCCAATGAATTTACCGTTGACAGTCCAAATATTAAATTTGATGGAAAAATTCTTAATCAACAAGTATTTGATGGTTTTGGATGTAATGGTGATAATATATCCCCTGAATTAAATTGGAAAGGAATTCCCAAAGGGACTAAAAGTCTGGCAGTAACTGTTTACGACCCCGATGCGCCCACAGGAAGCGGTTGGTGGCACTGGGTAGTTTTTAATATATCGCCTCAAGTTACCAGCTTAAAACAAGGTGCCGGACAACCTGGTAATGGTTTAATACCCAAAAATGCAGTTCAGAGTTTGACCGATTTTGGCAAGCCAGGGTATGGTGGCCCTTGTCCACCTGTAGGAGATAAACCGCATCGTTATGAATTTACGGTTCATGCCTTAAAGGTTGAGCAATTACCGCTAAATGAAAAAAGTATGCCTGCCATGGTGGGTTACTATTTAAACCAAAACTTGATTGAAAAAACAGTTTTGCGAGCTGAATATGGACGATAAAAAATGAATATTTTTAACTTTTGATTTTTTATGAATACAATACATAAAATTACTGATTTAGTTTACTCCATAAAATCCAATAAGTTAAATGCTCAAGGGAAATATGCAGTTTCCAATTTTGGAATTCTAGCCTGCTCAAATTTATTACGGATCAATAACGTTCATTTCTATGAACCCTATTTGATTTTTGTTTTAAATGGGACAAAAAAAATTCACATCGGTGAACAAATAATAACGTGTGAACCGGGTGAATGCCTGGCCGTATCCGCACCATCCAGCCTTAACTTTACCAACCAGCCTGATATGAACAAGGGTTTATATCAGGCCCTTGGTATCCCTTTTAATCTGCAATTATTAAAAAATATCCGCAGTCTATTTAAACAAACTAATTCTCCACATCGACACTCCGAGGAAACTTTTATTCATTACCCATTTGATCATTCAACCCTTTCCTCGTTAAAGCATTTTTTAAATACGCAAAAGGATGATGAAGAACTTTTATTGGAACATCGCTTAACAGAATTATTAATGCTATTGGCCAAACAAAATAGCAGTATCCTGCACTTTGTTACTGCCGCAGAAAACTGGGGACAACGAGTTAGAACCATCTTATCAGAAGATATTACCAATAGTTGGGAAATCCAACAGGTATGTCAGCGTTTAGCCGTATCAGAAAGCAAATTAAGGCGTTTGTTACAAAAAGAAGGCTGGAGTTTTCGTACCATTCTAAAAGATCTAAGACTATCCACAGCATTAATGACCTTGCTACAGACTTCACGACCTATTTACCAAGTCGCCTCCGATTGTGGATACGAATCAGCATCACGTTTTAGCGAAAATTTTAAAAATCGATTTGGCTTGGCTCCCAAAGAATTTCGAGAGCAAGAAATGGGAAACCATCGGAAAGAATAAATTGCGTTTTTTAGGTTTAACTATCTTTGACAAAAGATTTTTCTAGGATTAAGCGTTGGACACAATTGTTTTCCGGGGGAACTTTGGTACAGCATTATAAAATTGGACAGTGCAAAACCAATGCTGAAATAAACAAGGTGAAATCAAACCGCCCTGGTGCGAGCCGCAGTTCGGCTTAGTGACTTCTCCATCAGGCATTTTAATGCCCGATTTCAACCATTTGCTAATCGATTCAACATGGTTTTGTCATAATGAGTAAAGCCAACATTTTCAAGCCGAATTCGGCCCTGTTTTGTTCGCCTTGGGGGTCTGCCACAGGCGCGACACTCGATACAGACGGTTGATTTGACCTTACCCGACAGGGACTTGCACCCTGCAAGATGCACCAAGCTGCGCTTGGTGCACTAACTTGAAAAATACCGAACATCGTACTCAGCCCCACCAAGCATTATGTAAAACAGAGTTTTTGGGGATCGGTTGTAGCATGATGTTATGTAAATTTATGGTAACCGAAAATCTGGCCATTCTTTTTGGGGGATATTTGCCGCTTTACCAATAGCTTCCGAAAGCCTATCGTATTCAACCTGAGTATTGTAATAGTGAGGAGAGATCCTTAAAGAGTCCACTCCGCCTTCATTGGATCTTTTGATATGAACACCATATTCAGCAATTTTGTCGTCCATTTCAGTAGACAAGATTCCTTGAACCCGAAAGCAAGTCATTACACAAGAGTATTCCTTTTCCATAGGAGTTATTATTTCTATATTTTCTGAACAGCTGGATAATCCATTTCTTAGCATTTCTCCAATCTTACGCAATCTATGGTATACATTGCTCTTACCAAGTTTACTGTAATGATATAAAGCCTCTTCTAAAGCAAAGATCATAGGGTATGGATGAGGACCTCCCTTTTTATATGGCTTAATTACAAAGTTATGCTGAAGCCTTTTTTCGCTTCCATAGTTGTGTTTATCAACAACTGTTGGACTTAATGCACATAATGCAGTATTTCTTGCGGCGATAAATCCTGAACCAATTGGGCCGCATAGGTATTTATGACCATTCGCGACTAAGAAATCACACCCTATTTTATCAAATTCGATTGGAACAACAGAAAACGCTTGGGCTGCATCTATCACAGTAAGTACACCGTAACTTTTTGCCAAAGCACAAATACGCTTTACAGGTAAGATATGACCTGTAGATGTAGTAATATATGGGATGCAAAGAACTCTGACGTTTTCTGATTCAAATTTTTTTCTAAATCGTTCTAATAGTGCATTTTCCCAATCGATTCCACCTTCACCATCTAATACAAGTGGTACCTTTAGAAGCTTGGAGTTATACCTATTTGTTTGAAGTAACCATGGCGTTTCCCCTCCATCATGCTCATGATCAGTAATTAAAACCACATCGGACGAAGAAAAATCTATACCGTTGGCTATAAGAGAAATTCCTTCCGTAACACTGTTCACCAGACCAATAAGTGGCTTTTCTGAATCATTAGCGTAATCAGATGTTATGGTTAAGGCAATATTGGATGTTATATCTCCTAATTTAAATATAACTTCTCTAAGTAGACGTCTTCCGTGCATCCCTTCTGAGAATTGAGTGCACATTTCATTTATTTTCTCATTTACACAAACAAGCGGAGCACCGAAAGTTGAATTATTCATGTATACATAGTTATTGGAAAGAGAATACTTTTCTTCTCTTATCTTCCCCCAATTAATCATATTTTCCCCCACGATTTAAACAATTTAAATAAATTATATTTACCAACAAAGCAATGCAAATGAACACCATAATTGATTGACAATAACAAGAATCAATTTATATACAGGATAATTTATTATTCTTTATTTAACCTATAGTTAGGTTTTTGGCAACTAATCGAAATTCCGTACACGCCAAATGCCTTTGCCATTCACCTCTTTGCAAAACTTCCATCGTACTATCCCACATCATGATAGTGTCATCTTGGAATGTAATTGTACGTACAACATCTCTTGTACCATCAGAACTCGTATTGTACTCGTACTGCTTGGTTTTCTCATTCCAATCGAGAATTACGTAGGTTCCACGACTAAGCATTATAGAGGCAGAGTCAACCTTCAAATATCCAATTTCATGATGAAGAAGATCTCTTCCTGGAAATGCTATCCTACTTTTTCTAATATAAGAAAATGAGTCTGGGAAATCAGTTGGTTCAATCGTGAGCCTCTCAAATGTTGGCCCCGAATGATGGCCAACATTCATTGTTCCAGTACCGACCCAATCTCCAACAGCTTTGTGAAGTTCTTCGAGTTTCATTTAATTCTCCTATGTTTGTCTTTCGACATAACGTTGCTGTAAATTTACGAGTGTAGGAAGTGAAATTAGTTCAATTTTCAGGAAAAATCAGCGGTCACCCGCCAATCTCCTCCACAGATTCGGATGTGAGGATTTCCCTCATCTTGTTCCTCTGGTATATCTAGGCTACCCTGTAAACCTTGAGGGTTTACTCAACTTTCTGGTGAAGTTCTGTTTGTATGATTTGTGATCTTTAAGTAACTCTCATAATTCCATACAGTAGAACTGTTATACTAGGTTTCACCATCCCTAACAGAGGGTCCATTGGGTATTTGTTACTCACCTTTCTGACTACTTCTGGAATATGAACAGTTATCGGTACTATGTTCCACTATCACTTCAATTTGCATGAAAAAATAATTAACGTCATCCCCGAGGTCTCTTATCGGGGATCCATTTCTCTCGATAGATTCCCGATAAAAAAACTTCGGGAATGACGTATTTTGAGTAAATACAAAACCTTGCATTTCCAAGTATCACAGGTATATTCCGGCTCCCGAACCAATACGTTTTCTCAAAGAGAGTAATTCAGTTCCCATGATTTTTGGTATATTTTGGCACGATGACACCCTTTTTATGCAACTAATAAGTACTTCTGCACGCAGTGCAGATGAGTGTTACGTATTCATTAATACTTTAATTTCATCTTTAAAAACAGCTAATGCTTGCTCTTTACATACCTGATTTAGGAGATTCTCTTCTGGCCAAGACAAACCACAAGCTTTTTGATTCTCCTCTAATTTTTTTTCAAATTCTTTTAATTTATCTGCTTTTTGTTGAGCACTCATAAGTTACCTTTTTCTTAATTTACCAACCTATTATCTTTTCATATATAGAACCACTATCTATAAAAACACTGCTTATGATCAAACAAGTCTATGAATATTATTGATCATTCATAGCATAACGTGTAAATGTCTGTTGAACAGTGCAAATATGCTGCGGCTTCTCTAGATATGAACTTGTTTTGACAGGCGCCGACTCTTTTATGTCTTTATGTCGCAGCACCGCTGAAATTCCCCCAGATAGAATAGGCCATGTCCTTTTTGATTATTTTTTTCGGTGATTAAACACCGTATTTATCCTCATTTTGCCCTTTTTTTAGGCTCTAGGCAAGAAGGATTCATCAGTTTAGTTACTAATAACTAGAATCCTACATTCTGTCGTTATATTTATTTCAGTTTAAGACCAATATCGTCGTCTTACCTTTACCACTACAATCAGAATAATGTGTGTCATTTTGCCATCGATGCATTTCAGGCAATCCGGTTCTTGGTCCAGAATCACGTTGGATTTTTCTGTTTTTTGTCGATGTTTAATCCTAGAAAAATCAGTTGACTTCGTCGCGAGGTTCACTGAAGCGCTTGAGATTAAGGATTTTATGGGTTATTTTAGTGCGGCCGGCCAGGCTTTATTCGTAGTCACCCTCCGGGTGAGTCTAGGCGACCCCAACTAAAATGTTCCAAGAAATCCTTAAAATTGAGTGCTTAAGGGGGCCGCACTAGTGCATGGATGCAGGAGGTAGAGCGAAGCATGGAGCCAGAGCCGAGTAGATGGCAACTGAGTTTTCTAAGTTAAAAACAAGTCAAAAGAAATTTTCCATAAAAAAAGGGATACGAATCATTACAAATGTTTCGTATCCCTTTTTTTGATTACTTATAATTGGTCGCTTCAATTTCTATACAAAAACCGAATCTAAACGCAAATTAAAGCCCCGCAAGTGCTCCATTTAGAGTCGCACTCGGACGCATGACACTCTCCGTTTTCTCTTCATTGGTCAAATAGTAACCATCCAATTCAACCGCTTGACCTTGTACCGCATTTAACTCTTCCACAATTTTCGCTTCGTTGCTTTGCATTTGTTCGGCTAAGGCACTGAATTTAGCTTGCAATTCTGCATCAGTAGTTTGATTGGCCAAAGCTTCTGCCCAATAAGAAGCCAGGTAAAAATGGCTGCCACGATTATCCAATTCACCGACTTTGCGTGAAGGAGATTTGTTTTCTTGTAAGAATTTCGCGGTGGCTTGGTCCAAGGTATCAGCAAGCACTTGGGCTTTGGCATTACCGGTAGTATTGCTTAAATGTTCTAGAGAAGCCGCTAAGGCTAAGAATTCACCTAGTGAATCCCATCTTAAGTGATTTTCTTCGACCAATTGTTGTACGTGTTTTGGTGCTGAACCACCCGCTCCCGTTTCAAATAGCCCACCACCATTCATCAGAGGCACAATGGAAAGCATTTTGGCGCTGGTACCGAGTTCTAAAATGGGGAACAAGTCAGTTAGGTAGTCACGTAAAACATTACCAGTGACAGAAATGGTATCTAAGCCGTCTTTCATACGTTCCATACTATAACGGGTCGCTGCAATAGGAGCCATAATCTTAATATCTAAACCAGAGGTATCATGCTCCGGTAGGTATTTATTAACTTTAGCAATCAGATTGGCATCATGTGCACGCTCTTCATCTAACCAGAATACTGCAGGGGTATTGGATAGTCTGGCACGATTAACCGCCAGTTTTACCCAGTCTTGAATCGGTGCATCTTTAACTTGGCACATTCTCCAAATATCGCCTTCTTCGACAGCATGTTCGATTAAAGTTTGACCCGCTGCATCTACCACGCGCACCGTACCATTAGCGGGGATTTGGAAAGTTTTGTCGTGCGAACCATATTCTTCGGCTTTTTGAGCCATTAGGCCCACATTGGGCACCGTCCCCATAGTGGTGGGATCAAAAGCACCATTTTCTTTACAGAAATTGATGCTTTCTTGATAAACGCCCGCATAACAACGATCTGGAATAATGGCTTTGATGTCAGCTAATTTTCCATCCGGCCCCCACATTTTTCCAGAAGAGCGAATTGCGGCGGGCATGGAAGCATCAATAATTACATTACTAGGAACATGTAGGTTAGTAATCCCTTTATCTGAATCGACCATCGCCAATTGAGGACGTTGCTGATAAACAGCTTGAATATCGGCTTCTATTTCAGCTTGCTGCGCTTCTGGTAATGATTTGATCTTGGCGTAGACATCACCAATCCCATTATTGGCATCCACACCGAGTTGGTCAAATACGGCGGCATGTTTTTCGAACACGTCTTTATAATAAACCACCACCGCATGTCCAAATAAAATCGGATCAGATACTTTCATCATGGTAGCTTTTAAATGCACGGATAATAATACATCATCGGCTTTGGCGTCATCGATCTCTGCAGCTAAAAAGTCTCTAAGGGCTTTTTTACTCATTACCGAAGCATCGATAATTTCTCCCGCTAAAACGGGGGTGCTTGCTTTTAATATGGTGCTGGAGCCATTTTCAGTAACCAGCTCAATTTTTACCTCACCTGCTTGAGCAATTTCAACCGATTTTTCACTACCATAAAAATCACCTTTACTCATACTGGCCACATGGGATTTGGAGTCACTGTTCCAAGCACCCATGGAATGCGGATTATTTTTTGCGTATTGTTTGACCGATGCCGGTGCACGACGGTCTGAGTTTCCTTCTCGTAATACAGGATTTACAGCGCTCCCTTTGATTTTGTCATAACGCGCTTTAACATCTTTTTCGACATCATTTTGAGGTTCTTCCGGATAATCTGGTATTTGATAACCTTTGGCCTGTAACTCGGCAATAGCTGCTTTAAGCTGAGGAATCGAAGCACTAATATTGGGTAATTTAATGATATTGGCTTCAGGTGTTTTGGCCAGTTCACCTAGCTCGGCTAAAGCATCGGAGATTTTTTGATCATCATTTAAATTTTCAGGAAAGTTGGCAATAATTCGACCAGCCAAAGAAATGTCTTTGGTTTCAATGACAATATCTGCTGCCTCAGTATAGGCTTTAACGATGGGTAAGAAAGAGTGAGTGGCTAAAGCGGGCGCTTCATCAGTTATGGTATAAATAATTTTAGATGTTGGTATTGTCATGTTTTTTCCTTGGTAGTAATCCCGGTAGCTTACTATTCACTAATTTTTTTACGGGCCAATTGTATTTAGCCTAAATCAGTTATTGATATAATAAGTTTCTGGTTAATTAAACGACAAATCAGGTGTTTATACGATTGAGGCATTATAACTTTTTATCCAGGCACTAATGAACAACTATTGGAATTTGTAATATTAATCATTGGTTTGGGTCTAAAAACTTCATCAAAAAAGAAGTTTATTAGCCTATTCATTTACTAGTGTTTATTATCTATAAAGTCAACCCGGACTACTTAAGTACAACAGTACAACAGTACAACGAGTCTGAGAATAAGCTCAAGCGAGACTCAGACATAGGTTGTACTTGGTATTTAGATTTTGCCTATTTTCTATCGCTCATTGGTTTGTATTGACGAATTTCCTCTCCCATATAAACCTGAGTGGGTCGGAAGATTTTATTTTGTGAAATTTGTTCTCGCCAATGTGCCATCCAACCCGCACTTCTGGCAATTGCAAAGATGGAGGTAAACAAGCTTTCAGGAATACCCATTTGCATATATAACAGACCGGAATAGAAATCCACATTGGCGTATACACCTTTATCGGCCAAGCGATCTTCACAGACTTGTTCCACTTTATTGGCAATGGCAAACAATGGATCAACATCGCCTCCCATTTCTTCAATTAGGTCTTTGATTAATCCTTGTAAGATGGTGGCTCGGGGATCTTTGGTTTGGTATTCACGATGTCCCATTCCCCAAATCACTTCTTTATTGGTCAATTTTTCATCAACAAACTTTTCGACATTATTAATATGACCAATACTACGCAGCATATCCAATACTTTGGCATTAGCCCCTCCATGTAAAGGACCAGATAAACAACCAATGGCAGAAGAAATAACACTATAAGGAGTGGACAAGGTCGAACCATTCACCATTACCGAGAAGGTCGAAGCATTAATAGTGTGTTCGGCATGTAAAATTAAGCAAATATCTAAAATTCTAGCCAATACCGGATCGGGGTCGAGGCCAGATAGCATATATAAGAAATTTTCAGCGTATTTTAGGTCACGACGTGGAGCGATAGGTTCATAACCTTTCTTAATATGCTTCCAGGACGCCACCATGGTACCGATACGACCTAATACTTTAAAGGTCGAGGTACGGGGATAATCCATATCTGCACAAAAGTCACTTCCGGTTAAACACTCACTGCCAGGATAAAACATGGCCAGACTGGATACGGCCGTCTGTAACATGGCCATAGGGCCAGAAGATTCCGGCAGGGTTTTCATTAAATCAATGATATGATATTGCAGGGTCCGATTTTCATAGAGTTGTTTGCTGAAGTTCCCCAAGACTTTTTCATTGGGTAATTCACCATCTAGCAATAATAGACTGGTTTCTTCAAAGGTACTGTGTTGGGCGAGCTCTTGTAAGGGGTAACCTCGGTAACTTAAAAGCCCTTTTTCACCATCAATATTAGAAATACAAGATTTGGTCGCAGGTACGCCAGCTAGGCCAGGAAGGTATTCACTCATATAACGCCTTTTTAGAAAATTATGGGACTTTATATGTTTGGGATTAATTTAAATATTAAAAATATAATTATTTAATAATAATTATAGAATTTTATCGTCTCATTAAATAGTATACAATTTTACACACATTTTATTTTTAACCCTGCATATTTTATTATGGATATTTCCACATTACTCGACAGTTTAAATAAACCGCAACGCCAAGCCGTTTGCACCGATGAAAAAAACCTGCTGGTACTGGCGGGAGCTGGCAGCGGCAAAACCAGAGTATTGGTACATCGGATTGCCTGGTTAATTCAAGTGGAAAATGTTTCGCCGCATAGTATTCTCGCAGTAACCTTTACTAATAAAGCCGCTGCTGAGATGCGCAAACGAATTGAGGATATGCTGCAATCCCCTCTGCGTGGCATGTGGGTGGGTACTTTCCACGGCCTGGCTCATCGCTTATTACGTACGCATTGGAAAGAAGCTGGCTTAATTGAAAACTTCCAGATCTTGGATGCCGATGATCAGAAACGTTTATTAAAGCGGATTATGAAGGAATTGGAAATTGACGATAAAGAATTTCCATTACGTGATGTGCAATGGTATATCAATGCCGCCAAGGACGATGGTAAACGTGCAAAAGATCTTGAACAAACCTATGATTATCGGGAAAAACATTTTCAAGCCGTTTATGCTGTTTATGAAGAGCTATGCAATCGCAGTGGTTTAGTGGATTTTGCCGAACTTTTATTACGTTCTCACGAATTATGGCTCAATCAGCCGCATTTGCTGGCTCATTACCAACAGCGTTTTAAATATCTATTAATCGACGAATTTCAAGACACCAATACCATCCAATACGCCTGGGTAAAGGTACTCAGCGGTGCCAATCAACCAAATAATAAATCCTCCACCATGGTTGTCGGTGATGACGATCAATCCATTTATGGCTGGCGAGGCGCAAAAATCGAGCATATCCAACAATTTGAGCGAGATTTTGCCCCAGCCCAGACCATTAGGCTGGAACAAAATTATCGCTCCAGTGGCAATATTTTGGCAGCAGCCAACGCCGTGATTGAACAAAATACAGATCGGCTCGGTAAAACCCTCTGGACTGAAGATTCAGAGGGCAACCCCATCTATCTCTACCAGGGTTTTAATGAATTTGATGAGGCACAATATATTCTCGGTCAGATTAAAAAACATATTGAGGATGGTTCAAGTCGCAGTCAAATTGCTGTTTTATACCGTTCCAATGCCCAGTCTCGGATTATTGAAGAAGGTCTGGTCCATGCCGGTATTCCTTACCGAGTTTATGGTGGTTTACGCTTTTTTGATCGTGCCGAGATCCGAGATTCATTGGCCTATTTACGCTTAATGAATTCCCGTCATGACGATGCTGCCTTTGAACGCGTCATTAACCTACCCACACGAGGCATTGGTCAGCGCACCGTGGATAAGATCCGAGACTTTGCAAAACAAACTAACCAAACTTTATGGCATAGCGCCATCCAAATGCTCCAGGAAAAACAATTGCCGGCAAAAGCGGCCAATTCGGTAACCGCTTTTTTGCATCTTATCGAAGAATTAGTGGTAGAAACTGCCGAAGCTCCTTTACACGAGCAAGTCGAACAAATGTATCTCACCACCGGTTTAAGAGATTATCATGGTAAGGAAAAAAATGAACGAGCCCGTTCTCGTCAAGAGAACTTAGATGAATTAATTACTGCCGCTAAGCAATATCAGCAATTTGACGATCCGCTAGACACAATGGATGACGCCTTTATTGAAACACAGGCCCTTGATGATGTTATTGCAGCCGATCCCATTATGTCACCTCTGAGTGATTTTCTCAGCCATGCCACCTTAGAATCCAGTGAAGGCCAGGCCGAAGAATGGCAAGATTGTGTACAACTAATGACCCTGCACAGCGCTAAAGGATTGGAGTTTTCATATGTCTTTTTGGCTGGAATGGAACAAGGACTTTTTCCCCATAAAATGGCCATGGAACAAGAAGGACGCTTGGAGGAAGAGCGCCGACTCTGTTATGTGGGACTCACTCGTGCAATGGAAACACTGCATCTGAGTTATGCCGATAGCCGGACCATGCACGGCAAAACCGACTATTGTCGTCCGTCCCGTTTTTTACAAGAAATTCCCCCTCAACTCTTACATAAAGTACGGGTTGGCAATGATAATTTTCAGTCGCCACAACAGTCTACAGTCTCAACTCCAGCCGGAGCTGATAAGCAAGATGGTCTGCAAATTGGTCAGGTTATCCAACATAAAAAATTTGGTGAAGGGATTATCACCGACTTGGAGGGAAGCGGTGCAAAAACTCGGGTCCAAATCCATTTTGAGCAGGCGGGTTCCAAGTGGCTAATTGCCAGTTTTTTAAATCCTTAGCCAGTAAAAGCACGATTTATATGAATATTAATCAAATAAACCGTGCTTTTATTAAAACAATGAGTTATAGTTGCCTAGCTTGCACTAGACCAAGCTGGCTTTCTTAGAACACCCTGAACACCCTTTCTCGGCACCTCTCTGAACATTCACCTACGTCATTTGCTTGCTAATATATTGTTTAAATAGAAATTTTAGGATTTAATTATGAGTACTGGTACCGTTAAATGGTTTAACGAATCAAAAGGTTTTGGCTTTATTTCTCCCAATGATGGCGGCGATGATGTCTTCGTTCACTTCAGCGCTATTGCTGGAAATGGCTTCAAAACTCTAGCCGAAGGTCAAGCAGTCAGCTACGAAGTTGAAAAAGGCCCTAAAGGCTTACAAGCTGCGCAGGTTCAACTACAGTAAGAACTCTGGTAGTGTGGCCCTGCCTAAATGGTCAGGGTCATTCAACCCATAGATGGTCTTATGCTACGGCGTACAATGATGTACAAGAGTAGTGATTTGATAACGCTCTTATTGGTCATTAAAATCATAATAGTGAACGATATTTAGGGCAAAAAAACCAAATACGATATTTGGTCAACAAGGAACACTGCTTATGAAAAAACTGTTTGTCGGTAATCTCCCCAGTAGCACCCAAGAAAAAGATCTACAAGAATTATTTGCCCAGTTCGGTAAAGTCTTTTCGCTTAAATTAGCCACTGATATCTTTTCTAACCAATGCAAAGGTTTTGGTTTTATTGAAATGGAAGGACATGAAGCACGTGCGGCCATCGAAGGCCTAAACGGCAAAGATTATAATGGTAAAACTTTAAAAGTTAATTTTGAAATGCCCCAAAAAGGACGTCGACGTCGTTAGGCTAAAAAATAAACGATTCAACCTAAGTTAATCAGCTAAACCTAAGTCGAGGTTTATATACCTCGACTCAGAGTAACTTATTTCAAAGTCTAAGCAACTAACTGCTTACACTCTTTAATACAAGCAGCACAAGACTCGGCACAAGCCTTACATTCCGCATGTTTGTCTTCATGCTTTCGACATTCCTTTTCACAATCTTCACAAATCGCTATGCACACCTTGGCTAAAGCTTTAAGGTGAGATGACTGATTAGACGCTAATTTTGCCAATCCAGCACACATTGGAAGCATATCGGCTACAGAATCTAAACAATTTGCAATCATTGCATCCATGCAAGACTCTATGTTAAAACATCAGCTAAATCTCTAATAATAAACGGGACAAACAATGAAAAGACGCGACTTTATTAAGGGTGTGGGAGCTGGAAGTATTGCTTCAGCTGCTGTACTGGGAAGCCAAAACACTTATGCAGGTAAAAAAATCAAATGGAAAATGGTGACTTCCTGGCCAAAAAATTTCCCAGGACTAGGCACTGGAGCCAACTTTTTAGCTAAAACCATTAATGAAATGAGTGGAGGCCGACTAAAAATCAAAGTGTATGGCGCCAATGAAATAGTTCCTGCTCTGGAGGTATTTGACGCAGTTTCACGCGGTACCGCTGAAATGGGTCATACCGGTCCTTATTATTGGAAAGGCAAACATCCCGCAACACAATTTTTTACTTCCGTTCCCTTTGGCCTAACGGCTCAAGAAATGAATGCCTGGTTATATCATGGCGATGGTTTAAAACTTTGGGAAGAGTTATATGATAAATTTAATTTAATTCCCAATCCGGCCGGCAATACGGGCGTCCAAATGGGGGGTTGGTTTAATAAAGAAATCAATACTATCAAAGATTTGCAAGGCTTAAAAATGCGCATCCCTGGTATGGGGGGAGAAGTATTAAAACTGGCTGGTGGAACGCCGGTCACTCTTCCAGGAGGCGAGGTTTTTACCGCTATGCAATCGGGAGCCATTGATGCCACTGAATGGGTTGGTCCATACAATGACATGGCTTTTGGATTATACAAAGTCGCTAAGTTTTACTATCATCCCGGTTGGCATGAACCAGGTTCGACTATGGAAGCAATGATCAATAAAGATGCCTTTAATAAATTACCTAAAGATCTACAAGCCATTGTCAGAGGTGCTTGTAAAATTGCTAATCTCGATATGCTTGCGGACTTTACGGCAAAAAGTAATACTGCCTTACAGACCCTAGTCAATAAGCATAATGTACAGCTTAAAACCTTTCCTGACGAAGTTATTAAAGAATTGCATAAATTATCAGAACAAGTTGTCAGCCAAGTGGGCAAACACGATCCGCTTGCTAATAAAATCTATCAGTCGTTTAGCAAATTCCGCAAAGATGCTATGCAATGGAGTAATATTTCAGAGCTGGGTTATATGAAGGCGCGTAATCTTTAGTCAGAGCCATATTAGGGGTGGGGTTAGAAATACCCCACTCTCAATAAAGAGCTAAGTTTTTTTACTTTATGGCGCTTAATCTTCTTGATCGATGGTATTCGGACGTTCGTCTTCCGTACCATATTTTTTTACATGATCAATCGCATCAGTTACTGCCTTAGTAACCATATTGGCAATTTTTTCCCGTTCGTCGCTGGTTAGGAAAAAAGCCATATCAACATCATGGCGAACGTATCGGGCAGGTAACATATTCAAGGCTAAACAGGCTACATCCTGCAAATAGTCTTCATCCATGTTTTTAATATCATGAGCATACATCCCTACTAACTCACGTACAACTAAGGTCTCATAATAGTTGTGGATCGAATCAAAATGCATCTCGCCTCCTGTTTATTATTTATTTATTATCTGCATCATAGTAGCTAAAGGGCTAAATAGCAATACAGGCAAGTAGCTGATCAAGTTAATCTGGTTTCCTAAGATAAAATAAGATCATCTAAGGGACTGGTAATTCGCACCAATTCTTGCTGCAATACTTGAGCGTAAATCTTGGTGGTTTCAATATTATTGTGTCCCATAAGCTCTTGTAAGCGTCTAATCGCCACTCCCTTTTGTAATAGATGAGTGGCAAAACTATGTCGAAAGGTGTGAGCACTTACTTTTTTATCAATAGAAACTTTATTAGTAGCATTTTTTATGGCTTTATTCACTACAGATTGGTCAATATGCTGGCGCCGCTGAGTATTGGCGAGGGAATCAAACGATAAATTACGTGATGGAAAAAGATATTGCCAAGACCAATCATGGCTTAATTCAATTTCATTTCTCTCGAGTACATCACTCCTATAATTTGCCCCATATCCTTTGGCCAGATCCTGTCGATGCAATTGTTCAATCTTATTGATATGAGCATTTAATGCTGGTAATAAGTTTTGTGATAAGGGAGTCACGCGCTGATTGAGACCATCAGCAGAACGCACGATTAATTGCATCTGCGCAAAATCGATATCACCAATCCGTAAGCGAATAGCTTCGGTAATGCGTAAACCACTACCATATAATAATTTAACAATAATTTGTGTGGTACCGGAAAGCTGTTTTAATACCAAAGTCATTTCATCATGACTTAAAATAACCGGAAGTTTTTTTTGTTTATTATTTTTAATGCTATTTATGTTGTTATCGAGTGGCTGGCGAAGGACTCGTTTGTAAAAAAACACTAAAGCATTGCGTGCCTGATTGCTCGTTGAAGTTGACACCACAGCCGTTTCAGTCAAATGCTTTAAGAAAGACTCAATAGCGCGATCTGCTGGCATCAATCCATTACTTAAATCAACCTGAGTCAAAAATCGTTTCACCCATTCAATATATGAGCGTTGAGTATTATACGCATAATGCATTGATTGCATCTGTTTTTTAGTTTCAACCAATAGTTCAGCTGGATTTAGATCCGACATCTTGTATTCACACTAAAGCTAAAAATCATATATGATAAATGGGATTTTTTAATAATTCATTAAAATACTATAAATTTTAACAATATTTATCCTTTGGCTAAAAAAAAACAGATATTAGCCTACTGATTTATTTAGGTTGAAATATTTACCGAAGTCGCACGGCCCTTAAAACCTGGGGGGTTGATTGGTTTTTTGGATCGTTTTTATCGACAAAAAATCATCGAATTTGTTAGATCTTAGTCACATCCTTGTGAACATTATTGAACCTAGAAAACTCAGTTACCATCTACTCGGCAACTGCTCCTGCGTTGCTCTAACTACGTGCATCCATGCACTAGTGCGGTCCCCTTAAGCACTCAATCTTAAGGATTTTCTGGAACATTTTGACTTCACAGGGTGACTACGAATAAAGCCTAGCCGGCCGCACCAAAAATAACCCATTAAATCCTTAATCTTCAGCACTTAAGTTGACCTCGCTACGAAGTCAACTGATTTTTCTAGGTTGAAAAATTCCTAACTATATAAAAAGGTTAACATCGGCTTTTTGGGCAATGGGTAGAAAACTCGTAGCACCAACCCATTCGCTAATTTCAGGAATAAAATCGTCATGAGACCAATCAAATAAATCGACTGTCATCTGGCAGGCAATCATTTTAACTTCAGACTCTACACAAATTTCACGTAACTCTTCAATACTTGCAACTCCCTTATTGGTCAATGTTTTTTTCATCATACCAGTGGCCATTTTTTCGAACCCCGGCATACCTGCCATTAATAAATTCGGAATTTCCATTTCTGTACGCCGTAACCACTGAGGACCAACCGGCATTTTCATGGGCATTGCGGGATTTCCTAATGGGCTAATATTTAAATCGAGATCTGATTTTAGAAGACTGAGCCCGTAAAAGGTAAAAAATAAAGACACTTCCCAGCCTAATGCCGCAGCGGTTGAAGCTAAAATAAAAGGGGGATAAGCCATATCTAAGGTTCCTTTGGTGACAATAATAGTCATAGAAGGTGTATGTTGGGTTTCCTTCTCAGCCATTTTAAATTCAAATCGCTCATCAAACCATTGATCAAATTGTTTCTGATTCAAGTGGGATTGATTTAGTGTATCAGACATGTTTTCATTCAAATGTTCCGATATCGTATTCATACATTATTCCTCCATTAAGAACTTTTTCTAAGCACAAAAGTAAAATTTCCATCTTGGTTTTCTGATGAAATAAGTTCATGACCAGTTTGTTGGCAAAACGAACTCATATCTTTTACTGACCCGGGATCACTGGCCTGAACTTCTAGTGTTTCACCTTTACTTAATTTTGCCAGTTCTTTTTTAGTCCTTAAAATCGGTAAGGGACAGTTTAATCCTCTGGCATCTAAGGTAGCGCTTATTGTAGATTTCATCCTTTATTCTCCTAAACTAATAAAACAGCGGTTGACCGGTCGGTCAACAAATCATTTAAAAAAATCCCGAATGATATTTACCATTCGGGTAGACTTATGCTCCTATATCAATACGAATCGATTTTAATGCCGGGCCCAGGCGATATATGACTTCTGGCTCATTGCTGGCTTTAGCAATTAAAATCATACCTTCTAAATAGGCTAGCATTGCTTCTGCAGTTCTTTCCGTATCTAATGGAGCAATATCCTGATTGGCAATAGCTTCTTCTAAGCTGTTTTGGAAACGTGCTTTTGCTTTGCGAAAAACAGCCAACAATTTAGCGCGTAACACATCATCTTGAGTGCTAATTTCTAAGGCTAAATTACCAAACAAACACCCCGGCATTCGTCCTTCTAAATCTTTTGCTGCCTTTTGCCAAAAGTAAGCGGCATCAATCATATAATCAATCCGCTCCATTGGTTGCAACTTAGGATCAAAGGCTTCCGCAACAAAACCATGTGCCCAATCATCAGCAAATTCCTCAATCACCGCCAAAACTAAATCGCGCTTGGAAGGAAAAAAATGATAAAAGCTGCCTTTTTGAATTTGGGCATTATCACAAATTTCTTTTATTCCCACATCGGCATAACTACGATTATGAAAACGTGATTTTGCTACTTCAATAATTCGCTGACGGGTATCCATTGCCATATCCATTGATTTTATTATAGTTGACCGACCGGTCAAGTCAAGAGAAAATTAAGAAAGTAATAATATTGTTACTTTCTTAGTTAAAATTATTTAAGAATTTCTTTTAGCGCATTAACCAAAGCAGCACACTCACTATCTGTACCAATGGTAATTCTTAAAAACTGATCGATGCGAGCTTGCGAAAAATGCCGAACAATAATGGCTTGCTCTCTTAGTGCTTGCGCCAATTCAGGTGCTTGTTTTTGCTTATGTCGCGCAAATACAAAATTTGCCTTGGAGGGTAATACTTCAAAGTTCAATTGTTGCAATTCCGTGACCAACCAATCACGACTGCTTATAATTTTCTGTCGTGTTTCTTCAAAATAAGCTTCATCTTCTACCGCAGCTATTGCCCCATAGGTGGCGAGTTTATCCATGGGATAGGAATTGAAACTATTTTTTACCCGTTCTAAACCTTCAATTAAATCAGCATGACCAATCGCAAAACCTACCCGAATTCCAGCCAGTGAGCGAGATTTGGAAAAAGTTTGAATCACCAATAAATTGGGATATTTATCGACCAAAGCAATAGCCGATTCACCGCCAAAATCGATATAGGCTTCATCAACTACCACCACTGACTCCGGATTTTGTTGCAATATCTGCTCTATCTTTGATAATTCCAGTAAGATTCCCGTAGGAGCATTAGGATTTGGAAAAATAATACCGCCATTGGTCCGACTATAATCATCAGCATCAATTTCAAACTGTGAGTTTAAAGGGATCATTTCAGCATCTAGTTCAAACAATCCACTATAAACCGGATAAAAGCTATAAGAAATATCTGGAAATAATACCGATTTGGTAAATAAAGCTTTAAAAACATGGGCTAATACTTCATCAGAGCCATTACCAACAAAAACCTGATTGGCATCGACCTGATAATAGTCAGCCAGGGTTTGTTTTAGATCTGCGGATTCAGGATCGGGATACAATTGTAGCCCATTATCAGCGGCATTTTTGATCGCCTGGATAACCCCAGGTGCCGGAGCATAGGGATTTTCATTAGTGTTTAATTTAATCAGATTTGAAACCTTGGGCTGCTCCCCAGGAACATATGGTTTCAACTTGTGAACAATAGGATTCCAGAATTGACTCATAAAGATTACTCAATAGAAAAATAAATAAATTTAGTCGATTATACTATTATTAGTTCAAGGATGTTGATTATGAAATTATATGGTTTTGAGAAATCTCGCTCTTTTCGAATTGTTTGGATGTTTAAAGAACTGAATATTAAATACGAATATACCCCAATCAGTCCTCGACACGATCTTTTCAGTGACTGGTTTTTAAAAATTAACCCAGCCGGAAAAGTACCTGTTTTAGTGGATGATAATTTGGTTTTAACCGAATCGGCTGCCATTCTCACCTATTTGGGTGATAAATTTCCAGACTCCAATTTAGTTCCTGAGTGTGGCACAAAGCAACGAGCAGTTTATAACCAATGGTGCTATTTTGCCCTTTCTGAGTTAGAACAACCCCTTTGGCTATTACACAAACATCGCTTTATTTTTCCGAAAAAGTTACGCGTTTCCGCAATTAAAGAAAGTGCCTTATGGGAGTTTCAACAGCAATTAAAAATTCTCACTTTAGGATTACAAAATAAACCCTGGATAATGGGTGAGCAATTTACCGCAGCAGATATTTTAATCGGTGATATATTAGGCTGGGCACAAAATAATAACATTGATTTTCAATCCCCATCTATTAATAACTATTTCAACCGTTTAAGCAAACGTAGCGCCTATCAAAAGAGCCGTCATATAGAAACTCCATAAAAAATGATAAAATTCGGCAAATATCAAACAGGTATACCTTGGACATCCAACCATAGTAAAACTCAACTTCTTAAAAAAGTAGACAAATTCAATTTAAACCAAAATCAAGTCAGCCTCAAGACTCATGAAATGAGTCAATTTATTCGCTGGAAAATGTCTTTGCATTTGGGTCTGATTCATCTTTAGTCGATTCGAATGTCGAATTAAAGTTGTTCCTCGATAATCCTAAAAAACTCAGTTGCCATTATCTTATTGCAGTTTCAAAAATTAGCTAAAAAATTATTGGAATTATGTGGCACAAAACTTGTCTATTTGCTTAAATATAATCAATAAAAAAATATTAAGCCGCCTCAAAAAATAAGGAAATGTATTTATGAAACTTCAACAAGTACTAACTATTTTACTCATGATTTTTATTATGATTCCGTCTTATGCTGGCTTACCCAGTAGTGATCAGCTGAGAGCCCTAAAAGATAGTGCTGAGAAAGAAATGGCCAAGTATTTCAGAGTACAAAATTCTTGGGGAAAATGTCTTGAGGTGAACCGAGCACAAGCCAAAAACCATGGTGGAAAAGTTCAAGTTTCAGCCTGTGGAACGGGTGCCCATCAAAAATGGAAACTAGATGGAGCTAGGGTAAAATTAGCCAGTGGCAAATGTTTAGAGCCGGTTGGTAATCCTAAAATAGCCGGAACCGGATTACAAATTGCCAATTGTAATGCTTCAGCCAAACAAAAATGGAGTTATGTAAAGGGACAATTAAAAACACCAGCTAACACCTGTGTAGAAGTACTGCCAGCCGATTTAAATAAAAATGGCGGCAAGGTACAAATAGCCGCTTGTAACGGTGGAAAGCACCAACAATGGAAGCCTATATAATTATTACCGACAGCGGTGGCATTTTATGGCACCGCTGATTACATTCTCTATCTCCCGAGGGTAAAAGAAATATCCACACCACTATCCCGATCACCTGCTAAGCCCTCAATACCCCATCGGTTATTAATATCATAACGCAGATTAAAGGACTTATTACCTTCAAATAAATCATAACCAAAACTAACATAAAAGCTGGGACTAATATATTTACCCAGGGTTAATTCCCGACTTTCTATATCACCCCCCGTTATGGCCGAACCAGTCACAATATAAGAAATAATATCAGCATCTGAAACTGTAGGTTCTGAAAATAACGAAATACGGGGAGCTTTGGCTGTCCCGCGAATATCGATACCAGCCACATCAACGGCATTAAAACTGTTATTTTTTATACGCCGAATCGCTCGTATTCCTAAACCAGGGTTATCCATAGGTGTTCCTTGAAAAAATACCCGTCCCTGAGAAATTTCTAAATCTTGCCCATAGGCTTTGTAAGTACCGTCCAATATATTTAATTCCCCCTGTCCTTTAGGGATTAAATTGTCTGGATCAAAGATCATGCTGACTTTTCCTTCAATTGCGCTTTTAAAGTCTGCCACATCGATACGTATATCATCTCCAATCAATACGTCTAATTTACCTTTTACTTTCCAAGCAGAATCAAGTTGCTTAAGCTCACTCTTCTCATCATCCATTACCAGCACATCACTCGAAGCATTTACCTTACTGCCCCCAGCTTCTAGGTTCAATTGAGGAGTCAGTCGGGCTTTGGGAATAGTGAGCCGGCCAGCGATTTCTACCTGCCCGGGTTGAATATTTAAATTTAAATCAGGAGCTATCCAAACTTTAAAGTCATCATTATGAATGGCTCGAAACTGTTCACCATAGAGTTTTATTTGGGCCTGCCATTTTTCTAATAGGGATAGATCCACCATTCCATCAAAACGATTAATTCCCTCGCCCGATTGCACACTACCGGTTAAATTGAGTTTGGTAAAGCTTTTATCGGTTACTAGCTTTGTTTTAATTTCTCTTAGCTCCAATCCCAGGGTGGGAATGTCCGTGTTGGCTATAACACTGACCTGTCCTTGTAATTTTGGCGCATCAAGATTACCGCCTGCATTAACATTCAAGTCAATTTTACCGGAAGTATTTTTTATCGCAGAAGATAAGCTGGGTAATACATCTAAATCAAAAAATTCAGCCCTAAGGTTCGCTTTTATGGGTTGCTTAGGATTTATCGGTAACTGTTTAAACTCTCCTAATTGAATTTCCCCAACAATTGAACTTTTATTAAACAACTTAGCATTAACTTCCCCATTCAAGCCCCTATTATCTACATCAAAATTTAAATCCGCCCCCTTAAACGGCAATAAGTATTGACGTCCTTCCAATAAAGTAAATAACTGTCCTGAACTTAATGAAAAATTCATTCGACTATCAATATTGAGTGGCTCAGTCTGATTGTCTCCAGTTCCAGCCAGACTTGATTTGGGTGCTTGCAAAAGTTTTGTATCCAAGGAACCATTTAATATCATTCCACTTAAACTAACATTTGGTGGCAATAATGGCCCAAGCATTTGACTCATACTTAGTTGTTCGACATCAGCCTGAATATGCGCGGATTGATTACGTTGCCAATTAACCGCTGAGCAGAGCTTACCAACGTGTTCTTTCGCTTTAAAACAGCTCTTTCTCAGGTCAATATTCTGCTCTGAAATTGATAGTAATGTGGGTACTTCGAGACGCCAGTGCCCAAAGAGTTCCGAGTCCATTTTTAAATGACTGAGTTGACCTTCCCAAGCATTAAACGTGGGTTTCACTGCACCATCTAATTGTATCGATAAATTTTCTTTAACAGTATTAAGGCTAAGGTTTATTTTATGTTTTTCCAGTTTACCTATAGAGGTCAGCGATAGCTGTTTGATCAATTCTTCCCCATGCTTTTTTATTTTACGAATATTCAAATTGAGGTTTAATTTACCCTCCTGAAGTGGTGCAAAACCAATGTCTGAATCAAACCGTTCTAATTGCCATTCTTGAAAACTAACATTCCGAGCAGTTAGTTTTGCTTTGATTGTCGGCTGTTGCAATTTTCCTTTAACACTTCCTTGGCCTTTAATTCCACCCCGAGCATGTGGTAAAAAGGTTGCAATATTCGGAGCATCAATTTTAAATTTTGCTTTTATCATCGGTTCTTTTTTCGAGTGAGCTGTGATTAATTCAGCCTGGGCATTAATATGATTTTTACCGGAATAAAAATCCAATTGTTTCAGTTTATGAGTTTTCCCATCCGAGTCCATTTCAGCTTTCAATCGAAGCGGGTACCCTTTTATTTTTCCCTTAAGTTCTTTCACCAACACATGAGCAGCTAGTTTTTCATCATAAATTTTTCCCTGATGATCAATATTAAAGTTTAAAACTCCGGGAAGTTCGGGCCATTGAGTATCTGGATGTATATCCTTCCCTTTAATAAGAACAGTCCAATCAATTCCATCGGTCCAATTCGCGTGTCCGGTTAAATGGGTTTGACCGCCCAACAACTGTCCGTTTAAATCAAAGGCCTCTATGTGTTTTAGATCTCCGTCCACTTGGCCTTTCCAAATTCCCTGTGGAATATCTTTACCACTTAGCTGCGTATCAATTAAAACCCGATAATTATTTTGTCCTCCTTGAATGTCCATTTTTCCTTGTTTGGATTGAATCAAACTAGGTTGCTCCACGATTGGCCAGTTTAAATTCTGCCATTGCAGTTGCATATTTGCTTGCGGTTCAGTTTCAATTTGAGCAATTTGGCCGCCTAATTGAATAGTTGCTCCTGTATGCGGCAATGTTAGCTTTAAATCTTGAATATTAAGTAGCTGGTTTACATAATTTATATGTAGGGAACTATCCATGGGGGTTTTGAGAGGGATTGTACTAAATACATCCCATTGATTAAGATGTAATGAAGTCGCATTCATTTTAAAATCAGCTTTGATTTCTGGTTGCCAAGACACCATTCCCTGGCTTTTCAATTCACCATCTAAAAGCATTCCACTCAGTTCATGGATTGTAAATTGACTCTGATCCCCCTTTCCTTCCAGTTTCCATATACTCTCAGGTATTTTTTTTCCATCTAGCTGAGTTGATATATTTAGCTGATAATTATTAAGATCACCCCGGGCACTTAATTTCCCTTGTTTTAATTGTAATTGTGCTTTATTGGAGACTTGCTCGAATATTGGCCAAGATAATTCATTCCAGGAAATATCAGTTTCCCAGCGGATTTCCTGTAAAAGATTATACAAATCAGCCTGTAATTGTAGGGCAACTGGTTGGGTTAACTGATGCTTTAGATTGATATGCGTGAGATCTCCTCGAACCTCCAAGTTCCCCATAGTTGTTAAACCATCAGGAAATTGTTCTTGGGGCAAACTTCCGGGTGGGAAATCGGCTTGCCAGCTACCATTTAACTTCAATTGATATGGCGGTGCTAAGTGTGTGCGGGTATTCCACTGCAGCTTTAAAGCTGGAATTTTTTGCTGTGCCGGTATCCTTAACTGGGCCTGATTGATAGACAAGTTACTACTTAAATCAATATCGGCAAAATGCAAATGCGTAATATCTATTACCTGTTCCGGTGTTGTTGCTTGCTTGAGTCGAATTTGTACATGATTTAAAGCAAGTTCATTAATCAATACCTGAACCGGTAGATCTATCGTAGGTAATTGATCCATCCTAATTTTTTTTTCTTTAATTTTATTATCTGGGTCTGACTTTTGTTGCTCGGGAACAATCACACTTACCGAATCCATCTGCAGGTGATTTATGGATAATCGACGGGAAATTAAACCCAGCAAATGCCAAGAAAAGTCCAGTTTTTTTACTTTAAGCGTTATTCCATCTGCTTGGGCAAAATAAATATTTTTTAAATTGATCTGACTAAATAACTGACCTTCGGCCTGGCCAATTTTCAATGTTCCGGGAGCAATATTCTCAGCTTGCCGTAATACCCAATTCAGTCCCGATTGAGAATTCCCTAACCAATAAATACCAATCACAACTAGCAAGAGTAATAGAGCAGATGAATATGGGATTAATTTACGTAGGGAAACCATTAGAAATCGGGTCCTATGGTAAAATGTAGACGAACAGGAGACCCCTCTCGGTCACTAGCATGGGCAATATCTAATCTAACCATTCCAATTGGCGAATGCCAACGGACCCCTAAGCCTACGCCTGTTTTTGCATCAAAATCTGCATAATTATTAAACACATTCCCAACATCATAAAAAGCAGCTACGCTCCATTGTGGATAAACTTCATATTCGTATTCAATACTGCCTACCAATAAATTTTTCGCTCTAGGTAAACCACTTCCAAACAGTTCCTCAAATTTATATCCTCGAATACTATTATCCCCACCAGTGGCAAATAGCAGCTCCTTCGGTAAACGATTAATGGTTATTGGAGCTAGGTCAAACACTGAAACAGTTTCCGCATCGGTATAAGCCATATCACTTCGAAATAATAGTCGACTCTTAAAATTTAATCGATGAATATATTTAGTTTTAAGCCGAGTTTGCCAATATGACACATCCGACCCCATATCTTTTGATGCCCCTTTAATACCCCAATCAATTCGATAGCCTTGATTAGCATATATTCGATTGTCTGCATTCTGATATGACCAATCAACCCCAAAGGTCAAAACTTTAAGGTCAGGCCTTAGAAGATTATAATCTTCTTCAGTCAAAAAAAGGTCGACAAAATCCTGTAACTCTGGAGAAAATACTAGCGGAACCAAATCATAGCTTTCAGTCAAATATTCAATACTAAATACTTCGTCTAATTTAAGATTTTTAAATAAGTTCCTGGGGTGATGCCAACCTAATTTCAGCGAAAAGTCTTTAACCCGAGTTAATCCATCAACACCATTTATGCCTATATCACTAGATGTAAAATCCTCAGCTTTATAACCCATTGACAACTTCCAAAAAGTCTCGGTACTTTGTCCAATAGGGATTAAATAATTCGCCCGGGCTAAATGGCGTTTTTTCTTAACTGTATAACCCAGACTCCCCTGAAAACTGTGACCAAAGCGATTCAAGTAATTATATTTGGCATCCACTCCAAACCTTAGCCCAGTATCGGTCCCAAAGCCAATTCTTCCCCTATAGGTATCTTTCTTTTTTAATTCAGGAGTTATTTTTAAAAAAATACAATGTTTTTTATCACCATCCATCCGGATTTTTTGGATATCTAGCTTATCAAAAAAACCGCTATCCATTAAAGCATGTCTTAATTGCAATAATTTTTCTCGACTATATGCTTCACCATTTTTAAAGGGGACATAACGCGCCAAAACTTTTTTTGAAAACTGTTTTTGCTCAAATATTACATGATCAATACAATAACGTGGCCCACTTTGCATGGAGAGATTAATCTGGGCCTGATTACTTTTTTTATAAACTTTTACTTCATGTTTTGATATTTTGGCATCAAGATATCCTCTTTCCAAGGCCAACTCTTCCAATGCGCGCTTACCTTTTTCATAATTCGGATGATTTAATACATCATTTTCTTTAACTGGAAAGCTGGTAATAAATTTTTCGAAGGCGCTATCCTTTTCAGCCTCTCCAGAGATTTGAATCACCACATCCTGAACAACAACCGGCTCGTTTAGTTCGATATTAAAATTAACTTGCCATTGAGGGTTTCGTGGTAAGGGTTCAACTAATTGGGATTGGACTGTTGCATTATAGTAACCAAAAGGACGTAATGACCAAATAATTCCATCATCTGCCACATCAAAAAGGTATTTAATCCGGTCAGCAGTGAGATTTTCGGGTGGTTCTTGAACTAAGCGCACATATTGCTTGGCATTTTCCAGCAATTTGCCGTCAATGCCTTGCCATTTAATCGCTAACTTTTCTTGTGCAAAAGTAATGGATGAAATAATAAGACATAAGCATATTAAAAAGGCTGTATTTATTATAATACATTTTATAATTGCCATTTAAAGTCCTGTCTAACATAAATAAGGTATATTTAAACTACCTGAAAATGCATGATTCAGAGTTCAGCTGCCGCTCAAGGCAATGGGAAGTTTGCCGGACTCTCGCCTTTTTAGATGATTTGGGTATAAGTATAGAAAACTCTATTATTTTATACAATTTAGAGACAGTCAATTTAGGAAGGTAATTTCTTTAGAGAAATGGTTCTGCTATTGAGCGGAAAATAGTTTATTGAAATTAAAGGGCAGTAGATTTAATAATCATTTTTGGACACTATTGCACAATTAAAGTGCATTGTTAGCAATCTAACAATTCTCGATAGCATCCTAAATCATATACATTGCGATGGCCTTTTTGTTCCAAATGCAACTTAGCTTCATGACTTAGAATACCTGAAACACAATATAAAAGAATGGGAGAATTTGCAGGTACTCCTAAACTACATTGCTTTAAAGTTGTTAAAGGAATATTGACAGCTCCCTCTAAGGCCCCTTTCTTAAATTCGCTTGAAGTCCTTACATCGATTAATAGTGCCCCTTCTGATATAAGCCGTCGAGCTTCATAACATAAACTTCGTGCTTCCATAATAATTCCCCCCCTTAAGTGTTTAGCATCAATTAAAAATGTCTTTAAATAAAATATTAGAATATATCATATTGCTTCTATACTAAAATTAATGTGATCGAGATAACAAAATCACCCTCTCCACATTACTAAAAACCAAAAGCTCATAAGTATATCACCTAATATTAATTAAGCAAATTATAGGCCATTTAATTTTTGCTGATAGAATTTTTAAGCGAATTAGACCAATCACTATCTGATTGTTTCCATTGGTCAAAATAGATCAAGTCTTCTAATTCCAAGCGAGGTAGCCAACCCGCTGTTTCCAATTCTGGCTTTTTATAAAAATGAGAAACATAACCCACACATAAATAAGCAATAGGTACAATTTCATCTGGAATACCTAGCGCCAGACGCAATTCCTGCTCATCCAGAATACTCACCCAGCCGACTCCAACGCCTTCAGCACGAGCAGCTAACCATAAATTTTGCACTGCACAGACACTACTATAAAGATCCATGGTAGGAATAGAGGTTCGACCAATCACAACCTCCCCGCTACGGGAACGATCACAGGTGATACAAATATTTAAAGGAGATTCCAAAATCCCCTCTAATTTTAAATTACGATAAGTTTCACGCTTTGATTCATCAAACATTTCTGCTGCCTTATTATGAGCCTTAAGAAACGAATGATGTATTTTTTGACGCACCGTTTGGCTTTTTACCAATAAAAAATTCCAAGGCTGCATAAAACCAACCGATGGAGCATGATGGGCAGCATCTAAAATTCGACTTAAAACCTCATCAGGAATAGGATCTGGCTTAAACTGCCCTCGAACATCACGCCGGCTGCGTATCGTTTTGTAAACACCTTCTCTTTCCGCATCTGATATTACGGTATTATCAATTAATTTGTTTTCCATAAGAGACCTTTATGAATCAGCTGAAATTACTATATATTGTATGTCGACTTTATCATATAGCTCTATATATTGTCATTTCTGTAATTTCACGACAAAAAGGTCAACTTCATTCAAACCCCAAGAAAATAACCTTAAATATTAGCGTCATTTAGGTTTATTTCTTTAGTCTATTCTAAAATACTAATCTATAAACAATGACATTGAGATAATTTTCCGATTTAATTTTTTATCGGGTATTATTTAATATTAGTTGCTAAAAACTAATTTATAAACAATGATTTCAATGAACGTTGAAAATTTATTGGGGGTATAAAATGAAGTGGAATAACCGACCATACAATTTAATAAAGGTATATTTAGTCGGCTATTTAACTCTGTTATTTAGCTTATCAATAACGAATATACAAGCCGCGCCGAAACAATCGTCAATTCAAGAGCCATTTCGACTACAACGGCAACAATTAATTGACACCATTAAAGAAACGGTTAGAGAAACCAGTTTTTATCTCGATAAAGAGGAACTAAATCCAAAAGTATTAGAAGCATTAAATACAGTTCCTCGACATCTTTTTGTAACACCTGATTCTTTGTCCAATGCCTATAAAAATCGCCCTTTGCCGATTGGTTATGGCCAGACTATTTCTCAACCTTATATTGTCGCAATCATGAGCGATTTAATCAAACCCAAGGCTACCCATAAGGTTTTAGAGATTGGCACCGGTTCGGGTTATCAGGCTGCAATTCTTGCACAGCTGGTAGAAAAGGTTTATAGCATAGAAATTATTGAGCCCTTAGCCAAACAAGCAGCCAAACGATTTAAAGATTTACATTACACAAATATTTATAGCAAAGTGGCAGATGGTTATTATGGCTGGTCCGAACATGCCCCCTATGATGCCATAGTGGTCACCGCGGCTGCCAGTCATGTACCCAACCCACTAATTAAACAATTAAAACCAGGCGGACATATGATTATTCCTGTGGGCAGCCGTTTTTTGGTCCAACAATTATTACTGATTAGTAAAACTGAAACTGGACAAGTGCTAAGCAAGCAGATTCTACCCGTTCGTTTTGTGCCCCTAACAGGTAAACATTAAGAGTACACATTAAAAAAACAGGAATTTTTACATGTTCCATTTGTTGAATCAATTAAAAACCTTGCCACACGCGCCAATATTTTCCATCGCCCTCTTATCGGCTACTGCTTTAGCTTATGAAATTTTATTAATGCGTCTTTTTGCTATTGTTCAATGGCATCATTTTGCTTATATGATTATTTCCTTGGCTTTATTAGGTTACGGCATTAGCGGTAGCCTGATTGCATTAACTCGTCATTTTTTATTAAAACATTATAAAACTATTTTCCCTTTAGCCTGTTTTTTGTTTAGTTTTAGTAGTCTCTATGCCTATAACCTAGCACAGAGCATTCCATTTAATATGGAAGCCATATTATGGGATGGGAGCCAGCTTTTTTATCTGACCTTAATCTTTCTAATTCTCAGTATCCCTTTTTTAATGGCTGCAATGGCTATTTGTTTGAGTTTTATGTACTTTTCAAAACAAATTAATATTCTCTACGGTGCCGACTTATTGGGAGCTGGACTAGGCAGTCTTTTAATTATTTTCCTATTGTTTCAAGTCTTTCCATTAACTGCTTTGAAGATTTTATCGCTCCTAGGGCTACTAGCTACTGGCCTTGCTTTATGGGAAATAAATCCCGCTAAACCTAGGCAAAGTACACTAAAAAAAAACCGTTTAAGTTTCTTGGTCTTATCGTTTATTGGAATCATTTTATTCTACACACCAAGTCAACCCTTTAAAATTTCTGCCTATAAGGGATTAAGTCAAATTTTAAATATAAATGGCAGTGAGATTATCTTAGAAAAGTCTAGTCCACTTGGTTTTCTCAGTATAGTGTCTAATCAACAAATTCCATTTCGTCATGCTCCTGGTCTTAGCTTAAATAATACCCAAGAACCTTTAGCTCAAGTCGCTCTGTTTACTGACGCCGACAATATGAGTGCTATCAACCAGTTTCCTGCTGATTCAAAACAACTGGCCTATCTAGATAGGCAAAGTTCAGCACTGCCTTATCATTTAAATACAATTAACAATTTATTGATTGTTGGAGCTGGCGGTGGCTCAGATATTTTACAGGCCTATTTCCATCAAGCCCGAGAAATTGATGTTATTGAACACAATAAACAAATTATCGATTTACTCGAAAAAGATTTTTCCCAATATAGCGGTGATTTGAGCCAAAAAGCTAATATTATGGAAGGGGAAATTCGAGGTTTTTTAGATCAGAACAATAAAAAATATGACTTATTACAAGTTTCGTTAATGGACTCTTTTAACGCCTCTAGCAGTGGCCTATATGCCTTACATGAGGGCTATTTATACACCATAGAAGCCCTAACTAGTTACCTCAAGCATCTCAATAGTGATGGGTACTTAACTATCAGTCGATGGGTAAAAACACCTCCCAGAGATAGCCTAAAAATATTTGCTACGGCAATAAAAGCCCTACAACAATTAGGTATAAAAAATGCCGATAAACACTTAATCCTTATCCGTAGCTGGCAAACCAGTACCTTATTGGTAAAAAAAAGCCCGCTCACCACCAAAGAAATCCAGCGACTAAAAACTTTTTGTCAGATCAACTCCTTTGATATGGCTTGGTATCCCGGCATCAAAGCAAATGAAGTCAATCGTTTTAATCAGTTTAGAACAGCCTATTTTTACCAAGCCGCCCAAGCTTTATTATCCGAATCCAATCAGAATTTTCTTAAACAGTATAAATATTATTTGTATCCAGCCTCCGATAACAAGCCATTTTTTCACCATTTTTTTAAATGGCCATTGCTATCAGAAATTTTTAAAATGCATCAACAAGGCGCTGTGGCTTTAATAGAAATGAGTTATATCTCATTATTAGCGACCTTAATTATTGCCCTTTTGATTAGTATTTTTTTTATCTTTATCGGATTAATTTTTAGTCCTTTAGAACACTATAATAAACTTCAACGGTGGGATAAAAAGCAATCCTTTATCTATTTTTTTTGCTTGGGTCTGGCGTTTTTATTTATCGAAATTGCCATGATGCAAAAATTTATCCTATTCCTCCATCATCCCATTTATGCAATTCCCGTTATACTCAGTGCTTTTTTGATATTTGCTGGCCTGGGTAGTATTTTGTCAAAGCATTGGCTGAAACAAATGTCTTATAGACGCTTATTGATCATCGCTATAAGCGTTATTATTTCTTTTTGTCTCATTTATGTTGTATTTTTAGAGGAATTATTTGATTTATTCATCAGTTTTAGCCTATTGGCAAAATTAATAATCACGTTATTTTTGATTGCACCACTTGCAGTGGTAATGGGCATCCCCTTCCCGTTAGGCTTAAGCTATCTAAGCCAACAATCCCCAAATGACTTATCCTGGGCCTGGAGCATAAATGGTTATGCCTCAGTGATCAGTGCGGTTTTAGCCACATTATTGGCCATCCACTTTGGCTTTAATTGGGTGATTATTTTTTCTATTGGCCTGTATCTATTGAGCTTGAGAAACTTTCTAAGCAATTATCAATCAAATAGTTAGAAATTTATACTTGCATAATGGGGTTCTGTGCATAAACGCGATATTTTTCGCAAACATCGCTGTATCCCTTGCCAATCAACACCTGTAGACCATAGGTTATTTTTAACCAGGTCATTGGAAGTGACAGGGCATCCATCAGTTGTTGTTTGTCATCACTGTCTATTGACAATCCGTTGAATTCTTGAAAGTGCGGGTAATGCTACCCATTATTGATTTAAAAAGGATACACACTCACCAAAAACATATTTCTGCTCTGCTTTAATCGAAACCGATAAGGCGGAATGCTTTTTCAATCGGTGCTCATGCTCTGTTGAAAAGCGTTGAAATCCGGTTAATTCGAGAACTTTGGTAAATGTGCGACTTTGAATCTTTATCAAGATTCTTTCTCGTTAACGGTACTTTTAGAAAGTAACGCTGATAAATATAATGAATATTATTTTTGGACAATCTTTGTCACATACAAATGATTGTAATAACAATTAGCTAATCTAGGCTACTAGACTATATTTATAATATCTTTGTTTAGTGGATTAAGAATAATAACTTTTGTCTTATAATAAAATTGGAATCTCAAATAAATGAACAATAAAACTATAGCATTATTAGCATCAACCTTTATAGCTTCACCTCTTTATGCTCTTGATGCGAGTCATAATACACATGGTAGCAAAGCTGTTTCAGATGAAGCTATAAGTAAACAGCGTAGTACCTTAGCAATGAATACTAAAGGTAAAGGGTTTGGACCGCAATCACCGCGAGATATAGACATGAAAGCTGGCAGTAATTCTGTCATTTTCAATCAGTCACCTGATTATACAAAAATGAACTTATGCAATATCCACTTTCATAAAAATGCTGAGCATAAAGGGGGCGAGTTTACAAGCTATGCGGGTAACGGAGACGGACACGGATATCTTAGTGGCTTTAAATATTCCGGTAAATTAAATGAAAATGAATTGAAACCAGTTGAACATGAAGTATGCCCAAGTAAACATGGTAGTTTATACAGTGGAGATACGATAGAAGTGCATTATGTTCATTCGTCAGCACAGATAAAACCGGGGCCAACCTTAGGCGCTTGTTTAAGTGAATCTATAAAGAATCCACAGTTACGTGTTGAAACTCAAGTATATGTCCTGGTAAATGATAAAAACGCCGCAGATTTTACTGAACTGACCAAAATAGGAATGAAGAATGGCTTACACCAAGCATTAAATATCCCGAGTAATACAGGAACAGCTATTCAATATACAGGTTCAACAACCGGCCCATCATATAATGAAAAAGGTTCTCCATTTCAAGTTTCATGGAGTGTTCGACCAAAGGTTGCAAAAGTCAATATCGAATCTGTTGGGAATTGGTGTAAAGGTAATACCTTTAACGAAGATCATGCGCATGGTGTTAGAAATCTAGTCGCAAACCCAGACCTTCTCTCTAAAATCCACTAATCAATAAAACCATGAACAATCAGACTTTGAGAGCTGGATTGTTCATGGTTCAAACAGCAAGTGAATCATAAACAGTTTATAAGTTATTTTTACTTCATATTTAAAGCAACAAGAAGTCTACAAAAGAGCTTAGAATTATTTCACTGGATTTACCAACCAGCCATCAATTAATGAAACATAGCGATGAATTCACAAATCGAATGCTTTCAGCGATTAAACGGGGTGGCAATAACCCCGTTTAATCGACTTATTTAGAATTCGCCAGTTGCACCGGCCATCATAATTTCAAGCATTTGTTGATTAACTTTAATTGCCGTATTAACCACTTCCGGTGGTAACAATTGACTATTAATTAACATATCGAGGTTTAACATCATTAGCCAAGGTTTGCCTTGTTGATCTTCTACTAAAGAAATTCGACATGGCATATAGCTGGAGAAAATCGGATTAGCAATCACCATGACGCGTGCATCCATAGGATTACAGAATTGTAAAATTGATAAATAAGGCGATTTTACACCACGTGCTTCTAATTCTTTTGATACATCCTGACGTCCGACTAATTTTAAATTGAGTTCAGTCGCTTTGGATAACATGGCATCAATCGCATCTTCCTTACTAACACCTGATTTCAACTCCATTTGTGCCACAGTTTGGGTGATATCCGTAATTTGTAAACCACCAATCGGACGTTTTCTAGGTAGTGGTGGAGTAGGCATTTTTGGCATCGCCATAGGCATAAAACGAGGTGGTCTAAATGACATGCCAGGTTTGATACGTCTATCGTCCAAAGTGGTTAAATAAGCGACCATGTCTAGAAGCTGAGTATCGGTATATTCGTCGAAACTATCATCTTCTGGATCATTATCATGGATTCGCTTTTTAAACTGGAACATTTTCATGGATTGAAACAAATATTCACCGTGTTGCCCCATTAAAGGAGGTGCCTCTTTTTTTGGCTTACCAGCTCCATCTTTGGCATGACAGGTTTTACACTCATCATTATAAAGCGTTTTACCATTTTCAATGGCTCCCGGCAGCCTCTGAACCACGTTAAAGCGTTCAAACTGATACAAATCCATACTGGCATAATACGCGGCTATGTCTCGAATATCATCATCGGACATAAATTTTAAACCCGTGGTTTCCACCATCGTAGGATTATTTCTTACCCCATCACGATAATCTTTTGTAGACTTAAATAAATACTCCTTTGGCACACCGGCAAGACGTGGAGATAAATCGCCAGGAGTTCCCTGACCATAAACACCATGGCATAAGGCACAGCTTTTAGACAGACGTTTTCCATTATGAAGATCTTCCGCAGCAGCAGAAAGGAAAGGTAGAAATACCAATAAAATTAGTAAGTTAATTCTCATTTTTATACCCCCTGTATGTATTTATTGAGAGGGCGGAAGTCTATCATTCCTATTTGATTTAGATCAAGTATTAATTTATTACAATATACTAAAAAGGTTATTGAATAGTTGAAATCTATCCCCATATGAAGCATTTTATTTTTGGGCCACATGTTTTTAAAAGATTGTTTTTTATGATAATTTTTTTAATTCAACCGGTTTTAATAGAAACTATTAAAAGAACATAGGGGGCATATGAAAAAATTTAAATAAATTGCTACAAGCAGGTGTTTTTTATCTTTTTATAAAATATTCCTGCTTATAAAACAACAACATAAACCTTACAATTCACCAGAGATATGGTTAATCCTGGATTTAAGTTTTCTTCCTCAAAGCATAAATTTTTTGCTTCCAGTGCCGTGCTTTTTCCCGGGCCAATTGCTGCATATCCGTGACTTTATCTGCTTCATCAACAATTTCTACTCCTAGTAAGGTTTCGATCGCATCTTCTAAGGTTACAATTCCCATATATTGTTCATAGGAATCATGTACAACAAACAGGTGTTCTTTGCGCTCAATAAAAAGATCCATCAAATAAAAAACCGGTAGTTTCTCTGATACTCTAAATACTGGTTTCATGATTGATTTTAGTGGTTTTTCTTCTTGCTCTTCTAAGGCATTTGCTTTAAGAATTTTACGGGCAAAGACCATTCCCACAATATTGTCATGAGATTGTTCATAAACGGGAATACGAGAAAAAATAAACGTATCTGACTGTTCTAATGCAGACTCAATGCTATCTGCAGCATTTAAAGAAAAGACAACCCTTCTAGGAGTTAAAATATCTTTGACTCGAATCTGTTTAAGATCTAAAAGATTTTCAATTAACTGACTTTCTTTCTCCGCCAAAGTCCCACTTTTTTCTCCAATTTCTGCCATGGCAGCTATTTCTGCTCGGGTTGGACCTCTTTTACCCTGACGATGAATACGCTTGGTAATTTGATGAGAAACCCAAATCATGGGTTTTAAGGTTTTAATTAAAAAGGTAATAATATGTGCCGACGGTTTAGAAAGTTCCCGCCAATAAGTTGCTCCAATTGTTTTAGGGATTATCTCGGAGAAATACAAAATCAATAAGGTTAAAATTACAGCAATTAAGCTTTGCCACTCCACCCCAAATATTCGCACTGCTTCGGCACCAACTCCAGCTGCCCCCATGGTATGAGCAATGGTATTTAATATTAAAATTGCTGATATCGCTGTATCAATATCTTTTTTTAAATATAATAAAAGCCTACGATGAGAAGCTTGTTTATCGAGTGACTCAACATAAGAAGGGCTGATTGAAAGCAATACGGCCTCTAATATTGAACATAAAAAGGACACAAATAATGCCAGAAATAGATAAAATAATAATAAGCCCATTTTAAGTCGCCTAATTTTTGTATTGACCTAAATACTATCATAGTCCCTCTGCTTTTTCGTCAATTGACAATAAGTCCAACTTTTCTGCACTTAATGATGGAAGAAGATAATTCAGGGTTTAAGGTGGTTGATTATATTCGCAACTCTCTTAACAACTCCTTTACTCAAATCATCTTACGAACTGGCCAAGCAGGTACTATTTCAGAACAAGAAAGTATGTTAGCCTATGAAATCAACGGTTTTAAAGAAAAGGCCGAACTGAACTCTACTCATTTAATCAGTACCACTATTGCATCATTACGCGCTTATGATCTATTACAAAATGTTCAAGCCTACTCTCAAGAGAATACCCATGCTTAAAATTCTTATTAACTGTTTAGTTTTTTGCTGTTTGGCATTAAGTGCCAATACCCATAGCGCCGAGGCACACCAGGTTGGCGTTTTATATTGGTCAATGAATATTCCCGGCCAAGTGGCAATGCGTAAAGGTCTAGAGCAACGTGCCGCCGACATAAATCAACAAAGCAATGAGAATAACGAAATGCCTGGTGTAAAACTCATTCCCTATGTTGCTGGAGACGGCAATGAAGGAATTGAGCGACAAATACAACAGATGCATGAATTGATAAAGCAAAAAGTTGACCTTATCATCGTACAACCAACAGATAATGCCGCTCTTGTAGGTCCGTTATTAGCTGCCAACCAGGCTAATATCCCAGTAGTCGCTTATGATCAATATATTAGTGGTGGTCAGCTTAGTTCTTATTTGACCTCCAATAATTATTTAGCTGGTTATTATGATGGAGAATATGTCGCCTCTAAATTTCCCGAAAAAACCGCTATTAAATTAGTTTTGGTTGAATATCCCCATGTTTCCTCTACCGTCGAACGTGTTGACGGTTTTTTAGATGCCTTAAAAGAACGTCGGCAAAATTATAAAATTATAAAGTCCTATGAAGCAGTAGAACCTATTGGTGGAAAACGGGTTGGCCAACAAATTATTCAAGATTTTCCGGATAAAAATAGTATTGATGTCATTTTTACCGTCAATGATGGTGGAGGTTTAAGTGTCGTAGACGAATTGGCCAAGGCTGGTAGAAATGAGATAATTGTAGCGACCATCGATAGTGATCCTTTATCGGTAAAAAATATTCAAAATAAACGCTTAACACATATCGATTCAGCTCAGTTTTGCGGTCCTTTAGGTGCTCAATCAATGCAAGTGGCCTATGATCTACTAAACGGCAAGCCTGTAAAAGAACATGTATTAATTCCGGTATTTCCTATTACTGAGGAAACTTTAGCCCATTATCCTGGCTGGCTAGGCCCTATTCCTAAACCATTTAAAAAACCTTGGCCTGGCAAGGATGAAATGTGGGACAACCAATTGATTTATGTTAATCATTAATCAAAAATATTGGGAATGGTTATGATCCTAAAAACCGCAGTTGACTTCGTAGCGAGGTTCAGCTTTAGGTTTATTTCTGGGCTTGTAGATTAATACGACGGAAAGTTTCAAAACAGCGTCCATCTTCCTGGATGGTTTTATTGATCATTTTTTCAATCACCAGATGACGAAATTCAGCTTGTTTTTGTTTAGGAAGAACCGCTAGAAAAGGAACTAAACTAGGCTGATCCAGCCATTGAATCATGGCCTGAGAATTGGAAAAAATCAAGTCAAATGGCTCCCCAAAATCCAAGTTATCAATATCCATCAGACAAAAACTCAGGTTTGGTTTGGATTGTGTTAATGCTGTTTCCAACATTCCCTGTGATGCATCAATTCCAGGGTCCATTAATCTTTGATTCATTGCCAGATTTGTTCACACTGCAATGGATATTTTTTACGCTTTAACTTAAAAAAAACAGGGTTAAAATTTCCCTTTAAAATTGAGTTTGCACACCTATTCAAACAATTAGCCACCTTTATATTATTTTAAATAACAAAAAGTTATGAACTTTATCTATTTTTTTTTAAGAATTTTACTTTTCTTATCCCATATTTGGACCATACTTAGGTTAAAGAGTCTGTTGGGAATATGGAGCTTTTTTAAGAGACTGCCTTACGTTTTTAAATCTAGAAAACGAAGTTGACTTCGTAGCGAGGCCCACTTAAGTGCTGAAGATTTAGTTCTTAAGGGGGACGCAGTAGATGGCAACTGCATTTTCTAGGTTAATTCAATTAAGTCATCGAACCAACGCTGCAGTAATTATTTTTCTTTCATTATTTCAATCCCAACAGTCTCCTGGATACGCATTTGATTAAGAGAGGAATAGAAACATGAGTATTTTTGAACACTATTCATCACGCTTCGAAGCTTCCAAAGAGGAAGTGCTGAGCCTCAATGAATATCTTGAACTTTGTAAAAAAGATCCCCTTGTCTATGCCAGTCCAGCGGAACGAATGTTACAAGCCATCGGAGAGCCGGAGCTCGTAGATACCCATGATGACCAAATGTTAAGCCGGATTTTTTCCAACAAAATTTTAAAAGTCTACCCAGCTTTTAAAGAATTTTATGGGATGGAAGAAGTCATCGAACAAATCGTCTCCTTTTTCCGTCACGCCGCTCAGGGACTGGAAGAGAAAAAACAAATTCTCTATTTACTGGGTCCGGTAGGTGGTGGTAAATCATCCATCGCAGAGCGTTTAAAAGAACTTATGGAACACGCTCCTTTCTATGCCATCAAAGATTCTCCCGTATTTGAATCGCCGTTATCTTTATTTAATGCTAGCGAAGATGGCCAAATATTGGAAAAAGAATATGGAATTCCACTGCGTTATTTGGGCGGAGTCTTATCTCCATGGGCCGTAAAACGCCTTTATGAATACAATGGTGATATTGAAAAGTTTTCTGTCATTAAGCTCACTCCATCCGTATTACGTCAAATCGCTATTACCAAAACTGAACCTGGAGATGAAAACAATCAAGATATTTCATCCCTAGTCGGTAAGGTTGATATTCGAAAATTAGAAGAATTTTCCCAGGACGATCCTGATGCCTATAGCTATTCAGGAGGTTTATGTCGTGCCAACCGGGGATTGATGGAATTTGTCGAAATGTTTAAGGCCCCGATTAAAGTGTTACATCCTTTGTTAACCGCGACTCAAGAAGGTAACTATAAAGGCACCGAAGGATTTCCAGCAATTCCTTTCGATGGTATTATTCTGGCGCACTCCAATGAATCTGAGTGGCTCTCATTTAAAAACAATAAAAACAATGAAGCGTTCCTAGATCGTATTTATATTGTCAAAGTCCCTTATTGTCTGCGCGTTTCCGAAGAAATTAAAATTTATCAAAAGCTCATTGATAATAGTGCTTTATCTAATGCGCAATGTGCTCCTGGTACGTTGAAAATGATGTCACAATTTGCGATTTTATCGCGCCTAAAAGAACCAGAAAACTCCACTTTATTTTCCAAAATGCGAATTTATGATGGTGAAAACCTGAAAGATATTGATCCTAATGCTAAATCTTATCAGGAATATCGAGATTTTGCGGGTGTTGATGAAGGAATGGACGGTTTATCAACTCGTTTTGCGTTTAAAATTTTATCCAAAGTGTTTAATTTTGATCATACCGAGGTAGCAGCTAACCCCATACACCTCATGTATGTCTTGGAAGAGCAAATTATGCAGGAACAATTTCCTGCCGAAATTGAAGAAAAATACTTATCCGTATTAAAAGGTGAAATTACCCAACGTTATATCGATTTTATTGGTAAAGAAATTCAAACTGCTTATTTGGAGTCCTATTCAGAATACGGCCAAAACATCTTTGATCGATACGTCACCTATGCCGACTACTGGATACAGGATGAAGAATATCGAGATTCTGACACCGGAGAAATGTTGGATCGCGCAGCTCTGAACGATGAATTAGAAAAAATAGAAAAACCTGCCGGTATATCAAATCCTAAAGATTTTCGTCATGAAATCGTTAATTTCGTTCTTCGTGCACGTGCCCAAAATGATGGCAATAATCCATTATGGAGCAGTTACCAAAAACTACGTTCCGTAATCGAAAAGAAAATGTTCGCCAATACCGAAGATTTATTACCGGTAATATCATTTAATGCAAAAACATCAATGGATGATCAGAAAAAACATGAAGATTTTGTCAATCGCATGATCGATCGTGGGTATACTCAAAAGCAAGTCCGACTACTCAGCGAATGGTATTTGCGAGTGCGTAAATCATCATAAGGATATAAACGGTGCGCATAGTTGACAGAAGATTAAACGGCAAAAATAAAAGTGTGGTTAACCGCCAAAAATTTCTGCGTCGTTACAAGAAGCAGATAAAACGAGCGGTTGCCGATGCCATTTCCAGTAAAAATCGTAGTATTGAAGATATCGATAAAGGTGGCGAGATCTCCATTCCTGCTGATGATACAGCCGAACCAGTATTTCGCCATGGTTCCGGTGGCGTCAATGATATGGTTAATCCAGGCAATAAAAAATTTATTCCTGGAGACAAAATCAAACGTCCGCCACCCCAGCAAGGAGGCGGTTCAAATGCCAGTGATCAGGGCGAGGGCATGGATGATTTTGTCTTTCAGTTGAATAAAGAAGAGTTTTTAAATTTTTTTTTCGAAGACTTAGAATTACCCAACTTAGTCAAAACAAAACTGGCAAGCTTGGATGAATATACGCTTACTCATGCTGGCTATACCACCTCCGGCATTCCTCCGAACATTAATATCCTGCGCTCCACCAAAGGTGCCCTGAGTCGCCGCATCGCCTTGCGTAACCCACTTAAAAAACAGGTTCGAAAATTACAGGAAGAGTTAAAAACGGCCCAGGAAAACGAACAACATGAAAAATGCCGTACCTTAGAAGACGAAATTAAGCGACTCAAAAAACGGATTACAGCCATACCGTTTATTGATGATTTTGACCTACGTTATAATAGCTTTATTCGCCAACCCAAACCGATCACTCAAGCCGTCATGTTTTGTATTATGGATGTCTCAGGCTCCATGGACCGTTCCCGCAAGGACATGGCCAAGCGTTTTTTTATGCTGCTATATCTTTTTCTAACCAAAACTTATAAAAAAATCGAAGTGGTCTTTATTTCTCATCATACCCGTGCTAAAGAAGTGGATGAAGAAGAGTTTTTTTATTCTCAGGAAACTGGCGGCACTATAGTTTCAACCGCTTTAGAACTGATGAAAGAAATCGTCCGTGATCGCTTTCCTGAAAATGATTGGAATATCTATGCAGCTCAAGCCTCAGATGGGGATGATTGGGATATCGATCCGAAAAAGTGTCGTGATATTTTAATGCGCGATATTATGCCGAAAGTACAGTACTTTGCCTATATAGAAATTACCAAAGATCCCCCACAAAGTCTTTGGTACGAATATAAAAATATAGAAGAAACCTATGAATTTTTTGCCATGAAAAAAATCCAGGATGTCAGTGATATTTATCCTGTTTTTCGAGAACTATTTAAAAAGCAAAATATATGAAAAAACTGAAAAAGAAATCACCTCCTAAAAAACCACTTCCCGATTCCTCAGAGTGGACGTTTGAGTTAATCGAACAATACCATACAGAAATTGCCCGCATTGCCAAAAATTTTGGCCTGGACACATTTCCTAATGTACTGGAAGTTATCACTGCTGAACAGATGATGGATGCTTATGCCTCAGTGGGTATGCCTATTCGTTACAATCATTGGTCTTTTGGCAAAATGTTTCTACAAACTCAACAAGGCTATCAGCGTGGCCAAATGGGCTTAGCCTATGAAATTGTCATCAATTCTAATCCTTGTATTGCTTATTTAATGGAAGAAAATAGTCTAACCATGCAAGCCTTGGTTATTGCCCATGCCGGTTATGGACATAATTCTTTTTTTAAAAACAACTATTTATTTAAAATCTGGACCAATGCCGATTCCATTATCGACTACTTGCTATTTTCCAAAAAATATATTGCCGAGTGTGAAGAACGCTATGGCGAAGAAACTGTCGAACATTTTCTGGATAGCTGTCATGCAATCATGAACCATGGGGTGGATCGTTATAAACGGCCAGCCAGCTTAAGCTTACAAGAAGAAAAAAATCGTCAGGAAGAACGGGAAAAATATATCCAGTCGCGAGTCAATGCTTTATGGCGTACAATTCCTAAAAAAGAACAACAAGAGCTGGAAAAAGAAGAGCGTTTCCCAGAGGAACCCCAGGAAAATCTGCTTTATTTTATTGAAAAAAATGCTCCTCAACTCGAACCTTGGCAGCGCGAGGTGGTACGCATTGTGCGCAAAACAGCACAATATTTTTATCCACAACGGCAAACCCAGGTGATGAATGAAGGTTGGGCTACCTTCTGGCATTATACAATATTAAATAAAATGTATGATGAAGGTTTGGTCAGCGACCGCTTTATAATGGAGTTTCTCCACACTCACACCAATGTTACATTCCAGCCAGACTTTGATAGTCCGTACTACTCGGGAATAAATCCTTACGCCTTGGGTTTTGCAATGATGACTGATATTCGCCGTATTTGTGAAAACCCCACTAAAGAAGATGAACAATGGTTCCCAGATATCGCTCACAGTAATTGGATAGAGACCCTAGACTTCGCCATGCGTAACTTTAAGGATGAAAGTTTTATTGCCCAATATCTTTCACCACATTTAATCCGTAAATTTAAGTTTTTTTCCCTTTTAGATGATGATCAAAAGAAAACCTATGAGGTAACCGCTATCCATAATGATGACGGTTATAAAGAAATTCGCCAACGCTTGGCCAATCAGCATAATTTAGGTTATATGGAACCCAATATTCAGGTATATAAGGTTGACCGCTTCGGTGATCGCTGCCTGACTCTCAGACACTATAGCCATAATCGCCGTCCACTAGGCTCATCCACTCAAGAGGTTATGAAACATTTAAAACGTTTATGGGGTTTTCCGGTTCGATTACAAAGTCAATCCCCAGATGGAACCGTCAAAATGATATCGGAAATTCCTTAATTTTAACCCCTTAATAATTTCATCAGTTTTATTGGTGACAAAAATACCACACATGGTAATGTTTGTTACATTATTAACATCAAACAAAAACAATCTATACACCCAACTTAAGGTTCAACTTATAGATTTCTATCAGTATAGTATCTAATTTTACAATATATATCTTCCTCAAAAGGCTTGACTAAATAACTCCATAAAAACCAAATTATTATTTATTTTCAACGCCTTACCCAATAAAAATCAGACAAAAATTTAACCCGCGAAGACAACAATACCTCAGTTGTTTTCATGCAGCCGACTATTCTCTTTTTTTATTGGCATATTGCTTGCTGAGCATAGTTATTGTTTAAACTTTTTGGAGTAGTAATTATGCATTATCAAGAGCCAACGTTAGAGACTCAACTACCGGATAAGGAATACTCGGCAACCTTTGATAAAGATGGTTTTATAAATGAACCGGATTTATGGAATAAAAATATTGCGCGTAAAATCGCCAAAAGCGAATGGATCGATGAGCTGAATTCCACTCATTGGCAGGTCATTGAATTTGTGCGACGCTATTATGCCGAAAAAGGAGCTGCTCCCATAATGCGTCAAGTATGTCGACAGGTTTCACTCTCCAAATATCAGTCGGTCGGGTTATTTAGCGGTTGTTTACAGGTGTGGAAAATTGCCGGATTACCCAACCCTGGTGATGAAGCACGTGGCCATATGCATTAAGAATGGGAATATTCATGTTTGATTCATCACAACGCTTAATAATAAAAGGACTTAAACAAGATGGGAGCAAATTTCGTCCCAGTGATTGGTGCGAGCGATTAGCGACCACCCAGGCCAGCTTTGGTTACAATAAGCGTTTACAATATAATCATTTTGTTAAACCCACAATTATTGATGGGATAAAATGCCTGATTATTGATGATAATTTTAAGCACCAATCTCCGAAATCTTATCAATTTCTATTGGCATTTGCTAAGCAAAATCAACTGGAGACTTTAGCCTATCCAGCTTTGGGATAAAAGACTTAAACCGGAGTTTCCTGCAGGTCGCTTTTTAGCTCCTGCAGAGCATTCATAACAATACTAAAATGCACTTGCATGGTTGGTAATATCCCTTCTAGATTTTCTCCGTTACGTAATGAAGATTCCATTGTCTGGCAGGCCGCAAACAAATCGTTCGCTCCAAGACTCCCTGCATTTCCTTTCAAGCTATGCACCAAAATTTGTGCTGATTTTAGATCACCCATTTTAATATTTTGATTTATCTTATCCATACTCTTGTGATTATCATCATAAAAGCGGACTAATAATTTTAAATATAGGCTCTGATTATTACGTAATTTATTTAATCCGACCTTTAATTCAATTCCTGGAATATTTTTAGGGAAAGAGGTTACCGGACTATTATTACTGGATTTAAGCATCCCCTTACGATAGGAAATATTTTTTAACCACTTAGTTAACACCTTATAAAACTCATCGGGCTCTACCGGCTTAGAAATAAAATCATTCATCCCTACCGCCAAACAACGCTCTTTGTCCCCAGCTAAAGCATAGGCTGTCATAGCGATAATGGGCAATTTATCACTTTCATATTGACGCCGAATTGCACGAGTAGCACGATAGCCATCCATTTCAGGCATTTGAATATCCATCAAAACAAGATCAAAACGCTTTTTTTCTAATAATTGTAAGGCTTCAAATCCATGATTCGCGATACTAACCACCAACCCAATACTTTCCAGTAATTCTTGAGCTACTTCTTGGTTAACCAGATTATCTTCAACTAACATCACCTGCATAACCTGCGATTGAGCCGCAGATTGTGCCAAAACCTGTTCATTATTTGGAGGTTGCGCTTCTTTGATATGTTCAACTTGGCGTTCAAATAATAAAATAAATGAAAATTTACTACCGACTCCGGGAGAACTATAAACTTTGATGTCTCCCCCCATCATTCGAATCAATGACTTACAAATAGAGAGTCCCAGTCCAGTACCACCATACTTTCGTGTCATGGATGAATCTGCTTGAGTAAAGGATTGAAACAAATTATTTTGCTGCTCCGGTTCTATCCCAATACCATTATCAATAACAGAAAATTCTACCGAGACAGCTTGCTGAAATTGTTCAACCAGAGTAATTTCAACTTGTACCCCACCTTGCTCGGTAAATTTTATGGCATTATTGACCAGATTCACCAAAACCTGTTCTAGGTGTAGAGGATCTCCCATTAAACCAGATGGAATCGATTTATCAATCACACACCCCAATTGAATTCCTTTTTCTTCTGCCTTGTTATAGTAAAGTGCTAAAATATTTTCTCGGATTTGCCAAAGTGAAAAAGGAATTTTTTCTAATTTTAATTTCCCTGCTTCAATTTTTGAAATATCCAAAACATCATTTAATATGGCTAACAAAGAACGCGAAGCGGATTGAATTTTTTCCAAATATTCACGTTGTTGAGAGGTCATTTCTGTTTTTAATGCCAAATAAGTTAAACCGATGATGGGATTTAGGGGCGTTCGAATTTCATGGCTCATATTGGCTAAAAATTCACTCTTTGATCGATTGGCTGATTCTGCAGCATTACGAGCCAATTCTAATTCATGATTGAGATTGGCTAATTTACGATTCCAGTATAAAAATCCTAAAAAAATCACCAAAACAATCGAGAGAATTTTCCATAACAGCGGATAATCAAAACCTTTTTCGACATTTAATGAAAACCATTTCTCAAAAATAGCCTTTTTCTCATCTTCAGTAAAAGATGCGATTCCTTTGTCCATAATAGAAAGCAATTCAGGGGGAGAGTTTTTGCTGGTGGCAATCGATAATTTTAGTGGAATATCCAAGGCTCCCCCAATTTTCATATCTAAAATATGGTTTTGCTGCATGGCATAACCAATCGTAACAATGGTATCTACAAAGCCAAAGATTTCTCCCTTTTGAACCAATCGCAAACCCTGTAAGATATTATCAACTTCACGTACCATTATTCCCGGATGCTGTTTTTTTATCAGTTCAGAATGTGCGTAACCTTTAATAACTCCTAGAGTACGCCCTTCTAGTTCTTCCGGATTACTGACAAATAATTGTTCAGAACGCATGGCTATGACCAAATTGGTGGAAAAATAGTCATGGGTAAAATTAAAATATCGAGTACGCATCGGTGTATTAGCCGCGGCAGGCAATATATCACATAATCCCTGTCGCGCATTGGATAACGATTTCGACCAAGAAGGTGTATGGTACAAACGCATATCAATACCTAAACGCTCACCTAGCTGTTTTACAAAATCAGCGACCAATCCTTCGTAATTTCCCTCTTTATTGATTCGTTCATAAGGCATCCATTGGGGGTCAACACAAAAAGTTATTAGTTTTTTTTCTTTCAAATAAGCCTGTTCTTTTGCATCTAGTTGAATTTGACCTGGCTTCGGTTTATTCATAATAGGCTGAGCACTTTCACTAATCCAGCGCCGCTTTAACGCCAGTAACTCATCTTCACTAATACTATCCATCGCTTTTTGAATAATATCGCGTAATATGGGCCAATCTTTTCTGATCCCCAAACGCAATTGATAAAAATGGCTATTATTTTGAAACTCTGGGATTACTATGGTTTTAAGGTTAGTTAGAAAATGTTCTGCAATTAAGTAATTAACGACCCCAAGACTACTAACAAAAACATCGGCTCGTCCAGTAGCAATTGCTTGCAAAGCTTCTAGAGGAGAGTCAACTTCAATAATGGTTGCCAGAAAATAGCTGTTTTTTAACAATTCTTTGGAAGCATAACCTTTGACGACAACTAAACGTTTTCCATTAATATCATCTATTGTTTTAATCTGTGATTGGTTATCCAGCACCACCATAGCCATGGTTAGTTCGAGAAAAGGGGAAGTAAAATTCAAGTAAGACTTTCTGGATTCTGTTTCGATTAACGGATGTAAAATATCCAGTTGTTTGTTTTTAGCCATGTCAATTAACTGATTCCAGGTTTTTCCAGTGACATAATTAAAATTGATTCCCAATCGCTGCTCTATCAGTTCTAAATAGTCGATATTATAGCCTTCGGGGACTGATTGTTTCTGAAAATCAAAAGGTGGCCAGTCCATTTCACTAGAAACATGTAATACCGAATGGGCATCCAGCCATTTTTTTTCTTCAACTGTTAACTGGAGTCGTTGCTCATCAGGTTTAAATATTATCCCATCTAAGTTGTAGCCCGGCTTTATCAGGCCTAGTTGCACCATAATATTGGCGGTACGGGCGATTTGTTCTTTTTGCAAAAATCCGACGGGAAATACATCAGGCATGATCAATGGAATGGTTTCTCGAGCCTCAAAATGGAGCTGTTCCCTGCTTTTCTGGGTTGGATATTTGCTAAGAATTAATTCAATAATTTCATCAGGATGTTCTAATGCATATTCCCATCCTTTTAAACTAGCAGTGATAAAATCTTTAGTGCGTTGAGGATAATTTCTGATTTCCTGCTCAGAGGTAAACAAATAAACATCACTAAGATCACCAATATATTCAGCCGGATCAATGATATTGTAGGCAATTCCAGCTTTTTTTAATTCATATATTTGATTGGTCAAAAATACCGATAAGACGTCAATTTTACCACGAACAAAATCTTCAATAGAGGCGTTAGAATTATTGCCACTCTGGTAATTAAATTTAACATGAGTGTAATCCGAATCTCTAATTCCAGCCTGTTTAAACATAGCCATTAACCGCAAATCCATCTGCGGATCACGGGCGATCATTATACGTTTGCCCTTTAAATCGGCAGGCTTTTTAATGTGTGGTTTGGCCACCAAAACCAAAGGAGAATGTTTAAAAATATTCGCCAATAAAACAACAGGTTTACCTGACAAACGTTCGGCAATAATTCCCGGATAAAAGGTAGCATAGTTTGTTTTAGCGGATATTACCTCATCAATGATATCCATCCCGGGTTGATATTCTCGAATATCAACATCCAAACCAACATCCTGGTAATAACCGTGTGCTTTCGCAGCATAAAATCCAGCAAATTCAAATTGGTGCTTCCATTGCAATTGAATGCTCACAGTATCTAATTTCTGTTCAATTGTTTCCTCTGCTTTTAAGGACAGATTAAACGATACTATAAACAGAAAACACGCCAGAAAAATTTTAACGGGTCCTAACAATCCATTACTTGCCAATTACATTGTCCATTTGCTTAAGTTTATGGTTGATACGCTTCAAGGTTACTTCAGCCTCTTCAAATTGAAAAGTATAGATGTGTTCAGTCAATGCTCCAAAAAGTTCATTCAAATTTCCCCTGGCAGCAGTGCGAATATTAGGCAATAAATCAACAGCTTGAGGACTCGCATCATGCACATATTCTGCTAATTCAACCAATAAAGGTTTTAAGGCTACAAAATCAATGTTTCCTAGTGGCTGATGCTGGAATTTACCCTGTTTCTGGCGAGGAAGCTCTGCCAAGCCACTCATCACTTTGGTATAAATTTTTTTAAAGTCTGCAAGCTCGTCACTATACGTATGGTGAGAAATAATGGCCAGCTCTAAGTTTTTACTGGAGGAATATAGCTGCATCGCTCCAATATTTCCTGAAGCTCCTTTTAAGCGGTGCAATAAACGCGCAGCCAACACATTTTGTGCCTCATCAAGATGCTGTTCCAACTGCTCCAATAGCAGACAAAAATCATCATAAAATTCTGACAATAATTTTAAATAAAGTGCTTTATTGTTTAACACTTTCTTAAGTCCCGTTTCTAGCTCAATACCGGGCAATGAGGGCAAACAATCATTTTTTATATCCGAGGTAAACTTGGGGGTTTCTTGTAGATTATATTGTGGCAGCTTTAGCCATACGCACACAGTTTGGTAAAATGTTTCAGGTTCAAATGGTTTTGCAACATGATCATTCATCCCCGCAGCTAGACACCTGGAGCGATCTTGTTGCATAGCATAAGCAGTCATAGCTACAATAGGAAGATCTTTAAATTGTTTTAATTGACGAATTTGTTGGGTTGCTTGATAACCATCCATTTCAGGCATTTGAATATCCATTAATAATAAATCAAAACTTTCTTTAACAATCAATTCCAAAGCTTGCTTTCCATTATTTGCTAAACGAACTTGCACATCCAACTCTTGCAATAACTCCATAACCACTTGTTGATTAATAATATTATCTTCAACAACCAATACCCGTTTATTAGGTATAGAATGAGATTGGGTATTTTTATTTCCTTCCCTGCTTTTTTTAAGTTTAATATCCTGGTTATTTGAGGGAAGCTTTTCCTCCAAAACACTTTTTATTTGACGTTTTCGCTCAATGTTCATCAGAATAAGTTGCTCAATGTATTGCTCGATCAGCACGGCCAAGAAAATAAAAATAAATAAAATGACAGCGGTAATAGTAGCCAAACTATTTTCCTCTAAAAATAAACGCAAGATAGCTAAGCATGGAATTAAGTAGTTTAGATAAATAGTTAATGACGACTTGAAAAGGCGGGTTAAAACCGCCATCAGACATAGGCCCAATGTGATAATTATTTGAATTGCTAAAGATTCAGCAGGCCAAAAAAATAGTGCTAACCAAGCCCATAAAATTAATAGCACAAAATGAAGATAGGTATCCCAGGCATCCCTTTCAAATAGGCTCTGAGCAGTTTTAGATATTCGCAAATAAGCGTGGCTAGCAGTGATAAGGAATATCCCAATTAGCCAGATAATTAAAGTGGTTGATGAAAACAATCCCCATAATGCCCAAACCATACAAAAAGCAATCCCAAATAGGGCTAACTCTACATTTATATAGCTTGGAAAACCAATATGGTTAATTTTTTTATCAGGATTATAATTGGAGTCTATTGTTTTAGGCACAAACACAACCAACTTTTTATTTATTTACTTGTTGAACAAGAGCATTTCTTAAATATAGTACAAAATGATTGTACGACAGCCTAAAAAAAATATCACGAATAATAAAAGAGGTATCATAAAGGTAGGGTTGAAGCATGGCTAACCAGTACCCAAGGTAAGCGGTTGACCCACTTACCTTAAGTAGAGGCTAGTTTTGATTACCCCCCCCCACACATATTCTATGCTTATGGGATAATTGTTTCCATGTTACTATAGTTATTTGCAATCAATGGGCCAGAATTTAGATAAACGAGAAAAAACACAAAACAGGCATTAAAACAACAAGTTAAAATTATTTATAAAAAATGATAAAGAAATGATTAAAATAAAGGCATACACCATATCGACCTAATCATTTAAAAAAACCATAGAGATAAAAAATTACAGCCTATATTTCAATACCTTAGTATAATTTTTAGAAAAACCGATTTGGGCGCAATGGGCGATTTGGTGCACCCTTGTTTTTATTCTTGATCAGATTTATATAAATCGACTAATCGACTATTTAAACGGCGATTTAATGCTCGCCTTGAAATTCCCAATAGCGTTGCAGCTATACCCTGATTACCATTGGATTGCTTGAGGGCCTCTTTCGTCAAAATAGCTTCTACTTCTTCCAAAGTAGGAAAACGCTCCATAAATTGCAGAACATAACCAGAATCACTATCCATATTACAATCTTGTTGGCCTTGACTCATGCGTTCTTCAATGGTTTTTTTTATGCTTTGCATTGATAACGTCGAGCCACTGCCATGTTGGGCCATGGCATTATATACCATAGCTCGCAATTCTCGAATATTTCCCGGGAAATGGTAGAGCTGTAGTAACTGAAAAAGTTCCTTTGGAACATTGGGAGGATTACGATTAACCGATTTAGCAACCTCCGTTAAAAAATGATCAATCAATACTGGCAAATCGTCCAGACGCTCCCTTAAGGGCGGAACAATAACATGATGAACGGCAAGCCGATAAAACAAATCTTCTCGAAATTGCTTGCGCGCCATAAGAGTAACCAAATCTTTGTTGGTTGCCGCGATTATTCGAACATTCATTTTTTGCGCAATATCTGAACCCAACGGATAATAAACCCCTTCTTGCAATACTCTTAATAATTTAACTTGTGAGGCTAACGCCAAATCACCAATTTCATCTAAAAATAGGGTCCCGCCTTTTGCTTGCGCAATTAAGCCTTTTCGATCTTTATCAGCACTGGTATAAGCGCCACGTTTATGACCAAATAGCGTGTCACTAAATGCCATATCATCTAACCCAGCAAGATTCACACTGACCATTTCTGCACTACTGGCACTTAAGTTGTGAAAAGCCTGAGCAATAAGTTCTTTACCCACTCCTGTTTCACCACTAATTAAAATCGGTTCAAGCGTGGTTGCTGCCATTTCCATATAACGAAAGATGGAATACATACTGCGACTTTTAGTCACCAAATGTTGAAAAGCCTGGGGTTGCTTGAGTTCTTCATTACGTAAAGTATGACTTAAGGCTCCCACTTCTTGAAGGAGGGAATTGGCTTGCAAACGCGCCTCAGTAGCATCTCGAATGCTTTGCTGCAAAGTCAATTGAGTTTTTACTCGAGCACTCACAATTGCTACCGAAAAGGGTTTGGTAATGTAGTCAACAGCACCAAGCTCCAAACCATGGAGTTCATCTTCCTCGGCCGCCATTGCAGTGAGGAAAATCACGGGTATTTCACAACAAACAGGATCTTCTTTTAAAGCCTTTAAAACTTCAAAACCATCCATATCCGGCATTTGGATATCAAGTAAGATTAAATTAGGTTGGGGAGAATTTTTAGCGCGGTGAATAGCGGTTTTACCATCCATTGCCACCTTAATGTGGTAGTCATTTTTAAGGATTTCATTAAGAATATTGATACTATTGCGATCATCATCAATAATTAATATTCTAGCTTTATCAACCGGCATTATTTTGTCTTCTCGTTATACAGTGTACTCGATTCTCATTCCTGTTCTATCGTGAGGCTAATCACAAATATAGAACCTTGGCCCGGCTCCGATTGCAATAGGATTTCACCATTATGTAACTTAATGATACTTTGAGCCAAATACAAACCTAAGCCAGTATGTCCACTCCCCTTATTGCTAAAAAAGGGTTCAAAAATCCGTTTTTGAATTTGAGCATCAATCCCTCTTCCCGAATCACGAATAGCAATTTTAACTTGTTCACCTTCAAATGAGCTGGTAATACGTAAAGTTCCATTCTCATCAATTTCTTCTAAGGCATTGAGAAAAATATGTGTCAGTGCCTCAGCGAACTGTTCAGGCATAACGTCTACCAAAGGCGTTTCCGCATAATCAGATATAATTTCTATATTCTTAGTTAAACTCAGAGGTAATGCATCCAAACTCGATTGTAAAATTGGCTTTAAGTCCATACGGTGTAGGTTGCTACTTTCCAATTTGGAAAAATGATGCAAAATATCAACTATATTGCATATACGTTCAACATCACCATCGGTAGCAAAGATCATTTGCGGTAATTTTTCACGTAATTGTCCAAAATCAACTTCATGGCTTAACCATTCTACTTGCTGCAATTGTTCAGTCGAATCGCTATGAGAAATTTTCTCTAATACATCGAGTAATTCCCATAACGGTTTTAAACGGGTATGAATTTGTGCAAAATTGTTTTTAATCAATCCCAGAGGATTATTAATTTCATGGGCAATACTAATGGCTAAACGCCCAATTATTGATAGCTTTTCAGCATTAAATAACTTTTCTCGGGTCTGACTTAGTTCACTAGTCCGTTCATCCAGACACTTGGCTAGCTCTTTACTATGTTTTTCATTTTCAATGTTTAATAATAAATTTTCATAAGCAGTTTCGAAGTTATGGCGAAACACATCCAATAAATGTTCAAAAGATTGGTTTAAAGGCTTTACATCGGCAAAATATAAAATCAACGATTGTTCAAACCGGCCGCTGCTAGCAATTGCAAGCTGTCCATCTCGATAAATACAGCTGTGTTTATTATGCGCTTCAATAAGTAAGCTACTGACATCGGGTAGAAGATGTTGGAACAACTCTTCATTAGGCTGGTAATCAATGGATTGAGCACCATTAATATAACTGAGTCTGCCATTTTTAAAATCAGCAGCGAAATAATATAGCTCTTCATGTTGTTTATGAATGAAAGGCAGTAAATCACAAAGATGGCCAAGCAAACATTCAACAAATTCAGTCATCGAACTTTGCTCAAATATATGAGAAGTAGCCTGGACAATTTTTTCGAGGTTTTTATTATTATCCTCAACGCTCCGCAAATCTCTATAAGAACGTAATGAGGTGAGGATCATGGAAAAAAGAGCCTGAGCAGTTAATTCAGATTTGGTTTTATAACCATCAATTTCATAATTGAGAATCACCTCTCGCTCGGGTACATCTCCAGGCTGTCCAGTACGCAAAACAATTCGGGTCAGAAAATTATTTAAGTCATGCCGTATGTAGTTAGCCACTTCAAAACCGGCCTTATTGGTTTCCATCACAACATCTAAAAGCACCAAAGCAATATCGTCATGCTCTTGAAACTTTCGTTTGGCCTCTTCGCCACTATAGGCAGAAATAAACTCCAATGGTTTATCATCTAACACGACCCAACTTAAGGCCAAGCGTGTAACTTGATGAATGCTTTCGTCATCGTCGACAATAAGTATTTTCCAGGATTCGACTTCCTCCTGCTCTTCTTGCTCTTGGTCACCGTCATCATTTTGGTAAAAACTAATTAGATCATTCATGATATTATTCTTACTATCCAGCGGATACCTGAGTATTGCTTGAATCAACTACCATAATTAAACTATAAGCTAAATCTTGATTTTTTTATAGTAACTGGTCTATTCACTGACTAGCATAATTAATTGTTATTCCCACAAATTTCTTTTCAAGCTTTGAAATATGCTCAATTAAAAGCCACTTTCATAGCATTTGTCAATTTATTCATGCCATTAAGATCACGGGGTAGGCCAAAACGCAGTCCTTTCTGATTGTCTAATAAGCGCACCAAAACAGCCTGTTGAGCCAATAGTTGGAATATTTTATCGGCATTTTGATGATATACAGTTTGGAATAAAGAACACCCGGTCACTGACTCCCCAACTAATTTTTGTAAGATTGTATTAACCTGTTGGGATTGCTTAGCTAAATAAATTTTATTTTCTGCTATCCAAGTTTTATCAGCCAATGCTTGAGTCACGATCCAACGCGCGGGATGACTCACCGACCAAGGCATCATTGCTTCACTCAACTTAGCCAGCAATGGGGATTGAGCAAAAATAAAACCACATCGAATACCTGCTAATCCAAAAAACTTACCAATCGAACGCAAAACGATTAAATTTCCACGTTCTACATAAGGAATAATACTAAACTCAGGCGTACAATCCATAAAGGCTTCATCAACCAAAAGAAACCCAGAATTATTGTGCTGTATAAAATAATCTTGAAAATGCAATAAATCATCCACCGTAAACTGATAACCACCCGGATTATTGGGGTTAACGATTATTAAACCATCCAGAGAAGGTAAGTTTTTTTCCACCTCATCAACCGACAAAACAATAACTTGATGACCATTTTTCTGCCAAGCATAAGCGTGCTCAGCATAAGTTGGCGCAATAACTCCAATACGTAAGTTGTTACCCAGTAATTGTGGAAGCAGCTCGATACTTTGCTGACTCCCTGCGGTAACTTGCAAGGTTTCACTCGCATAATATTCGGCCGCAACATTTAACAATTCGTCATTATCTGGCAGGCAACGCCAAACATATTCGGGAATAGTTGGCACTGGCCAGCTTTTGGGATTAATTCCAGTAGAAAGGTCTAACCATGCATTTTTTTTTATACCATAACGTTGAACAGCATCTGCTAATCTTCCGCCGTGTTTGGGTCTAAAGGATTGTGATTTTTTTTTCGCTGTATTGACAGGATTATTAGAAAAATTCATAAGATCGATATAATGCTTTAATAAGCCATCCATTATATCACCCCTCATTATTGTTCTAATATTTTAATGGAATAATTAAGGCCATTAATCCATTCAAAGCGGATAGTAGACTAATAGCAACACCAATAACCACAACCAAATTACTCGATCTAGTAATTTTAAAGATGCGAGTATATCATCGGCTTGTGGAACCTTTCCTAGTCCCAACACGGGTCTTGATTGATATTTACCATGATAATAATCCCCGCCTCCTAATTTCACCCCCAATGCCCCACTACCCGCAGCCATTACCACTCCTGGATTGATACCATTCCAATTTTGAGCCTGAGTTTTCCAACAGTGTATAGCCCATGGCCAATGCCCCACTAAAGCGTAAGATAATGCCGTTAATCGGGCGGGAATATAGTTTAAGATATCATCCAATTTAGCCACCGAAAATCCAAAGGCTTTATAACGCTCTGTTTTGTATCCCCACATGGCATCCAGGGTATTAATCGCCCGATAACACACCACACCAGGAATTCCGGCAATCAAATACCAAAAAATAGGGGCGAAGACAGCATCACTACCATTTTCCAGTAAAGACTCAATGCAGGCCCGAGATATATCCTTTTTTTCCATTTTTTGGGTATCCCGACTAACGATTAACGCAACTTTCAAACGCCCCTTATCAATATGATTTGTTAATAAAGCCTGATAAATATCTTGAGCATGTTTTTTTAAACTTTGCATTCCAATGGTAAAATATAAAATGATCGCTTCGATCAGAGCAATAAATAAGGATTCATCACCACCAATAATCATTCGAGCCAATAGGAAAAAAGGTAAAACGGCCATAATCATGGCCGTAAATCCCCACAAAAGTTTTTTTTGCTCACTATCAGTACGCCGATTTAGACTTGACTCAATCTGACTGGCATAATTTCCAAAACCAACCAAAGGATGATAACGTTTTGGCTCGCCAAAATAGTAGTCCAAAATTAACGCCAAACATAAAACCAAAAACGGTGACATAAGGAGATTACTCCAGCAAATCTAATTTTAAGATTTCCAAAAATTAAAAAAGACGAGGCCACACAAAAACGACCTCATACAATTACTCAGTATAAAAGATATTAAAGACAATGAAAAAACCAGCAGCCTGTTTAATGATCCAAGGCGCTACTTCTGACGCCGGAAAAAGTGCCATAGTAACTGGCTTATGCCGCCTTTTTAAACGTATGGGGATCAAAGTTGCACCATTTAAACCACAAAATATGGCATTAAATAGTGCTGTAACCGTCGACGGTGGCGAAATCGGACGAGCCCAAGCCTTACAAGCTCAAGCCTGTGGTCTCGAGGCTCATACAGATATGAATCCTATTTTACTTAAACCGAATACCGATATTGGTGCTCAAATCATTATTCAGGGTAAGGCCAAAACCAATATGGATGCTTATAGTTACCATGACTATAAGAAAACCGCTATGAAATGGGTATTGGAATCTTACTATCGCCTTGCTGAACAATATGATTTGATCATTGTTGAAGGTGCCGGTAGCCCCGCAGAAATTAACTTACGCGAACACGACATTGCAAATATGGGATTTGCTGAAGCGATTGATTGTCCAGTAATTATTATTGCCGATATTGATCGTGGTGGTGTTTTTGCACATTTATACGGTACTTTGGCTCTCTTAACCGAGTCCGAACAAGAACGCGTTAAAGGATTTATCATTAATAAATTTCGAGGCGATGTAGAACTCTTATTACCGGGCAATCAATGGTTGGAAAACAAAACCACCAAACCCGTATTAGCCGTACTTCCCTACCTCCATCATTTGCACCTTGAGGCTGAAGATGCCATCGCTCAAAAAAAATCACCACGTTCCACTGAAAATCCAGATCTACAACTCGATAAAATAAAAATAATCATTCCTATTCTATCTCGGATATCCAATCATACGGATTTTGATCCCTTGCATAGGCATCCACAGGTCGATTTACAATTTGTTCCCCTCGATCAAGGGCTACCTCCTGCCGATTTAATTATTCTTCCCGGTAGTAAAAGTGTCCGAGATGATCTGCAATTATTAACCCAGCATGGTTGGGATCAACATATTCAGAAACACCTACGTTACGGAGGAAAATTATTCGGCATTTGCGGCGGCTACCAAATGCTCGGCAAGACCATTTCCGATCCATTAGGTATCGAAGGGGAGCCAGGCAGCCTCACTGCATTAGGTTATTTAAATTGTCAAACAACCTTATTCGCTGAGAAGCAATTACGACGGGTTAAGGGATGTTTTAGCAGCACAGAGATTACCGTCACTGGCTACGAAATACATGCCGGACAGACCATAAAACTATCCGATACCGGGTCCGAAAAAGATTTGATTCACCTAAATGATGACCGCTTAGATGGTCTAATCTCAGCAGACAATCAGATTATGGGTTGCTATCTACACGGTATATTTGAGCACCCGCAGGCTTGCCAATTTTTACTCCAGTGGGCCGGATTAAATAAAGCGCAAAGTATTGACCATAATATTCATCGGGAAGCAGCCATTAATTTAATTGCCGATACCCTAGAAAAGGAAATATCAATGGAAAAACTACGTCAGATCTGTGGAATTTAAATATTTTAATCATTCCTATTCCTTTTGTGCTTGTTGATATAACACCACAAGCTTATTTGCACAACAAAATAATTTGTTATAATCCGCTGCTAATTATATGAACTAAATTAAACAGGAAGAAAAATATGCGTCCCAGTGGTCGTGCTGCCAATCAACAGCGTGAAGTTAAAATTACCCGCCAATATACCAAACATGCCGAAGGTTCGGTATTAATTGAAACTGGAGATACCAAAGTTATCTGCACAGCCAGTGTTGAAAATCGGGTGCCCGGATTTTTACGAGGCCAAGGTCAGGGTTGGGTAACCGCTGAATATGGAATGTTACCTCGTTCTACAGGTGGCAGAATGGCTCGCGAAGCTGCACGTGGAAAACAAGGTGGAAGAACCATGGAAATTCAACGATTAATTGGCCGGTCTTTACGTGCTGTAATCGATTTGGAAGCCTTAGGTGAAAACACCATAACCATCGATTGTGATGTCATTCAAGCTGATGGAGGTACTCGAACTGCCTCAATCACCGGTGCTTATGTCGCCCTAGTGGATGCTGTCAACCATTTATTAAACACTAAAAAAATCAAAAAAAATCCACTTCACGGCCAAGTCGCATCAATATCAGTCGGAATATATAATGGCAACCCAGTGTTAGATCTGGATTACGCAGAAGATTCCAGTGCCGAAACAGATATGAATGTAGTAATGAACGAAGCGGGCGGTTATATTGAAGTCCAAGGAACCGCAGAGGGCCATGCTTTTTTACCCAATGAACTTAATGCCATGTTAGAGTTGGCTCAATTGGGAGTCAAAAAATTAATCCAAGCCCAAGACGATGCATTAAACGACAAATAATAGGTAATACCATTATGAAAGAAAACAAAATTGTATTGGCCAGTGGCAACAAAGGCAAAATTCGTGAATTCCAGGCCATGTTTAATGATTTGGGCCTAAATATCGTCCCACAAACAGAGTTGGGAGTCGGTGATGTGCCTGAGACCGGAACAACGTTTGTCGAAAATGCCATCATCAAAGCTCGCCATGCCGCACAAATAACAGGACTTCCAGCCATTGCCGATGATTCAGGCATTGAAATTGATTATTTAAATGGTGCTCCTGGTATTTATTCAGCTCGCTTCTCAGGCGATGAAAATGGTATCGGCGCTACGGATGAAAAAAATAATCTCAAAGTATTGGCGTCTTTAAAAGGGGTCCCCAAAGAACTACGTACTGCACGCTATCAATGTATTTTGGTTTTTATGCAACATGCAGCCGATCCCACACCAATTATCTGCCAAGCTGCTTGGGACGGTATCATTATGGAAGAAGAAGTCGGTGAAAATGGCTTTGGCTATGATCCTCTGTTTTGGGTACCCGACTTTGAAATGTCATCAGCACAATTAAGCCCCGAGCAAAAAAATAAAATTAGTCATCGCGCAAAAGCTTTAGAATTACTCCATAAAGAAATGGAAAAGGTTTACAAATAATTTTCAAGTAATGTCATTCGTTCCATTAACCTAAGATAAGTTAGCATGGTTGTTATTTCTTAATAGTTGGTGCCATATTTATTAAATTTTACCATTTATCTCCACTTTGACGACAAATCGATTAAAAACTAACCATGTTTGCGACTAGTTCGCGACTTTTTAACCATTGCATGGCGTTTTTTTCTGGACAAATGGGCCTAACTCATGCAGAATACCCACTACTCAGACAAATCGACTCACAATCGACGATTTTAGAATCTTTTCAGCCCACGTTATCAAAAAATGGCACAAATTCTAGTCTTAAACGGCCCCAATCTTAATATGCTTGGCATTCGTGAGCCTGGTCACTATGGCAATACGGGTTTGGATGCTATTAACGAAAAATTAACTGATGCCGCCTATGCTCAAGGACATGTTTTAGATTGTTTTCAAAGCAATTCTGAAACGGCATTAATTGAAAAAATTCATCAATCATATCAGGTCGCCGATTTTATTATTTTCAATCCAGCAGCATTTACCCATACTAGCGTCGCTTTACGCGATGCTCTCTCAGCTGTCAGTATTCCCTTTATCGAAATACACTTATCCAATGTACATAAGCGAGAGAGTTTCCGCCATCATTCTTATTTTTCTGATATTGCAGAAGGGGTGATCAGCGGATTGGGAGCACAAGGTTACGAACTAGCCTTGCAGTATGCTATGAACACTTTTAAAAATTAAAGTTTGACATGAGGTCTAACCAATGGACATCCGTAAGATTAAAAAATTAATCGAACTTGTAGAAGAATCTGGGATTTCTGAAATAGAAATTCAAGAAGGCGAAGAATCCGTAAGAATCTCCCGTAATTTCACGGCTGCAGCTCCGGTTGCTGCACCACAACCAATGCCCCAAGCGCTTTTTGCTGAAGCTCCAGCACCACAAGTAATTGCACCTGTCGCAGAAGAAGAGACAATTTCAGGCCATCAAGTAACTTCACCGATGGTAGGAACTTTTTATCGTGCCTCTTCACCTGGCACTGCGCCATTTGTTGACGTCGGCCAATCCGTTCAAAAAGGCGATGTATTGTGCATTATTGAAGCCATGAAACTATTAAATCAAATTGAGGCCGAAGTGAGCGGAACAGTTAAAGCTATCAATATTGAAAATGGAGAACCCGTCGAATACGGGCAGGTCATGATGGTGATAGAATAGTTAAAACGAGATAAAACATGTTTGAAAAAATAGTAATTGCTAACCGCGGCGAAATTGCACTTCGTATTTTGCGTGCTTGTCGGGAAATGGGAATAAAAACCGTCGCTGTTCATTCCGAAGCCGATAAAGATTTAAAACACGTTCTTCTGGCAGATGAGTCCGTTTGTATTGGCCCCAGCCCATCAATTGATAGTTATTTAAATATTCCAGCCATCATTAGCGCAGCAGAAGTTACCGATTCTGAAGCGATTCATCCTGGTTATGGTTTTTTATCTGAAAATGCTGACTTTGCTGAACGCGTTGAACAAAGTGGTTTTACCTTTATTGGACCAAGACCCGATTCTATTCGTACCATGGGCGATAAAGTAGCTGCCATTGAAGCCATGATTGCTTCTGGAGTGCCTACTGTTCCAGGTTCTGACGGACCTCTAGGTGAAGATCCTCAAAAAAACTTAGAATATGGTCGTAAAATCGGTTATCCGGTAATTATTAAAGCCGCTGGTGGTGGTGGTGGTCGAGGTATGCGTGTGGTTCGTTCAGAATCGAACTTGCTTAACGCGATCTCTTTAACCAAAACTGAAGCTGCCAATGCCTTTAATAATGATGTGGTCTATATGGAGAAATACCTAGAAGACCCTCGCCATATTGAAATTCAAGTATTGGCTGACGAACATGGCAATGCGATTCACTTGGGTGAGCGGGATTGTTCCATGCAGCGACGACATCAAAAGGTCTTGGAAGAAGCCCCAGCTCCCGGAATTAGCGCTCAACTGCGTCAGGATATTGGCCAACGTTGTGCTGATGCCTGTGTTAGATTTGGATACCGTGGCGCCGGAACTTTCGAATTCTTATATGAAAATGGTGAATTTTATTTCATAGAAATGAATACTCGTTTACAAGTCGAACATCCAGTGACTGAAAATGTCACGGGTGTTGATTTAGTTCGTGAGCAGATCAAAGTCGCTGCTGGCTTACCTTTAAGCTTTAAACAAGAAGATATTAAGGTTCAGGGCCATTCCATAGAATGTCGGATTAATGCCGAAGATCCCGAAAACTTCATGCCCTCTCCAGGTAAGGTGAGCTATTATCACACGGCTGGTGGTCCAGGCGTTCGGGTTGACTCGCATTTGTACAGTGGTTATACCGTACCTCCTTATTATGATTCTATGATAGGGAAGATTATAACCCATGGAGAAACTCGCGAAATAGCAATTGCCCGTATGCAAACGGCTTTACGCGAAATGATAATTGAAGGCATCAAAACCAATATTCCTCTACAACAAGATATTTTGGCTGATGGCGGTTTTAAAATGGGTGGAACCAATATCCATTATTTGGAAAAGAAGTTGGGTATGCAATAAGCTGATATGAATTGGCTACAGCTCACCTTTCAGACCAATAAAGATAATAGTGAAAAACTTTCAGACGTATTAAATGAGCTAGGTTCTTCGGCGGTCACCATTCAAGATGCCGAGGATCAACCCATTTATGAACCACCACCAGGTGCGACTCCCTTATGGGAGTCTTTATTGGTAACCGGGTTATTTGAACAAGAAAACAATCTCGATCACATCTTAACCGCTGTTAAAACAGCAATGGGGAAAGTACCACAATACAAAGTTGAAATTCTCGAAGATCAAGACTGGATAAGAGCCTGGATGGATGATTTCCAGCCAATGCAGTTTGGCCGACGATTGTGGATCTGCCCCAGTTGGCATCAAGAACCCGATCCTGATGCAGTAAACATATTATTGGATCCCGGCCTAGCCTTTGGGACAGGTACCCATCCAACTACCGCTTTATGTTTGGAATGGCTGGATGAACATCAGCAAGGTGGTGAACTGGTTATCGATTATGGCTGCGGCTCAGGCATTTTAGCCATTGCAGCGCTCAAATTAGGTGCGACTCATGTCCATGCCGTTGATCTCGATGAACAAGCCATACAGGCAAGCCTGGATAATGCCGAGAAAAATTCAGTAAGCGATAAACTAAGTACATATTTACCTGATGCTTTCCATAAGCGACACAATGATTTACAGTGTGATCTATTACTGGCGAATATACTGGCTGGGCCATTGGTTGAATTAGCCAGTCAATTAGCCTCATTAGTTAAAATGAATGGCCAAATTGTGTTATCTGGTATTTTAGCAGAACAAAGCAATAAAATTATTCAAGCCTATTCTCCCTGGTTTGATTTAGAGCCCATAAAACAAAAGGATGATTGGATTAGAGTTTCTGGGCACAAACGTTAATTATTTAACCTAATAAAATTGATGTTTACTACCTGTCCTCATTGCCATACGACCTTCAAAATTACTGCCGAACAACTAAGGATTGCAGCAGGGAAAGCCCGCTGTGGACAATGCAACAAGGTATTTAGCGCCTTGTATAGTCTGACAGATGACCTTCAGTTAGCTTCCCAAGCATCGAATCAAACTGACAATAACTTAGAAAATAACCATACCGAGCTATTGTCTTTAAAAGGAAAAAGTTATTCCAAATCATCACGTCATACTGAGGTAATCCATAAAGACCCCACAAACGAAATAAACCTTGACGATTATTTTGAATCCACCACCAGTTCTTCTAACCCCAAAACAGCATTTGCTTGGCTGTTTTTAATCTCGCTATCAGTCTTATTTCTCATTGCTCAGCATATTCATTTTAATAGCCATGATTATTCTTTAAACCCAATTTATCGACCATTGGTTAAAAACCTTTGTGCAATTAGTCAATGCGACATTGCTTTACCCCAAAAACCAAATCTTATTGAAGTGGTTGATGGCACCCAGGTTGTTCCCAATTCTCACTTAAAAGATATTTTGGACATAAAACTCAGCTTTAGAAATAAAGCTGAGTTTATTCAAAGTTATCCCAAGCTGAAAATTATTTTTAGTGATACTCTGGGAAAACTGATTGCTCAACGAGTTTTTTCACCTCATGAATATTTAGGCGATGCTAAAGTTGACGCTCATCAGTTAGAGCAAGGGCTTTTACCCAAACAACAAAGTCAAGTTTTGCTGCAAATTGTAGATCCTTCACCTGAAGCCAGCTTAAGCTTTGAAGTTCATTTTTTATAAGGTATTTTTTTAATGAGCATAAGTAAATGAACATAGGCCCCTATCAATTGTCAGGGCAAGTCTTTTTAGCACCAATGGCGGGTATTACCGATTTACCTTTTCGGATCTTGTGTCGACGTTATGGAGCTGCCCTAGCAACATCAGAAATGGTTACCTCTCAAGCCGATCTGTGGCATACGAAAAAAACTCAAAGCCGACTGGTTAAAACGGGTGAACCTGGGCCGATCAGCGTTCAAATTGCCGGTACTGATCCCAATAGTATGGCGCAAGCTGCCATTTATAACACGGCTCAAGGTGCCCAGATAATTGACATTAATATGGGCTGTCCGGCTAAAAAAGTTTGTAATGTAGCCGCTGGCTCAGCCCTACTAAAAGACGAAAAGAAAGTGAGAGAAATTATTCGTGCCGTAGTAGCTGCAGTTGAAGTCCCGGTTACGTTAAAAATACGCACCGGCTGGGATAAACAAAATCAAAATGCTTGCAATATAGCTCGAATAGCCGAAATGGAAGGTATTTCAGCCTTAACAATCCATGGCCGAACCCGTCAGTGTGGCTATTCGGGAAAAGCAGAATACCAGTTAATTAAACAAGTTAAAAAGGAAATTTCTTTACCAATTATTGCAAATGGTGATATTGATAGTGTGGAAAAAGCAAAATTTGTATTACAATATACACTTGCCGACGCAATCATGGTTGGACGGGCTGCTCAGAAATCACCATGGATTTTTAGGGATATTAATCATTATCTTAAAACCGGCAAAAAATTACCATCACCAGGTTTTGCTGAAATTCAGCAGGTCACCCTAGAGCTTTTAAAGGGGATGTATCAGCTCTATGGCAATGAACATGGTGTAAAAGTTGCCAGGAAACATTTGCGAACCCTAGTGTCCCCATTACCAGATGGGGAAATATTTTGGCAACAAGTCAATAAACAGACAGATAATCAAAAACAATACAATACAACAAAAAATTTTTTTGCCCGCTTATTAAATAATTATGAATGATATTATTGCCCCTACTATTTCTGAACAAGATAATGAACGTATTAACGAATGTGTCAGAAACGTATTAATAACCTATTTTAAAGACATGGATACACATATTGCTGGAGATCTCTATCAATTAGTGCTTTCTGAAGTTGAAAAGCCGCTTTTTGAAACGGTAATGCAACATACCAATAATAATCAAAGTAAAGCAGCAGCAATTTTGGGTATTAACCGCGGCACCTTAAGAAAAAAATTGAAACAATACCATATCGAATAACCTCAACCGGAGACCCCCCTTTGGAAAATTCCCTATGCAAAATCAAAACCGCTTTGATCAGTGTGTCTGACAAGACGAATATTGTGTCATTTGCCAAGTCCCTTAGCGATTTATCGGTAAGAATTCTCTCTACAGGTGGCACAGCCAAGTTATTAGAAGACAATAACATTCCCGTTACAGAGGTGTCTGACTATACTGGTTTTCCAGAAATGATGGATGGACGGGTAAAAACCTTACATCCCAAAGTTCACGGGGGAATTTTGGGACGTCGAGGCACGGACGATGCCATTATGCAAGAACATGGTATCGATGAAATTGATATGGTCGTGGTTAACCTTTATCCCTTTGAAGAAACCATAAAACGCCCCGATTGTGACCTGCCCCTAGCGATTGAGAATATCGATATTGGCGGTCCTACCATGGTCCGTTCTGCGGCAAAAAATCATAAAAGTGTCGCAATAGTGGTCGACCCCAGCGATTATGAGGCCATTACTGTCGAAATGCAGGAGAACAATGGCAGTATGGATTATAAACGACGTTTTGATTTAGCCGTAAAGGCCTTTGAACATACTTCCAACTATGATGGTATGATTGCCAATTACCTGGGTACTATTGACCTCGATAAACAAGAAAAAGAAGAATTTCCACGTACCTTCAACCTACAGTTTAATAAAGCTCAGGTGATGCGTTATGGTGAAAACCCTCATCAACAAGCTGCCTTTTATGTTGAAGCCAATCCCGCTGAAATAGGGATTGCCACCTCAACTCAAATTCAAGGTAAAGAACTTTCCTACAACAATATTGCCGATACCGATGCCGCTTTAGAGTGCGTTAAGCAATTTAGCGATGTACCCGCTTGTGTGATAGTTAAACATGCTAATCCCTGTGGTGTGGCCATTGGTAATAATCAATTAGAAGCCTACGATAAAGCCTTTGCCACCGATCCTACCTCAGCCTTTGGTGGTATTATCGCTTTTAATCAGCCTTTGGATGCCGCTACTGCCGCAGAAATTATTAAACGTCAATTTGTCGAGGTTATCATTGCTCCTGCAATTGCTGACGATGCTCTCCCCATTTTGGCAGACAAGAAAAATGTTCGAGTTCTAGCTTGCGGACAATGGACTGAGCCCGTTGCCACATTAGATTACAAGCGCGTCAATGGCGGACTATTAGTACAACAACGTGATTTAGGCATGATCACTGAAGCAGATTTAAAAATAGTAACCGACAATAAACCGACCTCTGAACAAATGGCTGATTTACTATTCTGCTGGAAAGTGGCTAAATTTGTTAAATCAAATGCCATTGTTTATGCCAAAGGGTTGCAAACCATCGGTGTTGGCGCCGGACAAATGAGTCGTGTTTATTCAGCTAAAATCGCTGGTATTAAAGCCGCCGATGAAAATCTGCAAGTTGCTGGCTCGGTTATGGCTTCCGATGCATTCTTCCCTTTCCGTGACGGTTTGGATGCTGCAGCCGAAGCAGGAATCAGCGCGGTAATACAACCGGGTGGTTCAATGCGTGACCAGGAAGTTATCGATGCCGCCAATGAGCACGGAATCGCTATGGTATTTACCGGAATGAGACATTTTAGACACTAATTGCAAGGAGCTCGACTAAAAGACGAGAACCTAAGCATTTCTATTTATTAAAAATATTTTATCTATATCAAATCAAAATTTAATCACAATGAATGTATTAATTATAGGCAGTGGTGGTCGTGAACATGCGTTAGCGTGGAAAGCGGCTCAATCAGAACACGTTTCACAAGTTTTTGTGGCTCCAGGCAATGCGGGTACCGCAACAGAAGAAAAAGTTAGCAATGTAGCTATTGATGTCACCGATATTGCTGGATTGGTTAAGTTTGCACAGGAAAACCATATTGGTTTGAGTATTGTTGGCCCTGAAGTCCCTTTGGTCTTAGGTGTGGTTGACGCTTTCCAAGCTCAGGGTTTGCGAATTTTTGGACCGACTCAAGGGGCAGCCCAATTGGAAGGCTCTAAAGCTTTTACTAAAGACTTTCTAGCACGTCACAATATTCCAACTGCGGGTTATGAGAACTTTACCGAAATTGAACCGGCAGTTGCTTATATTAAACAACAAGGTGCACCAATTGTCGTAAAAGCCGATGGTCTGGCCGCTGGGAAAGGCGTAATTTTGGCTCAAACAGAAGCTGAAGCCATCGCTGCAGTGGAAGATATGTTAGCTGGCAATGCCTTTGGAGATGCCGGCCATCGCGTGGTTATTGAAGAATTTTTATATGGTGAAGAAGCCAGTTTTATTGTAATGGCCGACGGTAAAAACATACTTTCTTTAGCCACTTCTCAGGATCATAAAGCTCGTGATGATGGTGATAAAGGCCCGAATACTGGTGGTATGGGCGCTTATTCACCAGCTCCCGTAGTGGATGATAAAATTCATCAAAAAATTATTGAGCAGGTAATTCGTCCTACCATAGATGGGATGGCTGCTGAAGGTAATTCTTATACTGGATTTTTATATGCAGGCTTAATGATCTCACCTGAAGGAGAGCTAAAAGTTTTAGAATATAATTGCCGCTTTGGTGATCCTGAAACACAACCCATTTTATTTAGACTACAATCTGATTTAGTTTCTCTATGTGATGCGGCTTTAGATCAAAAGTTGGATCAATGTTCTACACAATGGGACGATCGCGTCTCCATAGGAATTGTAATGGCTGCCGGAGGTTATCCCGGTTCTTATAATCAAGGTGATATTATTAATGGGCTAGACTCCATCAAGGGCGATGATGCAAAAGTATTTCATGCTGGTACAGCGCAAGTCGACGGCAATATTGTAACCAAAGGTGGTCGTGTGCTATGTGTAGTCGCCCTAGCAGAAAATGTCACCCAGGCACAGAAAAAAGCTTATCAAGCTGTAGCCGGTATTCAGTGGGATAATGTTTATTATCGTACCGATATTGGCTATCGTGCCGTGGCACGTGAAGCAAATACGGTGTGAAAAAAAGAAAAATCTATTTCGGTGTGCCTAAAAAAGCACACTCAAACTTTTTTGTCCGCTTTTTTTTTAAAACAGCTATCAGTCTGGTAGCTGTTTTTATTCTATTTTCTATTGCCATCTATTTTTTTCTCGATCTCAATGAGCATAAGGCTCAGATTGAAGATATTGTCAAAAAACATAGCGATCTAAAAATAAACATAAATGGCAATCTTCGACTCACTTTAGTCGATAAACTTAGACTTTCCGTAAGTGATGTCAAAATAAGCTTCCAAAACCAAAAGTTGGTCGTTTTACAACAATTAAAACTATCTATTGATTTACTCGCTTTATTTAAACAAAACTTACAAATTTCAAATTTATTTTTACAGATAGATAAGCTGAACCTGAAAGCCAAACAATTACAAGATCTTAAGCTTATTGGCCAAACCAACGCAGCTCAACAACAACCTCAAACCGATCCCTCACTTATACACCAATATATTCCCGAGCTTAAACAGATAGCAATTGATAATATCCAACTGAGCACAAACACGTTAATTTATAGTGATGAGCAAAATAACTTTAACCTAAATATTAACAACCTAAATTTTCAGCAGAACCATCTTCCAATTGTTGCAGACTTAAATCCTCAGCAATTATTTACCCATCCTTTTCAAACTAAAATTAAAGCCACTAAGGTCAAGGTCAATAAACATCAGATAGAAAATTTTTCGACGGCGTTTAAACATCGTCAAGGAAAGCTGGACCTCAATTCAATTCAGTTTAAATACCAGCAATTGGGAGAAAGCAAAAAAACACCAATTAGCGTTGATATAACCGGAAAGACACATCTCGATCTAAATTCCAATAAACAAATAAAGATTAAACAATGGGAAGATATCAAACATCTAGCCCTGCAAAATTTTGTGTTGGTAGCCGATGAACTGAAACTGCCAACAAATAATTTGCATTTAAACAATAGCCGTATGCTTATTGATAATTTTCAGCTTAAAAGCAAATTACCTTTATTAAAGTTAATCCATGCCCCGATAGAGCACTGGTTGATCCACAGCAAATTTGATGCAAAGCTAAATAGCAATCAAGTCAATCTGAAAAATACACGTTTACATAATATTGCATTGAGGGTAAATAATGATTATGGAAGCCTTAAACTACAGCTAGATAATTTAAATGGGAAATATCGGGTACAATGGGATAATCAAACCGCTATACAAACTCATTTTAGTTTCAATTTACTCAGTCAGTTGCAAATCAATAAGTCACCTAATGCTGCAAACAATCCTAGCTTAAGCAACCAGGCTTTTAAGGGCTCTATCAATCTAAATCGACTCGATATTGCTAACAATGAGTTATGGGTCAATGTCTCAGATAAGGACATTTATCGGCTTTTACCCAGTCAATTAAAAATGACCAATTTTTCATTTGTAAAAAATGGCAACTATTCATTTAAACAACCAATAACCCAAACCACAGAGCTGCAGATACAAAGTGAGGGAGTTTTAATCAATGGACTAGGACCAAAGACTATCCGAATAAATGCAAAAGGATCAGAAAAAGGGCTAGAGTTTAAGCATTTAAAGTTTGATTTGGCCAATTCACATTTTCAATTTAATGGTTTACTAGACTTATCGAAGGATATACCCCTATGGCACTTACAAGGAGGTACTGAAGAACTCCAACTTGGTCCCATGCTCGAAATGATTAATCAGGAAAACATTTTAGGTGGTAAGGCCCAATTAAGCTTAGACTTAAATGGCGAAGGTTTTAAACATGAAATTACCAAACCCACGGATATCAATGGGCATATCGGCTTTGCAGCCAAAAACTTACAGACTCAAAAAATTGACTTAGATAAATTAGTCAATTATTTTGAAGATTCACAAGGGGTAGGTTTACTTGATATTGGTGCCTATGTTATTGCCGGACCTGCCGGTGTTATTTTAGTAAAAGGTAATGACTACAATAATTTAAGAAGGGCTGCTCTAAATAGTCAAGGCAGTTCAAACATTGCGCAATTACAGATTTCTCTACTACTTGAAAACGGGGTGCTCAATCTAGGCGATACCGCTTTAGCTACAACCGAACACTTGTTGGCAGCCAAAGGCAGCTTAGATTTAATTCAAGACAGTTATCAAGATATTCAACTGGCTACAATCGATAATTTTGGTTGCATTATATATAAAGAGAAAATATCCGGCCCTTTAAATAATCCCCAAATTATCGGTGCAAACCGCGTGGTAAAAACCATACTTAATCCCATAAATTCAGTTATTACCACCACCAAGAATGCATTAACCATAAGTTGTAAAGAACCATTTTATCATGGACGTGTCAGTTATCCTGGAGCATACAAACCATTGCAAAAGAAACTTATTGATCCCATCAATCGGATAGGAGGTTTAATCGAAAGCGATGCATCCGATACCAATCAGCAAGATTTTTCAAAGCTAAATCAGCCCACGGATAAAAACACATTGGAACAAAATAAACTATCCGAATCCCCAAAAACACCGTGATTAGGTTCAATCGATCAGAAATAATATGGAAAAATATCTTAAGCCGTCCCATTATATTGATAGTGACAACTCTGAAATCATAGCCTTGGCAAATAGTTTAGCAGCCAACCTATCTAGCGATGAGAATATCGCAAAAAAATGTTTTGAATGGGTTCGTGACAATTTAATTTTGACGGAGAAGCCGATCTTCCTGAAATTTGGTCCGAGCCTTTACCGGCAATTATATCGGTATTAGAAAAATACCCGACTTTCCAGGAAGTTTATAACAATCTTCCCGATATTGAGCTAAAACCCTAAACTTTTTATAATATGAAACGATTAATTACTTTTATAGCTATTTTATATGGCCAAATAACAGTTTTACACGCCAAAGAGACTAGTATGGAAGTTACCGCTACCGCCTACAACTCCCTCCCCTCACAAACGACTCAAAAAAACCCTAGCTTAACAGCATGGGGTGATACCTTAAAGCCCGGAATGAAAGCAGTGGCCGTATCACGGGATTTAATTAAGCTTGGTCTAAAACATAACACAAAAATTTCCATTAAAGGCCTTGATGGAGAATATGTGGTATTAGATAAAATGAATAAACGTTGGACAAAAAAAATCGATATATACATGGGTCTAAACCAACGGGCAGCTAAAAAATGGGGTAAACGAAAAGTCAGCATTAGTTGGGACCAATAAGTTTTTTAATCTCAAGAATGATATACCCCAACTACCTGGAAACTGACTCATTTTCAGGTGCTTGGGAAATAAAATGAATAAAACAAAGTACTTTTATTGAGAATGGCCAAAATGAAAACAAGACTACATTTTATAGGCAGTATCACCTTGATTAGAGGCTTGTACAGAAATAAATGAACTGGACACTTTTCCATTCACTAGAGTATTTTTCATGGATAAAATGACATCCCCATCGCCATCTTCATTAAGTTTTATCCCATCTTCATCGTTAGTCTCTATTACTGAATTGGAAATATCGGCATAGATACCTCCAGAATTGTGTTCGTCTACTCGAATACCATTTTTATATTTGTCACTGATGGTATTATTTTTGAAATGACTATTTCGTATATATAAAATAATACCGGCTTTTGATCCTTTGGGCCGATTAGATTTTTGCACCTCTGAGTCATCAATATACACTCCATAGTCAGCAGTATTAGTAATATTAACTTGATTTAAAGAAAGGGAAACATTGTTACTTGTATTTCCAGGAACCTTAATTACCACACCATTTCCCCGACTATTTTGAAAACTGATATTATCCAATACAAGGGGTGCCGAACTCGTGGAGCTAAACATATCGCCAGTCTCAATTTGCTCACCATCAAGCATTATCCCAGCGCCATAAATTGCCAGTGACTGGATTCCTGTATAAGTGACAGATGATTTTAGTTCAAGATTGGCTGAAATAATAAACCTTATTTCATCGATTGAACTATCATTACTTGCCAAATGTAAGGCATATCGAAACGATCCCATTCCAGCATCATGGTTATTGCTAACCTGGATAGTTTTAGCAAAGCTATTTCCCGCGATTAAAGACAAAATAAGCACAACCAGATAATAATTTAAAGCACTGTTTTTCATCATTTTTAACCTCATCGTCATTTTCAACTAAAACAAATTTTAGTCCGTACATATGACGAAAGAATTACTTTTTGATGATAGTAATGTTAAACCTAAAAAACTCAGTTGCTATCTACTCGGCTTTGGCTCGAAGCGTCGCTCTACCTCCTCCATCCATGGAGTCATAGCTATGTGTGACTTTCTTAAGCATTCAGTCTTAAGGATTTTCTGGAACATTTAGATGGCCTACCGACTAATACAAACCATGTAATACCCATTTCTGCAAATCTAAACTTGTTTATAGTGGGGTTGTTAGGATCAATAAACTTAAGAACCAATAATTGTCGTTTATAATTGGTGTTTACTTAAGAGTAAATCAATTTTCCGAAAAATCCCTAACGAGGTATCCGCCGAATTATCTGGAATTGACCTTTTCGGGTAGGGATACCAGGAGTTATAAACCTAAAAAACGCAGTTGACTTCGTAGCGAGGTTCACTTAAGTGCTGAAGATTAAGGATTTTATAGGTTATTTTGGCTTTTCTTGTAGTCACCCTACTGGTGAAGTCAAAATGTTCTAGAAAATCCTTAAGATTTAGTGCTTAAGGGGGCCGCAGTAGATGGCAACTGCGTTTTTTAGGATAAATATAACTATCCACTTTCAAGCCCAAATTCAAATAATGCCTCAATCCTTGTTCTATAAAATACCATGATTTCTTACCACTTTGTTTACCCCCAATATTACTGACTAAAATTATTCCAATGTGAGTCTGCAATTGCTTTTTTACAAACAAAGCCAAATGACTAATACTTGCCCAGGAATTACCCCGAATACCTTTACGTGGATAACTTAATGGCAAATCAATATGAATAAAAGCCAACTTAAAACCCTTGGTTTTTATCTTTTTAGCCAGTTCACCATATATCGATCGCACTTGTTTATCAGGCAGTTTTGCCGGTAGCGCATCAATAATACCAATTGATAATTCTGGAAATGTTTTTCCAACTTGAGAGAAGTAGGCCAGTACATCTTTGAACCGAATTTGCATATTACTGAGCTTTTTATATTCTGGATATTTACTTTTGCGTTTGGACAAGACACTTTGCAGGCCAATGTATTTAAGCTTAAACCCCAATCTTTTCAGTCGCTCTATAGTCTTTATTGATGGACTAAAATCAGGTTTAACCATCCGTCCATGCGCCCAGGTTGCTGCACCATCATCAAGAGCAGTTGTTATATTGAATTGATTCAATATATCAGCCAAACGTTTTAGTTGCTGATCATTAACTTTTCTAACCACAGAGCGACGTAAATAATATACATCCATTTTACTTAAAGCTTCATTCCAGCTAGACAAGTCATTCATTCTGGAATAAAAATCCTGAGGAATACCTCCCGCAGTACCAAGATTTGGATCGGCATACCAACGTTCACCGGCAAAGCTTAATCCAGAAACTAGAAGTATTAGTACTGCAAATATATTTTTCATTAATATCAATATTTTTCCATTTATGATCTATCGAATATTTGACTAAATTTGAGGCTGATAAGGCATTTTTTATGCTTCAATGCGCTCCATTGAGCGAAATATACAGCTTAAACAAGTCATACATCTATCAGGTAATAGATGAAAAACCAACGACACCTTACTATACTAGCCTATACAGATTTCCAAAACTAATCATAAAAAATGACGCCCCAATCTAAAAAAATTCGTCTAGTTAGCTTACTCATATTTCTAATTGTGGCTTTAGCTCTTATAAGCCTATGGCTAATAAACATAGAAATCGAGCGTAACCTTTCCAAGGTTCCTTTTGGCAGCCTGCAAGAAATTATGGCAATAATTCTTCTACTCAGTATTATTATTGCGCTTTTTTTTGTCGCAAATTTGCTACAAAAAAATATGGATCAGGTCCCTTTAGGGATAATCAAGTTTCCTCCTCTAAATCCCCAGCAGCAAATTAATATAAAAAAAGCAGACAATTATTTTACTCAAACAACTCCTCGTCCTTTAGATCAAGAGATATTTAAAGCTATCTGGAATGGGATTTTTCCTTTTCCAGTTCGCATATTATTGTGGTCTCTCGTTCCGATTAGTTTATCAATAATGGTTTTGTTTTTGTCATTAGCTATGTGGGCCAGTGAAGATACCAGAAAACTGGATAAGGGGCCTATTAATCAGGTTGAAGGCAAGGTAACCAATGTTCAGAAAAAAAATCGGCGTCATGGAATTTATTATGAAATTGATTATCAATATATGCCCAATACCCAATCACGACTACTCAAAGGAACTAGTTTTACCGATAATAATACCCTTAACATAGCTGACATCGTCGATATTGAGTACTTAATAGGTTCTGAACATATTAGCCGCATTACTAATCTACGAACTACTCCCACCGAGATTCTCCCCTTTGTACTACTGATCGTAGCAATGACTTGCATATTAGTTCCTGCTGTAATTATTTTTCTATACTGGCGCAAAGGTTATGTTAAAGCCATGTTGTGCCATGGTTTACTTTTAGAAGGACAAATTGAAAAATTGAAAAAAAGCGGTAAAGGAATGGTTTTTGTCCAGATCAGTATTAACTTACATGGCGTTAAACAAACTAAAAAATTGATTTATCCCGCAGTACAAGAATTATATGGTGTTCTATACAATCGTCAAAAGGAAGGGCAAACCATTAAAATATTGGTACATCCTGACAAATATCGTCATGCCTACCTTATAGAACCACACCTAATTAACCATTCCTAATTGTATTCTGCTATCCAGTCTTCAAAAAAAACTAGCTAAATAATTTTTAATTGCTAAAATAAATCTATCCTGAGTAGCATAAGTAATTGATAAAAGTTAAATTACCCCCGACTAAAACATGTTCAACACCTACAAACATAATACAGCTCAAGAAGCCGACAATACCTTAAATTTTATTCTCGATATTATCGTAGAAGGCACTTGGGATTGGGATGCAAAAACCGGACATGTAGAACGCAGCCCCGGTTGGTATCGAATGTTAGGTTATGAAGTTGATACCCTTCAAAAAAATGTATTTACCTGGGAAAACATTATTCATCCCGACGATTACCAGCGTGTTATGCAACATTTTGAACAATATATACATGGCAAAATCAACAATTATTGCATTGAATATCGTTGTAAAAAAATTGATGGTACTTATCTCTGGATTGTTGACCAAGGAAAAGCCTGTGAATTAAATAGTGATGGTTCAGTAGCACGCATGATTGGTGCTCACTTAAATATTAACAAACAAAAAACAGCTCAAAATGAACTCATAAAACAAAACCAACTCTTAGTAGAGGGCAATAACAGTTTAGAAAGTTTGCTCAGGAATAAGGCCGAAGAATTAGAAAAGAAAAACCATGAATTAGAAAAAAAGATCGAGGAAGTGGCCTATCTTTCCAATACCGATTCATTGACTGGTATTGCCAATCGAAAAAAATTCGAAGAAGAGCTGGAAAAAGAAATCGCCCGCAGTCATCGCTATAATCACCCCATGTCGCTGGCAATTTTTGATATTGATTTTTTTAAACGGGTTAATGATAGCTATGGGCATAAGGTTGGCGATATGGTGCTACAAAAGCTGAGCGAATTAGTTAAGGAAAATATTCGCGAAATTGACAGTATCGCCCGTTGGGGCGGAGAAGAATTTACTTTAATATTTCCTGAACTCCCACTACATGATGCAGTAAAAGCCGCAGATAAAGTGCGCTTATTGATTGCTCAAATGGTAATTAAAGAAGATTTAATGATTACCTGTAGTTTTGGAATTACCCAATACCATTCCGGCAATAGTATTGAAGAATTATTTCAACGCGCCGATGAGGCTTTATATCTGGCTAAAGATCTGGGCCGTAATCGCGTAGAAAGCTTACTATAGATAGCAACCAGAAAATATTTCACTTTTATATTTAATTGAACATTTACTTAATCATGCTTAATGTTTAAGATATTTTTAGTCGATTTAATTAATAAGGAAATATTTTGGCAATTTTAACCAGTGGTGAATTCCAGGCTAATTTGGAAAGTGGTATTTATCAAACCAAACCTCAGTTAATTTCTTTAGCGAACGGCGGTTACCTGGTTTTATGGCAACACTCAACGCCTGATGGTACTGATCTTGACAGGGATGAACTTTATGCACAACGCTTTAATAGTCAAAGTGAACCTCTGGGTGAGCAAATTCATATTAATCAGACCACCTCAGGTGCCCAACCCAACATATCTACGGCAAAATTAAACAATGGCAATATTGTGGTTAGCTGGACATCCAGCGAACCAGGCTTATTTCCTCAACAGGTTATTTTTCGCCTATTGGATAGCAATGGCAATGCAATTAGTGATGAAATACCTGCCAATACCCCACTCTCTCATTTAAATGGCGACACCTCAACCATAGCAACTGCCGATGGTGGCTTTTTAATCACTTGGGAAAGAGACAAATCGCTTTATGGGCAGAAATTCAATGCTGATGGTTTAGCCATAGACGATGAAGTTCTAATCAGCACTGATCCGATGACTAAAATTGTCTCACTTCAGCAGGGTTTTGCTACCGTACAAGCGGTCCAAACCGATCTTCAAACCAGCTATGACATTTCTGACATCGTGGTGCAAGTCTATAACAATGAGTGGCAAACGATTGGAAATTCGATTACAACTAATTCCACTCCAGTTTCTTTTTATAGCCCAAATATTTTTAAGCTAGACAATGAAGATTTTCTTGTCACTTGGACATCTTATGAAAACAATGATGCCATTAATGATAATACGTTTAAAATTCAGAAATTTAGCTCTGACGGGTCTAAAAAAGGAGATATTATAGAGATAAACTCTCCTTTTATTTTTAATATTGGCGGTTTCAGCGTTATTCCTTTGACTGACGGTGATTTCCTCGCCACCTGGGATTGCATTGGAAATGGTATCTATGCCCAAAAAGTAGACCAGGCTGGAAACCTTATTGATGGCCCTTTTCGAGTCAGTAGTGAATATCAATACCAGCAAAAACAAGCCAATGGAATCAGCTTAAATGATGGCAGTATTGTCGTGGGCTGGTCTAAAAATTCTTATTGGGATGGTGAAAGCGGTGATAATATTTTTGTAAAACACTTTGCTGGTGATTTTGGGGGCCATATTGGAAGTTTTGATATTGTCGACGGCTTATCCGTCGGAGATGCCGGAAACTCCCTGAGTACAGCTACTGGAGTAGTCTTTTCAACTACGCCGCATACCATGATCGAAGGGGCTATTGGTCTAAATGATGGCTTAAGTATCGACACAGCTGACTTTTTTAAATTCACCAGCAATGAAGAAACACTATTCCATGCTCAACTAAGCAACTTATCGGAGGATCTGGATCTCACTTTATTTTCTCAAGCGGGTGAAATATTAGCTCAATCTCAACGTTCAGGAATAACCAGCGAGTCGATTGATTTTCAACTCACCGCACAGGAAAACTATTATATTCAGGTAAGGTCTCAAACCGAGCTATCCAGTTCTTATCAATTAAATTTTTACAATACCAACGGACTCATCATCAACCCACTAGACACAGGCAGTCCAGCAATAATTCTTGAAAACGGTGATATGAGCTATCGGCCAGCACTTAATATTGCACTCCTATATGGCGCATTAGGGCGTTTTCCTGATCGGGAAGGTTTTGATTATTTTTATAATCATTATGCGACCTATTATCCAGATCGTGAGATGGCCACTATTATTGTCAATAGCGATGAATTTATAGCCCTGACTGATCAAAACCAAGATAAGCAGGTTTCTAATCCCGAATTCCTCAATCATATGTATGAAAATGTGCTACAACGAGCACCGGATGCAGCCGGATTTCAATGGTGGCAGACTAATCTAGATACTGGAGTTTATAGCCAAGGCGAGGCGATGGCTGAAATTATTGATTCAGATGAATACCTTGAATTAGCAGTAACCGGAATCAGTAATTGGTCAGAATGGGATAGCATTCTTTAAGGTAGAGTTTAAGCTTTCGACTTTAAAAGCAATAGTTTAACGTTTTTCCTTCAATGGCCTGATTAAATATTCCAATCCATTGGTTTTAATTTCTAAAAGACAGGCCAATAATATTCCCAACTCTCCTTTGGGAAAACCTTGCTTGGCAAACCAAACCACATAGGGTTCGGGCAAATCAATCAACAATCGCCCCTTGTATTTACCAAATGGCATGGATTGACGAGCCAGTTTTAATAAGTGTTCCGGTTCAAAACCTGGATTGATAGAATTTTTCAAATAATTCCCAGCCGTTTTATCAATATCTATAGTTCGCTCTGATAACTTTTCCATTTGCCGATTAAGACATTGTACCTCATCGGTTAATTTCAGGGTATCCAATAAAATATTTTTCAACTAGCCATTATTTTCCTCTCCCTACAATCAGAACAAAATACGTCTATCCTAATTAGGAACTGTCTATAACTTGCATACTTCAAATATATGATGATAGGTTAAGCCAAGTATCCAGGAATTGAAGACATCATATTAGATTTTGGAAAAGAACACGGACGATAGGTACGAAAACCATCAAGGTAAATAAATTATGCGAGCAGTTTTAGCCATCACAATTAACCTGGTATTGATAGCATTGCTTTTCCTATATCAAAGTCACGCATATGCTGCAATATTATTAGGCGTCTCTTTATTAACCTGGTTTTTTTACTTTTTATGGCGTCGCCAAAATCTAGTCGAACAAAGAGTTACAGATAAAATTCGGGGGCAAAATATTTTAATGCCGATTGAACACGTTATGTTTAGGGCAAGGGAGTCTTCGGGATATTCACAAACCAGTGGAATGGGATTTATCGTGCTTACCGATACTTTTCTTTATTTTGAACTGGTCCTGCTTGATATGATCATAAGCATTCCTCTTTCAAACCTTGTTGGTGCGGAGTTTGTTTATCGTTTAAAAGGTGTTTCACCGGGCCGCAAAATGTTGAGAATTATTTTCAATAATGAAAATGGAGAGTTGGATTCAATCGCTATCAATGTTAAGGATATGGAAGGATGGAGAAAAGCAATTACGCATATTGCAAATTCATAAAATGTGATTAATAATAATTTAAATAAATAAAATCATATAATTATGAAATTGGCCAATTTAAAAAAAATACTCAATAAATTCAAACTCCCTTTTATTAAAAAATCACAATATCGTTCACTCCCTGAGAATTATATTTCTCCTCAAAGCATTATTGAAAAACATTCTATCCAAGAATTAAATGAAAAAGCTGAAGGCTACTTTCAAAATATCACCGATTTCTATCCTTTTATTTCTCGTCCTTTTGCAAATTTCGATAAAAGCCCCGATTCTTTAATAGCCTTAGGCACCCTTCTATCCGGCCTACAACTCGGCAAAACCATGAAAGTCCTAGAATTAGGTGCCGGGGTTTGTTGGCTATCAAGATTATTAAATCAAATGGGAGCATCCACTATTTCGGTGGATTGTTCACCATCTGCCATAGCAACCGGGAAAAAACTCTTTAAAGATTATCCTATCATTGGCAATTATATCGAAGAACCTCAATTTCAAACCTATAATGGTCATTATTTAGATATTAAAGATACTTCAGTGGATCGCGTGGTTTGTTTTGATGCCTTCCATCATATTGCCAATACAGAGGAAATTTTAGGCGAAATATTTCGTGTATTAAAAGATGGCGGAATTGCCGGTTTTGCCGAACCCGGCTTATATCATTCAGCCGATGGCCAATCGCAATCAGAAATGCGCAATTATGGTGTTTTAGAAAATGATATTTGCTTAACTGATATAAAAAAAATCGCTGAGAAAATTGGTTTTAATGATATTTATATTCAACTTGCCACCAATACCCGAATTTCATTGAATGAATATCAACAAATGGTTGATTATGGTCGGATAAATAAACGGATAAAAAATACCATTCATAATGACAATCAAAACAAAACCATTTTTTTTCTCCAAAAAGGAAAATTTATCCTCGATAGTCGTAATGGAGATGGTCTACAAGCCAATATTCAATTAGAAAATTTAGCAACCAAATTGGAAGCAAAGACAGAAGCCAAAATAGAATTACCAGTTAATATAGAAAATATAGGGCAAGCCAAATGGTTATATCAAAATATTAATGATCTTGGTGTCGTTAAAATTGCCGGCCATCTTTTTGATCAGAACAAGCAATTAATTGAACATGATTTTTTTAGAATAAGGTTGGAAAAAGATATTTCACCGGGGGAAACATATAGTAAGAATATTAGTTTTATAGCTCCCACTGCTCCGGGCGAATACCTTATTGGCATCGATCTGCTTGCCGAACATATCTGTTGGTTTGAGAATTGTGGTTCTCAAGTTGAGTTTATTAAGGTTTTGGTCACCTGACTAATTGAAATATTTGCTTTAACACGTATCGATAAAAAAAGGTAATAATATGCTGTAAGCTAAACTTTCTGACCAATTTCAGTTCATAATACCTAAATCCATTCATAATGAATTAAATTTAAAAGCCAGACAGAAATTTTCGTGCAGTTTGTTATTGATGCGCTAAAACAAATTCAAAAGTAGTAATTGAGCTGATATTTTTTTATCTTGTGCCTATAGTCGGTCCAAAGGACTTTGAACACCTTGGCCACCTCGATTCAAAACATGGGTATAAATCATCGTTGTCGACACATCTGCATGACCCAACAATTCTTGGACGGTCCGAATATCATAACCATTTTCTAATAAGTGTGTGGCGAAGCTGTGTCGTAAGGTATGGCAATTTACTTTTTTAGTGATATTCGCTTTTCCAGCTGCTTTTTTTACAGATTTTTGTAAACCACTTTCATGTATATGATGTCGTCTGGCTTGACCACTTCGCGGATCAATGGAAAATCGACCACTAGGGAACACAAATTGCCATATCCACTCTTTTGCGGCATTAGGGTATTTTTTTGATAACGCATTGGGTAAATAGACTTCTCCGAAGCCTTTGTCTAGATCTTCTTGATGCAGTTGTTTTATGGCCTGAAGATGTTTAATTAGTCTATTGTTTAAGCGTTTAGGTAGAGGAACTACTCGATCTTTTCTGCCCTTTCCATCACGGATCACAATTTGTTGATAATCAAAATCAATGTCTTTAACCCTAAGTCTGACACAGTCCATTAAGCGCATGCCAGTCCCATACAATAAACTTGCCATGAGTAAGTGAGTACCATCAATATGTTCCAGTAGACGTTCAATTTCTCCAGGTGATAATACAACCGGTAATTGTTTTGGACGTTTTGCTTTTATAAAATCGCCCAAATTATCTATTGGGATTTTTAAGACATTTTTATAAAAAAAGACCAAGGCATTGAGTGCCTGATTTTGAGTACTGGCAGCAACATTATTTCTTATGGCAAGGTGTTGCAAAAATGAAACAATATGTTCTGAATTTAAACTGATTGGATTGTTATTATTGTTAAAAGCGATAAAGCGCACCACCCAGGATTCATAGGCATGTTCCGTTTTTATCGAATAACCTCGGCTGCGAATCTCAATCAATAATTGTTTTAATATTTCTTTATGTTTTTTTCGGAAGGGAGCCAGACTTGATCCTTTAATATTGGTCAATTTTTCAATAGTTTGCTCCGCTGGAACTTCACGGGCGATAGATGTATGGTTTTCAGCTAAAGAACGTGATGAATCCAGCCAATATTGCCAGTCCACTTCCATCAACCAAGAAACATTAAGCAATTTGAACAGATTCAGTATAGCATCGACAATTTGACAGAATTGCCAATCTGTTAAGTTATTCGAACGACCCTGAATTTTTAAGTACTGATTAATATCATCAGGAGTATGTTGGAGTAGTTTTTTATCAGGGATGGCTTTAATATATTGTTCAGCACGCAGTACATACCACCGTAACGATTTTTTATTAACTCCTTGACTTAAAATGAAGTCTATATATTTATCCCAAAAGTTTTTAATGGGATCTTTAGAACTTGAGTTAGAAACCTTCATGTGATACCTTTTCTATTAAAACAAAAAGAGACAAATAGAAATTTGCGTAAAGGGCTCTATAATTTCTGTTATTTTTATAAATCTATAATACAGCAACTCTGATTTATTTTTCAATAGGACGCCGCAGTCTATTACCCTATTGGCCCGTTCCGCCTATTTCACTGTTGGACAAAACCGCTTCGCGGTAGATTTCGATCGGCAACTTAACTGTTCATTCATTAAAAGCCCTAATAATGGCGGCGGGGGAAGCAAACAACCAGCGGCTCTCCGTATGCTTTTAGTCGTTATTT